>Ga0209486_10001000_pt1 | contig 12329 bp, 10 predicted proteins | sample NCCompost_FD_187518 | JGI IMG/M metagenome (GOLD analysis project Ga0209486, IMG submission 187518) | Agricultural soil microbial communities from Utah to study Nitrogen management - NC Compost (SPAdes) (version 2) | ecosystem: Environmental > Terrestrial > Soil > Agricultural land | place...
CGCGGCGCGGACCCCACGGGCGGACCTGAAGGTCCGCAGCTACGAACGGACGTCGATCCGGCCGGTCCCGCCTGCGGCGTGGACGACGGGGAAGGCGACTATCTGAACTGCCCGATGACGCGCGAGCAGTACGAGGCGTTCTACGCCGCGCTCACGTCGGCCGAATCGGCCACGGTGCACGACTTCGAGAAGGAGACGTTCTTCGAAGGGTGTCTGCCCATCGAGGTCATGGCGCATCGCGGCACCGACACCCTGCGGTTCGGGCCGATGAAGCCTGTGGGCCTCGTCGATCCGCGCACGGGGCGGACGCCGTACGCCGTGGTGCAGCTGCGGCAGGACAACATCGCGGGCGACCACTACAGCCTGGTCGGGTTCCAGACGCAGTTGAAGTGGGGCGAGCAGGCGCGCGTGCTGCGCATGATTCCGGGCCTCGAACAGGCCGAGTTCGTGCGCTTCGGCATCGTCCACCGCAACACCTACATCAATGGGCCGACGGTGCTGCGGCCCACCTGGCAGGTGAAGTCGCGCGACGATCTGTTTTTTGCCGGCCAGATCTCCGGCGTCGAGGGTTACGTGGAGTCGGCGGCGTCGGGACTCATCGCCGGGCTGAACGCCGCGGCGGTGGCGCGCGGGGAGCCGGCGCGCGTGCCGCCGCGCGAGACGGCGATCGGCGCGCTCGCGCACTACGTGTCGCATGCCGATCCGCGCCACTACCAGCCGACCAACATCACCTTCGGCATCATGCCGCCGCCTGACGCGGCGGGCGGCCGGAGCCGCAAGGCCGACCGCAAGGCGGCGACGTCCGAGCGCGCGCTCCGCGTGCTCGGCGAGTGGATGACGCCGTCGGCCGTCTCGTGACCGAGCTCCGCGCGTTCCTCGATCACCTGAGCCTCAATCGCAACGCCTCCGCGCACACGGTCGAGGCGTACGCCAGCGACATCGCCCAGTTCCTGCAGTTCACGGCCGCGGGACGCGGCTGTACGCCCGAGGACCTGAGGCCGGCGCAGCTCGATCTCGCCATGGTGCGCGCCTTCATGGCCGACCTCCACCGGCAGGGGCACGCGCGAACATCGGTGTCGCGCAAGCTGTCGGCGCTGCGCGCGTTCGGCCGCTTCCTGCGCCGCGAAGGGATCATCGACATCGATCCCGCGTCGCTCGCCGCGGCGCCGAAGCGCGAGCACAAGGTGCCGGCCCACCTGTCGGTGGACGAGATGACGCGCCTGCTCGAAATGCCCGATGCCGCCGAGCCGCTCGGCCGCCGCGACCGCGCCATCCTCGAGCTGTTTTACGCGTCGGGGCTGCGCCTCAGCGAGCTCGTGCAGCTCGATCTCGGCGACGTGAACCTGAGCGCACGCATCGTCCGGGTGATGGGGAAGGGCAGGAAAGAGCGGCTCGTGCCCTTCAACACCACGACCAAGGCCGCGCTGGCCGCCTGGCTCAAGGATCGCGTCGCGCTGCGCGAGAGCGCGCTCGCCGTCGACGCCCGGCCCGCCGCCGGCCCGCGGCGAAGCGGGGAGTCGCGCCGCGAGCCGATGTTCGTGAACTTCCGCGGCACGCGGCTGAGCGGCCGCAGCGTGCAGCGGCTCGTGGCCCGTTACGTCGCCATGTGCAGCACGCGCTTCGGCATCAGCCCGCACGCGCTGCGCCACTCGTTTGCCACGCACCTGCTCGAGCACGGCGCCGACCTGCGCGCCATCCAGGAGCTGCTGGGGCATGTGCAGCTGTCCACCACGCAGCGCTACACGCACGTGAACGTGGCGCAGCTGCAGCTGGCCTACCGCAAGGCGCACCCGCGCGCCAAGGGCGATCCCGATCGCCGCTGATCGCGCCCGCCGGTTCACACGACGTCACACGGTCGCCGGCGTTGGTCGCCTCGCGCCGTGACACGGGGTACGCTATCGCCACATGCCTCTGTCGCTTGCGCCCGGCCTGCGCGTCTGGCACGTGCTCGTGCTGGCCTTCGTCGCGCGCTTCGCGACGGGCCTCGCGTCGGATTCCGCGCTGCATCCCGACGAGGTCATGCAGTACCTCGAGCAAGCCCACCGCCTCGTGTTCGGTCCCGGCGTGGTTCCCTGGGAATACGACTTCGGCACGCGATCCTGGGCGCCGACCCTCCTGATCGCGGCGGTGCTCGAGGCCGTGAAGCTGGTCCACCTCGATTCGCCACAGATCTATCAACCGATCGTCAAAGCGGTACTGTGCGCGGCGAGCTTGACGGTGCCGTACTGCGCGTATCGCCTCACGCGCACCCTCGTGTCAGAAGATGCCGCCTGGCTGGCGCTCGTGTTCACGTCTTTCTGGTATGAGCTGGTCAGCTATGGGCACCGGTCGACGGTCGATGCGATGGCCGCCTATCCCGCCTTCGCGGCGCTGGCGCTGGTGGTCAGCGAGCCGCGGCGCCGCACGACGCTTGCGTGCGGAGCCTTGCTCGGCCTGTCCTTTGTCTTGCGCTTTCAGCTGGCGCCGGTGCTCGCCACAATCGGGTGTGTCGCGCTCTGGCGCTGGCGCGCTCGGGCTCTGTATACCGTGGCGGCGGCACTCCTCGTCGTCATCCTCGGCGGCGCGCTCGACGCCTACACCTGGGGGAGCTGGTTCGCTTCCATCGTGAACAGCCTCCAGTACAACCTGGGGCTGGATCTCGCCAGGCGGTTCGGGACGCAGCCCCCCTACTGGTACGCCCGGACGCTCGTGACGCTGTCGGGCGGCCTGGCGCTCCTCGGCGCGATCGGACTGCTGGTGTCGTGGCGGCGATTGTTTCCGCTCCTGGCGGTGGCCATCGTGACGATCGCCTACTTCTCATCGGTCGCGCACAAGGAGACACGCTTCGTGTTTCTGGTCGTTCCGCTGTGGCTCATCGGGTTGGCCGCGCTGGTGGCCGACGGGGAACGCCTGTTCTCAAAAGTCCTGCCGCGGGCGCGCCGGCTGCTGCCGGCGCTCAGACCGCTCGTGATGGCGGGCTTCGTCGTGGTGTCGGTGTTAGGGCTGTTCGATCGACTGCCGTTCAGTCGCGGCTACACGAACCCACATCTCAGGCGCGACCAGACGCGCGCGGCCTACCGGGCCATTGCTGAAGAACGCGATGTCGTGGCGGTACTCGACCTCAGCGGCTCGAGCGGCTGGTTCCTCACGCCGTACTACGACCTGCATCACGATGTGCCGCTGTATTACCGTCTCGTGACCGGTTATCGGGAAGCGCGCCTGAACCCGCGGCGATACGCGAGCCACGTGATCATGCCGTCGGAGAACGCGGGCCCGAGCGGATTCCGCGCGCTGAAACGCGTGGGTCGATTGACCATCTGGCGACGGATCGCCGATCCGCCATTTACCGACGAGCCGTTGGGCTATGAGCCGCGCATCGCCGCGTTGCAGCCGGTCCCGACGCCGCCGACCGTCACACCCCGCTGGTAGCCATCCAGCGGCGCCGGCGTGCGGACGGGAGTAGGCTATCGGGCATGTCTCCTCGCGCCCTGCTGCTTTCCCTCGCGCTGCTGACCTGCCACAGTGCGCTCTCGGCGCAGTGGCTCACTCACCCGACGCCGGGCATTCCGCGGCTGGCGGACGGCAAGCCGAACCTCAAGGCCGCGACGCCTCGAACCGCCGACGGCCGTCCCGACCTGTCGGGCATCTGGTATCTGCACTTCGAGGGCTGCGGCCGGTTCGGATGTGCGGACTACCAGGCGGGCCCGGAGTTTTTCGACTTCGGCGCCACGCTGCCGGGCGGGCTGCCGTACCTGCCGTGGGCCGCGGCACTCGTGAAGGAGCGGCAGGCCGCCAACGCGAAGGATGATCCGATCGGCCTGTGCCGCCCGGGCGGACTGTTTCGATTCCACACGTTTCCGCCGCCGCGCAAGATGGTCCAGCTGCCGAACCTCGTCCTCATCCTGTCGGAGCGCGACGTGATGTACCGGCAGATCTTCGTGGACGGCCGCGCGCTGCCCGCCGATCCCGAACCGACGTGGAACGGCTACTCGGTGGGGCGTTGGGAGGGCGACACATTGGTGGTGCAGACCAACGGTCTGCGCGAGGGAACCTGGATCGATCGCAATGGCAGTCCACTGACCGCCGCTGCCACCGTGACCGAGCGGTTCCGGCGTCCGGACGTCGGCCATTTGCAGATCGAGATCACCGTCACCGATTTGAAGGCCTACGCGCGTCCGTGGACGGTCACGCTCGCGCAGGAGCTGGCCGTGGACACGGAGCTCCTCGACTATCACTGCATGGACAACGAGAAGTTTGCCGGGCGACCGGTCGCCCATTGATGCGGGCAGGCGGGTCTCAGACCCGCCTCGCCGGGGAACGGTGGCTCAGTACGCGGGCGGCGCGAGCTCCACGTCCTGCGGCTGGAGCGCTACAGGCCCGCGGCCGCGGCGCGGAAAGTCGATGCCGAGCGTCTTGATCTTGTAGTTCATCACGCGCGGGCTGATCGACAGCAGCTCCGCGGCGTCCTTCTGCACCCAGTTCGACATCTTGAGCGCTTCGATGAGCGCCATCCGCTCGATCTCTTCGAGCGCGATGCCGGTGGGCGGGATCTTGATCACCGACTGCGAATCGCGCGCCGATCCGACCGTGCCGGTTTCGCCCAGGCGCAGGTCGTCGGTCTGGATGTGCGAGCCGTCGGCCAGCAGCATGGCGCGCTCGATGGCGTTCTCGAGCTCACGGATGTTGCCCGGCCAGTGATACCGCATGAGCAGCTTGAGCGCCTCGGGCGCGAGCCCTTCGATCTTCTTCTTCAGCTCGCCGGAGAAGCGGCTGATGAAGAAGCCGGCGAGCGCCGCCACGTCTTCCTTGCGCTCGCGCAGCGGCGGCATCTCGATGGTCACGACGTTGAGGCGGTAGAACAGGTCCTCGCGGAAGGCGCCCGCGTCCACCATCGTCGGCAGGTCGCGGTTGGTGGCGGCAATCAGCCGCACGTCCACCTTGATGGTGCGCGTGCCGCCGAGGCGCTCGAACTCGTGCTCCTGGAGCACGCGCAGGATCTTGGCCTGCGTGTTCGGGCTCATGTCGCCGATTTCGTCGAGGAACAGCGTGCCGCCGTCGGCCTGCTCGAAGCGGCCGATGCGCTGCTTGTCGGCGCCGGTGAAGGCGCCCTTCTCGTGGCCGAAGAGCTCGGACTCGAGGAGGTTCTCCTGGAGCGCCGCGCAGTTGACCTTGATGAAGCTGCGGCTGTTGCGCTGCGAGTTGTGGTGCACGGCGCCGGCGATGAGCTCCTTGCCGGTGCCGGTCTCGCCGCGCACGAGCACCGTGGTGTTGCTCTTGGCGACCTTCTTCACGACGCCGAGCACGGCCGACAGCGCGCCGCTCGACCCGATGATGTTGTCGAACTCGTAGATGCCGCCCTGCGCGTGGCGCAGGTAGTCGATCTCGTGCTGCATGCGACGGAGCTCGAGGGCCTTCTGGACCTTGACCTCCATCTCTTCGATCTCGAAGGGCTTCTGGACGTAGTCGAACGCGCCCGCCTTCATGGCTTCGACGGCGGTGGTGACGGAGCCGAATGCGGTCATCAGCACCACCGCGCACGCGGGGTGGAGCGCCTTGGCGGTCTTCAGCACCTCGATGCCGGTGCTGCCGCCCATGCGGAGATCGCTCACGACGACGTCGTAGGCCCCCTCATGCAGCTTCTCGATGGCCGCGTTGCCGTTGGGGGCCTCGTCGACTTCGTGACCGTTCTCGGCGAGCGACTGCGCCAGCGTGCGGCGCAGCGTCTCGTGGTCGTCCGCGATCAGAATCCGTCCCATTCAGTCGTTCCTCTTTCCTGTGCGCGTCCGCTCACCCCATGCGTGTGCGCGTGCGCTCACTGCGCGTCCTCGATGCTCGCGAGCGGCAGCGTCACCCGCACGCGCGTTCCTTCCGCCGACGTCTGCAGATCGAGACGCCCGTCGTGTGCGTCCACGATCCGCTTCACGATTGCAAGCCCGAGGCCGGATCCCTTCGCCTTGGTGGTGAAAAAGACTTCGAAGACTTTTTCACGCACGTCCGCGGGAATGCCCGGGCCGTCGTCCGCGACTTCCACCAGGATCGCGTCGCGACCGCCCGCGCCGTCCTGCATGCGCGATTCGCTGGCGGTCACCGTCACCTGGCCGTTGCCGTCCAGGGCCTCGTAGGCGTTGACGATCAGGTTCGTGAGCACCTGCGTCAACTGATGCTTGTCCGCCCGAAGTTGCGGCAAGGTCGGCGGCACGCGCGTCTCGACCGCGATGTTCCCGCGCCTGCCCTTGGCATCGGCGTGCTGCACGGCGGCTTGAACGGCATCGCACAGCAGAGTTGGCTCGACCTGCAGCCGGATCGGCCGCACGAAGTCCAGCACCTCCTGCACGATGGCGTTGGCCATCTTGGCCTCGCCGATGATGTCGCCGAGCACCTTGTAGGTCTCCGACGCGTCACCGACTTTCCGGCGCAGGTGCCCCGCCATCACCTCGATGCCGGCGAGCGGATTCTTGACCTCGTGCGCGAACACCGCCGCGAGCTCGCCGATGGCGACCAGGCGATCGCGCAGGCGCTCCCGCTCGTTCAACTGCTCGACGCGCGTGAGGTCCTTGAAGAACATCGAGGCGCCCACGAGCGTGCCCTTGTCGTCGGTGATGTGCGACAGCGTGTAGCCAATCACCTTGCCCGAGGGCTTCAGCCGCATCTCGGCGCGGTTCTGCAGGTGGTCGCGCTCGAAGACGTCGGCGAGCAGAAAGGCGATCTCGGGCTGGTCCTTGAAGGCTTCCGCAATCGGACGGCCGAGCTGGCTCTGCGCATCGGAGAGGCCGAGCACTTCGCACGCGACATCATTGATCAGAGCCAGCGTCCCCTCGCGCGTGACGGCCAGCACGCCGTTGCGCATGGTGGTGACGATGTGCTGATAAAACGCCCCGTCGAGGCCGCCGGCCAGCCGGGCACGGGCCTGCCGCCGGGACGCCGGTGCGCCGCGCGGCGCAGGCGGGCGGCGCGGGGGCGAGGACGATTGGGACTTCGTCAAGATGCTCTGCTGCATTCCGGCGGATTCCCCGACAGCGCCAACTGGGCAAAGGACGTGCCCTACTCGGCTTGCCCGGAACTGCCGCCTGATGGTGCCGTCACGTCACGTAACGTCGCAGGCCCGCGGCCGCGGGCCACTTACAGATCCGTGTATCGGTTACAGACTTGGTATGTAAGAGGGGGGCAGTGCCTGGCCAGGCGAGAGAGGGTTACGGTTCGGAGGTTTGCTCCGCCGCGTGGTGCTGCAGCGCTTCCCACTGCGCCATCAGGTCGCCCACTTCCCACATCAACGCCTGATGGCGATCGATGACCGGCTTCGATCGCGCTGAATCCTCGTAGAAACCCGTTTCCGACATGGCTGCTTCGAGCTGTTTCACTTCGGCTTCGCTCGACGCGATGCGTGACTCGAGGTCGGCGATGCGCTTGCGCAGCGCGTCCTGCTCGCGCTGCTTCTTCTTCCGCTCCGCCTCCACCCGCTTCCGTTCCTCCCGGTCCTGCTGCTGCGACTGTTGCGGCGCCTTTTCCGGTTCTTTCGTGGGGCCCGGAGCCGTTTTTCCTGAAGCCCGAGGCCCGAGGCCCGAAGCCTTCTGGGCGGCCGGTTGGGGTGTCGGAGCGCCGTCAGATTTTTTCTTGGGCGCGACCGGGGCGCTCGCGGCCGCCTCGTCCCGTGCCTTCTTGCTCCAGAGAAATTCCGTGTAGGTCCCCGGATAGACCACCGCCTCGCCGTGCCCGATCTCGATGATCTTGGTGGCCAGCTTCTCCACGAAGTAGCGATCGTGCGACACGAGGATGAGCGTGCCGCCGTAGTCCTCGAGCGCCTCGAGCAGCACATCCTTCGAGTCGAGATCGAGGTGGTTGGTCGGCTCGTCGAGGAGCAGCATGTTCGATGGGCGCAAGAGCATGCGCGCCACCGCCAGCCGGGTGCGCTCGCCGCCCGACAACACGCCCGCCTTCTTGTGGATGTCGTCGCCGGAGAACAGGAACCCGCCGAGGATGTTGCGGATCGCCGGCACCATGTCGTTCGAGGACCCCGCTTCGAGCGTCTCGTAGACGGTGAGCGCCGGGTTGAGCTTCACGGCCTCGTCCTGCGCGAAATACTCCATCACCACCTGGTGGCCGATGGTCAGTGTGCCGCCGTCTGGCGACTCGGACTGCGACAGCATGCGCATCAGCGTGGACTTGCCGCTGCCGTTCGGACCGACCAGCGCGATGCGGTCGCCGCGCTCGATGTGCAGGTTGACGTCCTTGAACACTGTCACCGCCTGCCCTCCGGAGCCCGGCGGAGGAGGGTAGGCCTTGCGCACATGCGACAGCTCGAGCACCGTGCGGCCGCTCTTGGCGCAGGTGGGGAAGGTGAAGTGGATCCGCTTGCGCTCCGGCGGCACCTCGATCGGCACCACCTTTTCCAGCATCTTGATGCGGCTCTGCACCTGGGCCGCCTTCGTCGCCTGGTAGCGAAAGCGGTTGATGAACATCTCGACGCGGGCCACCTCCTCGTCCTGCTCCTTCTTGGACTGGCGCAGCCGCTCGATCATCGCGTCGCGCTGCAGCACGTACTTCGAGTAGTTGCCGACGTAGTCGTCGAGCTGGCGCAGGTGCAGGTCGGTGATGCGCGTCACGACCGCGTCGAGGAAGTAGCGATCGTGCGAAACGAGAATCACGGCGTACGGATACGCGCTCAGATACTCCTCGAGCCAGTTGCGCGCGTCGAGGTCCAGATGGTTGGTGGGCTCGTCGAGGAGCAGCAGGTTCGGACGCCCGAGCAGGAGCTTGGCGAGCGCGATGCGCATCTGCCAGCCGCCAGAGAACGTCTCGGCCGGCCGCGACGCGTCCTCGGCGCCGAAGCCGAGGCCGCGCAGCACGGTGGCGATGCGCAGGTCCATGCTGTAGCCGTCGGCGAGCCGAAAGCGGTCCTGCAAATCCGAGTAGCGATGGAGCATCGCCTCGTGGTCGGCGTCCGGCACCGTGGCGTCGCCCAGACGATGCTCGATGTCGTGCATCTCCGCCTTCATGTCGAGGAGCGGCTGGAAGGCGCTGCTGGCCTCTTCGAACACCGTGCGGCCCGAGTGCGTGAGCCCGTCCTGGGGCAGGTAGCCGATGGTCAGGCCGGCGGGTTTGACCACGGTGCCCGAATCCGGCTCCTCGAACCCCGCCAGCATCTTGAGCAGCGTGGTCTTGCCGGCGCCGTTGGGGCCGCACAGGCCCACACGCTCGCCGTCCCCGATTTGCCAGGTGACGTGTTCGAGCAGGGTGCGGACCCCGAAGGTCTTGGTGATGTCTGCGAGCTGAATCAAGGCGCGGTTCCCAATTGTACCTTGCTCCAGCAGGGCTTAAAGGCCTCCGGCCCAACGAGTTAGTCCACGCGGCCGGGTGGCGCGCGGCGGCGGTATGATCGGCCAGGATCCGACCTAAGGCCGGCCGGAGGGATCGACCGTCTTACAGGGTGCCGGTGCACGCGTCGGGCGTAATGACCTGGACCGATGAGGAGCTCGTCGCCCGCTCCAGAACGGGCGACATGGAAAGCTTCAATCAGCTCATCCTGCGATGGGAGCGTCCGATCTACGCCCTGGCGTACCGGGTGATCGGGCAGGAGGAAGACGCCCGCGACGTCGCCCAGGAGACCTTCCTTCGGGCGTTCCGCGCTCTCCCTGGATTCAAGGGCCAGGCGAAGTTCTCCTCCTGGATTTACCGTATTGCGCTGAACCTCTGCCGGGACTGGATCCGGCGCAAAAAGCGGACGCCAGTCTCTCAGCTGCCGGAGGACGTCGATCTATCAGAGCTCGCGGCCGAACATGGCCCGAGCGAGTCGGTGGAGGACCTGGTTGCGCGGCGGGAGCTCAGCGCGGTGGTGGAAGAGGCCATGACGCTCCTGCCCGAGGAACAGCGGACGGCGGTGATCCTGAAGGAGTACCACGGCATGACGTTTCAGGAGATTGCCGATCTGCAGGGATGCCCGTTGAGCACCGTGAAGACGCGCCTCTATCAGGGGCTGTCGGTGCTGCGGAAGCATCTGAGGGAGAAGACCCCGTCGGTGATGGAGCACGCCGTGCGGGTGCGTGAGCACTGACGGACGTGGTCGAGTGTGAGCACGAAACACATGCGGAGTGAACTGAGAGTCGGCCGATGAAGAACGTTCCTGATGGTCTGAATCGTAGCCCCTACTGCGGCGATCCCGGCGCGCTGGTCAGCTATCTCTACAACGACGGCACGCCCGAGGAGCTCGCCGCCATCGCCACACACGTGCAGACGTGCGAGGCGTGCACCACGGAGCTCGCCTCGCTCGGCGACACGCGCGAGCGGCTCTCGGCGTGGTCTCCGCCGCAGACCGAACTCGGTTTCACGTTGAGCGCGTCCGACGCTCTGCCGGTCTCGGCCACGGGGCCCGCGCCCGCGGTTGCCGCGGCCGACCTTCCGTGGTGGCGCCAGTCGTCGCCCGTGTGGATGCAGGCGGTCGCCGCGACGATGGTCTTCGCGGCCGGCATGGCCGTGGGCACCTCGGGACGCGGCGCGGGGCCGGTGAGCCCGGTCTCGACGGCGGGTGCGCCGCAGCCGGCGCTGGCTCAACCCGCGGCTTTGAAAGAAGAGATTGTCTCGCGCCGTGAACTCACCGACCTCGAGGAGCGTCTGCGCGCCGAGCTGGCGCGCCTGTCGCCGGCGCCGGCCGCGCAGCCGGTGCAGACGGCGGTCCGTTCGACGGACGACGAGGCGTTGATGACGCGCTTCCGCGCCCTCGTGAGCGAAAGCGAAGAGCGGCAGCGCAGCGAGCTGGCGCTCCGCACGGCGCAGGTGCTGCGCGACATCGAGATTCAGCGCAAGGTGGACGTGGCCACCTTGCAGCAGGACATCGGCAAGATTCAGGGCGTTACCGGTGCGGAGCTGCGGCAGCAGCGTGAGCTGTACAACCAGCTGATCAACCGGGCCGGGTTGCAGGGCAGGTAGGGTGGCCATGCTGTCGCGCGGAACGGGAGTCATCACGGCCGTTGTGAGCCTGTGGGCCGCGGCGGCCGGCGCTCAGGTACCGTCGAAGGGCGCCGAGCTCGAGCAGATCAAGCAGCGTCAGCGCATCTCGCTGATGGAGGGGGTGCTCGAGCGCGCCGTCGCCAACGGCGCCGACAACCTGTTGCGGCAGGTCAAGCACGTCATGCCCGACGTGCCGATGCTGACCGGCGCGCCGGCGGTGCGTGGCTTCCGGCTCGACGGCTACGGTGTGTTCTTCGACGTCGAGGTGCCGGCGCTCCGCCTGCCGCTCGCCTGGACGCTGCGCTACGTCGTGGACGGCAACCGGCTCGCGGTGAACGCCGCGCTGGCGCAGCTGCGCGCCATGGTGCTCGAGCAGCCCGCGCAGGAGCGCGAGCGTCTCGAGACGCTCGTCCGCCGGATGGAAGAGCGCAACATGCCGGACGTGCCGTCGTCGCTGCAGGTGGACCCGGCCGTGGTGCGCGATCCCAACGAGGCCTACACGCGTGCCGTGAAGGAAGCGCTCGTGGACGCGATGCTCGAGAGCAGCGGACCACTGAATCTCGGGCCCGACGAGTGGCTCACCGTGGCCGCCCGCGACAACGTGCCCAACGACCCGCTGGTGCCCGGCGACTCCACGGACCTCCAGACGGTGATCTTCAAGATCAAGGGCAGCGATCTGGCCGCGTTCCGCTCGGGCCAGATCACCCTCGACCAGGCGCGCGCGCGCGTCAAGGCCGAGGAGAACTAGTCGGGAACCGGCCGCCTCGGCCGGTGTCCTATTGACTGCCATGTCCTACAATGCCGCGATGCGTTCGCGTCTGCTGACGGCTGCCGCCGTGCTCTCCCTGGCCAGCCTGCTCGTGACGGCCGGGTGTTCCCGCACCCGGATGGTCGAAGACGACCTCAAGCTCGTGGACGTGAAGACCGGCTGGTACGACGCCGGCATCGTCGGCGGCCAGAACAAGATCGTTCCCAGCATCACCCTCAAGCTGCAGAACATCTCGGGAGACCCGATCAGCCGCGTGCAGGTGTGGGCGGTGTTCCGCCGCGCCGACGAGGACAAGACGTGGGGCGAGCACTTCGTGCGGGCCATCGGGCCCGAGGGGCTCGACTCCGGCAAGGTGGGGAACTCCCTGGTGCTGCGCTCGACGCTCGGCTACACCAGCTCGCAGTCGCGGGCGCAGATGCTGCAGAACCGCGAGTTCGTGGACGCCAAGGTGAACGTGTTCGGCAAGCACGGCTCGCGCACGTGGATCAAGATGGGCGAGTACACGGTCGAACGGGCGCTGATCACCGAGTAGTTCCGCCTATAATCCGGCGCATGGCTCAACCGGCGCCGCCGGCGACTGCAAAGACGCTGGGGTTCACCTCTCTCGTCTGCCTGATCATCGCGAACATGATCGGCGCGG
>Ga0209486_10001001_pt1 | contig 12320 bp, 14 predicted proteins | sample NCCompost_FD_187518 | JGI IMG/M metagenome (GOLD analysis project Ga0209486, IMG submission 187518) | Agricultural soil microbial communities from Utah to study Nitrogen management - NC Compost (SPAdes) (version 2) | ecosystem: Environmental > Terrestrial > Soil > Agricultural land | place...
GCTTCAAGAACCCGGTGCAGATCCGAACGCGAACGCGAACGAACCGGGTGGCGGAACCAACGGGTCAATGCCCACACTCAACGGCAACAACGGCCGAGCACTGCTCACCCGATAGGAGAGTGATTCCACAGTGGACCGTAAGAGCCTCGGCCGAGTCGAGATCAAGGACGCGGATGACGACAAGGGCACGTTCACCGCGCTGATTGCGACGTTCAATGCCAAGGACTCCGACGGCGACGTGACTCTTCCCGGTGCCTTCCCCGAAGGGAAGGGAATCCCGGTGTCGAGCTACGGACATACGTCGTGGGAGGGGGCATTGCCGATCGGTTCGGCCGTGCTCACGCAGACGCGTACCGAAGGTCTGGCGAAGGGTCGGTTCTATCTCGACACGCCGCACGGCAACGCGGCTTACACGACGCTCAAGCGACTGTCCGACGATGGTCACCCGAGCGAGTGGAGCTACGGCTACGCGCCGAAAGAGTTCAACTACGGGGACTGGGACGGGGAGACCGTTCGGTTCCTCAAGGCGGTCGACGTGTTCGAGGCGAGCCCGGTGCTCAAGGGTGCCGGCATCGGAACGCGGACGCTGGACATCAAGCGCGACAAGGGTTCTGGAGTATCCACAGTGGACTACTCGTACAAGGGAGTCATCGGCGCGCACGACTGCGCGACGGTCGTTACCCGGTGGGTGCCGGCAAAGGCGCTCCACAACCTGGGTCTCGGTGCGACGATCCTCGATCTGCGAGCAGTGCACGCATTCGTGGATCCGACGCAGGACCCAACCATGAAGTCGTCGTATCACTTCCTTCATCACGACGCACCGGGCGCGCCGGCAAACCTGCGCGCTTGCTATCTCGGAATCGCTGCGCTCAACGGCGCGAAGGGTTTCGCGGTACCGGAAGCCGCTCGTGCGGGGGTGTACGATCACCTTGCTTCGCACATCCGTGATGCGGGTCGCGAAGCACCGGAACTACGCCAGCCCGGTGAGCGCCTGAAGATGCGTGAAGAGACGATGGTTCTCCTAGCGCAGGCAACGGATCTCACGGGTCGGCTCGTAGAGGTCGGCGCCTCTCGTGTTCTCAAGCGAGAGCGTTCGATCACTGCGGCGAATCAGGAAGTCCTTACGTGGCTTCGTGAAGAACTCGCGGCGCTAGACGCTCTCCTGGACTCTCCGGACGAAACTGCGAAGCAACTGAAGTTGCAGTTCATCCGGAACGAACTTCTACTGTCCACGGAGGACTGAGGAATGACGTTCCCCGCACTCAAGGAACAGCAGGGCAAGGTCGACGCTCTGCGTAAGGGAATGAACGACATCTTCGCGGCGGCCGGCGAAGACGTGAACCTGGCGGCCGTTCCGGCGAACATCCTGCCGGCTGGCGTGAAGTCGGGCGACACGCACGCGATCCGCGATCTCATCGCGAAGATGAACGAGGATCTGACCCGCGAAGTCAAGGAACTCGAATCGCTCAAGGGCGTCGAGCGCGCGGCTCTTGCGGCGGCCGGTGGGCGTGACGGGTACGGCATCGGCGGCGACGGCGCTTCCGCGACGGATCCGGGTAACCGGAAGAGCATCGGCCAGATGTTCACCGAGAGCGATGCGTACAAGAACCTCAAGGGTCGCGCCATCGGTGACATGTCGAACATCGACGTGAGCCTCAAGACGCTCATGACCACGAGCGCCGGATGGGTTCCGGAGACCACGCGGTCCGGCCGCGTCGTCGAGTTCGCAACCCGCCCGATTCAGGTCGCGCAGTTGATTCCTTCCACCACGACCGATCAGACGGCCGTGACGTACATGGAAGAGACCACGTTCACCAACAACGCGGCCGAGATCGCGGAAGCCGGCACGTATCCCGAATCGGCGTTCGCGTTCACCGAGCAGTCGGTGATGGTGCGGAAGATCGCAGTCTTCCTCCCGGTGACGGACGAGCAACTGGAAGACGTCGGGCGTATCCGGGACTACATCGACAACCGGCTCGAATTCCAGATCCGCCAGCGGCTCGATCTGCAAATCATCTCGGGCAACGGCACTCCGCCGAACCTGCGCGGCATGCTCAACATCGTCGGCATCCAGACTCAGGCGAAGGGTGCAGACCCAACGCCGGACGCCGTCTACAAGGCGATGACGAAGGTTCGCGTTACGGGACAGGCGAACCCGAACCTCGTGGTCATGCATCCCACCAACTGGCAGGATGTTCGGCTTCTCCGTACGGCGGACGGTCTCTACATCTGGGGCAACCCGTCGGACGCCGGACCCGAACGGATCTGGGGCCTCAACGTCTCGACCGCGCAGGCGATGACCCTGGGAACGGCCGTCGTCGCTGACACCGCGTACATGGAACTGGCAACGCGTCGCGGGCTCGATGTGCAGGTCTCGAACTCGCACGGCACGTTCTTCGTCGAGGGCAAGCAGGCGATCCGCGCGGACATCCGCGTTGCGTTCGTCGTCTACCGTCCGGCCGCCGTCTGCACCGTCACCGGTCTGTAACCACCGTCCAACTAGGACTGTCCACAAGGGAGGGTTAGACGGTGGGAACCATCGAGGGCACGGGCCGCGTCAAGACTGTGCGCGGTGAGTATGACTTCGCGGTCGACGGTGGTGCGGTGAGCACGATCACGCTTCGCGGCGACAACACCATTCCGGCCGGCGCTGTCATTCTCGGCGGTTACGTCGAAGTCGACACGGCGGTCACGTCGGGTGGCGCGGCAACGGTCGCGGTGAACGTAGAGGGTGCTGGCGACACCGTTGCGGCGGCCGTCGTTTCCGGCGCGCCGTGGTCGACCACCGGCCGCAAGTCGGTGATCCCCGCATTCACGGGAGCGACCACGCTCAAGACGTCGGTCGCCCGGTCGATCGCAATCACCATTGCGGTTGCCGTGCTTACGGCCGGCAAGTTCCGCGTCGTTCTGCTCTACGTGTAAACGGAGGAAGACTGAGAATGAAGACTGACACTCGGCTGTATGAATCGACGAATGGCGAACTCGTGCGGGAAGGCGACCCGCGCGCCGCGTTCCTCGTGGCCATTCCGGGCGACGAGGTTCCGGAGCGACACGCTTCCGCGTTCCGGGATTTCGGCAAGATCGACGAGAGTGCGCCGCTCGCGACCCGCGCTCAGGTCGACTCCGACGCGCGTGACGAACTGCGTCACGCAATGGTCGGCGAAGACAAGCAGGGCAAGGCGAACGAGCCGCCGCTCATGAGCGAACGGCTCATGACGGAACTTGCCGACGAACAGCGCCGCATCGCGAGCGCGCCGGCCGCCGTACGCGCCGAAGACAAGCGCGCGGCGAAGTCGGGTGCTGTGGTCACGGAGCGCCGGCTGTACCGCACCGACGACGGGAAGTTGGTGAACGAGGGAGACGCGAACGCGGCGTTCCTCGCGTACGCGGCCGGTGACCAGATCGCGGACTCGGACAAGGACGCGTTCTCGAAGCTGGGCAAGGAAGACGAAGAGTCCACAGAGGACAGTGGCGACTCGTCGACCGACGACGACAGCAAGGCGAGCGTGCCGGCCGACAACAAGGAAGCCAAGCCGGCCGCCAATAAGGCGACCACGGTTCGCGCTTCGGCGAGCAACAAGTAAGTTCGATCAACGTCGCGCGGTGCCGGTGCTCACCCGGTACCGCGCGACGTTCCACAATGGAGGATCACCGTGGCTGAGTCCGCAACCAACCGAGGCCGCTACCTGATTGCGACGGTGGGTCTCAACAACCTCGATATCCGGGCGTGTGTCGTTCTCGGTACGCAGACCGGAATTCACAACGTCGATCTCAACACGATCGCCGAACTGGATGCCGTCACGTCAGTGTCGATCCATTCGGAACGGCTCACGCTTGCGAGTGAAACTGTCACCGAAGACGACTCGAACGATCGCGCCAACTTCGATGCCGCGAACCTGACGTTCGCCGCCGCACCGGGCGTCACCGCGCAAGGGCTCGCCATCTATCACGAAGCGGGTGCCGCAGACGCGAACCGCGAACTCATTGCGGTCTACTCGACCGGCTTTCCTCAGCCGATGGACGGTGGCCTAAACGTCACGGTCAATGACCTACTGCGCTTGGCGTAAAGCGCATGGCCGCGCCAACCCTGCTTGACTACGCGCAATCGACGTGGACGGGTACCGCAACCGGTAGTGAGGTAACCTCCGATCTCGATTGGGCGGCATCGGGTGACGCGGTGCTGTGTCTCGGCGCGACAGAAGACAACACCCGCACACTGAATACGCCGACAGCTACCGGCCTCACATTCGCTGCACTCACCGGCTTGCCGACGAACACAGCCAGTTCGGCAAAGGTGTACGGCTGGAAGGCGACGGCATCCGGCAACGGCAACTCAGTCGTCACCGCTACGGGTGATGGATCGAACGCGGCACGCGGAATCGCGGCGTGGGCGTGGTCTGGTTCCGATGGCATAGAGAACCCAGTCGTCAACGTCGGCACCGGACTGACGGTGAACGTCACGGTTCAGCAAGCGGATAGCACCGTGTGCATGGTGCTCGCGGACTGGAATGCAACGGCCGACGTCACGGTGACGACGACGCCAGCGGGTGGCACTGTCCGTCAAATCAATCAAGTCTCCGGGCTGGTGACGTTCGCCGTCGTTGAGTGGACCGCGCAAGCAACCGGTACTCGTGCTTACGGTCTGACGGCGTGGACTGGCACGGGCACCGTGAGCAAGGCGGCCGTCGAAGTTCGGGGATCCGGCACGAGCCCGGGTGCTGTGACCCTTACGCCGGTCTCTATCGCTCTCTCGGCCGTTGAGGTCACGCCGGTACCTCAACCGGTGACCGTCGTGCTTTCGCCCGTGAGCGTCGCGCTGAGCGCCGTTGCCGTGACCCCCGTGCCTCAGCCGGTGACGGTCACCCTCACGCCGGTGGGCGTGTCGCTCGTGGCGACGCCGACGACTCCCGTGCCTCAACCGGTGACCGTGGCGCTAACCCCGCTCAGTCTGTCTCTGACGGCCGTTCCGGTGTCGGCCGGTGGGGTGGGTACCGTCACGCTTACGCCGGTCTCCGTGGCGCTCTCAGCGGTCCCGGTCACCGCAACCCCGTTGCCGGTCACCGTGACGCTCACCCCCGTGAACCTGGCGCTTACCGCGCCACCGGTCACACCCGTGCCGGTCGGTGGGACAGTCACGCTCACGCCGCTCGTGCTCACGCTCACCGCGACGCCGGTGAACGCGGTGCCCGGACCGGTCACGGTCGCGCTCGTGCCGGCGCTCGTGGTGCTCTCGGTCGTACCGCTCGTGATCGGCCAGCAGGAATCGCCCGGCACCCTCACGAGCAACGCCAGGTTGACCGGGCAGATAAGCGCAACCGTGCCGGCCGCCACCGTGCTATCAAGCGCAGTGTCCGCGCTGGGTTCTTTCACTACGGACGATCGACTCTCGGGAGGTGCCTAGTGAGCTACGAGGTAGGGCAACGGGTTCGTCTGTCCACTGTGGTGAGTAACGAATCCGGCACGCCGACGGACGCAACGGTGACGATCACTGTCTACCGTGAAGACGGAACTCAGTACGCGGGGGTTGTCGCCAATCACGCGGGGTCTCCGGGCTCGTACTTCGCAGACGTCACGCTCGACACGCCGGGGCGGCTCACCTGGGAGTGGGTCTCATCCGGCGCGGTGGTTGGGCGAAAGACTGATCAGTCGTACGTACGCGAACCGTTCATCGGCCTCATGTCGTTGCATGCGGCAAAGGTGCAACTCAACAAGTCGCTCACTGACACGAGTGACGATGACGAGCTATTGGATTGGATCGACGCGATCACACGGGCGATCGAGCGCTACACCGGTCCGATCATTCCGCGCGTCGTCGTTGAGACCTACACGGTTCGCCCGTTGCAGCGATCCATCGTGTTGCGGCGGCGGCCGGTGCTCGAAGTCCTTGAGGTGCGCGAGTTCTGGGGACCGGGCGACATCCGCAACCCGACGGTGTTCGTCGACACCGGGCCGACGTACGCCGATGACGCGTACTACTTCGACCCCGGCACGTCGAGCGTGATGCGTTACGGCAGCGGCTATCCCACGAACTGGCCGGTCGGATACGACAACGTTCGGATCACCTACCGCGCCGGCCGCACGCCGGTTCCGCAGAATCTACGGCTCGCGTCGAAGGAACTGCTTACGCACGTGTGGCGTCAGTCGCAGATCACCGGAGGTACCTCGCGGCCGGTACCTCGCGGCACCGGCGAATCGCTGGGAGACCGCTTGGACAAAGACGTTCAGGTTCCGGCACGCGTGCTCACGCTTATCGGGTACCGGCGCGCACCGCTACTGGGAGGCTGATTCCGTTGTCACATCAGGTTGTCCGAGACATCGTCGCCTATCTGCACACGACGTGGAACGACGTGCTTCCGCAAGATGTTGCGCTCTCGATCGGCGTGCCACCGGGCGGAGATGTGCCGGCCGCTTACGTGGCAATCGCTTACGGTGGCGACGATCGCGCCGGCATCACCGGTAGCGCGTTCGCCGACGACGGCGCGAACACCGGCGAGCACAGCGCTCAAGACGTGTCGATTTGGTGCACGATCTCGACGGCATCCGGCGATCAGAACGCGCTCGCGCAAATGGACATAACTCAGGGAATCTATGACTCGCTCGTCGATGCGCTGAATGTGGACTGGCGGTTTGGCGGTCTACTCAAGGGAGAGAGCATCGCGGGCATCGGCAACTTCGAATGGATCCTTGAAGACGGAGGACAGGTTGCAACCCTGTTCTTCACAGTGGTTGTGCAAGCCCGGTGGTTGCAATGACGCAACCCACCGCAGTCACTCGCGTTACGTGGAACGTGACGGAAGAGAATCGACTCAAGCGCGAGTTCCGCGACAAGGTTCTCCAGACTGAGGGATCCAACATTCTCCGTACGGCACAAGCGGATGCGCCTCGTAGCCGGTACGGCTCGCACGGCCGGGCGCCCGGCTACCTTGCCTCACAGATACGAATGACTGAGGCAGATCAAGCGGAGGGTCCGGGAGTACGGATAAGCACCAACGCCCGTACTCCACAAGGGTTCCGGTATGGCGCATACTGGCAACGCAGACGTCCGTATCTGCGGGCAAGCGTCTCACTAACGAAGGGGTGAATCAGTAGTGACTCAGGCAGACCCGCAGTTGGCGGCGTTCGCAAAGGAACAGCACGACGAGTACAACACGTGGGTTGCAGTCGGCCCAATCGACATCGGTAACGCTCGCGCGTGGAACACCGGCGATCCCGTTCCGGCATCCACTGTGGAACGTCTCGGGCTCGAATCGGCCGGACTCGTCGTCAAGCGCACGAGCGCGGCCGGCAAGCGCACCGTCGAAGAGACGTCGGTCATGGTGGATCTCGACGAGTTCCACAAGACGGAGATCTCACGGCAAACGCTCGTGGATCCGGAAGCCGTCAAGGCGGCGACGGTCAAGAGCGCGGCATCGAAGGAAGGGAAGTAACCGATGCCAACGACCGCAACCCCGAACGTTCTCACCGACCCCGGGTATCTGTTCTGGGCTCCGCTCGCGAGCGCGATTCCCACGAACACCGTCGTTGCGTCGAAGTTCACCGACGCATGGCCGGTTGCTTGGCTCTCGTTGGGCGCGACCGAAGACGGTTCGCAGTTCAACTACGAGTCCACTGTGGAACCGATCCGCGCCGCTGAGTTCTTCGACCCGATCCGTTACAGCACAACGGATCGAACCGGCAACATCTCGTTCACGCTCGTGGACTGGACGCTCGCGAACCTGAAGCGGGTGCTCAACGGTGGCGCGCTCACCGTGGTTTCCGGTACCGGCGCGACGACGCTGTCGAGCTTCACGCCACCGGTTCCCGGTGGTGAGGTGCGATGCATGATCGGGTGGGAGTCGCTGTCGAACGACGTACGCATCATCGCGTATCAGACGCTCAACGGCGGCAACATTCAGTCGAGCTTCCGGCGCGCTCCCAACAAAGCCGGATTCGCGTGCACGTTCAACTTCGAAAAGCCTGCGGCTTCGGAGCCGTTCATCGTCTACACGGCCGGCACCGCGCGCGGCTGATCGAGCAAGACGGGGTGCGTCGTCCGGAGCGGCGACGCACCCCTTACGTACCAACAACATCGGAGGGCAAACAGTGGCAACGAACATCGGATCGCTTGGTACCGAACGGGAAGCGGTCGATATGGAGTTCGAGTACTTCGGCGAGACGATCCGCGTTCACCCGGAAGCGAGCGATCTCCGCGTCGTCGACATGATGATGCGCATCGGTGATCTCGACATGGATGATCCTGCTGCGGCCAGCGAGATCATGTCGGGTCTCGCGGAGCAACTGCTGTTGCAGATCCACCCGGAAGACGCGACGAAGTTCTGGGAGATCGCCAAAAAGAACCGCCAGCAGATGAGAGACATCATGGCGGTTTCAAAGTCCATCACTGAGGCGGTCGCGGGTTTCCCTACTGGGCAGTCCTCCGACTCTGCGCCCACGCCTCAGAACGAATCCCCGACATCCGGGCGCGGCTCGCTCTCTCGACGCGAGCGTCGAGCACTGGCGCGGTTGCAGCGATCGCGCGGCGCGACAGTGACCGCGCTTACGCAGTTGCGGGGAAGGCCCGACTTGCAGACGGCCGTAGTCAACGCGGCGAAAGCACGAGACAGCCGAGCGGGTTAACCGTCTCCGAACTCTGCGCGATCGTCCACTCGATGTTGTGGGAAACGATCGAACGCAGACACGAGATGACCTACCACGCAACGCTTATTGCGAAAGCGATGGGCGCGGAAGGCGAAGTGCCGGACATCGCGGAGACGTTGGAGGAAGCGCGAACTCGATTCGACGAAGCGCTAGCGGCCGGACCCGACAGGGTCGATCCGCAGGAGGCAACACTAAGAGCGGCGCTTGGTTTGAGGGAGTGGTGAATCGTGGCGAGCGTTTCGAGTACGTACATCACGATCGTCGGTGACTTCACCGCGTTCCGTACGGAGACCCGTCGGCAAGCACGCCTTGCCGGTGAAGACGCCGCTCAGGGTTTCGCTCGAAACTTCCGCAACGCTCTGCGTGCTGAGATGGCTGGCGCTCGCATGGATTTCAACGTGCGACCCATCCTCGATCTCACCGCGTTTCGCAATCAGTACCGGCTGTTCCGACAGGTCTATCTCCAGGACCAGTCATTCCTTGTGAACCCGGTGCTCAACGACGCGATGCTCCGCGCCGCGTTCCTGGGTCTGGCCAATGCCGGCCGCAGTGCGGGTGATCGTGCCGGCAACGAAGCCGGCAAGGGATTCAATACCGCGCTACTGAAGATGCTTGCCGGTGCGGCCGGTGTCGCACTGCTAGGCAAGTCGTTGCTAGGTATCGTCTCCGTGCTTGGCGAACTCGTCGTCATGTTCGGTGCGGTTGGCGCGGCGATTCCCGCGATGGCGGTTACGGGAATCGCCGCGATGGCCACGTTCAAGCTTGCTCTATCTGGTGTAGGCGACGCGGTAAAGGAAGCGTTCACCGGCGACGATCCCGAGAAGCTGGCCGAAGCGCTCGACAAGTTGGCGCCACCGGCGCGGCGCTTCGTGCTGGAGATGTTGAAGTTCAAGCCGCAACTTAAGGGGTTGCAGCAAGACGTACAAGCGTCGTTCTTTCAGCCGATGCTTGGCGGGTTCGCCGCGCTCATGCGCTCACCCGCGTTGGGTCTCGTGCGCAATCTGTTCAAGGGCATTGCGACCGATGCCGGTACGGCCGGCGCGGGAATCCTCGGCGTGCTCACGGCGACGGCGAAGAGCGGCGAACTCGCGGCCGTCTTCGAGCCGATCCGTCGCATCCTGAAAGAGTTCTTCTCTACGGGTCCGGGACTCGTGCAAACGCTCATCACTCTCGCGAGAGTCGGTGGGAAGTTCGCGGAGATTCTGCTCTCGAACGTTGCGTTCTCTCTGCAACGGTTCGTCGATCTCATTGCCACTGCGGCGGCCGATGGTTCTCTCGCGGAGTTCTTCGAGCGCGGACTAGACATCATGTCAGTCTTCGGCGAATTGCTCGGAGACATCTTCTCGATTCTCGGCTCGATCTTCGGTGCGCTGCAAAGCGAAGGTGAGTCGACGCTCGGCGTGATCGGCTCGCTCGTTGACATGCTGGCCGACTTCCTCAAGACGGCCGAAGGAAGCGCGGCACTCTCGACGCTCGCGCAGATTCTTGGCGTACTCGGTGACGTCGTGGGCGCCGTGCTCAAGCCGTTGCTTCCCGTCGTTGCGAAGCTAGTGCAGGTTCTCGGCGGACCGCTCGTCGCCTCGATCGCTGCGCTCACACCGATTCTCGGCATCCTCATCACCGCGATGGCGGACATGCTCATGCCGGTGATCGACGCGCTCGCGCCGATCATCTCGGAACTCGCCGCGATCGTCGCGCGGTTCCTGTCGGCTGCCATGGCGGAACTCGCGATTCACATTCAGACGCTGGCCCCGGTCGCGGCATTGCTTGCCGAACAGTTGGGTCCGGAACTGATCCCAGTCGTGACGGCGTTGGGTCAAGTTCTGCTGGCGCTTGTTCCGATCATTCCAGCAATCTCGGAAGCAATCATCTCGCTACTGCCATTGCTGGAAGAGTTGCTTCCTCTGTTCGTCGAACAGATCCAAGTCACCGCAGTCATCATCACGTGGATTGCACAACTGATCTCGTGGCTTGTGAAGATGGGTGCCGCATACCTCGAAACAGTCGGGGTTGTTGCGGGCCAGGTTGCCCGGTGGGTCGGCGTGATGCGCGACATGTGGAACGAGATCCGCGACCGGTACTTGGCGCCGATGCTCGACACGCTGACGAACAAGATTCCGCACGCGTTCCGTACCGGCGTCGACCTGATCGAGTTCTGGTGGAACCGGCTTAAGGGCGTTGCCTCCGAGCCGGTACGGTTCTTCGTCGAGACCGTTGTAAACCGTGGAATCATCGGCACGTTCAACCGCGTGGCGGATTGGATCCCGGGACTCGGCAAGCTGCCCCCGGTGCCGGGCTTCCACGATGGCGGCTCGTTCTCGGGCATGCTGCCGGGCGCACCGTCCGATGTGGACAACATGCTCGCCGCAAGCCCTTACGGGCCAATCGCTTTGGCGAGCGGTGAGTTCGTCGTCAAGTCGAAGGAAGCGAACCGGCCGCTCGCAAAGCAGATTCTCCAGTTCATCAACGATGGTGGATTGCGCGGGTTCGCCGGTGGCGGGTTCATCGACGCACTCATGAATCCCGTTGGCTGGGTTAAGGATTCGGTCGGCAACGTGCTCGATCGGATCCCGGGTGGCGGCCGGATGGTCGACGTCGTAAGGGGATTCGGCTCGAAGATTCTCAACGGCCTTATCGCGTTCGTGAAAGACAAGCGCTCGTTCCTCGGCGCGGGTGGCGCGGCGGCGGCCGGCTTCCCGCCGTGGCCTGCAAGCCCGGGTGCATCGCGCGGTGACAGCGGAGTGTGGCGCGCGATCGTCGGTCTCATCCGTGGCACCGGTCCCGTGAGCGGTTCGTTCGGAAACGCTTACAGACACGGGGATCCCTTGTGGCACGGGAGCGGCCGGGCTGTTGACTGGATGGGTTTCAATCAGGACGCACTAGCAATGTTCTTCATGAACATGAAGGGTCACGTACTCGAACTCATCCACCGCACAAACAACAGAGACTACGCAATCACTCGCGGTCGCGACCGTGGCAAGTTCAATGAAACACTCATGAATCAACACCGGAATCACATTCACATCGCGATGGCAGAAGGCGGATGGTTGCCGCGCATGCTCGCGGGTGTCACGCGCCTCATGGACACCGGTGGTTGGATGATGCCCGGATGGAACCCGCCGACGTTCAACGGCACGGGCAAGCCGGAAGCCGTTATCCCAGACGGTATGTCGGTGGCGCTCGATGACGAGACGATCGAGAAGCTAGCTCGTGCGTTCATGCGTGCGATGTCGGCTGGGTTGGGTGCGGCGCGACAGGTATCAAGGAGCTACGCATGACGACTCTCACGCTCACGAAGTTGTTCGTGAATCTTGTTGCCACCGGCGCGGCGGTCTCTGCGCAAAGCAACGGTCGCGGTGAGGACTACACGAACACCGGCGAAGTGAAGCAACTTGCTGGCGAGCGTCTTCGTGCCGTGACAGTTGCGGGCGAACGCGGACAGTTCGCGTTCACGATGCTCGAAGTTCCGGCCGCCGACGTTGCGACGCTTCGACTGTGGAAAGGCCAGTTGGTACAAGTCCGCGACGATCGCGGACGTGTGTTCTTTGGCGTGTATCACAACGTCCGACCGTCTGACGTGCGCGATAAGAAGACTTCATACGATGTCGCTATCACGCTATTCGTAGTCACGGCAGACACGGGGGTCTAGGGTATGCAACCCCTTGCGATCGAGCCGCGAGAGT
>Ga0209486_10001002_pt1 | contig 12302 bp, 14 predicted proteins | sample NCCompost_FD_187518 | JGI IMG/M metagenome (GOLD analysis project Ga0209486, IMG submission 187518) | Agricultural soil microbial communities from Utah to study Nitrogen management - NC Compost (SPAdes) (version 2) | ecosystem: Environmental > Terrestrial > Soil > Agricultural land | place...
AAGCGGTCGCGGATCCGCGTGAGCGGATTCGCGACTTGCGCCTCCACCAGCTACTAGTCGGAGCCGCGTTCCAGGCGTCGAGCGGAGAACTCGCCCAACTCGCCGAGGTTCCGGAAGCCGGCGGCCGCGCGCTCGACGTCGTACTCGGTGCGGTGGAACGCGAAGTCGCCGTCGCGGGTCGCCCACGCGGCGCGACGGTCGCCGTCGAGCGGCATCCCGGCGCTCCCCGGGTTCAGCAGGTCGGTGTCCTTCGGCCCCGGCCGCCGAAACTGCAGATGGCTGTGCCCGAAGACCACGGTGCGCTCATGCACACCCGCGAGCAGGCGCTCTTCGTCGGGCTCCGGCTGCGCCGCGAAACTCTCGACGTCGGAGAGCGGCGAGCCGTGCACGTACAGGACGCCGTCGAGTTCCACCTGCGTGGGCAGACGGTAGAGCCGGTCGATCACGTCGTCCGGGATGACTCCGAGCACGTACTCCTCGTACGCCTGCCGGACCTCGGGGATGTCGGGCAACTCGCGCGACCAGCGCTCGCCGTTGCCGCGGATCCAGGTCGCGTTCGGCAGCGCCTCGAGCCGCTCCAGCGTCTCGAGCGGCCACGGGCTCGGGATCCCGTAGTCGCCGCCGAGCAGCCAGCTGTCGACCCCGAGCTCGTCGGCCTCCGCGAGGATCGCCTCGAGCGCCGGCAGGTTGCCGTGGAGGTCGTAGAGCAGGCCGAGCACGCCGGGCTAGACGGCTGCTGCGACCGCGTGCTCGAGCAGCTCGGCTGCCACGGGCTTGGGCAGCACCTGGAAGTGCTCCACTCGACCCTGCATGCGGGCGTAGGCGCCGACCGGGTCGCCGGTGACGATGATCACGGGGACGTTCGGCGCCAGCTGCTCCGCAACCGCGAAGCCGTCCATCCCGGGCAGCCCGACGTCGAGCACGGCCAGCTGCGCGCGCTCGCCGTCGAGAAGCTCGGCCGCCTCCTCGCCCGACGCCGCCGCGACCACGCGATAGCCGCCTGCCACCAGGACGGAAACGAGGAAGTCGCGGACGCCGGCGTCGTCCTCGACCACGAGCACCGGGCTCGCCTGCGTGTGACCCAAGGCGGACACGCCCTGACCGTAACGCGGTCGGATCTGGTTTTCTAGAGCCGTGCGCTTGCACGTCCACGAGTGGGGCGACCCGGAGGCCCCACCCGTCCTCTGCCTCCACGGTGTCATGGCCCACGGCGAGCGGTTCCGCCGCCTGGCGGAGGAACGCCTGGCCGGGCGCTTCCGGGTGCTCGCACCGGACCTGCGCGGCCACGGGCGCTCCGGCTGGGAGCCGCCGTGGACGATCGCCCAGCACGTCGAGGACCTCCGAGAGACCCTCGAGGCCGCCGGCGTCGAGCGCGTCGCGGTGATCGGACACAGCTTCGGTGGGCGGTTGACGCTGGAGCTCACCGCGGCAGGGGTCGTCGAACGCTCGGTCCTCCTCGACCCGGTGGTCTGGGTGCCTCCGGCGATCATGCTCGAGCGGGCCGAGCAGAACCGCCCCGACAGGTCGTTCGCGAGCGAGGACGAAGCGCGGGCGGAGCGTGCGCCTCTGTCGCCGCTCGCACCCGCGGAGCTGATCGACGAGGAGCTTCGCCAGCACCTCGTCCGCGGCGCCGACGGCCGCCTGCGGTTCCGCTACTCGCAGTCGGCGGTGATCGCCGCGCTCGGCGAGCTCGCTCAGCAGCCGCCTGCGTGGGAGCGGCTCCAGGTGCCGACCCTGCTCGTCGTCGGCGCCGACACGGACGTGACCGTGCCGGCGGTCGTGGACGCGTTGCGCTCGGAGCTGGAAGACCTCGAGGTGGTCACCGTGCCCGGTCGCCACGTCGTCCTCTGGGACGCCTACGACGAGACATCGGCTGCAGTCGAGCGGTTCCTAGAGGATGCGGGCGCCTAGGGCGCTCGCGACGAGCTCGACCGCAAGCGTCGCCGTCTCGTTCTGCCGGTCGAAGATCGGGTTCACCTCCACGACGTCGAGCGACGACGCGAGGCCCGACTCGGCGACGAGCTCGAGGGCGAGGTGCGCCTCGCGGTAGGACAACCCGCCGCGCACGGGCGTGCCCACGCCGGGCGCGACCTCGGGATCGACGACGTCCATGTCGAGGCTCACGTGCACGAATCCCGGTCCCGCGACGTGGGCGAGCGACTCGCGAATCGCACGCTCGACGCCGAGGCGGTCGACGTCGCTCATCGTGAAGACCTTCGCCCCGAGCTCCCGCACCCGCGCTCGCTCGCCCTCGTCGAGCGAGCGAACGCCCACGAGCGCGACGCGCTGAGGGTCGATCGCCGGCTGCGGCCAGGCCGCGCTCTCGAAGGCACGCCCCCCGAGCCCCAGCACGGCGGCCAGCACCATGCCGTGGACGTTCCCGCTCGGCGTCGTCTCGGGCGTGTTCAGGTCACCGTGCGCGTCGAGCCAGAGCACACCGCCGGTTCCGTACGCCGATGCCAACCCGCCGATCGAGCCCATCGCAACCGAGTGGTCGCCGCCGAGCACGAGCGGCAGCGCGCCCGACTCGGCGCTGCGCTTCACGAGCGCCGCGACCCGCTCGCAGGTGCGCAGCACGGGAAGCAGGTAGCGCGCGTTCTCCTCGCCGACCTCGGCCGCCTCCGCGACGGCGGTCTCGACGTTCCCCCAGTCCTGAACGCGACGGCCGATCTGCGCGAGCCTCGTGTCGAGCCCGGCGTACCGGATCGCCGAGGGGCCCATGTCGACGCCGCGGCGACCCTGTCCGAGGTCGAGCGGCGCGCCGATCACGGCGACCGGCTGGCTTTCGTCCACGGTCATCCAAGGGAGTAGGCTAGCCCCCTTGACTGCGGCGAACGTTCGAGTGCTGCTCGCAGACGACGACGAGGGGTTCCTCGAATCGCTGTGCCTGCTGATCGACGGGCAACCGCACCTCAGCGTTGCCGGGACCGCTGCGGACGGACTCGCGGCGATCGAGCTCGCCGAGTCGCTCCATCCGGACGCGGTCGTGATCGACCTCCACATGCCGCTGCTCGACGGCGTCAGTGCGGTCGCGCGGCTGCGTCGCGACCACCCGAACCTCTGCCTGATCGCGCTGACCGGCGACGACACGGAGCGGATCCACGACGCCGTCCGGGAGGCCGGCGCCGACGCAGTGCTCGTCAAGGAGGACTTCCTCGGCACGCTGATGGACCGGCTTCGCGCCGTCCGCACAGCCCCCTAGCCCGGCCGGGCTACAATTCCGCGCCCGGGCGAGGTAGCTCAGTTGGTAGAGCACACGGCTGAAAACCGTGGTGTCGCCGGTTCGATTCCGGCCCTCGCCACTCCGACCCCAAGCGCCGCGTTCGCAAACAGCGGCACTTCCGTCTTGCGCGGGCTTCGTTCCGGCCGACGCACCTCTTAGGTTCGGCTCGTCAATTCCCCGGTCGGCCCAAGGAGGAGCCCTATGACCACGATGGCGGCGCGGCTCGAGGCTGGTCTGCTCGAGCGCAGGTTCCGCTTCGCCGAACACGGCACCACGCTTGCCCGCGACACGTTCGCGGGGATGACCACCTTCGTGGTCATGTCGTACATCATCTTCGTCAACCCGGCGATCCTCAGCTTCGCGGGGATCACCGGCCTCGAGAACCGCGGTCTCGCCTTCGACGCGGTGCTCGCCTCGACCTGTCTCGTCGCCGGCGTTATGACGATCTTGATGGGCCTCGTCGCGAACAAGGCCTACGCGATCGCGCCCGGGATGGGCCTGAACGCCGTCGTCGCCTTCGGCCTCGTCGCCGGCGCCGGGCTCTCCTGGCCCGAGGCCATGGGCATCGTCGTGCTCGAGGGCGCGCTCGTCACGCTCCTCGTGCTGACCGGGATGCGCGAGTCGGTCATGAGAGCGGTTCCGCTCGAGCTCAAGAAGGCGATCGCGATCGGCATCGGGCTCTTCATCGCGTTCATCGGCCTCTACAACTCAGGGCTGATCACGAAGGCCGCAGCCCCCGGGCTGCCGGTCGAGCTCGGCAGCTTCACGACCTGGCCCGTGCTGACGACGATCGTCGGGCTCGTGATCACGATCGTGCTGCGGGCCCGCGGCTTCCGCGGTGCGCTGCTGCTCGGGATCATCGCGACGACGGCGTTCGCGCTGATCGTGAACAAGGCGACCGACTACGGCGCCGGGTTCGCCGCCGGGGCCGTGTGGCCGAGCGACATCGTCTCGTCGCCGAACTTCTCGCTGCTCGGCGAGTTCAGCTTCGGGGCGTTCGCGACGCTCGGCGTCGTCTCGGCGCTCGTCTGGGTGTTCGCGTTGTTCCTGTCGGACTTCTTCGACACGATGGGCACGCTCGTCGGCGTCGGCAAGCCCGCCGGGTATCTGGACAAGGACGGCAACATGGACAACGTCAAGAGGCCCTTGCTCGTCGACTCGCTCTCGGCGATGGCCGGCGGGGCAGCGTCGTCCTCGTCCGCGACGACCTACATCGAGTCCGGCGCAGGCGTCGAGGCCGGCGGTCGTACCGGTTGGACGAGCGTCGTCACAGGCGCGCTCTTCTTCCCGTTCCTCTTCCTCGCGCCGCTGATCGGGATGGTGCCGCCGCAGGCGACCGCGCCCGCTCTGATCATCGTCGGCTGGCTGCTGATCAGCTCGCTCACCGAGGCCGAGGGCGAGGCCGACGCCCTCGAGACCGGCCACGGCGGGCCGCAAGTGAAGCTCGCCGGGATCGACTTCCACGACCTCGCGATCGGGCTCGCGGCGGCGTTGACGATCATGATCATGCCGTTCACGTGGTCGATCACGAACGGGATCGGCTTCGGGTTCATCGCGTACACGCTCGTGCGCGTCGCACAGGGCGACTGGCGGAAGGTCCACTCGTTCATGTACGGCGCGACCGCGGCCTTCATCCTCTACTTCATGGTCCCCGTTCTCCAGGACAACCTCTCCTGGATCTAGCGGTCACGGTGGTTGAGCACGGGGGAACCCATAGTTGAGCACGGGGGAACCCATGGTTCCCCCGTGTTCCCCCTCCTTCAACGCGCGTGACCCTGACTCGCTGTTCGCCTCCCGGCGGGCAGAGCCCGCCTCCGGCGTCCGGCGGTCGTTACAACGCGACTGAAGGCGTGAAAAGAGAGACGTCCGGACCGGTGCTCCGTGTCGCGAACGTCTCTGTGCTTCGAGCTTATCGCTTGCGGGCCACGAACGCCGCGCCGCGACCCGCTTCGATCTCCGCAAACTCCGTGAAACCCCGCGTGCCGAGCTCCTTCCTCATGCGCTCGGACGGGACGTAGATCGGCGTCGCCGGGCCGAGCGAGAAGGCCACGACGAGCGTGCCACCCGGGCGAACGACGCGCGCGAGCTCGTCGAAGAACGGGATCATGTTCGCGGCGGTGACGAGGTCGAACGACGCGCGCTCGTAGGGCAGCGACGACGCGTCCCCGTGCTCGAACGAGACGTTCCTCCGGTCGCGTGCCTTCCGCCGGGCCTGCTCGACCATCGTCGGTGCGATGTCCACGCCGACCACGCGCGCCGCCGGGAAGCGCTCCGCGATCGCGAAGGCGGCAGCGCCCGTGCCGGTGCCGACATCGAGCGCGGCCTCCACCGGTCCCGCCACGGTGGCGAGCGCCGCCTCGAGCGGCGAGAACGCGTCGGGGCTGCGCATCCCGTCCCACTCCGGCGCGAGGAGGTCGAACTGCTTGCGGACGAGCGGCCGGACGAGCGGCCAGAGCCGCGGAAAGCGGACGGCGACGTTCGTCGCGAACCGCGCGTAGCTGCGGCCCAGCCGCTGCTTCAACGCCTTCACGGCACGTCCAGGTTGATGCGGACGTCCTGCCCGGCGCGGGCGCCGATCATCTCAGCCGCGTTGCCGCCGTTCATCGCGACGGCGACGTTGCCGTACGAGTCCTCGTAGAGGATCAGGTCGCCGGCCCGCGCATCCGAGAATGTGCGCGCCGCGATCGCGAAGTACCGCTGACCTGCGAGCTCGAGCTCGATCCGCGAGCCGGGGTGCACGTCGGCGTCGCCGAGGTGCTCGCGCGTCAGGTTGAGCTGGATGTTGCCGAACGCGTCGACGTAGAGGACAGTCGCCGAGATCCGGTTCGGCCGCAGCTCAGCGCGCGGCAGCTCGAGCCTGACGAGCGCGGCGGGATCGATCGGCGGACCGAGCTCCTCGAGAGCGAGTCCACGTGCCAGATGTGCGGCCGCGGGAGCGAAGATGTCGCGTCCGTGGAACGTGCGCGACACGGGCGCGAGCGCATACTCGGGGTTGACGATCTCGTGCGCGTCGGTGATGCCCGCTCGTTCGGCGGCCGGGAGCAGCAGACCGTTGTCCGGCCCGACGTAGACGCGCCTCTCGCCGTCGCGCAGCGCGAGCGCGCGCCGCGGGCCGCCGACACCGGGGTCGACCACTGCAAGGTGCACGCCCTGCGGCATGTACGGCACGGTGTTCGCGAGCACGAGGGCGCCTTGGACGATCTCGCGCGCGGGAATCCCGTGCGTGATGTCGACGATCTCCACCTCCGGCGCGATGCGCTTCATCACGCCGTGGCAGGTGCCGACGAAGTCGTCCCGCAGGCCGAAGTCGCTCAGGAACGTGATGAACATGCCTGCGCGACGGCGTCGACCAGCCCGTCGAGGTCGTGGGTCCTGGCCTCGGCAACGACATCCAACCCTGCGGCGCGTGCAGCGCGAGTCGTCTGCGGGCCGATCGAGACCGCTGGGAGCGGGGCACCGAGCGCTGCGAACGATCGGGCCGCCGAGCCGGACGCCAGCACGACCAGGTCCCCGGTCGGCGCGGGCGGCCTCAGCAGCCTCGTCCGGTAGAGCGGCACGAAGTCCGCGTCGAGCGCGTCCACAAGCACGCGTCGCGATCCTTCAGCGCCGACGAAGAGCACCCGGCCTGCGGGCCGCGGCAGCTCGTCCGCGAGCCCCTCCTGCGTGGACACGCGAGGCACGAGGTCGGGCTCGATCCCGAGCTGCCGGAGCGTCTCTGCGGTTCCGGGGCCGACCGCCGCGATCCGCGCGTGGTCTCCCGCGCGGCGTTGGGCGAAGAGATCCGCACCGTTCGGGCTCGTCACGACGACCCAGTCGTACCCGCTCGTGTCGACCGCATGCGGCTCCTCCAGCGGCTCGATCTCGATCAGCGCGCACTCGACCACGTCGAGGCCGAGCGCCTCGAGCCGCTCGACGAGCGGCCGGGCCTGTTCTCGCGCCCGGGTCACGACGACTCTCACGCCGGTGCGTTCCTCCTCCAACCCCCATGGGGGGACGCGAAGGTCCCTACCAACACGCTATCGAGCATCGCGTGTCGTGTCCGTCACGGCTTCGTGTCGAGTTCGTGCCAGTTCGAGCTCCGCAAGCTCGAGCCCGAGCGCGGTCGGATCGTCGCCCGTGATGCGCTCGATCCACGAGCCGTCCTCGGCGGCGACGAGCGCGGTCAGGCGCTCGCCGTCGTGATGCGCGGCGACGGGCGCCGTGCAGCCTCCACCCACCGCGGCAACACAGGCGCGCTCGGCCTCGACCCGACGGCGGGTTTCAACGTCGTCGATCGCGCCGACGAGCTGCTGCTCACCCTCGCGCACCTGCAGGGCGAGCGCCCCCTGGCCCGCCTCCGGCAGCAGCTGGTCCGGATCGAAGCGATGTCCGATCTCCTCCGCGAGGCCGAGCCGGTCGAGGCCGCAGGCGGCGAGGACGATCGCATCGAGCCCCCGCTCCACGCGCTTGCGCAACCGGGTGTCGATGTTGCCGCGCATCGGCTCGATCTGGAGCCCGGGCTCGAGCGCGAGTAGCTGCGCCCGACGGCGAACAGATGCGGTGCCGATGCGCATGCCGGGGCGGACGGCATCTGCGCCACAGAGCGCGTCGCGCGGGTCCTCGCGCGGCAGGTAGGCGCCGACCGCCAGCCCTGTGGCGTCGGTCGAGGTCATGTCCTTCGCCGAATGCACCGCGACGTCGATCCGGCCCGCGAGCAGAGCCTCCTCGAGCTCCTTGACGAACACGCCGCGCGTGCCGATCTCGCCGAACGGTTTCGTCCGGTCGCGGTCGCCGGCGGTCGTGATCGGGACGAGCGCGATCTCGACCGGTGACCCCGCAGCGGCACGAAGGGCGTTGCCTGCGAGCTCCGCCTGCGTGAGCGCGAGCCTACTGCCGCGAGACCCGACGCGGATCAGCGCCACACCGTCTCCGACCCGCGCGCGCTTCGCCGCAGCCCTTGCCCCGCGGGCGGACGCGAACGAACGCCGTCGGCGCCTGGACCGGAAGCGGGCGACCGGTCAACGAGCGCGCTGCCGTGCTCACCGTTCGTCCTCCAGGCCGAAGAGGTGGCGCACCGCGTCAGCATAGACCACCCCATCGGCTGCCGCGGCCGCCTGTTTCATGCGCACCGTGGGCAGATGGAGGAGCTTGTTCACGATCTGCGCCGTCACGGACTCGACCGCGCGACGTTCCGCGTCGGACAGCTCGCCGAGACGCGACTCCGCCTTCGCAAGCTCGGCGCACCGGATCTCCTCGGCGCGCGCGCGAAGGGACGCGATCGCGGGCACGACCTCGAGCGAGGCCTGCCAGGTGCGGAACTCCTCCGCCTCCGCCGCGACGATCGCCTCCGCCGCCGCAGCCTCGCGACGACGAGAGCCGAGCGACTCGGCCACGACCGACTCGAGATCGTCGATGTCGTAGAGGTAGCACCCGTCGAGCTCGTTGATCGCCGGGTCGAGGTCACGCGGGACCGCGAGATCGATCAGGAAGAGCGGGTGACCGCGACGCGCACGCAGCGCGCGCTCGACGTGCTCACGGCGAAGCACCGGCTCGGGCGAACCCGTCGACGCAACGACGACGTCAGCGCGCTCGAGCTCCTCCTCGATGCGCTCGAGCGGCAACGCGGCGCTGCCGAAGCGCCCCGCCAGCTCGGCCGCGCGATCCAGCGTCCGGTTCGCGACCACCGCGATCTCCGCGCCGCGCGAGATCAGGCTTCGCGCCGTCTGCTCGCTGACCTTGCCGGCGCCGACGAGCAGGATCCGACGGCCCTTGAGGTCGCCGAACACCTGCTGGGCGAGGGCAGCGGCAGCCGCTGGGACCGACGTGGGCGACTCGCCGATCCCCGTCTGCGCGCGCGCCTTTCGACCCGCGTAGAGCGCCTGGCGAAACAGCCGATCGAGCAGCGCGCCGGTAGCGCCTGCGTCGAACGCGGCACGCACCTGGCCGAGGATCTCGCCCTCGCCCGGAACGAGCGAGTCGAGCCCAGCCGCCACGCGGAAGAGGTGCAGCGCCGCGGCTTCGTCGCGCAGACGGTAGAGCGCAGTTGCGAGCTCGGGCTCGCGCTCCAGCAGGACGCGGGTCGCGCGCGCCTCGGCGTCGACGTCGTCGTCGTGCGCGACGTAGAGCTCGGTGCGGTTGCACGTCGACAGGCAGACCGCCTCACCAGCGTCCCGCGCGAGCTCGCCCGCGACCGCTCGTGCATCCTCGAGCCGAAGCGCGACGCGCTCTCGGAGCTCCACGCCCGCGCCGTGGTGCGACACCCCGACGAGCGTGACCCTCATCCGAGGTGCCCCGCCGGTAGCCCGAGGAACGCGACCAGCGCGAAGCCTGCGAGCGTCAGGTAGGCCGCGCGCTTTCCGCGCCAGCCGAGCTCACGCCGGAAGAAGAGCGCCGAGCCGAAGACGATCCAGGCCGCGATCGCGCCGGCGACCGCGAGATCGACGTCGTGTCCGCGCACCAGGCCCAGCGCGATGCCCACGCTGAAGGCGGCGAGCGACACCGCTGAAACGCGTGCGCTGACGCCGTCCAGCGTGACGAGCGAAGGCGGCCCGAGCCGCAGCAGCCCGACTGGCCGGCGCTTGAGGCGTCGCTCCAGCCACAGGTAGAGCCCGGCGAGAGCAGCCGCGAGGGCGAAGCCCGCGAAGCCGGCGACGACGAGCCCGACGTGCACGGCCGTGAAGAGGTCGGAGCCGCTCTGCTCGGCGGCGCCGCCGAGACCGGCCAGTGCGAAGAGCGCCGCGGCGCAGGGCATCACCGCGATCCCGAGCAGCCGGTAGCGCGGACTGCTGCCGTAGACGAGGTACGCACCCACCGCGAACCACACGAAGAGGTTGAGCGCGCCGGCCCAGTCGGCCCACGGAAAGCCGTCTGCCTGGTAGGCCTGGACGGCGAGGAGCGCAGTCTGGGCGAGCCACCCGATCCGGACGCCCCAGATTGCGAGGCGCGCGGCGAGGTCGGGTCGCCGAAGCACGCCGACGTAGGCGACCGCCGCTTCGCCGTAGGCGATCAGCGCCGGCCAGAAGAGCAGCTCAACCACGGAGCTCCCGCGCGCGCTCCGCCAGCTCCGTCACCTCTCGCTCGAGCCGTGCGAGCTTCGCCGAGATGATCGCGACGTAGATGAGGACAGCGGCCAAGAAGACCAGGTAGGCCGCCGCGAGATACTTCTCACCCGAGCTCAAGTGACTCCCTCAGCTCGCGCAGGCGCAGGTCGAGACGCTTGCCTGCGAGCTCGTTGAGGTACAACGTGCCGGCGAGCAGGAGCGTCCCCGCGAGGCAGACGCAGAACGTGAAGAACATGTCGCCGGACATCTGCGGGCCGTCTCGCGTGAACACGACGGGGTGGATGAGGTTCTCCGCCAGCCGGATCGCGAGGAAGCTGATCGGGATCAGCACGACCCCGAAGAGCGCGTACACGGCTGAGATCCGCGCGCGCCCCGGCCCGTCGGGCAACGAGAAGCGCAGCATGAAGTACGCGGCGTAGAACAGGAACAGGATCAGGAAGAGCACGAGCTGGCGCTCGCCCCAGCTCCACCAGACCCCCCACGAGGTTCGGGCCCAGATCGAGCCGGTCACGAGCGTCAGCGTCCCGAAGATCGTCCCCATGTGCACTGCCGTGTAGCTCTCGAGGTCGTAGCGCCGGTCTCCGGTCCAGAGCAGTCGGAGTGCCTTCCACGCACCCCAGCCGAAGCACGCGTACGCGGTCAGCGCGATCGGCACGTGCAGGTAGAAGATTCGCTGGCTCGGCCCCTGGTCGGCATCCTCCGGCGCCCAGAGCAGGGCGAGCGCAACTCCCGCGACGAGCACGACCGCAGCCGCGACCGCCACGGAAACGCCTCTATTCCGTGACCACGTACTCAAAGCTCGCCCACGCAAGTATCGCGAAAACGCCGTCGTACAACGCCAGGAAGGCCAGGTAGCGACCCGGGTCGTCGCTGACCGCTGCGCCGACTCCACCGACGAGGATCGGGAGCGACAGCGGCAGGAAGAGGACGGGGAACAGGAGCTCCCGCGCGCGACCGGCGGCAGCCATCGCGGCGAGGATCGCCCCCACGGCACAGATCCCGATGTCCGCGAGCACGACCGCCGCGACCGTGCTCCACGTCACCGACTCGAAGAAGAGACCGAAGGCCGGGAGGGCGACGAGCTCGGCGGCACCAAGGAACGCGAGGGTCGCCACGACCTTGCCCAGCCAGATCGCACTGCGGTCGACCGGCGCGAGGACGAGCCCGTCGAGCACACGCTGCTCGCGCTCGGGGATGAACGCGCGCGTGATCCCGAGCAGCGCGGTGAACAAGATCGCAACCCAGAGCAGGCCGACCGACGCACGCTCGGAGGCATCGGCGGGAAGGGCGAACCGGAACGCGACGAGCGTCGCGAGGACGAAGAGCAGCATCGCCGGCAAGGTCTCCCGCGCGCGCAGCTCGAGCAGCAGATCCTTACGAGCGAGCGCGGCGACGTCGCGTGCGTACGTCACAGAGAGAGCGCTCCCGACGCAAGTGGAGTCAGCCGCTCGGGGTCGTGCGTCGCGACGAGGAACGTCGCCGTGCCGACACGCTCGGCGAGCTCGCGATCGAGCAGCTCAGCCCCGTCGCTGTCGAGCCCGGAGTACGGCTCGTCGAGCAAGAGGAGCTCCGGCTCGTGCAAGAGCGCCCGGCAGAGGGCGAGCCGCTGCAGCATCCCGCGCGAGTAGGAGCCGGCCCGCTGGTTTCGCGCGTCCCACAGCGCGAAGCGCTCGAGCAGCATCCCGATCCGCTCGCGCGGCTCGGGCACGCGATAGAGCCGCGCGTAGAGGCGGAGGTTCTCGATGGCGGTGAGCTCGCGGTACACCAGCGGCTCGTGGCCGACGAACCCGAGCTGCCCGCGCTCGACGTCGACCTCGAGCTCGCCCGCGGTCGGTGCGGCGAGTCCCGCGACGAGGCGCAGCAGCGTCGTCTTCCCGGAGCCGTTTCGACCGGTGACGAGCGTGAACCCGCCGCGCTCGACCTCCAGGTCGACACCGCGCAGCACGCGCTTCGCGCCGTAGCGACGCTCGAGCCCGCGTGCGCGGATCACGTCTGCACGTGTTCTGTCGCCTCTTCGGACAACAAGTGCAAGGCGTGGT
>Ga0209486_10001003_pt1 | contig 12300 bp, 10 predicted proteins | sample NCCompost_FD_187518 | JGI IMG/M metagenome (GOLD analysis project Ga0209486, IMG submission 187518) | Agricultural soil microbial communities from Utah to study Nitrogen management - NC Compost (SPAdes) (version 2) | ecosystem: Environmental > Terrestrial > Soil > Agricultural land | place...
TGGATGTGGGTGGCCCTCGGGCTCGTGCTCGGCGCCATCGAGCTGGCGACACCGGGCGGGTTCTTCGTGATCTTCTTCGGCGTCGGCGCCGTCATCGTGGGGCTGGCGGAGCTCGCGGGCCTGGGCCTGCCGGCCTGGGGCCAGTGGGTGGCCTTCCCGATCCTTGCCCTCGTGTCGCTGCGCCTCTTCCGCCGGCCGATGCTGGAGTGGCTGCAGCCCGCGGACGCGGGCGCCGTGGACTCGATGGTCAGCGAGGTCGCCGTCCCGGTCATGGCGATCGAGCCCGGGCAGCACGGCCGCGCCGAGCTGCGCGGCACCCTGTGGTCGGCCCACAACGTCGGGGCCACCGTGGTCGGCGCCGGACAGCGCTGCCGCGTCGTCGCCGTCAACGGCCTTCAACTCGACATCCGTCCGGAATGAGGTGATTCGTGGAAGCGACGCTCGTCGTCCTCGTGCTCGCCGTACTGCTGATTATCTTCATCCTCTTCAAGACCGCGGTCGTGGTGCCGCAGCAGAACGCCATCGTCGTCGAGCGGCTGGGCCGCTACCACGCCACGCTCAACGCCGGCTTCCATCTGCTGGTGCCGTTCGTGGACGTGATTCGCTACCGGCACTCGCTCAAGGAGCAGGCCATCGACATTCCGGCGCAGCTGTGCATCACGCGCGACAACGTCCAGGTGGGCGTCGACGGGATCCTCTACTTGAAAGTGCTCGACGCGGAACGTGCGTCGTACGGCATCTCGAACTACGCGTTCGCGATCATCCAGCTCGCGCAGACGACGCTGCGCAGCCTGGTGGGCAAGATCGATCTGGATCGCACGTTCGAGGAACGGTCGAGCATCAACATCGAGATCGTCAGCGAGCTCGACAAGGCGTCGGAGGCCTGGGGCGTGAAAGTGCTGCGCTACGAGATCAAGAACATCGAACCGCCCGCCGACATCATCGCGGCGATGGAAAAGCAGATGCGCGCCGAGCGTGAGAAACGCGCCGTGATCCTGCAGTCCGAAGGCCAGCGCGACGCGGCCATCAACACGGCCGAGGGCGAGAAGCAGCAGGTCATCAAGGCATCGGAGGCGAGCCGCCAGCAGCAGATCAACGAGGCCGAAGGACAGGCGTCGGCCATCAAGGCGGTGGCCACCGCTACAGCGCAAGGCCTCCGCGAAGTGGCCGGTGCGATCCAGGCCGATGGTGGACGCGACGCGGTCCAGCTCCGCGTCGCCGAGCAGTACGTGGCGCAGTTCGGACAGCTCGCGCGGCACACCAACGCCGTCGTGATACCGGCGAACCTGGCCGACGTGGCGGGGATGATTGCGGCGGCGATGCGAGTCTACGAAACAGCCGGCGGCAAGCCGGGCGGGCCGCCGCCGGTCAACCGCGCCCCATAATCAGGACGAAGTTCCGCAGGAGACCGCGGCACGCCGCGGCCGGCGGCCCGTCGGCGTTCGACAGGGTGGTCAGCTGAGACGTGTCCCACCGCAGCGAGTCCGAGACGCTGCGGCCGGAGAAGATCGCGCTGCCGATGCAGGTGCCGGTCCCCGTCGCCGGCGGCGCGCGCAGTTCGATCGTCCCGACGAACTGCGTGTCGGGCGACGTCCCCGCGACGGTGCCGTTGATGGTGCCGCCCCATGTCTGATACGCCGGCGACGCGTACCTGATCGTGCCGGTCACGGTGCGATCGCTCTGGGTGATCGCCACCGTGACGTTGCTGATCGAGTGGACGTTGTTCTGCTCCCAGTCCGACGTCCCGCTCCAATGGCCGGAGATGTTGGCCACCCCCGACGGCAGCGTGGGCGACGTGGGGCGGCTCGGGGCCGTCAGCGAGCTGTCGCCGTCGCTGCTGCACGCCGGCGCCGTCACGAGCGGCAGCAGGGCGAGCACCACGGCGGCGAGGCGCCGGGGTGTCGCGGGCGCGAACGCCATACGGCGGATCACCGGGCGGGCGTGGGAACGAGGGTGATCTGAATGCGCTTGCGATACTTCACCGGCTTGCCGTTGAGCGTCGCCGGCTGGTACTGCCACGTCTTCGCCGCGCCGAGCACCAGACGGTCGTAGGCCGCGTTCGGCGGGCTGGCCATCGTCGCGGACTCCACTTCCCCGGTCGTGTCGATGATCACGTCCATCAACAGCGACCCGCCGAGCAACACGCGGCCCGGATACGGCGGCACTGCCTGGCGGACGGTGACGGGCGGCACGACGTCGGCATCGGACGGCGAGTACACCCGCACGACCCTGTCGACCATCTGTTCGACGGCCGGGGCGACGGGCGCCGGCGGCGGCGCGGCGGCCTTGGCGGCCAGATCGTTGAACCCGGAGGCGAGCATCTTCAGATCCGACAGCGGCGGCTGCGACGTCGAGCTCTCGATATCGGGATCGTTGAGGCCGGCGATGACCTTCGAGAAGCCCTTGGCGGCCGCCGCGTAGTCCTTCTTGTCGAAGGCGGCCTTGGCCGACATGTAGTTCTGCTGAATGATGCCCGGCAGCAGCTTGCGGCGCGCGTCGGTAAAGGCCGACCGCAGACGCGGCGGCACGTCGTCGGCCGCCGGGCGGTAGAGGGGGTCGTGCGCGATCATCGTCTCGATGACACGCGACGCCTCGGTGGCGTTGCCGACCGCTACGAAGCACAGCGCGCGATAGAGATCGATGGCCTGGCGCTCGGGGCCCGGGGGCGTGGCGGACACGAGGCCGTTGAGCATGTCGAGCGCGCCGCCGTACTCGGCCGACGCGTAAAGCGTCCGCGCGGCGGCAAGCGACGCCGACGGCGCCGGTGCCTGCGCGGATGCCACGGAACACGCGGCCAGCAGCGCGGCGGCCGCGACGAGCCAGGTCTTCAGAGCCATCATTTCGCCCTCATATCCATGCTGACGCGCGTCGAGGCCCCCGTCGTCACGGTCGCCGTCGTCCGGCGTTCGCCGAGTTCGGGGTGGCGGAAGATGATTTCGTGCGTGCCGATCGGCACTTGGACGCTGCCGATCGGGGTCTCGCCGACGCGCTCGCCGTCGACCGACACCTCGGCCCACGGCAGCGCGTTCAGCGCCATCGAACCCTTCGGCCACTCCGGCCTGACGGTCGCCACCTGGCCGGGCCCCACGTCCACCGTTCGCGTCGAGCGGTAGCCGAGCGTCTCGTTGACCATCTCGAGCTCGTGGCGGCCGACGGCCACCATGATGCGGTCGCTGCGGCTGCTGCCCACCAGACGGCCACCTTCGTACACCTGCAGATCGGCAGGGGCGCTGATCGAAATCCAGCCCGAGACGTTCGCGCCGGACGCCGGCTTCGTCATCGGCACGACCAGCGACGCGACGGCGCCGGCTTCGATCACGACGTCGTCGCTGAACGAGCCGGACTCGTTCTCCAGCACGACGCGGTGCGTGCCCGCGGTCAACCCCTTTACGGTGAACGGCGTGCGTCCCACCACGCGCCCGTCCACGCTGACGGTGGCCCGCGACGGATCCGTGCGCACCTGCAGATCGCCGACGCCCGCCGGCGTCTTCGGCATCTCGATGAAGTGCGACATGTGCGTGCCGGCCTTCATCGTCACGGGCACCTTGCGCCGATCGGTCTCGGTGACGAGCTCGACGACGTGCGCGCCGGCGGCAAGGCTGATGGTGAGCGGCGTGTTGCCGCGATTGGCGCCGTCGATGAACACCGCCACGCCATCCGGATTCGTGCCGATTTCGAGCGTGCCGCTGCCCGTCGCGGTCGCGGCCGGCACGGCCGGCTTGCGGCCCATGAGGGTGACGCCCGTCGTGATCGCGATGAGCGCCAGCACGGCGGCGGCGGCCCACGGGCTCTGCCACACGGGACGGCCACCCTTCACGGAGACGGCGCGCGCGGCGGGCTGAATCGGTTCCGGCTCGTACTGGGGCAGGTCGATGCGGGGCATATCGGATTCCTTCGAAGCCAGCGCGGCGGAGGACTTCGTGTCGGGACCGGGGTTGGCCCAGGGGCCGGACTCGGGCACCGGTAGCCGCAGTTCGGCGGCCGCGGCGCGCGGAGTGAACGGCGTGACGGATGCGACGCCGAGCGACGGCGAGGGCAGCGGCACGAACGGAGCCGGCGCCGGGAACGGCGTGACGCTCGACGGCGGCCCGAACGCGGCATCGTCGTCGTTCGCCTCTGCGTCGTCGTCGGAGATCGCGGCGGTGGACGGGCTCGCCCCGAAGAGCGGCGTCTCCGGCACCTCGGCCGTTTCGTCTTCCTCGTCCCGGTGCGCGGCGATCGCCTGCGGCGCGGCGAACACATCCGGCACGGACGCGACGCTGGCGACGAGCGGCTCGGGCTGCGGCAATGGCGGCGCGGCCATCGGTGCTACGGGAACCGGGAGAGGCGGCACCGGCGCGACGGCGGCCGTCTCGACCGCCACCTGGGCCGTCGGCGCCTCCACTGGAGCCGATTCAGGCTTGGTCTGCGCGGCCATCTGGCGCTCGAGCGCGATTGCCGCGGCATAGCGCGACAGGAATGACCGGAGCGCCAGTCGCCCCGCAGTGTCCTGCGTGTCGAGCACGCGGTCGAGCTCCGTCTGCGCCTCGATCGCCGACGCGAAGGCCGCGCGCGGCTCGATGTGAAGGGCGCGGCGCAGCCAGGTGCGCAGCGCCGCCGGCAGAGGATCGGAACCCTCGATCTGACGCGCGGTCGCGCTGTCGAGGATGTCGGAAATCTTGTGGGGGTACTCGTCGGCGGCGAGCGGCCGGCCCAGGAGCAGCGCCAGCGCGACGGCGGCCATCTGCGTGACGTCCGCCGATTGATCGAAACGCGAGAGACCGATCGGCCGCGGCAGCGCGATGCCGAGCTCGCGCCAGTAGCGCTCCCACGAAAAATGCATCTCCTCGAGCGACGGGCCGAGCACGTACTCCACGACGACGAGGCGGCCATCGGGCGTCACGACGAGACGCTCGGGCGAGATGGCGCCGTGGCAGACGCCCGGACCGCTGTCGTGCAGCGCCGCGATGGCGGACACGAGCTGGCGGATCAGCCAGGTGGCGCCGCTGTATTCGAGCGGAATCGATCGCTTGCGCGCGCCCGCGAGCACCTCGGACAGACGCACGCCGCGGACGTGATCCGAGATGATGACGAGCGTCGAGGCGCGCGAGTCGAGCCGTTCGACGGCGCGCACGCGGCTGAAGGCTTCGTGACGGAAGTCGGCCAGACGCGCGGCCTGCTCGCGCACACCGTCCTCGAAGGTGGAGACACAGCTCAGCTCGCTGCTGATCTTGAGCACCTCCAATGGCTCGTTGGCGGCGCCGACCGCGTATAGCCGTTCGCCCAGGCCGTCCTCGAAGGCCACGGGTGCGATGGCACGCGATTGTGGTACTGCGGGATTCATGTGTAGGGTATCGGCAGCAGCGGTGCCAGTTCTGCATAGCCACAGCAAAGGTGTGCACATGGCCGGAACGAGCTGCGGCGACGCACAGTTGAGGCCGTTCCCGGCCGCAATTTGGCGATTCCAGACCGGCGCGGCGGCACGATCCTGTGACAGATCCGTCAGCGCCGGTTCTTTTTTTGATCGCAGGATTGTTACGGCAGAGGTTAGATTTCTGAAGATCTTCTCGAAGTGAACCTCGCAATCCTGCTCATCGCTGCACACGTGTGGCGCGCGGCACCGGTCGACGCGTTCGCGCGCGTGACGCTCGCAATCGCGGCGCTCTCGATCGAGATGCAGGCGGTGACACTGCTCGGCGCCGGGAGCCTGTCGTCGCTGGTGCTCGTGAACGCCGCCGTCGCGGCCGCGTGCCTGCTGGTCCGGCGTCAGCCGCGGTCCCCGTCCCTGGACGGCATCGCGTCACGCGCGAGCGGCACCGCGCTGCCGTGGGTGGCGATTGGCGCGCTGACCGCGATCGCCTTGCTGCTGGCGTCGCGGCCTCTCGTCGGAGCCGACCCGTACCATCTCGATCGCGTCGCGCAGATCCAGCGCCTCGGCACGCTCGCCTACGACACCACCGCCGACATCAAGGTGAACGTGCTCGCGTCGTCGTACGAGCTCGTGCTGGCCGACCTCGCGCAGACGCCATGGGTTGGCGGCCTGCTGCTTCGCCTTCACGCGCTGTTCGGCCTCGCCTACTTCACCCTCGGCGTCGCGGCAGTCCGGCAGTGGCTTCCCGGCGGCCGCCGGTGGTGCTGGTCGGCGGTGTTCCTCGTGCCGGCGGTGTTCCACCAGCTCGCGTTCGTCAAGAACGATCTCTACTCGGCGACGCCGGCGCTGGTGGCGCTGGCGTGGATCGTGGTCCGCGTGCGCGACGCCTCCACCCGCGAGGTGGCAGCGGCCGCCGCGCTCACGGGCATGGCGGTGGCCATGAAGTGGGTGGCGTTTCCGCTCGCGCTCGTGATGACGGCGTGGCTCGTGTGGCACCGTGGGCGCGACGGCGCCGCGCTCGGCGCGCTGGTGCTCGGCGGGCTGGCTGGCGCCGCGGCCGGAGGCCTGCCGTTCACGCTCGCCCAGACCGCCCGGTGGTACGGACACGCGATCGAACCGCTCGGCGCGCTCGGCAACCGCACGACCGGCGCGGCTGATGCGCTGACGAGCGTCGGCCGCTTCGCGATCAGCCTGCTCGACTTCGGTGCGCTCACGCGGCGCTGGTGGCCGGGGCGCGGGGGCTGGGGGGCGACGTTCGGCGCGCCCTTCATCTGGGCGGCGGTGGTCGCCGCCGCGCAGTGGACCTCGCCCGTGGTGCGGGCCGCCTCCGGCGTGGCAGCCGGCTACTTCGTTGCGTTCGCCGCGATGTATCCCGACGCCGACGTGGCCCACCGGCTCGTGCTCGCGCCGGGCCTCCTGCTCATCGCGGTGGCGGCGCAGCACACCGAGGGCGACGACACGCGCGGCCGATGGACCCGCCGCCTGCTCGCGCTGGCGCTGGCTGTCTCGGCGGCGCAGATCGCACGAAGCACGTGGCTGTATCTGGTGACTTAAGGCTTAGAGCTTAGGGCTTAAGGCCTGGTCGGGCAGATCTAAAGATCTGCCCCTACGAACAGCTTTCCCTTCCCCGCCCACCCTGCCTACCCCGCCCACCCTGCCACTTGGCCCTATGCGGGTCTCACATTCACATTCAGCCCGCCGTCCATGATGATCTTCGCGCCGTTGTAGTAGCGGGCGCGATCGGAGGCGAGGAACAGCACGGTGTCGGCCACTTCGTCCATCGTGGCCCAGCGGCCGGACAGAATGCCCATGCGCTTGCAGAAGCTGGCGAGGAACTCCTCGGTGGTCACGTTCTGCTGCTTCGCCATGTTGTCGGCCCAGGCCTGACGGCCCTCGGTCCCCACGAGCCCCGGCACGATCGTATTGACGGTGATCTGCTGGCTCGCGAGATCCTGCGCGAGATAGCCGGTCGCCTGGTTCATCGCGGCGTTGTTCATCCCGTGCGTGAGCGCCGGCGCCCACACCACGGTAGACGCGGTGCCGCTGATGTTGATGATGCGGCCGGTGCCGTCGGCCGGCATGAGCGGCAGGAACGCTTGCGTGACACGCAGCGATCCAATCACCTTGCCGTCCAGGTCGCCGATCCAGTCGGTGTCCGGCCACAGAATCTGACGGTCGGTGCGCCGCATCGGATTGCCGGCGTTGTTCACCACGATGTTGACGGTGCCGAACTCCGCCCGCGCGGCCTCGGCGGCGGCGTTCACCGAATCGGTCTTGGTGATGTCGGCGGCCACGGGCAACGCCTTGACGCCGTAGCGCGAGCGCAGATCCGCGGCGGTCGCCGCCAGCGCGTCCATGCCGCGCGCCAGAAGCACGAGGTTGACGCCCTCGTTCGCCAGGCCGCGCGCGATGGCGCGGCCGATCCCCTTGCTGGCACCGGTGACGAGCGCGGTGCGTCCTTTCAGTCCGAGTTCCATGGCCATAGGAGAACTATACTTTGCCAGTCCTACCCGCCCTATTTGGCCCGCAGGCTCTGCCCGCGCGTGATCGCGACGACGGCAGGGTGTTTCAGCTTCCGCTCCACCGATACCGCGACGTAGCGCTCGCGCACCGCATCGGTGCGCCCGATCACGCGCGCCCCCGAGAGCCGGCACACCTCGCGCTCGATGACCGTGGGCGCCGGAAACATCGCCTGCGCCGATCCGGCAAACGCCAGCAGCAGCGCCGAGTCGTCGAATTCGGCCATCACCTTCGGCCGCACGCCGGTGGCGTCGAACCACTCGTCGAGCGCACGGCGGTACGCCGTAGTGGGCGTCGGCAGCAGCATCGGCCCGGTGTTGAGCGATTTCGGGAAGCGGCCGCGGACCACCAGTCCGGCGGGCGCGAAGAACGAGGTGCCGGACTCCCCCAGCGCGTGGTTGAACACACGCACCCGGACGTGCGGCGGCGCCGGTGTGTCGCTGATGACGACGTCGAGCGCGTGCGTGGCCAATCGCGTCAGCAGCTCCTCGGGGTTGCCTTCGACGCACACGATCTTGACGTCGCGCCGCTCGCGCAGCACCGGCTGCAGCAATCGGCTGACGATCAGCTTCGGCACGGCGTTGGCCACGCCGACCGTCAGTTGCAGCGCCCGCCCCGCCGGGCGCCCGCGCAGCGCCTCGAGCATTTCGCCGCCGAGACCGAAGATGTCTTCGGCGTACTGGTAGACGACGCGGCCGACGGCGGTCGGCACCAGCGTCCTCCCCCGGCGCTCGAAGAGCCGGTGGCCCAGCGCATCCTCGAGCCGCCGCACTTGCGCGCTCACCGTCGGCTGCGACAGCCGCAGCTTGTCCGCCGCGCGCGATACGCCGCCCTCGCGGACGACGGTCCAGAAGTAGAGCAGGTGGTGATAGTTCAGCCAGTCCATGCGCGGCTGCTACTACTGTATCCAGTTTCTGAATCGATCGGTTCACAACTATCTATTTGTCTATGCATGTGAATGCGGGCCACCCTGACAGCAGGCCGGAGGTTGTCACTGGAACTGCTCTTTCCGTTCGCCGACTCGTGGTGGCTGTACGCCGGGTTCACGGCCGTCGTGCTCGCCGTGCTCGCGGTCGATCTGGGGGTGCTCAATCGCCGCCCGCACGTCGTCTCGTTCCGCGAGTCGGTCGCGTGGTCGGTGGCGTGGGTGACCATGGCGCTCGCCGTGTGCATCGGCCTCGGCCTCTACGCCGGCAGCCGGTTCGGCGGCGACGTCGGCCGCGAGGTCGCGCTCGAGTTCCTGGCCGGCTACCTCGTCGAGAAGTCGCTCGCGGTAGACAACATCTTCGTCTTCGTGCTGGTGTTCCGCTACTTCGCGGTACCGCTCGCCTACCAGCACCGGGTACTGTTCTACGGCATCCTCGGCGCGCTGCTGTTTCGCGCGGTGTTCATCGCCATCGGCGCCGTCCTGATGCGGTTCGAGGTGGTGATGCTGCTCTTCGGCGGCTTCCTGCTGCTCACCGGCGCGCGCATGCTGTGGTCGCCGGAGCCGCGAGTCGAGCCCGACCGCAACCTGCTCGTCCGGCTCCTGCGCCGCGTGCTGCCCATCACGCCCACGTTCGAGGGCGCGCGATTCCTCGTGAGGCACGACGGGCGCCTGCACGCCACGCCGCTGCTCGTGGCGCTGGTGTTCCTCGAAGTCAGCGACGTCGTGTTCGCCGTGGACTCGGTGCCGGCCATCTTCGCGCTGACACGGGAACCGCTCATCGTGTTCACGTCGAACGTCTGCGCCATCCTCGGCCTGCGCGCCATGTACTTCCTGCTGGCCGGCGCGATCGAGCGCTTCCATCTGATCGGCTACGGCCTCGCGTGCGTGCTGATGTTCGTCGGGCTGAAGATGGTCTGGCTCAACGCGGCCTTTGACGGGCACTTCCCAATCACCTGGTCGCTCGCCATCATCACGTGCTTCATCGGCGGCAGCGTGGCGGCGTCGCTGGCGTTTCCGCGCCGGCCCGCCGCGGAACAGCTGGCCGCGGAACAGCCGGAGGCTGAACTCCGCCGAAAGGCTGGATAGCGCAAGGCGGGTGTCCCTACCCGCCTTACCCGCCCCATCCGCCTTCGTGCGTTTGGGCCCCATCGCGCGTTAGTTCAGTAGGCCCCCCAACGTCATGCACGCTGAACTCGCCTGTCCCGCACTCCCCGGCTCAACCGGACTTACCGCCGCCCGTCCCGGACGTGGTGTCCGGATTGCGGCCCTCGCGGGCATCGGTGTGGCGTGTGCCGCCCTGGCCGGCGCCGCTGTGGTCCGCTTCGGGCTGGTGCCACCCATGTGGCCGCATGCGCTCGACGGTCCCGTACGGCTCGGCGTTGCGGCGCTCATCGGCCTTGGCGTCACCGCCGTGCAGCGGCGCGGCGACCGGGCCGCGCACGCGCAGGCGATGCATCACGCCCAGATCCTGCTGTGCGTATCGGGCGCGATGATGATGGTCCTCATCGACGATTCCCTTGCGCGCGCCTTCGGCATCGCCGGCGCGGCCAGCCTGGTCCGCTTCCGCACCCCGGTGGACGATCCGCGCGACGCCGCCGTGATGTTCCTGCTCATCGGCCTCGGCATGGCGAGCGGCGTCGGGGCCTTCGCGCTGGCGGCCGGCGGGGCGGTCATGGTGGCGGTGTTCCTCGTGTGTCTGAGCCGGACCGGCGGAGCAGGCCGGCGCTCGCTGGTCGTCGATCTGGTGGCGTGCGGTCCGACCTTCCCCGGAGAGCACGTGCAGCGAGTCTTCGGACGGCACGGCGCCACGTTCGAAATTCGCGAGGCGTGGTTCGGCGAGGAGGCGCGCGCCACGTATCTGGCGACGTTCGCCGCGGACGTGCCGCTCGACGCCGTCCACGCGGACCTCGTCGCCGGCGGCACGACGGGCCTGCGGGCCGTCTCGTGGGAGCCCGCCCGCAAGAGGGTGTTGTGACGCGCGCCTGTGAGCGGCTCGTGATCGACCCGCGGCTGCGGCGGCGCGCGATCCTCTCGGCCATCCGCGCGGCGCGCGTGCGCCTGACGCTCTCGATCTTCCGGTGCGACGACGCCGTGGTGCTGCAGGCCCTTGCGGCGGCGGCGGACCGCGGCGTGCACGTCCGCGTGCTGATGACGGCGCGGGCCCGGGCGGCGGGAAAGAACCTCGATGCGCTGCACGCCCGGCTCGCCGGCCACGGTATCGACGTGCGCCGCTTCGCGGGCGGGATGAAGTACCACGCCAAGTATCTCGTGGCCGATGGGCGGCTCGCGCTCGTCACCACGGCGAATCTCACCGCCCGCTGCTTCGATCGCACCTGCGACTTCTCGCTGGTCACGCGCGATCCGGCGGTCGTGTCGGGTCTGAACGAGCTGTTCGACGCCGACTGGGCCGGCCGGGCCGTGAAGTTCAGCGACGCGCAGCGGGAGCGCCTGATCGTGGGCCCCGACCAGGAGCCGCGCGAGCGCTTTGCCACGCTGGTGCGCGAGGCACGCCAGCGCATCCGCATCGTGGACGCCAAGCTCACCGACCCGCGCATCGTCGAGCTCCTCGACGAGCGCCATCGGGCGGGGATCGCCGTGGAACGCGCGCGACGGCGCCAGCTGCGGCCGATCCGCCGCCACGGCAAATTGCTCATCATCGACGGCGGCGCGGCGGTCCTGGGCAGCCTGGCGCTGTCGGCGCGCGCGCTCGACAGCCGCCGCGAGCTGGCGGTCGTCGTGCGCGATCCGCGATTGCTCGCCGGCCTGGACGCGTTCTGGCGCACGCACGTGGCACCGCGACCGTCGGGCGCCGGCGCCAGACTCGTCGCGCCCCCGATGGAGATGGTGCCGTGACGCGCGCACGCGCCTGGGCGTTGGCCGCCGTGCTCGCCGCTGCCTCGTCGGCGACGCTGCCCGCGCCGCTGTCGGCGCAATCGCTGCGCCTTGGCGACGACGTGCGGATCACGCCGAAAGCTCGTCTAGACACCGACATCCGCGGCGCGAGCAGCGTGGATCACGACGACGACGTGGACCTGGATCTGGCGCGCCGCCGGATCGGGGTCACCGGCACGGTGACGTCGCGCATCGAGTTCGAAGTCGAGCGCGAGGTCGGTCCGGACGGGCGCTGGCGTGACGTCTTCGTGGACGGCCGCGTGAAGCGCGGGCTCCAGATCCGCGCCGGCCACTTCAAGGTGCCGTTCAGCCGCGAGCAGCTCACCGGCCCGGGCGGCCTCGACTTCATCGACCGCTCTCGCGCGGTCGATCTCCTGGCTCCGGGACGCAGCGCCGGCGTCGCGCTGCACGGCCGCGTCGCGGACCGCGTCGTGGGATACGAAGCGGGCGCATTCGTCCGCGACGGCACGCGCGGCCTCGCGGCGCCGGCGGACAGCGAACCCACCGTGGCGGCGCGGCTCACGATCAGGCCGCGCGGCTCGGCGCGGCGCGCCGGCTCGCTTGCCGATCTCGAGGTGGGTGTGGGCGCCGCAGCGAGCGAGCTGGTCGA
>Ga0209486_10001004_pt1 | contig 12290 bp, 11 predicted proteins | sample NCCompost_FD_187518 | JGI IMG/M metagenome (GOLD analysis project Ga0209486, IMG submission 187518) | Agricultural soil microbial communities from Utah to study Nitrogen management - NC Compost (SPAdes) (version 2) | ecosystem: Environmental > Terrestrial > Soil > Agricultural land | place...
TGGATGTTTCCTTCGACGCTCTTTGTTCTTACGGTTGCGGCGTTGTACGAATTTTTCGCTTTAGCATTTCCGCATTCTTGGAAAGATCAATCGATGGGCGTCATCTTCGGTCTCGGTTTATCGGCCGTCGTTTTCCTCGACGCCCAATGGCCCGCCGTGCAATGGCTCGGCGTGCTGTTTCTGATCGGCTTCTCGGGTTACGTATTTACGGCCGGCGAGTTGACCGAACGGATGAACCGCTTGTTGTTTACCCTACTCGGCGGCATATACGCAGGCTATCTTCTCCCCCACTGGGTGTTATTGTTCCGGCAGCCGCAGGGCCGGGCGTGGACTTTTTGGGTCCTAAGCGTCGTCATGACCGGCGATACAGCGGCATACTTTGTTGGCCGTCGCTTCGGCGTCCGCAAATTAGCGTCGCAGATCAGTCCCGGAAAAACTGTCGCAGGTGCATGGGGCTACATCGCCGGCGCCATCATCGCCGGCATCGTGGGGGCAAACATTCTCTTGGAGCCCGTCAGTTTGCTGGAGATTCTTGGGCTTGCGGCGGCCGCCGGAATCTTGGGTCAGCTCGGAGATCTTTTTGAATCCTGGCTCAAGCGTGTTTTTGCGGTCAAGGACTCGGGCAAACTGCTGCCTGGCCACGGCGGCTTGCTTGACCGGCTCGACAGCTTGATCTTTCCCGCCGTTTTTACCAGTACTTATCTGAGGGTGTTCCATCCGTGAAAACAATTGCTCTGCTTGGTTCGACCGGCTCCATCGGCGTCAGCACCCTCGCGTTGGTGCGCGAGTTTCCCGATCGATTCAAGATATCCGGCATGGTGGCTGGAAAAAATCTAGCGCTCTTAGCCAAACAAGTGAAGGAATTTTCGCCAGGGTGTGTCGCGATCAAGCGCGAGGAAGATGTCCCGCGTCTGCGCCATCTACTCGGCAACAATAAGACGGAACTCCTATTCGGCGAGGCCGGTGCGGCGGCAGTCGCGTCGGCACCGGAAGTCGACGTGGTGCTCGCGGCCATCGTCGGTGGCGCCGGATTGATGCCGTGTTTGACCGGCTTGCTCGCCGGCAAGGAGATCGCGCTTGCGAACAAAGAGGCGTTGGTCATGGCCGGTGAGATATTTGTCGAGGCCGCGAAGAGCAAGGGAGTCCGCATGCTGCCCGTCGATAGCGAGCACAGTGCGATATTCCAGTGTTTGCAAGGCAACCAGCGCGCCGAAGTCGACAAGATTATCTTGACCGCGTCCGGCGGTCCTTTTTTGCGCACGCCCCTCGGCCGGCTTGAAAAGGCGAGTGTGACTCAAGCGTTGAAGCACCCGAATTGGAAAATGGGACAGAAGATCACCGTCGATTCGGCAACCATGATGAATAAAGGATTGGAAGTGATCGAAGCTCGATGGGAATTCGACATGGATCCAAGCGCGATTGAGGTAGTTATTCATCCGCAAAGCGTTGTTCATTCGATGGTGCGTTATCAAGACGGCTCGATCATCGCGCAACTGGGAATCCCCGACATGCGCATACCGATAGCGTACGCGTTATCTTTCCCCAACCGCCTCAAGGGTACTTGGCCCGCGCTCGACTTGACTGAGCATGGAGAATTGAATTTCGAGCCGGTAGAAAAGAGACGTTTTCCTGCGTTGTCCTTGGCTTATCACGCGTTGCGCGAGGGCGGCACCATGCCTGTCGTTCTCAACGGTGCCAACGAAATTGCCGTGGCGGCTTTCTTGGAAGGCAGGATAGGATTTCGCGAAATACACCGTATAATTACTAAGACGATGAATAAACACGCCAAGAGGGTCGCCAAAGAGATCGGTGAGATCCTGGAAGTCGATCGCTGGGCCCGTCAACACGCGTCGTCGTTAATCCATTGGTCGTAGTCGTCAATTGTTAAGGAGACCGTCGGATGGAAAATTTGATTTACTCGGTCGGGGCCGCCGTCATCGGACTCGGCCTGCTGATCGTGTTCCACGAATTTGGACATTTCCTGCTGGCTAAATTGTCCGGCGTCGGAGTGTTGACTTTCTCGGTTGGATTCGGTCCAAAGATCTGGGTCATCAAGAGGGGTGAAACTGAATATGCGATAAGCGCTTTCCCTCTCGGTGGGTACGTGAAGATGGTCGGTGAGGATCCCGATGAGCAAGTCTCTCCTGAAGACGTTGAAAAATCCTTTGCCCACAAAAGTTTGATTAAACGAATCGCCATCGTCGCTGCCGGCCCGCTTTTCAACTTATTTTTAGCTGTCTTGTTGCTCATGGTGGTGTTTACGTTTTACGGCGTCCCGGTCATGTCGACCCAAGTAAGCGGAGTCGAGAAAGGATCGCCTGCCGAGATCGCCGGTATTCAAAAAGGCGATCGGATCGTCGAGATTGATGGCGTTCCCATTAAAGAATGGGAGGAACTTTCCAGTACAATCAAAGGGAGCGGCGGTAAAACGCTGAACTTGCAAGTGCGCCGCGGCGAGGAGACCCTAAAGATCACCGTCCAGCCGACGCAAAAAGAAGGCAAGACAATTTTCGGCGAGCCCAAGGAGGACTGGATTATCGGCATCGGCAGTCAAGTAGCGATGGAAAAAGGCAAGCCGGGCTTGTCAGTGGTCAGGGCTTTTTACCAGACTTACGAGTATTGCAAGATCACGTTGTTGGCGTTTTACAAGATGATTATGGGCGACGTGTCGCCGCGCAATATCGGCGGACCTATTCTGATCGCGCAGATGGCCGGACAGCAAGCCCAGGAGGGGCTCGGTAGCTTTCTCGCGTTCTTAGCGGTTTTGAGCATTAACCTTGGAGTTCTCAATTTGTTGCCCGTGCCGGTTCTGGACGGCGGCCACTTGTTATTCTTTTTCGTCGAAGCGGTGATCCGCAAACCGGTGGCGATAAAGTATCGCGAAATGGCGCAGCAAGTAGGAATCTGCCTGCTGGCTCTGCTCATGGTTTACGCTTTTTACAACGACATCGTGCGGTTTTTTGAAAAACAGGTCGGGGGATGAGAATTCTCGGGATCGATACCGCGATACCGACGGCAAGCGTCGCGTTAATTCAAGACGGAGAGTTGCTCGCCGAAGAAATACATACCAGACCTGCTAAAGACAAGAACGGCTCTGGTTTTCAGCCGTTCGGTAACCACGCCGAAGTCGTTCTTACGCTCATCGAATCGCTCTTCGAAAAGGCGCAAATCACGGTTCAACAACTGTCCGGCATTGCGGTATCGATTGGACCCGGTTCCTTCACCGGATTGCGCATCGGTTTAGCGACCGCAAAGGGTATCGCGTACGAGTCCGGAGTGCCTCTCGTCGGTATTTCAACTTTACACGCCAATGCCGCGCGAGTTAACCATTTCGAAGGCATTATCGCCTCGCTGCTCGATGCCCGCAAAAGCGAACTTTATCTGGCGCTCTTTCGGCGTGACGGCGGGACGACCACGCGTCTCACGTCTGATTCGCTCCTCTCCCTGGATTCGGCCGTCGAACTCGTGCGACAATACTGTGTGGGTTCAAGTGGGGAGTTGCTCTTAGTTGGAGACGGAGCGAAGGCTTACGAGCCACGATGGATCGACGCGCTTGGTCTATCGGCACGCACGTCAGGCGGCGCTTGCTATCCTTCGATAGCATCGCAAGTGGCCATGCTCGCAAGTCAACGTTTTGTCAGCTCGTCGCTCGATGATGTCGGCACGTTGACGCCGGTTTACTTGCGGTTGCCGGAGGCAGAAAACAAAAGAAAAAATTTGGCTAGTTTCTAGATACTTATGAGCACTCTGCGTTGACAAAGCCGGACCTGTACGTTAGATTTGTGGACCCGCTGGAAGCTATAAAAAAACAAAAAACAAAGGAGGCCGCCGTATGGAATTGAAGGACGAACAGACGATTGTCTCCCTGCTGGATAAGGATCCAGAATTGAAAAAATATTACGAAGAGCATCGCGAGCTCGAAAAAAAATTAGCGGATTTTCAACATAAACATCATCTCACACCGGAAGAAGAGGTGGAGATGAAAACAATTCAAAAATTGAAGCTCGCCGGCAAGGATCGAATAATGGAAATTTTGGGAAGATATCGTCAGGCTGGCGCGGCGCTGTAGAGGTTTTGCTCATGAAGGTGACCGGCGCTGAAATATTTTGTGAGTCGCTGAGACACGAAGGAGTCAAAACAGTTTTTGGCCTGCCCGGCGGCGTGGTGCTGAAGATTTTCGATGTGCTTTGCCAACGCAAGGACATCGATCTGGTGCTTACGCGGCATGAACAGGGCGCCGCCCACATGGCTGAGGGTTACGCCAAGGCCACGGGAAAGGCGGGCGTCGTTTTGGTGACTTCAGGCCCCGGCATGACCAACATCGTCACCGGTTTGGCTGATGCGTACATGGATTCGGTTCCACTCGTCGCGTTCACCGGCCAAGTTTCCACTGATCTTATCGGCAACGATGCGTTTCAAGAGGCTGACAATGTCGGCATCAGCAGACCATGCACCAAACACAACGTGCTCGTAAAGGATGTCAACGATCTGGCGCAAACGATCAAGGAAGCTTTCTATATCGCCACCAGCGGCCGGCCGGGGCCGGTCTTGGTGGACATTCCTAAGGACGTCAGCACGGCAAAAGCCGAATTCAAATATCCGGATAAGGTGAATTTGCGCGGCTATAATCCGATGGTGGGCGGCAACAAAAACCAGATCAAACAAGCCGCGGAAGAGATCATGAAGGCGAAGAAGCCGGTGATCTACGTCGGCGGCGGCGCGGTTTTTTCGGATGCCGCCGATGAAATTCGTGAACTGGCCGAGATCACGCAGATACCTGTGACAATGACGCTGATGGGTTTAGGAAGTTTTCCCGGCACGCATCCGCTCTCGCTCGGAATGCTCGGCATGCACGGCGCCTATTGCACCAACATGGCGATGCACTATGCCGACTTGCTGATCGCGGTGGGTGCGCGTTTCGACGACCGCGTTACCGGCAAGCTCTCGGAGTTTTGTCCGGAGGCCCGTGTAGTCCATATCGACATCGATCCGACGTCGATCAAGAAAACCTTTCATGCGCACATCCCCATCGTCGGCGATGTGAAAACCGTGCTGCGCCAGCTCAACGTTATTCTTCGCTCGATGGATGGCAACCCGGCGCAGGTCAAAGCGTTGCGAGCGCCATGGGCGAAGCAAATCAAGCAATGGCAACAGGCCCATCCGCTCTCTTACAAGCAGGATGACAAGACGATCAAACCGCAATACGTCATCGAAAGACTATACGAGTTGACCAAGCATGAGGCGATCGTCGCCACGGACGTCGGCCAGCATCAGATGTTTGCCGCGCAGTATTTCAAAGGCAGCAAGGCGCGCACGTGGTTGACCTCCGGCGGTTTGGGCACGATGGGCTTCGGCTTTCCCGCCGCGATCGGCGCGCAAGTTGCCTTTCCGGACCGGCAAGTGCTCTGCATCACCAGCGAAGGCAGTTTCCAGATGAATTTGCAGGAATTGGTCGTTGCCGCCGAACGCAAGCTGCCGGTCAAAATAGTTTTGCTGAACAACGGCGTGCACGGCATGGTGCGCCAGTGGCAAGATCTTTTCTATGAAGGCCGTTACTCGGCGAGCTTGTTGGGAAAGATGCCGGATTTTGTGAAACTCGCGGACGCTTACGGCATCAAGGGATTGCGAGCGCTCAAGCCGAGGGAAGTCGAGCCGGTGCTCCGGGAAGGTTTGAAGCACAAGGGGCCGGTGCTGATGGATATTCACACCGATCCGTATGAAAATTGTTATCCGATGATTCCCGCCGGCGGCGCGCAGCATGAAATGATGCTCGAAGACCCGCCCGAGCTTAAGCTCGCGAGAAAAGGCGGCGCACATAAGAGAAAGGTGGACGAGGGGGAGGGTGTTCTTCCTGCCTGATTACTGTTTCGGATGGAACATATCATATCGATCCTTGTCGAAAACAAGTTTGGCGTTCTTGCGCGAGTTGCCGGTCTTTTCAGTGCCCGAGGCTATAACATCGAGAGTTTATCGGTCGCTCCCACTCTAGATCCGACAACCTCGATGATTACGATCGTTACCGTTGGCGACGATCGGATCATCGAGCAGATCATGAAGCAACTGAATAAGGTGGTCGAGGTCCTGAAAGTCGTGGACCTGACGGAGACTCACTTTCTCGACCGCGAAACCGCGCTGATCAAAGTCCATACCAAGCCGGAGCATCGCGATGAAGCGATTCGGCTAGCGGACATCTTTCGCGCCAAGATCGTCGATTCCTCGGCAAGCACTTACACGATTGAAATCACCGGCGATGTTGAAAAGGTCGAAGCGATGATCCGCATGCTCCAGCCTCTGGGGATCAAAGAGCTGATTCGCACCGGCAGAATCGCCATATCCCGGGAGACAACCCACACGGCTTCTCCGCGGCGCGAACCTGCATTGCTAAAATCGTAAAAGCTTAGGCTAAGCCGCCCGCGGCGACATAGATCCGCCGCATTGGTCGTATCTTTCATTTTGTCGGCCGCGTTGTTGGCTATTTCTTGGTTTTTTCGCCGGCTTCTTAGAGCATCGTGCCCCCTTTCTCTATCCAGTTCGAGTGTGTACTTGCAGGTCGATCCTGAGCCTTGAAATATATTGTACTTATTGCAACAGCAATTTCCTGTTCCTTTGAAAATCGCTATTCGAGAGCTGTGAGTTCCCTGCAGGGCGACAATGATAGCGCCAAATTCGTTCAACTATGCGCGCATGTTGATGAGCAATTTTAAACCGACGATTTGACAGAAAGCTTTGTCTTACGGACACTTGCCGTTGACTTGGCGGGATTCAGGCGGCATATTAGAAGATCCAAGGAGAAGAACATGCAAGTTTATTATGATCGCGATGCCGATCTAACTGTGCTCAAGCGGAAAAAGGTCGCGGTATTGGGTTACGGTAGCCAAGGTCATGCACATGCCAACAATCTGCGCGATTCCGGCGTTGAAGTTATCGTCGGTCTCAAGCGCGGCAGCAATTCCTGGCCGAAGGCGCAGAACGCCGGCCTCAAAGTGGCGGAAACCGCGGAGGCGGCAGCGTCGGCCGACATCGTAATGATCCTGTTGCCCGACGAGCTCCAAGGCGAAGCCTACGAAAAAGAGATTAAGCCGGGTTTGAAAGACGGAAATTATTTAGCCTTTGGTCACGGTTTTAATATTCATTTTAAGCGCGTTGTGCCGCCTGCGGGCGTAAACGTCTTTATGGTCGCTCCCAAGGGGCCTGGACATCTTGTGCGCAGTGAATACGAGAAAGGCCGCGGCGTTCCTTGTTTGCTGGCGATTCACCAGGATCCTTCCGCTAACACGAAGAACGTGGGGCTTGCATACGCCAGCGCCATTGGTGGCGCGCGCGCGGCGGTGATCGAAACGACTTTCAAGGACGAAACTGAAACCGATCTTTTCGGCGAGCAATCGGTTTTGTGCGGCGGCCTCTGCGCGCTGATTCAAGCCGGCTACGAAACTCTGGTCAACGCCGGCTACCCGCCTGAGATGGCCTACTTCGAATGCGTTCATGAGGTGAAGTTGATCGTCGATCTGATCTACGAGGGCGGCCTGACCAATATGCGCTACTCGATCAGCAACACCGCTGAATACGGAGATTTGACGCGCGGCAAGAAAGTCATCGGTCCGGAAGTGCGCCAGGCGATGGAGCAAATTCTCAAAGACATCCAGTCAGGCAAGTTTGCCGACGAGTGGATCAACGAATACAAATGCGGCTCGCCGCATTTCAAGGAGCTGCGCAAGGAAGCGGCGAACCACCCTTTGGAAAAAGTCGGCGACGGTTTGCGCGGCATGATGCCCTGGCTGGCGCAGAACCGGTTAGTCGACAAGAGCCGTAACTAGCGCAGGCAATCCTGTGAAACCGGAGACGACGATATCGGATGAGAATTGCAAAAGAAGGTTATCCGTTCATTCTCACAGGCGCAGGTTTGACCGCCGTCGCTGCGGTGGCCGGCTGGAAGTTGGCCAGCGGCGCGCTGGGGCTTGCAACCCTGGCAATCGCGGGTTTTTTTCGCGATCCCGAGCGGCGGGTTCCCGATGGTGAGGCACTCGTGGTTTCGCCTGCCGATGGCAAAGTGGTGAGCATCGTGGACGTTAGCGGCGATTCTCGATTTGTTGACGCGGCGACTCGCGTAAGTATTTTTCTCTCGCCGCTCGACGTGCATATCAACCGCATGCCGGTGAACGGCAGAATCGATGACGTACAGTATAGGCCGGGCCGGTTTCTCGCGGCGTACAAACAAGAGGCGTCGGAAAAAAACGAACAAAATGCGCTCAAGGGAGTCGATGAGAAGGGGAGGTTGTTCGGTGTCGTGCAGATCGCCGGCGTCTTGGCGCGACGGATTGTCTGTCGGGCAAAACCGGGTGATAATTTAAAGCGCGGCGAGCGATTCGGCTTAATCATGTTTGGATCAAGAACGGATCTTTACTTGCCGCGAGGCTGCAAGCTCGAAATCGAAGAGGGACAGCGAGTGAAAGGCGGGGAGACCATCCTTGGGAGGTTTGTATGAGCGCGATGAATGCTCAAGAACCAAACCAGTTGGGTGAAAATGGCAAGGTGCGGCTGCTCCGGCGCCGCGGCAAGCCGCGCATGCCCCTGCGCCATCGCATGCGTGCCGATAAGCTCCGCAAGGGGGTTTATCTTATCCCGAGCCTATTTACCGCCGGCAATCTCATGTGTGGCTTTTTTTCGATCATCGCGACCTTTAACGGTGAGTTCATCAATGCCGCGCTGTTCATTATTTTGGCCAATGTTCTGGACGGCGTCGACGGCTATGCGGCACGTTTGACCAAGACTACAAGCCAATTCGGCGTTGAGTTTGATTCTCTGGCGGACGTGGTGTCGTTCGGTGTGGCGCCGGCGGTACTGGTTTACCTTTGGGCGCTCGTGCCCTGGCAGAATTGGGGCTGGCTCGCCGCCTGTACTTACGTCGTCTGCGGCGCTCTCAGGTTGTCGCGCTTCAATGTTCAAGCGCAGGGAGTATCGAAGAATCATTTCGTCGGTCTGCCGATTCCAGCCGCGGCGCAAATGATTACATCCACCGTAATCATCTACTATTATCTCGGCGGCGCAGGTTCGCCCAGCCGGCACTTGATTCTGCTGTTGGTGATTTACGGCTTGGCTGCCCTAATGGTGAGCAATATCCCTTACTTCAGCCTTAAGAACAACGATTTGAGAAAACGGCATCCGATCTGGATGTTGGTTTCCGGGATTATTTTGATTACATTGTTTATCGCGGAACGGCATCTTATGTTCTTCACGATGGTATTAATATACACGTTATCCGGACCTCTGTTATGGTGCTTAACGACGTTAAGACGCCAGCGGGAGACGAGAAGGAGCCCGGCGAAAGCATTGCCGTGAGATCCTGCTCAACTAGCGAATCAGCAACTACTCCCGTTGGCCCTGCCGCGGGAGTTTTTGTTTGCGGCAGCGTCAACGGGCAACGATCGAGGAGAACTTACAATGGAAAAGGCGACCGAAAATAACGTAGTACAAATTTTTGACACGACATTGAGAGACGGCGAGCAATCGCCGGGCGCGAGCATGACAGCGGAGCAAAAAGTCGTCATCGCGCGGCAACTGGAAAAACTCGGCGTCGACGTCATCGAAGCCGGATTTGCGGCATCGTCAGAGGGCGATTTTGATTCGGTACAACGGGTTTGCAGAGAAGTCACTCGTCCGAGAGTCGTCAGTCTGGCGCGCGCCCAGGAGGGCGATATCGAGCGCGCGCTCAAGGCGGTGGACCAGGCGCAAAATCCCGGCATTCACACCTTCATCGCCACTTCCGATATCCATCTGAAGCACAAACTGCGGATGACCCGCGAAGAAGTTTTGGCGGCGGCCGTCAAGGCGGTGAGCCACGCCAAAAAATTCACCGATTACGTCGAATTCTCCGCCGAAGACGCGTCGCGCAGCGACGCGGAATTTTTGATTCAAATTTTTCGCGAGGTGATTCGCGCCGGGGCAAAAGTCATCAATGTCCCGGATACCACCGGATACGCGATTCCGTCGGAATTTGGCGCGCTGATCGCGAATCTGATCGAGCGCACCGCTGGCGGCGACCGGGTGATCTGGAGCGCGCATTGCCACAATGACTTGGGTTTGGCCGTGGCCAATTCGCTCGCCGCCGTGCATAACGGCGCGCGCCAGGTGGAGTGCACGATCAACGGCATCGGCGAGCGCGCCGGCAATACCTCGTTGGAAGAGGTCGTCATGGCGCTGCGAACGCGGAAAAACTATCTCGATCTGGATACGAACATTACGAGCGAGCAGATTTATCCGACTTCGCGATTGGTGTCTCAGGTGACCGGTATTCCGATTGCGATCAATAAACCGGTCGTCGGCGATAATGCTTTCGCGCACGAAGCGGGCATCCACCAAGACGGGGTGCTCAAACACAAGCAGACTTACGAGATCATGACCCCGGAATCGATCGGTATTCCCGGCAATCGGCTGGTGATGGGCAAACATTCGGGGCGCCATGCCTTCGATGAGCGGTTGAAGCACCTGGGCTTTAACCTGAATAAATCGGATATGAACCGGGCGTTTCTGCGCTTCAAAGAGCTCGCGGACAAAAAGAAAAATGTTTACGATGAGGACATCGAGGCGATCGTCGCCGAAGAAATCCTCCGGGTGCCCGGCCGGCCGGACAAATTCGAATTGCTCTACATGAACGTGCATTCGAGCTCGGACGGCATTCCCGCCGCGACGGTCAAGCTGCGCGTCGATGGCGCGGAGGTCACGGATTACGCTTCTGGGGATGGCGTGGTGGATGCCTGTTATAAAGTCATCACGAAAATTACCGGGTCGCAATCCCAGCTCGTACGTTACACGGTGAATGCGATTACCGGTGGCGCCGATGCGCAGGGCGAGGTCTCCTGCGTCATAGAAGACGACGGTATTCGCGTCTCAGGGCAGGGCGCGCACACCGATATCATTATGGCGAGCGCTCTCGCTTACATTAACGGACTCAATAAACTCGAGGGAAGGAAACACTATCGGCAGGTGGTGGAGAAAGAGGGACCATGAGCTATAAGATCGCGGTATTGCCGGGAGACGGCATCGGACCTGAGGTGATGCACGAGGGTATTCAGGTTCTCAATCAGGTCGCCAAACTTTACAACTTCGGCGTGGAACTGGAAGAAGGAATCGTCGGCGGCGCATCCATCGATGCGCACGGCAAGCCGCTCACCGACCGGGTACTCAATCTAACTAAACAGAGCGACGCCGTGATGCTCGGCGCCATGGGCGGGCCGAAGTGGGACGGGCTCGACTATTCGATTCGCCCGGAGCGCGCGCTGCTCGCGCTGCGCCAGGAGCTTGGCTTGTTCGCCAATCTTCGCCCGGTGAAGCTATTCTCCGCGTTAGCGTCGGCATCCACGCTCAAGCGCGAAGTTGTGCAAGGCACGGATCTTCTCGTCGTCCGCGAGCTCACTGGCGGGATTTATTTCGGTCAACCGAAGGGAGTGACTAAACTTCCAGACGGGACCGAGCGGGGAGTCAACACCGAAGTCTACACAACTCCGGAAATCGAACGGATCGCGCACGTGGCGTTTCAAGCGGCGCTCAAGCGGCGTAAGAAAGTCACCTCGGTCGATAAAGCCAACGTGCTCGAAGTCACCGAGCTGTGGCGCAAAGTCGTCACACGGATCCACAAAAACGAAGGCTACGCTGGGGTCGAGTTGGAGCACATCCTGGTCGATAACTGCGCCATGCAGCTGATTCGAAATCCGAAGCAGTTCGATGTCCTCGTCACAACCAACATGTTCGGCGATATTCTCAGTGACGAGGCGGCGATGCTCACCGGTTCCATCGGCATGCTGCCGTCAGCGAGTATTGGAGGCAAGGTCGGCATGTACGAGCCGGTTCACGGTAGCGCGCCGGATATCATGGGGCAGGACAAGGCGAATCCACTGGCGACGATCTTGAGCGTCTCCATGATGCTGCGCCATTCATTTGACCAGGGAACGGCCGCGGAAAGAATCGAGGCGGCGGTCGAACAGGTATTGAACGAAGGTTACCGCACCGCGGACATACAGGAGCCCGGCGGCAAGCTTGTCGGTTGCCGGCAAATGGGCCGCCTGGTCAGGGAGAACATCGAGGCCAGAGGATAGAAGGGTATGGACGATCGAATGCGGCGATTTTCATTTGCCATCTCGATTCTCAATCGTAAAGCACTGCAGGCAAGTAAAGCAAACTCGAGAAGGTCATGAAGAAGGATAAGTACAATATTGCAGTGGTCGGCGCGACCGGGGCGGTCGGTGAGCAATTACGCGAGGTGCTGGAAGATCGCCAGTTTCCAGTCGATGAGCTGC
>Ga0209486_10001005_pt1 | contig 12286 bp, 9 predicted proteins | sample NCCompost_FD_187518 | JGI IMG/M metagenome (GOLD analysis project Ga0209486, IMG submission 187518) | Agricultural soil microbial communities from Utah to study Nitrogen management - NC Compost (SPAdes) (version 2) | ecosystem: Environmental > Terrestrial > Soil > Agricultural land | place: USA...
AACCCGTGCCATCCCAGTTCTCGTGATGATGCCTAACAGGCTTAACTATGTCCTTTAGACTTGAAAGTAAGCCAACCAGCTGTGAGCCCCGAATGGGATGTTGTTTCATGATTTCCCATTCTTCAGGAGTAAGGCGTCCCTCCTTTGCCAAGATCGGTCCAAATTTCTCGTCAATCTTCCCAACGTCGTGCAACAGCGCCGCGACTGTCACCCGTTCCACTTCGGCTGGAGAGAGTCCAAGGGCTTTAGCAATGATTTCAGATGCCAAGGCGACGCGACGACTGTGGCCCGATGTATATGCGTCGCGTGCTTCGATGGCCGCGACCATTAGCTCAAGAAGTTCTTCCGTTACGTTCGTGAGTTCTACCGTAGTTCGATACAGCTGCCTTACCACGAGAATCGGCAAAACAATGGCAGGCGCTGCGCCGAAGATTCCAATTGTCACGCAAAGCCAGGTCACGTAGAAAGTGACCGCAACATTGATCAGGACGCTGGTCGCACCTAACCGAAGGTTCGCACCCCAAAGCGGTAAGAACGGGCGTCGCGCGCTAACAGCAATGACTGCACTAACAAGTGAATTATTGACAAACTGAACGGTCGCAATGAGTAAAACTGTTGGCATCAACAACAGCTTCACGCATTCCAAGAAGGAGGAACCCTTTAATAGCGCGAAGGAAGGAGCTTCAGTCCAATATAGAACCAGAATCGCAAGCGACAGACCTAACGTGTGCTGCGCAAGATTAAAGACAGCTTTGATCGCGGATCGGCGATGTAGTCCTTGGGCAGCAACTTCAGCCGCAATGATGAGGGCTATCGTCGCTGCACAAGGTGCGACAAGGACCGCAGCACCGAAAGGAATTACTGCTGCGGAGCCGGCGGAATCTTTAGACTGATTGAAGGAGAGGAGCTCTGCTCCAAGGCCGAGTATTACTAGCGCCGCCGCTAGGCCCATTCCGCTCGGACTTACGGTGCCCACGACCTTCGAAGTCGCTAAGAAGGCGAGCACGCCGAGCACTGAAGTAACCAGAACGATGGGAGCTACCCTGCGCGATCCCTCAGCACCGATCGCTTTCGTACCTGCACGCTCTCTCAGACGCGCCCAAGGGCGCGGCTGCAATCGAAAAGGAAGGTGCGGGGTTGCTTTTTGCGTGTTGTCCACAGCAGCTAAGTAATCGAAAACGAAAGTCGGCCACTTCAGAGGCCAACTAAAAGGTCTTGCCCCCCACTCCGTTACTAGCTCCAGTTGATTAACGAGAACATCCAAGCCAGCGTCCAGTTAATCATAGCGCGTCACCTCCCTTCAGTTGAAAGTCACGCTTTACGCGTGCAACCTCTGGTCGGCTCCGCTCACCATCTCTTCCATTCCCGCTCTACTTCGCTTGTCTCAGCGGAAATGGGGGGCTTTAGTTCAGTTTTTTTGTCGTTAGGTCGTTCGCCAACACGCTCGCCACGGGGTTCCCACACACCGCCGGCGCGTTGCCCTTCCTCGAGCGACTACCCCCGCCGAGGGTGCAACAACCACCGGTTCGTCGCATCCAGTACCGCCAGCACACACGCCGTCTCCGGGCTCTCCTTCACTTCACATGTCCCGGTCAACAACACGGTCTCGCGAACCATCTGCGCCGTCACCGCCGCCAATACAAACTCCCGATCGAACGCTTCCACCACCCGCGCACCACCCAGGTCCAGCACCTTCGCCGATGTATCCAACTCGGCTATCGCTTTCAACGCCGCGCGACCAGCTAACTCAATGCGCGATCGCTCGTTCTCCATTCCTTCGGCTTCGCCCGTGTAGGACTGATCACCCTTCCTCAGAGTCACTCGGCACGAAATGCCCTTCGCGCGACTCCGCCTCACTTCCACGTCCTCGAAAAACAGAAGCCGCGGACCCGTCCCGGTAAGAGGCGAGACGGTTACTGGCGCTACTGCCGCCATCATCGAGCCACCAGCGATTGACGTTGCCGCCGCGGGTGCCGACGCCGGCTGAGGAGCCACTACCGGTTCCGGCTCGCTGGCCTTCCGGTTCTCCAACGTCGTCGCCACCGAAATCTTCCGGTGATCGACGCGCATCCCCAGGTGGGCAATCAACGCGCTTTCGATATTCCGGACCGTTTGCTTTGGCGTAACTTCAGCAGACGTAAGGACATGGATCTCGTCTACGGCACCCGTTTCGCTGGCAATAATCCGCGCCGCGATCACGCCGGGCAGCGTCTGTAACAACTCCTCTGCGCGCTTGATGGGCAGCACGCTCCCCGCGATAAGCGGCGAGGGTTGCACCTGAGGGCTCATCTGTGTTGCGTCTCCGTTACCAAAAGTGGTTTAAGACGTTTCTCAGGTACAGCGGCTTAGACGGTTGTAATACAACGACTTACGCGCTCACCCATTGTACGGCTCGGTGCCCGGTTCGTCAAGAATCAGTTCCCCGCCTTCCCCGATCGGCAGCTGGTACTCCCTGAGTTTCCGATACAGCGTCCGCTCGCCGATCTGCAACATCTCTGCCGCCTTCCGGCGATTGCCACCAGTGTCCCTCAAGGCCACTTCAATCGCCGCCCTTTCAACATCCGCCATCGACATTCCCGGCCGAATTACCGCTTCGTTCGCAGGTGGAGCGCTATCCCGCGGTTCGATGCCATGCGCTGATCCGATCGCCGCCCACTGACCGCCGCCTACGCCCACGGGTGCACGCACTTCACCAACCCACTGAGACCCACCTCCAACTGCGGGCGCAACATTAATCGTCCCAAACTCGTCGACCCGCCTGCGCAACTCCTCCATCTGCAATTTGAGTTCAACGAGGCTGCGCAAGATAAACTCCAATTCGCGCCCGTCACTCCCCTCCCGATCCCTGATGATCGGTCCGACGTGCACCGGAAGGAATCGCGCGCCATTTGCGTCGCGAATCTGCGGCGGAATGTCGTCCTCACCGATTTCGCGGCCAGGCGACAGCACCACCATGCTTTCGATCAGGTTCCGAAGCTCTCTCACGTTTCCCGGCCAGGGATACTCCACCAGCCGTTGCAGCGCCTCCGGCGACAAACCGTGGAACGGACGGTCGTGCGCCTTGGAGAGCTCACCGATGAACCGCCTGACGAGGAGTGGAATGTCCTGGCGTCGCTCGCGCAGCGGCGGCAGGTAGATGCGCAGCACGTTCAGCCGATAGTAGAGATCAGCCCGAAAGCGCCCCTGCTCCACGCTGTCGCGCAGCGGCGCATTCGTCGCTGCAACGACCCGGACGTCGATCGGCGTTTCGGTTATGCCGCCAACCCGCGTGACCACGCGCTCCTCGAGCACACGCAGGAGCTTCACCTGTGTCGATGGCGGGATCTCCCCGATTTCATCGAGGAACAGCGTGCCGCCGTGCGCGAGCTCGAAACGCCCCAGCCGCCGTTCGGCGGCCCCGGTAAACGAACCCTTCTCGTGCCCGAATAACTCGCTTTCCAAAAGCGTCTCGGGCAACGCGCCGACATTGACGGCGATGAACGGTTTGTTGCGGCGCGGCGACAGTCGATGTATGGCCCGCGCGACCAGCTCCTTGCCGCTGCCGCTCTCTCCCTCGATGAGCACCGTGCTCGAAACGGGCGCGATCTGCTCCACCTGGACCAGCACCTGGCGAATTGCCTCAGATTCGCCAAACAGCCCGGTGAGGCGCGACAACTCCTGTCGGCGTATCAACTGCTTGATGCTCTCGACGACTTCGTCGAGGATGACAGGCTTCGAAAAGACTTCGACGTAGCCAGCGGCTTTCAGCCGTTCGTCAGTCCCTGGATCGCGCACATCGGCGAACCCGATGACCGAGATCTCGTCCCACATCAACTCGCGCACGAGCTGCAGGTTGTGCGGATCGAGCAACCCGCCGGTCATCACGACTACCGACGCCCGCGATCGCCGCAACGCCGCGCGGAAATCATCGAGCGGCGACACCATCTCCGTCTCGAGCTGCTCTTCCTCCAGCAACTTGCCGAGGCGAACTGCCGGCTCAACATCTGTCAGCGTGATCAGGACGGACATTCAGTAGATCGGGTAGGCGAGTAGGCGGGCAGGCGGGTTGGCGGGCAGCCGCGCGGCTAATGATCGGTCGGACTGCCTCTTACGATCTGGACGGCGTGATTCACAATCGGTTCGAGCGCTTGGAGAGAGTCGCGGACGCCGCCGGGAGAGCCGGGCAGGTTCACGACCAGAGTCTTGTTCCGCACACCGGCGAGGCCGCGGGACAGCGCGGCGCGCGGGAACGATTCCATCGCTGACACGCGCAACCGTTCAGCAATTCCGGGCGCTTCGCGCTCCAGCACTGCTTTCGTTGCTTCGGGTGTGATGTCGCGTGGGCTCAGTCCTGTGCCTCCCGTGGTCAGGATGAGATCGGCCTGGTCCTGATCGCACCAGCCTAAGAGCATGGGGACGATGTGGGCCGACTCGTCAGGCACGAGCTGACGGTCGACGACGCGGTCACCGCGGGCCGTTACCCACGCCACGATCGCGTCGCCGGAGCGATCTTCTCGCTCGCCGCGAAAGCCGGCATCGGAAATGGTGAGGACAGCGATTCGCATGAAGATCGGGCAAACGGGCAGGCGGCCAGCGAACCTGCGTTTACCGATGGGTGGCGTTCTTGTAGAAGGGCATTTTCACGACATTCGCCGGGACTCGTTTCCCGCGGATGTCGAGTTCAAGAGCCGAACCCTCCTTCGCAGACTCCGTCGGCAGATAGCAGGTGCCGATCGGGATGTTCAGGCTCGGGCTCATCGTCCCACTGCACACCGTGCCTGACGATGCGCCGTTGCAGAAAACGGGATACCCGTGCCGCGGAAAAACCTTCTCCGATGACGTGAAGCCGATGAGCTTCCGCTTGACCCCTTCGGTCTTCTGCCTGACGAGTGCGTCGCGACCGGTGAAGTCACCCTTCTGCAGCTTGACGATCCAGCCGAGGTTGGCCTCGAGCGGAGTGACGGTGTCGTCGATGTCGTTGCCGTAGAGCGCCATGCCCATCTCGAGCCGCAGCGAATCGCGGGCGCCGAGTCCGGCCGGCGTGACGCGACCGTCCGACGTGAGCGCCTTCCAGATGGTGGGGGCGTGCGGGTTCGGGAAATACAGCTCGAAGCCATCCTCCCCGGTGTACCCGGTGCGCGAGACGGTCACGTTAGGCACGCCGGCGACCGACCCGGTGGTGAAGTGGTAATACTTGATCGGCTCGAGGTCGATGTCCGTGAACGGCTGCAGGACCTGTTGCGCCATCGGCCCCTGGAGGGCGAGGAGCGCGGTGTCGTCGCTCGCGTCGGTCATCTCGACGTCGAACCCTGCCGCGTCAGGCATTATATGCGCCCAATCCTTGGCGGCATTCGACGCGTTCACGACCATCATCACGTGGTCGGTGGCGCGATATACCAGGCAGTCATCCTCGAACGTGCCGCGATCGTTCAGGAGTCCCGAGTACTGGACCTGCCCTTCGGCGAGTGCCGCGGCGTCGTTGGTCGTCACTCGATTCACGAAGTCGATCGCCCCCGGCCCCCGGATGATGAACTCACCCATGTGAGAGACATCGAACAGGCCGGCGCGCTCACGAACCGACTTGTGTTCGGCGGTAATCCCGGTCGGGTACTGGACCGGCATTTCGTAGCCGGCGAACGGAACGATCTTCCCGCCCAGGGCGACATGGATGTCGTAAAGCGGGGTTCTCTTGAGAGCAGATTCGGTTGTCACCGTAGGACCCGGTCAAATGGGACCATGAATATGCCTGTATGGCAGGGAGGAGGGCTAGCGATGAGAGCTGAGAGAGTCCGGCCGGACTTCGGTTCCGAGTCTGACCCCGACTCCGGTTCCGACTCCGGTTCCGACTCTGACCCAGGGGGGCGCAACGGTCTGGAGTCGGGCCGTGTCCTACTATAGCCATTGACAATATAGCCAGCGTGGCTATATGTCGGACCACTATGACTGATACGCCAGAGATCCAGAACCTCCTGCCGCTGCCGGCGGCGACATTCCACATCCTGCTCGCGGTAGCCGAGGGGGAGCGACACGGCTACGCGATCATCCAGGATGTGGAAGCGCGCACCGACGGTGAGCTGCGCATGAGCGCCGGCACCCTCTACCGCTCCATTGCCCGCATGGTGGAACAGGGGCTGATCAGCGAAGTCACGAAGCGGCGCACCGCCGAGGACGATGAACGGCGCCGCTACTATAGAATCACGGCGTTCGGGACGGCGGTGGCCCGGGCGGAAATGCGGCGGCTGGCCCAGTTACTCCGCCTGGCTCGCGCCAGCGGTCTTTCCCCCGAATCCGCATAAACTCAGATGAGCTTCTATCGCGCCCTGCTCCGGCTGTACCCCCGGTCGTTCCGGGTCGAGTACGCCCGGGAACTGGAAAAGACGTTCGAGATGCGCACGCGCGGGCGGGGGGCACTCGCGCGAGCGAGTGCCGCCATAACGGACGTTCTGCCTAACGCCACGGCGGCCCACTGGGAACTGCTGCGCCAGGACCTCGCCTATGCGGCGCGATCGTTCAGCCGCACCCCGGGATTCGCGCTGACGGCCATGCTGGTGGTGGCGTTAGGCGTCGGCGCCAACACTGCCGCCCTGACGCTCGCCGACTACACGTTCTTCCGGCCGTTTCCATACCAGGAGTCGGAACGGCTGGTCCGGTTCTACCAGGCCGATGGCGAAGACATGTGGAATTACGGCGACGTATCGCCGGGAAACTTCCGGGACTGGAAGGAGCAACAGCGTTCGTTCTCGGCGATGGGTGCGTATTCATGGCGGTCGTCGAACCTGGTGAGCGAGTCGGAACCGCGGCGCGTGGAGCTCGTCGCCACAACCGCAGACGTGCTTCCGCTGCTGGGTGTTCAACCGCTCGCCGGCCGCATGTTTACGGCCGAGGATACGTTGACCGGGCGGGCGATCATCCTGAGTTACGGGCTCTGGCAGACGCAATTCGGAGGCGACCAGGGCATCATCGGGAAATTCGTCCGATTGGATGGAGTGCCACACGCAGTCGTCGGCGTTATGCCTCCCGCGTTCCGGTTTCCACAGAACTCGGTCGATGGGTGGGTCCCGCAGGTGTTCACTCCGTCCAGCTTCGAGGACCGCAACAACCGCTTCCTGTTCGGGATTGCGCGTCTGCGTCCGGGGGGCACGCCTGAGCAGGCGCGCCAGGACTTGAACACGATCTCGAAGCGCGTCGCGGAACAGACCAGTGCCCAGCTGAGCTATCGCACCGGCTCGGCGGTGTTCACGCTGCGCGGCGAGATGCCCAGCGCGGCGATCTCACTCATCGTGGCGCTGGTGGGCGCGGCGTTATGCATCCTGATTCTGGCCTGCGCGAACCTGGCCAGCCTGTTCCTGGCACGCGGCGCGCATCGGGCTCGCGAAATGGCGGTGCGCGCCGCACTCGGCGCGGGACGTGAGCGGCTCGTACGCCAGCTCATAACGGAAAGCCTGACGCTGGCGGCGCTGGGCGGCGTGATTGGCCTGGCCATGGCATGGGCCGGCGTGCCGTTGTTGTCGAGGCTCATCCCGGGCGGCTTGCCGGTGGATAGTCAGCCGACCGTGGACTACCGCGTTATGGCTGTCGGGATCGTTCTCGTTCTCATCACAGGACTCGCGTGTGGTGTAGCGCCGGCAATCAAGGCGGGACGGAGTGGACCGCTGGACGCATTGCGCGGCACGAATCGCGCCGGTGGCGGGCGGTCGAAGAAAGTGCGGTCTGGTCTCGTGATCCTGGAGATCGCTTCGTCGGTCGTCCTCCTCGTCGGATCGGGGTTGCTGATCCGCGCCGTGGCGCGTGTGCAGGCGATCGATCCTGGATTCCGGGCCGAGAACGTGCTCACGATGAAGACAGCGCTGCCGTTGCCGAAGTACGATTCTGTTGTAACCCGCTTACAATTTTATGAGCGCGTTCTCAATGGCGTGCGCGCGCTGCCGGGGGTGCAGGCCGCCGGATACGTCACGGGATTGCCTCTCGTTATGCGCGGTGGCATCCGGAGTATCGTTGTCCCCGGCGTCACCGAACCCGGGAACGATCGTGAGACCGCAAGCATCCGCTATGTGAGCGGGCAGTACTTCGAGGCGTTGCGGATTCCGCTGATTCGCGGCCGGGACTTCAACGAAACAGACGTCACGGATGGCGTGCAGGTGGCGGTCGTCAGCGCAGCCTTCGTGAAGCGGTATTGGCCGAATGAAAATCCGCTGGGCAAGCGGTTCCAGATCGGTTTACAGCAGCCGGAGGAGCGCACGGTTGTCGGAGTCGTGGGCGACATCCATGTCCGGGGACTCGAACGACGAAGCGAGCCGCAGTTCTACCTGCCGGCTGCGCAACCCGGTGCTGCCAACGTCGGCGGATACATGCCGAAAGATCTCGTGGTGCGCGCAGCGGTCCCGCCGATGTCCCTCGTCGCCTCGATCAAGGGCATCATCAGAAATGCCGACGTCGAGCAGTCGGTGTCCCACGTACGACCGTTGGCGAGTGTCGTTGCCGAGGAGACTGCGCCGCGCGTCACGCAATTGCGCATCCTGGTCGTGCTCAGCGTCATCGCGCTGCTCATCGCAGCGGTTGGTATCCATGGCCTGCTGGCATTCACCGTCTCGACGCGCATCCATGAGTTGGGCGTCAGGCGCGCGCTTGGAGCACCGGTACAAGGGATCGTCGGCCTCGTGCTGCGCGAAGGTCTGGTGCTGGCGACCGTCGGCATACTGATCGGCGTGTTCGTGGCGTACGCCGCCGCGCGCACGATGGGGGCGATTCTGGCCGGCGTGCAGCCACAGGATCCCGTGACGATTGGAATCGCCGCGACACTGTGCTTCACGATCGCCATCGTCAGTTGCCTGCGGCCGGCGCGGAACGCCGCCCGCGTCGATCCCCTCTCAGCGTTACGCGCGGACTAGCTACACGAGGCCGGACTCGAGCTCCTTCAAGGCATCTGCAACCTCCGCAGGGTGCGTCGCGGCGTCCTTCACCTTTTCGAAGACGCGCGCGACCTTCCCCTGCGGATCGATGATGACGGTGGAGCGCACGATCCCCATGTACTTCTTGCCCATCATCGACTTCTCCTGCCACGCGCCATACGCCTCGGCGATCATGTGATCTTTGTCGGCGAGTAGCGTGAACGGCAGGTTGTACTTCTTCTTGAAGTTGGCCTGCTTCTCCACCGAATCAGGACTGTCGCCAAGGATTACTGCATCAAGTCCCTCGAACCGAGGAACAGCGTCGCGGAACGCGCACGCTTCCTTGGTTCAACCAGGGGTGTCGGCTTTCGGGTAGAAGTAGAGCACGACCCAGTGGCCACGGTAGTCGCGCAGTGAGGTCTCTTTCCCCTCGTCGGTCAGGACGGTGAAGTCAGGAGCGGGTGAGCCGACAGCGACCATGCGCGCGATCTCCGATTGCGGTGGTCCACGCAAGATCGCACCGGGCGCGATGCAGCGCACCTATGGGGTCAGACCCTGATCTGACCCTGATCTGACCCTGATCTGACCCTGATCTGACCCCAGTTACTCGGATTGAATGGCGACTAGCGGGTCGACTTTGGACGCGCGACGAGCGGGAACGAGCGCGGCCGCCATTGCCGCCGCTGTCATCAACAGGATGGCAAGCAGCCAGGTGCTGAGGTCGAGCGGGCTCGTGCCGTAGAGCATCGACTCCATGAGTCTCGTCACCATTGTGCCGCCAAACACGCCAAGCAGGATTCCGCCACCGACGAGCTTGAGTGCATCGCGCGTCACGAGTTGTACGATCCCTCCGCGCGTGCTGCCGAGCGCCGATCGAATACCGATCTCACGCGTGCGTTGCGCGACGGCGTAGCTCAACACGCCGTAGAGACCTGTCAGTGCCAGTATCATCGCGATCGCAGCGAAGGTACCGAGCAAAGTGAAGTAGAAGCGGGGACTGCCAAGACTGCGCGCGATCACCGATTCCATCGTCGCCACATTTGCCACGGCAGCGTTGGCGTCGACACTGCGGACTGCGTCCCGGATTCCCGGGGTGACACGTGACGGATCGCCGCTTGCGACGCGCACCATGACCTGCACGGTTGCTGTGCCCGAGCCAGCCTGCCGGAAGTTCCAATACATCTCCGGCGCGGTTGGGCTGATCGGACCCATGTTTCGGATGTCGCTCACGACGCCGACGATCGTCGCGAACGTCGTATCGGAGAGATGGAAGCGACGACCAATGGGATCCCGGCCAGGGAAATCCCGCCTGACGAGTGCTTCATTGACTACGACCACTGCAGGTGAGGAGGGGCGCTCGTCATCCGTTTCGGCGAGCAACCGGCCGGAGACCAGTCGCTGTTTCGTGACCGCGAAGAACGCCGGCGTTACTCCGCGTTGCTCCGTGATTGGCAAGCGGGACTGATCCGTTACGACCGCGTCCTCATACCGTGTGCCCGAGTTGTTTCCCCATGTCACGTAGGGAACGGCGCTGATCGCCGCGGCGTCCTCGACTCCCGGCACCAGTCGCATCGCCGCCAGGGCGGGTTCTACGAAATCACGGACGGCAGTGCCGTCGGGATAGCGCGTTGGGGACGTCGATATCTGCAGCGTCAGGATGCGTTTTGGATCGAAGCCAGGGTCGTTCGCCAACAGGCGCGCAAAACCCTTGAGGACCAGCCCCGCACCGATGAGCAGCACCAGCGAAAGTGAAATCTCCACCACGACCAGCGAACGCAAGGCACGATGGTGCGACTTGTCCGCACCGCCGCCTCGTCCTCCTCGAAGCGCGTCCTGCGGATCAACTTTTGTGCTGCGCCATGCCGGTGCCGCCCCGCAGGCGAGCGCCACCACGGACGACAACAGGACGGCGAATACCAGCACTTTCGGATCCAGCGTCAGGCCGTTGAGTTGTGTGATACGCGAGGCGGCGAGTAGTCCTATGGTTTTAACGCCAAGTGCCGCGAGGGCAATGCCGACGACAACGCTCGTCACGGTAAGAAGCGCGCTCTCGATCAGCGGGAAGCGCATCGTATCCCATCTGCTGGCGCCGAGTGCGGACCTGACCGCGAACTCGCGTTGTTTCTGTACGCCTCGCGCAAAGAGCAGCGCCGCAACGTTCGTCGCCGCAATGAGCAACACGATGACGACTGCCCCGAACAACAGCAGCAGTGGCTTGCGAATGCTCCTCGTGTTTTCGGCGTGAAGGGCCGCGACGCGGACGTTGTCGCCGCGCAACTGAGGATTTTCGGCGATGAGAGTCGCGAAAATATTGCGTAGTTCGGCCTCCGCGCTCTGCACGGTTGCTCCGTTGGCGAGCCGGCCGAGGGTTTGCAGGTAATTGTTGCGTCCCGCGCGCTGCTGGTCAGTGAAGCGGATCGGCATCCACAGGTCCGAGCGGAACAAGCTGCTGCCTAATGGGACGCGAAAGCCGGCCGTCGTAATGCCGACGATGGTCGTCGGCTGTCCGTCGATGGTCAGGGTGCGGCCGACAATCGCGGAGTCGCGACCGAACTGACGTCGCCACAACTCGTCGTCCATGACCGCGACGAGGGGGGCGTCGAGGCGGTCGTCGTCAGGCAGGAGGAGCCGGCCCAGTTGCGCGCGCGAACCAAGCGTCTGGAACAGGTTGCCGGTCACGCGGCTTTGCCTCGCCTGGATGGCGTCGTCAGGCAGGTTGATGATCGACGAGCCCCAGGTGAGCGCTGCCAGCCCGGTGACCTGCCGACTGCGGTCGCGCAGGTCGAGGTAGTTCGGCACTGACTGCGACCAGCCACCCATCGGACCGGATTGGGGCGTGATTCTGTGAACGGAGATGAGCCGGTGAGGTTCCCGGAACGGGAGTGGCTGCAGCAACGCGCGGTTCAGCGCGCTCGAGATGGCTGTCGTCGCGCCAATGCCGAGTGCCAGGCAGAGGATTGCACAGATGCTGACGGCAGGCGAGCGCGTCAGGCTGCGCGCGGCAGCGCGGATCTCCCTCCACGAAACTCCCATGTGGCCCCCGGTTTCGGACTGTCTTTTGACAGCCGGTGAGGTGCGGAGAGTTGAATGGGTTTTGTAGGGTGCGAGGGTGCGAGGGTGCGAGGGTGCGAGGGTGCGAGGGTGCGAGGGTGCGAGGGTGCGAGGGTGCGAGGGTGACGCGCGATCGAGGCTACACGCCTTGGCACCGACCGTGTCGGCTGCCCAGACTCGCTACCTAGGTCAGGCGGCGCTGGGCTCCTTTCGACGGGCACGCGCACCGCCGATTGCCGCAACGATGCACGCCATCACCAGCGTGGTGACCGCGGTGATCAATCCAAACTCCGGTGCGACGAGACCAACGAGCAGAGTGATCGCGCCTGCGAACACGAACGCGATGCCAAGCAAGCGGTGCGTTTCAC
>Ga0209486_10001007_pt1 | contig 12276 bp, 11 predicted proteins | sample NCCompost_FD_187518 | JGI IMG/M metagenome (GOLD analysis project Ga0209486, IMG submission 187518) | Agricultural soil microbial communities from Utah to study Nitrogen management - NC Compost (SPAdes) (version 2) | ecosystem: Environmental > Terrestrial > Soil > Agricultural land | place...
CTCGAAACGGAACATGTTCGGAGAAAAGATCAGAAGGAACCGGGATTCCGCTGAGCTACACGAGGGTACGATCGGTGCGCAAGCTGACGCGAGCCCTCACCCTTCCCTCTCCCGCAAGCGGGCGAGGGTAAGAAAACTATTCTGGTCGTTAAGAACTCAAGAAATTCCCTCGCCCATTCCGATGGGAGAGGGCCAGGGTGAGGGAATTACAATCAGTTGGCCGCGACCCATGCCGTCAGAATCGACGGCGTGTCTCGCATGACCGGCTCCCAAGATTCGCCGCGGTCGCGGCTCGCGTACAGCGCGCCCTTACCTGTGATGCGCGCGTCAAAACCGTAGCCGCGGGCACCGTCGCCCATGCCGCAGAAGAGACTGTTCAGATCGGTTGGATGGTGCACCAGCACCCAGGGCATCCAGGGATTTTCTTTTTCCAAGCCTTGCGTGACAATACGCCAGTTTTCCCCGCCGTCGTCGCTCACCATGATGTGCCCCTTGGGATTCATCTTCTCACGCACCCACACGCCCGGCGAACCCTTGCCACCACAGAGCACCATGCGCGGCTTCTCTCCCGGCAGGAAATGCCACTCGTGGGAATAACTGTGGATCTCGGTGTACGCCCACGGCATGCCGTTTTCGACCCGCCGCCACTGCTTACCGGCGTCGTCGCTCCGATAAAAGCCGCGCGCCGAAGAAACGTAATAACGCTCTTTGCTGCCGGGATAGTTTTCAATGTAATGCATGTCGACGTAGTCGATGCCCGTGCTCCGGTCTTCCCACGTTTTGCCGCGATCGCGGCTAAGCAGGTTGCCGCCGTGTTCGAGCAGCACCCAAATCAAATTTTGCTCTTCAGGATGGATGAATATATGGCGCACATGGGGGAACTCGATGCCTACCAGCCGGGGCGGCACGCCCCATTTCTTTTTCACGTCATCGCCGAACTCGAGCATCCCGTCCAACGGCTCCCAGGTTTTGCCGCTGTCTTCGCTGCGAAACAACCGGATCGGACCGATGCCCATGTACACGACTCGCTCGTCATGCGGATCGACGGTGAACGTGCGCACGTCACCGTCCATGATTTTCGTCCAGCTCTTGCCGGCGTCCTCCGTGCGATAACCGCCGTCGAAAGCCACGGCGGCGAAGACAACTTCAGGCCTTCTCGTGCAGCCGATTAAATGCTCGAGGGTTTTTCCCCGAAAGAATTCGCCGATGGTGTTCATGGAACCGGAGTGGTTCTCCATCACGTTCAATCCGCCGTTGTGCGCGATGTAGTAACGCAATGATTCCATAAAGACCTCCTCGACTATTGTCTCGAGTCCATAGTCTCGCGTCTTGTGTTGAACCCTAGACCCGAGACTCTAAACCGAATTCCTATTCTTCAGCGCCCGATACACTTTCTCCGATGTCACCGGCAAGTCGGTAATGCGCACGCCGCAGGCGTCGGCCACCGCATTCGCCACTGCCGCCGCCGTCGGCGTATTCGCGACTTCGCCGATGGCCAAGCTGTTGTACGGCCCCGGTCCCGCCGGCACGTTTTCCATCACGTCGCTCTTTAGCGGCGGGATATCCATGATATTGGGAATCTTGAATTCCCCGAAGTTAGAGGTCGTTATCTTGGCGCCGTCGAAGAGCACTTCCTCGGTCAACGCGAAGCCGAGTCCAAAAACCACGCCACCCTCGATCTGTCCCTGATGCATAAGCGGATTGATGACCTTGCCGGTCGTATGCGCCGAAACCATATTGCGCAATGTGACCTGTCCCGTGTCTGGATCGACATGGACCTCGGCGATTTGCGCCGACACGGAAGCATCGTGCGATTTCTCCGTGCTCTTATAGTAGCCGCGCACGTAAATCGGCGCGCCTTTGAATTTGACCACGTCGGCGAAGCTCATTTTACGCTTGGATTTCTTGTGCGAAATGATGCCATTGTCAAGCTCCAATTCCTTGGGATCGACCTCGAGCGATTGCGCTGCGAAAGCGAAAAGCTCTTCGCGCGCCTTGATACCCGCTTCGTACGAAGCATTGCCGTAGACCCGCGTCGCCCGGCTCCCCCCGACTCCGCCGTCGCTCGGCACAATGGTGCTGTCGGCCTGCTTGAGCTCGATCTGATTTGCCGGCACTTGCAATTCTTCCCCGACGACTTCGACGATCACCGTCAGCACGCCGGCACCCTGGTCGACTACCGGCGAAATCACTTTCACGCCTCCGTCTTCTTCGATAGTAACAAACACGTTGCCTTCGCCGCCGCTCGGGCTCCACTCCGAAAACGACAAACCGCGGCCCACGTTCTTCGGTTTGGGTTTGGCGTAGCCGGCGAGATCGATCGCTTTTTCCAACGCTTCCTTGCCGCGGATGTGTGAGATGTGTCCGCCGATCGGCGTCTCGTCGCCGTCGCGCAGCATGTTCTTGCGTTTGAACTCCGTGGGATCCATGCCGAGCTTGCGCGCGACGATGTCGAGTTGGCTCTCGTTGGCAAAGAAACCTTGCGGGTCTCCCGGCGCGCGCATGTGACCGCAGGGAATCTTATTCGTGTAAACCATGCGCTCTTCGATCAAACAGTTGGCGATCCTATACGGCCCGGCGCAAGTCGACGCGCCGATCAAGTAGCCCGCCGGCTTCATCGAAGCGTACGCGCCGCTATCGAAGAGAAAGTCGATATGGTGCGCCACGATGGCACCGTTTTTCTTGACGCCCGTTTTGATCTTGATGATCGAGGCGTGGCGCGGATTGCCGGCAGTCAATTCTTCAGTGTAGTCCATCACCATCTTGACTGCCTGGCGGCTCTTCTTCGACAGAAAGTAGGCGACGGGCACGTCCATGAAGCCACCCTTGCCGCCGAAATCGCCGCCGATGTGCATCGGGTGAAAGATCAGCTTTTCTTTGGCGATGCCGATGCAGTTCGATAACTGGCCGCGCACCGCGAACGGCGTCTTGCTGCATGACCACACTTCGGCGCCGCCCGACGAGTCCGCCTTCACCACACATGCGTGCGGTTCCAAATAAGATTGGTGGGTGACCTGCGTTGTATAGGTATTCTCGATAACTACATCGGCTTGTTTAAAGCCTTCCTCGAGGTCTCCCTTGCCCCACTTGAGATACGCGACCACATTGCTGACGCTGTCGAGCGGAACCGGCAGCCCTTTGTACGTCAGCAGATCCGGGTGCAGCACAGGCGCATCCCGGCTTATCGCGGCTACAGGATCGAGCAGCGGTTCGATCTCTTCGTATTCGACCTCGATCAATTCGAGGGCTTGCTCGGCGGCCAATCTCGTTTCCGCAGCCACTGCCGCAACTTTCTCGCCGATAAACCGCACCACGCCATCCGCCAAAACCGGCGTGTCGTAAATGCATCGGCCGATCCTCAACCCCGGTACGTCCTGCCCGGAGATCACCGCCTTCACACCCGGCACTTGGGACGCTTTGCTGGTATCGATTCGTCGAATGCGGCCATACGGAATCGGGCTGCGCAAACACCGGCCCCATAAAATATTCGGCAGATTCAAATCCGCGCTGTAAAGCGCTTTGCCCGTGACTTTAAGTTCGCCCTCGACTCTCGGCGTCGACCTGCCAACCACCTGCGTCATCTAATTTCCTCCCAAAGGCTTTTGAGTAGTAAATGTCATGCAGCAACGCCGCATTACGCATTCTTTTTTAAACCGGAACACAGCGTATTGTCCAGCGATGCGAGAACACCAGAAGCTATACTAACACTAAAGTCCTCCTTCATTTTCCGCCCCGCGGCCGAGGAAAAATTGGAGAAATCGAACGACTTGAACGCTTTGAACAGTTTGAACGATTTGAACGCGTCAAAACTAATTCCACGCGCGGCGCGCAACCGCGGCGACCAACTCCAGTTTGCGCTGCATGTCGTCCCAGGAAATGAGATTGCCGGAAGCAGCCGACGCAAAACCGCATTGGGTGCTGACGGCGAGATTTTCCATCGGCACGTACTGAGAAGCTTGTTCGATGCGTCGAAGGATCTCATCTTCGGATTCTAATTGTGGTTCTTTCGTGGTAATCAGCCCGAGGACTACTGTCTTTCCTTTTGGCACGAATCTGAGCGGCTCAAATCCCCCGGCGCGGGCGCTGTCGAACTCCAACAGATAGCGATCCATGTTGAGCGAACCGAATACTTTCTCGGCGATCGGTTCATAGCTGCCCTCTGCGCCCCAAGCGCTCCGTTTGTTGCCGCGGCAAAAATGGATGCCTATCGGGCAGTCGGAGTTTCGTGTGATGCCCTGGATCATCGCATTGTCCGCGGCGATGGCCGCGTCCAGCGCTTCCTGGAGATCGATCCCGCTTTGCTTGAGCACTTCTCGCCGCCTTAAATCAAAGAAGTTTGAATAGGACGGAGCATCCATTTGAACGTATGACGCGCCCTCATCGATCAGCGCTTGCACTTCCTCGCGCATGATAGCCGCCACATCCTGCAACATATCGTGCACTGTCGGGTAGAACCTGTCCGTTACGCCGGGCCGGTAGCGCATGATCGCGTGCTGCATTGCAGCAGGCGTGCAAATTTTGAAAGGCCCCGGAGCATGGTGTTTTAAAAACGGCGCTTCGTTGGGCGTAAAGCGGCCCTTCTTGCGCAGTTTGCCGCCAACGATGTATTGGAGATTGCCTTCTTTGGACTCCTCGGCGAGTTCTTTTCCTTTGCCGCGCCATTCGAATTTCACCACCGGTTTGCCTGGCACCAGGCCGTCCATCGCCTGAGTGAGGTCGGCGGTAAAAATATCCCGTCGGTATTCACCGTCGGTAAAAATTTGCACGGCGGCGCCGTTCTGCATCTCCAGCGCCTTGAAGATCGAACGATCTTCGATCTCGCGCACTTGCTCTTCACTCATGCGCCCCTCGCGCAGCGCCGCGCGCGCCGCCAACAGTTCCGGCGGTCGTAGGAGACTTCCGATATTATCCGCCCGAAATCGTGTGGCCATGATTTGCTCCGTTGCAACGATCGACGCAGAGTCTACGTTCAAACCCGATAAGCCGTTCGTTTATATACGCCGCAAAGCCCGTTTTGCCGTACTCTCCATCGCTGATCACATCGACGCCGACTTCCGCCTGCTTACGCACGACCTCTGACACACCGGTGCGCAAGCTCGCGGCAAAGTTTGTCTCGTTGTACGGCACGCCGTTGACTCTCGCTCGCATGACATCGATGATTTCAGGCGGGCGTGTCAGGCTGCCGACATGGGTCGTGAGAATTCTACCCTTGCTACACTGCATATCTTCCCTTCGCGGCCTTCCTCTCGATCTAAGTGAATCCGCAACTCCCATAACTCGGAATGCGGCGAAATGTCCACCGATTATTCAACCGCCATTTCTCGCTTGGCGCCGTGGTTTTAATTCTGCGCTCCGCGCGCCGTGGGACTTTTCTTGAGGTTACTATTGAGATAAGAGGAAACGCACGGGAAAATCCAAGACGTCAAGCGGGCGGTTGCCCATTTCGAATGCGATTACCGATAAAACTGCTCACACAAGGAGAAAACACTTGTCAGGTTGGAAAGCGCGTATCGGCTATTTGTCGCCATCGGTCTTTGAAACACCGTCGGATTGGGATTTAATTTTGCCCAAAGGCTTCACCATGGTCGCCTCCGGCCTCAACGTGCAGGCGCACACCGAAACCGAGTTCAATAAGGCCATCGATGCGCTCGGCGCCGGCTTGGGCATCTTCGCCGCCGAGGAATGCGACGCGATTCTCATGGGCGGCATCACGCTCGGCACGCAACGAGGTTACGCGGCCGAGCAGGAAGTCGTCGCCAAGCTCTCGCGCCAGGTCGGATTGCCGGTCAGCACGGCGATGAGCGCGACGGTCGAAGCGCTCAAACATTTACGCGCACGCACAACTGTTATCGCCACAGCCTACAAGGAATCGATCAATCAGGCGGTCAAAAAATACTACGAAGACGGCGGGATGGAAGTTCTCGCCATTAAGGGCTTGGAGGTTTCCAAGCCTGTCGATCAAGTCAAGCTGCCGGACTACGCATCCTATAAAGTTGCACGCGAGCTTTTCCTCCAGCATCCTGGTGTCGATAGCCTGCTCATCCAGGGCCGCTGGCGCTCGGTCGCCTATGTGCAGGAACTTGAAGACGACACCGGCAAACCGGTCGTCTCCAGTACCGCCGCTTCGCTTTGGTGGGTCATGAACACTCTAAGCATGAAAACGCCGATCGACGGTTTCGGCAAGCTCTTGCGCGGATAGGCTGAACGCGCAGGCCGCTCCATTCGCAAATCTCACCTTAAAGCAAAACGGGCAGCCTCCCTTCGAAAGTTGCCCGTTTTGACAACGCCATCGCGTTGTTTTAGCGCATTTTTGAATTTTGTATTACTAGCAGCCCGTTTCCAACGATTCGCCAGTATTCGTTTCAATCCAGTTTATCGTCAGTTAAGTTTCGAGTCTGCTCTGGTGAAGCCCAACCTGCTGATTGACCCCGTTTCGGGTTCGCGCCAGTCGGCGCAGCGATTGAGGGCTTGATTCACACAGCTCGATTTCCGACAGATAACTCGATCGAACTGCTGGCGCCCGCTGTAGGCGGGCTTGAATGGCCCGGTGGACTATCTTCTTCCCTCATAAAACCTCCGTCGAAGAAGAGCTTTCAACATGCGCGCTCTGCTTAGCTCTTCCCGCCCCCTCGGGACCTGTGGGGCTAAGTCAATTCCTAGCGCCGCAGCTTGTTCATGTCAAGATACTTTTTGCGCTCGCGCAAAGAAATTTTTGCTGGGGTTTTTCTCTCCAAAACGCTTGTCACCGATGCGCGCGCATCTCCGCCGCGGTGAATGGCCCGACACCCATGATCTGGTGTACCTCCCACTCTAGTAATTCGAACGCCGCAAAACCGGCGGCCGTGTAAGGATCGGTCGCCGCGATTCTTTCGGCTTCTTCTTTACTCGGCGCGCGAATAACGTAGACGCCATACTTTCGATCGGTGGTGGGACCCGAAAAGAGAATTCTTCCTGCCTCGTGCTGCTGCTTCATCCACACGAGGTGCTCATCCAAACTCACCGTCCACTCTTCGCGCGGTTGTACCGGCCGGCGCAAAACGAGATACCACATGGCTCCTCCTTCAAACGACTGAAAATTATCCTACGACTATCGATACGCTTCGGGGCTTCATGCCGTCAAGAGCAAAGCCCGATTGGGTCGCTACTTGCCCATTGCGATTGCAATCGTTCCCGCCACGGCCGCGCCGAGAGTAATCGTGCGCGCCGCCAGTCATAACTTGTGGCTTGCGATTGGATGTACTAGACCAGCCCACACCAGTCAAAGCATCGCGCTTTGAAGTCCTTTCGTATCCGTATATAATGGCGCCTGTTTTCCGCGTTGACCAAAGGAGTTGTCATGCATCGAATCGTTATTGGCCTCATCGTGCTGGGCTGTTTCTCTCTTGTGCCCAAGTGGCTTTATGCCCAGGACACCGTTCGTGACCTCGTCGTAAAAATTCATGCGATCCATCACAGTCCGGACCTGTTTCGCCCCTGGACCAGGGTTAGCCCGCAACAAGTGAAGGGTTCGGGCGTGGTCATCGAAGGCAATCGCATTTTGACCAACGCTCACGTCGTCAAGTACGCGAGTCAGATCTACGTTCAGCCGAACCAATCGGCGAGCCATATTTCCGCGCGAGTCGAAGCGATTACGCCTGGGATGGATTTGGCCATTCTCAAACTCGACGACGAATCGTTCTTCGAAAAGCGCGGCAGTCTGCCGTTCGCCCAAGAGCTGCCGCGGGTCAAAGATTCAATTAACGTATATGGCTATCCGACCGGCGGCACCGAGCTTTCCGTGACTCAAGGGATCGTATCGAGGATCGAATACACGGACTACTATTACCAGGCAGCCGGCTTGCGCATCCAAGTCGACGCCGCGCTCAACTTCGGCAATAGCGGCGGACCGGCCGTATCCGACGGGAAATTGGTTGGACTTGTGTTCAGCCTGATTCAAAACGCGCAGAACATCGGCTACCTGATTCCCGTCGAAGAAATTCAGCTGTTCTTAGACGATATCGCCGATGGTGCTTACGACGGGAAACCACAGGTGTTCGATTTGATTCAGACCGTAGAGAACGAAGCGCTACGTCGGCGGCTGGGTCTGCCAAAAAGCGTCAACGGTGTCATGATTGCCCAACCCTACGGCGCTAACTCGGATTATCCGCTGCAGGAATGGGACGTGGTCACCAAGATCGGCGATATGCCGATCGATAGCGACGGCAAAGTCGCGGTGCGATACGACCTTCGCTTGTCGTCATCATATCTCGTGCAAAAATACGCCAAGAACGGGCTCTTGCCGCTGACGATCTATCGGGATGGCCGGCTCTCGGAAATCAAGTTGCCGGTGCGAACTCAAAGAGAATTGGTCATTCCCTATCTGATGGGCAAAACTCCGAGATTTTTTATCTTCGGTCCATTCGTGTTCTCGCAAACCACACAGGATTATCTGGAGCGGCTCGGCAATCAACGGCCGCCTTCAATGGGACGGCAGCCAAGCCCGCTGGTTACCCGGCGCTTCGACAAACCGGTTTTCGAAGACGAAGAACTGGTGATCGTGGCGTCGCCGCTGTTTCCTCATCGCATCACGCGGGGTTACGACGATCCTAATCGCGCCGTGCTCAGCGAGATCAACGGCGTCCAGGTCAAAAACTTGCGCCATCTGGTTGAAATCCTGCGGGACAACCGCGACGACCAGATCAGCTTTAAATTTGCTAGCTCCGGAGTGCTGACCCACGAAACGATGGTGTTCAATCGCGCTGAATTGACGGAAGCGACGGTCAAAATCCTCGAGGATAACGGCATTCGCTATCCGTACTCGTCGGACTTGCGCGCCGTCTGGGAAGCTCCGGCACAAGTTGGCGTCAAATCCGCCCAAGCGAACTGTTGCCCAACTTCACCGGCAGCGCATTAACTCTCGCGCGTTTGAAAGCCAGCTGTCCACGAGTCGAGGAACCCGCCCGTGTTCACGACCCTGATCGGCCCGCTGCGGTTGTTAGTGCTGGTTGCCGTCCTGGCGGTTGCCCATGATCAAGAGCTTTTAAACGCCGCCACGCCCGAATTCACGATCGAGACGCTCGCACAAGGTCTAGATACGCCTTGGGCCATTGACTTCGCGCCGGACGGTAGAGTTTTTATAAGCGAACGCGATGGTCGAATTCGCATCATCGAGCGCAACCAACTCCAGCCTGAGCCCTGGATGAGCCTGGAGGTCGCCGCGACCAGCGAAGCCGGCCTACTTGGCCTTGCGCTCGATCCGTCGTTTACCAAAAACCGCTTCGTCTACGTTGCCTACACCTATCGGACCGGTGTTTTAACTCTGCGCAACCGGCTTGTCCGCCTGCGCGAAGACGGCAAAACCGGCAAAGGCGTTCTAGACAAGATTCTCATCGACGATGTCGCCGGCGCGAATAACCATGACGGCGGAAGAGTGAAATTCGGCCCCGACGGCAAGCTCTACTGGACCATGGGCGATGCGCAGACGACCCGATACTCACAGGATCTAAAGTCGCTCAACGGCAAGATCCTTCGTCTGAATTCCGACGGTAGCGTGCCTGCAGACAATCCGTTTGCCAATTCCTACGTTTACTCCTATGGCCATCGCAATCCCCAAGGCATAGCCTGGCAGCCTGGCACCGGACGATTGTATTCTACCGAACATGGCCCGAGCGGCTTCCAAGGCTGCTGCCAAGACGAAGTAAACTTCATTGAGCCGGGTAAGAATTATGGTTGGCCGGAGATTCGCGGCGATGAAACCAAACCGGGAATGGTTCCGCCCGTCATTCAGGCTGGAACCAACGAGACCTGGGCGCCCACTGGCGTCACGTTCGTCTCCCAAGGGCCTTGGGCCGGTTCTTTACTGTTTACCGGACTGCGCGGCCAGACGCTTTACCGCGTGGTATTAGATCCCAACGATCCTAACAAGTCGCAAACAGTAGAGCGTCACTTCTTCCGGCGGTTTGGCCGACTACGAGACGTCGTCGAAGGTCCGGACAAGGCGCTCTATCTTCTCACCAGCAATCACGACGGCAGAGGCAGCCCGACAGCGGATGACGACCGCGTCCTCCGGCTAATCCTAAAACGATGAGTAGAACTGCATTAATGTGAAGAACTTGGTCACGGCAATATCGTCACGATCTAAAAACGGGGGAACCGGCCCATGTCAAAGCTTGGCGGCATACTGTTCATTCTCATCTTGATTATGGTCGTCTTTGGTATCGCTAGTTTCTCTGCTGAATACTTTTTCGACCGGCCTCTGATCGCCTTTATCAAGGATTTTATCTTTTTGGTTTTTAAAAAGTGACGAGCGCTCGCGGGCAGCCCAGCCGAGTTGGACTCCGACAGCCACGATTGGTTAGAACTCCCTCGCATCGATCGCTTTTAACGTTGATCCGATCCAGCCCCTGATATAGGATCAGCCCGCCGAAAGAGGATTACAATGCAAAAGAAAATCTTTACCTGGATGGGGAAGGAATTTATCGAGTTATCCGGCGAAGCAAGACCGGCGGCCACCGCCATAAACGAGGCGCAGGAACTTTTCGGCCGCTTCGACCAGGAATTGCGCGCGCACGGTTTATCGCTGGACAACACTGTGCGCAGCCGGCTCTGGGGCCGTGATCGCGAAAGCCGCGATCTCGGCAGCAATGAGCGCGTTAAGATTTTATCCGGGAAGGCGCGCTCGGCGAGCTCGAGCTATATCGCGCCGGGCCATTTCGATTCGACGGCAAAGGTGGCGGTCGATCTAATCGCCATGAGGCCCGCCCAAGCCGGCATTGCAAAACGCATCGTGGAATACGATCCACCTATCGTCCCGATCCGCTTTCTCACTTACGAAAACGTCGTCGTACTTTCCGGCGTGACAACCGTATTGCCGACCCTCGAAGCGCAGTTGGATAACATCTTGCCGCGCATCCAGGGCTCGCTCACCGACGGCAGCAGCTCTTGGGATAAAGTCGCGCGCGTGTCGTTTTATCTGCACCGTAGCCAAGCTATCGAGAACCTAAAATCTCTGTTCCAGCGCCACGTCAAAGCACAAATACCTCAGATGGAATATTGCTTTGTCGACGGCTATTCTTCCGAAGGGAAATTTTGCGAGGTAGAGGTGACGGCGCATGTCTAACACGAACGGGATCAGACTATGAGCAGCCAGAAACTGCGCGTCGCCATACTGGACGACTTCGAACAACTTGCCGAAACCGTGCCGGCCTATGGAAAGCTCAAACAGCGCGCCGACGTGACGCTTTTGAGGAAACGCCTCGATAGCTCGGAGAATATCGTCGCCGCGCTGCGCGACTTTGACGCGCTGCTATTGATGCGCGAACGGACGTTTTTCAGCGATAAAGAATATGCGCATCTGCCGAAGCTAAAATTTATCGCCCAAACCGGCCGAACCACCAAACATCTCGATCTCGCCAACGCCACCCGGCACGGCGTCGCTATCGTCGGCACTCCGGCCGACAACGGCATGTCGACGATGGAGCTCACCATCGCCCTGATCTTGGCGCTGTTGCGCAAAATTCCCCAGGTAAATTTTCGCATGCGCGAAGAAGTCTGGCCGGCCATCGCCGGCAACACCCTGGCGGGAAAAACTGTCGGTGTTTTCGGCTTCGGCAGGATCGGCAAGGAAGTGGCGCGGATCATGAAGGCGTTCGGCGAAACCCGCGTGCTCGCCTACTCGCCCTCGCTTACCCCTGAACGGGCCGCCGAAGTCGGCTCCGAGAGCACGTCATTCGAGACGCTGCTCCAAGAATCCGACATTATTACAGTTCATATTCAATCCAACGCGCAAACCCGCGGCATCATCGGCGAAAACGAGTTCGCTATGATGAAGCGCGGCGCTCTGCTCGTGAATACCGCACGCGGGCCCATTGTGTCGGAGCCGGCGATGATCAACGGGTTAAAAAGCGGCAAGCTCGGCGGCGTCGGCCTGGACGTATACGACATCGAGCCGCTGCCAATGGACCATCCTCTGCGCCGCTTCGACAACGCCATTCTCATGTCGCACCGCGGTTACGCCACAGTGGAGATCTTGAGCAAACGCTACGACGAGGCGATCAACAACCTTGTGGATTATATCGACGGCAAACCATTGAAGCTGCTCAATCCCGACGTGACGCCGAAAAATCGTTAATCCCCGTCTTGTCTCCTTGTCTCCCCTTCTCCTTGTCTCCTTATCTCCTAATCTCGCTGCCTGCTTGTCTCCCAGTCCTAAACCCGCACGCCCTCGACGATACTGTAAGGCGACTCAGTCGGAACGACACGAGTCAGCCTAAAACCCGCCTTCTCGAACAGCGCCGC
>Ga0209486_10001011_pt1 | contig 12254 bp, 5 predicted proteins | sample NCCompost_FD_187518 | JGI IMG/M metagenome (GOLD analysis project Ga0209486, IMG submission 187518) | Agricultural soil microbial communities from Utah to study Nitrogen management - NC Compost (SPAdes) (version 2) | ecosystem: Environmental > Terrestrial > Soil > Agricultural land | place: USA...
CCTATGCCCTCGCCTGCAGCTTCCTCGCTGAGGCTTATGAACAGAAAGGTGACTTCGCTTCGGCCATTGCGACAGCGGAGAAACTACAGCAAGCAGCCAACGACCCTCTTACCTTATCGTCCGTGGCGTACGTGTACGCGAAATCCGGTGAGCGTCAGAAGGCGTTGGAAATTCTGAATGAGTTAGACAAGCGATCGAATCAGCAACAAGTACCGGCGTTTACCTTTGCGCAGATTTACGCGGGACTCGGCGATAACGAGCAAGCTTTTGCGTGGCTCGACAAAGCTTACAAAGAGCGATCGGTATGGCTGTCGTTCCTGAAAGTGGATCGGAAATTCGATGCACTGCGCTCCGACCCGCGCCTTCAGGATGTGCTGAGACGCGTTGGGCTGCGGGCGTTTTAATCAGCACTAAAGGTGCGGAATGCAACAGCCTGGGACAACGCCCAGGTAACCCCGGCAAATCCCGAAACGACAACATGAAAAGAAAATTCCCCTCCTTTGGGAGGGGTTAGGGGAGGGCCTGCGATCCGTTTTTTTATTTTTGTTCCTGGAGGAAGCGTCACCCTACGCCTTACCCTCTCGACAGTTCTTCGCAGGATTTCACTAACGTTGAAGACCGCTTCTGCTTCTTTTTTTTGCAGTCACTCAGGCCTTCCCCTAACCCCTCTTAAAGGGAGGGGAACTTGGTTTGTGAGGCAATCTAGCGCTGGTTGCCGAACTCATATAGAATCCACGCGCTTTCAGGCTCTGCTTAGTTCTCCCGTGTCAGGTAGTTGCTCAGATCACACCTGACATGAAGCCCAGAAAAGTCTTGACACAATCTTTCCCAATCTTCAGCGACAAGCTGAAGCATGTCGCACATTACCATTGAAACACTGCCCCCAATGTAATCGCGTCGAGACCGACGAGACGCTGAAGTTCTGTCGGAGTGACGGCGCGACGCTCGTCAGCCAATCGTCGCCTTTAAGTATTGAAGCAGGAACGGAGCAACTGGGCGGGCCAGATGCGAGCGAAGTTCACACCAGCATCCTGCCGCACAACACTCAGTCCCACGTCAGTCGCCCAACCGGTCCCACCACCGCGCTGCCGCCGCCGCTGCCCGCGACAACGGGTCCGCTCGCCAAATCAAAGAGCCGCAAAAAACCGATCGTCGTCGTAATTGTCGTCCTGGCGTTATTTACTGCAGTCACAGCCATCATCATCTCGTCTTTGCTTTCAAGAAAAAACAACGCGGCGATTGACTCGATCGCGGTTCTGCCGTTCGAAAACAAGAGTAACGACTCCGAAGCGGAATATCTGTCAGATGGTTTGGCCGAATCGCTAATCTATCGCTTGTCACAGCTGCCGAATCTCAAAGTTAGTCCCACCAGTTCTGTCATTCGTTATAAAGGCAGACAGACGGACGTTAAAGCGATCGCGAGCGAACTCGGCGTCAGCGCCGTACTGACCGGACGTATCCTGAAGCGCGGCGACAATCTGATGATTAGCGTCGAGCTGGTTGACGTGCGCAACAACAAACTGCTCTGGGGCGAGCAGTATGATCGGAAAATGGCGGACCTGCTGGCGACGCAACGCGAAATTGCCACGACTATTGCCGAGAAGCTCGAATTAAAACTTTCGGGCAACGAAGCGAAAGGAATTACCAAAAAGTACACCGACAGCAATGAGGCCTATCAACTCTATCTGAGGGGTCGATACAGCTTTGGCAAGCGCACCAAAGAAGAGATGCTCCGAGCGATCGAGTTTTTCCGGCAAGCGATCAAACTCGACCCTAAATTTGCATTGGCGCATGCGCGGATCTCAGAGGCCTACGGCAGTATGCCGGCTTATCCTTACCTCTCGCCGAAAGAAGCTTTTCCTCAAGCCAAGGCAGCGGCGCAGCAGGCGCTTGAGATCGACCCAACGTTGGCTGAGGCCCACACGTTCCTGGCTTATTCTTTGGTGATTTACGATTGGAATTGGGCCGAGGGCGAGCGCTCATTCAAACGGGCGATCGAACTCGATCCGAATAATTCGGCCGCGCATTTTCGTTATGGACAGATTTATCTCGTGCCTGCAGGCCGCCTTGAAGAGGGCACTGCAGAAATTAAACGCGGATTGGACCTGGAATCGCTCGACATGAACATGGGAGGAACCCTGGCGTGGGCTTACCTTGTGGCGGGGCAGTATGACAAGGGCGTCGAGCAAGCCAGGAAAGCCTACGATCTCGAACCAAGTCACCCAATAGGACGCTGGATCCTAATACAAGCTTATACGCAAAAAGGAATGTACGCCGAAGCGATATCACTGAGCGAACAATGGCTGCAGACAGATCCCACAAACCAATTCGCGCTCAGAGACGCAGGAATTGCTTACGCGAAATCCGGACGACGGGACAAAGCAGAAGAAATGATAAGGAGGTTTCTTAAGATCGCCGAAACGCAATATGTACCGACCTGCCGGATCGCTGCAATTTACGCTGCTCTTGGTGACAAGGAGAAGGCGTTTGCAGAGCTCGATAAAGCCTTCGAAGCGCGCGATTGGGAATTGTTTCGCTTGAACGCTGACGTGTATTGGATCCCGCTTCGTGACGACCCGCGCTACGAGGAAATTTTGAAACGCCTGAATCTGCCGGAATGAATTTGAAAGCGGATGAATAAAGAACTCGTAGCCAATACCACACTGTCGCATTACAAGATCGTCTCGAAGATCGGAGCGGGCGGGATGGGCGAAGTGTATCTGGCCCATGACACCAAACTCGACCGGAAGGTAGCGATCAAATTCCTTCACGACGAACTCAGTAGAGATGAAGACAAACTGAATCGTTTTGTTCAGGAAGCAAAAGCCGCTTCCGGGCTCAATCATCCCAACATCCTGACGGTCTATGAGATCGGCGAGGTGGACGGCAAAAACTATATCGCAACCGAGCTAATTGACGGCCAGACTCTTCGGGAGCATCTCTCGCAGAAGGACCAGTTAACGCTGAACACAATCTTGAAGATTGGCGTGCAGGTGGCCGAGGCTCTTTCGGCAGCTCATCAGGCCAGAATTACTCATCGGGACATCAAGCCGGAGAACATAATGATTCGCCGGGATGGTTATGCCAAGGTGTTGGATTTCGGACTGGCAAAATTAGCGGAACCGGTTGCGGCCTTGGGTGTTTCACGGTCGGATGAAGAAGCGCAAACCCGCGTGAAGCACCAGACACAGCCCGGTACGATCATGGGCACCGCTTCGTACATGTCGCCGGAGCAAGCCCGCGGTAGAGAAACCGACGCGCGTACAGATATTTGGAGTCTCGGCGTGGTGCTTTATGAAATGCTCGCCAGAAAAGTGCCGTTCACGGGGGAAACCGTCAATCACATCATCGTCTCGATTCTTGAGAAAGAACCGCTGCCGCTGACAGACGTGCCGGGCGAATTGCAGAGAATAGTGCGCAAAGCGCTGACCAAAGATGTGGACATGCGTTATCAGTCGGCGCGCGACCTGCTGATTGACCTGAAGAACCTGCGCCGAGACCTCGATATCCAGGGCGAGATTGAACGTTCCGTGGTGCCAAATCGCGACCTCTCGACAGGATCAATCAGCGAAAACCATACCCAGCTCTCCACAGCATCCTCAGCGGTAGCGACGAAAACCGGCGGCGCCCCAACGCAACCATCCACTTCCAGTCTTGAATACGCGATCACCCAGGCAAAGAGTCACAAGCTGTTGACGGCGATAATTGGAGTCGTGCTACTCGGAGCCATCAGCGCGGTTGGTTACTTCGCGTTCTTTGCCCGGAGCACCAGTAATAGCCAGATAACATCCATCGCCGTAATGCCCTTCGTCAACGAAAGCGGCAATGCTGATGTGGAATATCTTTCGGACGGAATGACCGAGACACTTATTCGAAGTCTTTCACAACTTCCGAACTTGAGCGTCAAAGCTCGCTCGTCGGTCTTTCGCTACAAGGGCAAGGCGACAGACGCAAAGACGCTCGGCAAAGACTTAGGTGTGCAAGCCATCCTGAACGGGCGCGTCATCCAGCGCGGCGACCAGTTAACACTAAATCTGGAACTGATTGACGCACTGACCGAAAACGTAATTTGGAGTGAGCAATACAATCGCAGACAAGCCGACCTAATTTCTTTGCAAAGCGAGATTGCCCGGGATGTGTCGAGCAAACTTAAAACCAAGCTGTCAGGCGCGGAAGAAACCAAAGTTACTAAATCTGGCACCTCCGACACGGAAGCCTATCAAGCGTATTTGAAGGGACGTTACTACTGGAACCGGCGCACGGCGGAAAACCTGAAGAAAGCGATCGAGCAATTCAAAGCCGCGACTGATCGCGACCCGAATTACGCACTCGCCTACGCCGGTTTGGCTGACTGTTACGTGGTGTTGAATCAATACGCGGGAACTCGGGCGAGCGAAACCTTGCCGCAGGCAACGGCTTACGCGGAACGCGCCATCGGCCTTGACGGGCAATTGGCTGAACCCCACGCATCGCTGGGCCAGGTCTATAATCAATCGTGGAAATGGGAGGAATCAGAACGGGAATATAAGCGCGCCCTGGAACTCAATCCAAATTACGCGACGGCTTATCACTGGTATTCCCTTCTTCTAAAGGACCAGGGAAGGTTCGATGAATCGGCGGTGATGATCAAGCGGGCCAAGGAACTAGACCCGCTTTCGAGCGTCATTAGCATCAATATTTCGGAGATGTACAACTGGCAAAATGATCATAGTGCCAGCATTCAAAACTCACTCAAAATAGTCGAACTCGATCCAAATTATGCCGATGCCTACAGATCGCTGGGCATCTCATATCTAAAACTGGGACGTAACGTCGAAGCCATCGAAAACCTGCAAAAGGCTGTCGAACTTAGCAATCGAGCTGGCTACATCCTTTCGGATATGGGTTACGGATACGGCGTTGTGGGAAATCGGGCCGAGGCGTATGCCATCGTGAAAGAGTTGGAGGAGAAGTATGCGAGACGCGAAGCAAGCGGACAGTTTATCGCAGGCGTGTACGCAGGGCTTGCTGAAAAGGACAAAGCATTTGAGTGGTTGGAACGAGATTTTCAGAACAAGGCGCCCTTAACAGAAATAAGGTGGGCAATCCCTTTTGAATCTCTACGCACCGACCCGCGCTTCAAGGATCTGCTGAAACGGATGAACCTGCCGGAGTGAGATTGAACAAAGTAAATAAAGAACTCGAAGTCAACACCGTTCTGTCACACTACCGCATCGTTTCAAAGATCGGCGCCGGCGGAATGGGTGAGGTGTATCTGGCGCAGGATACCAGGCTGGATCGAAAAGTTGCCTTAAAGATTCTGCCCGTTGAGCTCGCGTCGAATCGCGATCGCATGGAGCGTTTCGTCCGCGAGGCAAAATCGGCTGCGGCGCTGAGCCATCCCAACATTGCGCAGATCTTCGAAATCGGCGAACACGAGGGCACGCACTACATTGCCATGGAGTTCATCGATGGGGTCACCCTCAGCGAGAAATTTCATCGCGAGAGGACCGAGCTGCGGAAGCTGCTAAGGTTTCTTCAACATGCCGCCGAGGGCCTCGCCCGAGCTCATGTCGCGGGAATAGTTCATCGTGATCTTAAACCCGACAACATAATGATCACGCAGGACGGTCACGCGAAAGTCCTGGACTTCGGGCTCGCGAAACTTATCGATCAATCGCCTTTACCGAAAAGTGACTCGAGTGAAGTAGCCACGGCAGTTATGGCTCATCATTCAACCCCCGGAACAGTTATGGGCACGATTGGCTACATGTCTCCCGAGCAGGCGCAGGGCAAGACTAAAGAGATTGACACCCGCTCGGACGTTTTCTCGTTCGGCTGCATCTTGTTCGAGGCTTGCACAGGCAAGAAGCCATTTGAGGGTGAATCAGTAATCAAATCTTTGCACATGGTTGTGTACGAATCGCCTCCGCTCATCGCGGATCTTAACCCTTCGGCTCCGCCTGAATTACAACGCATCGTGCGGCGTTGTCTCGCGAAGGACCCCGATGATCGGTATCAGTCAATCAAGGATATTGCCATCGAGTTAAGAGAGCTTCGGCGCGAACTCGAAGGCGCAGGCATTGACACGACTGTCCCGCCACCGGCGAGGAGCAACACGGCAGAAGTTTCTGGCGCCGGCGTCACGCGCAGTCAGAGCGTTGAGCCGATGGTCGGCTTATCGCCCTCTTCACTTCAGACTCACGCATCGAGCGCTGAGTACCTGGTCACCGGACTCAAGCAACACAAACTCGCAGCAGCGATTCTCGCATTTATCGTAGTGGGCGCCGGAATAACGATGGTCGCGGTGTATCTCCTCCGTCGGACATCGACCGTTGCAATTACATCCATCGCCGTAATGCCGTTCGTAAACGAAGGCGGCAAAGCGGAATTCGATTATTTGTCCGACGGCATGACGGACACGCTCATCAGCAGTTTGTCGCAGGTGCCTAATCTGAGTGTGAAGGCGCGCTCATCGGTCTTTCGTTACAAAGGCAAGGATACAAATCCACAGACCATCGCCAAAGAGCTGAATGTGCAGGCCCTCTTGAACGGACGAATCGCCCAACGCGGTGACCAACTGACGCTGACGCTCGAGCTGGTTGATGCGCAAACTGAAAACATAATCTGGAGCGAGCAATACAATCGCAAAGAGGCTGAGCTGGTCTCCTTGCAGAGCGAGATTGCGCGTGACGTGTCAACCAAACTCAGAACCAAACTCTCGGGCGCAGAAGAACAAAAAGTCGCGAAAACATATACCGCTAACCACGAAGCCTATCAGCTTTATTTAAAGGGCCTGTACCACTGGAACAAACGCACCCCTGAATCACTCAAGACATCAGTCGATTACTTCAATCAGGCAATCGAGAAGGATCCGCGCTACGCGCAGGCGTACGCAGGAATGGCGTTGGCGTACGTTATCTTCCCGCAGTATTCCATTGGCAAACCCGCGGAGGCGATGCCGAAAGGAAAAGCAGCCGCCAAAAAAGCCCTGGAACTGGATGAGACACTCGCCGAAGCTCATGCTGCGTTAGGCCAGGCGCTCTTCAGCTACGACCGGAACGTCGCGGAATCCGATCGAGAGTATCAACGAGCAATTGAGTTGAATCCGAATTACGCAACCGCCCATCAGTGGTATTCCGGGAGCACTTTGACCGCGACGGGGCGCTTCGCTCAGGCCATCACAGAAGGCAGACGAGCCGTCGAACTTGATCCCTTATCGTTGATTGCCAATGTGGAGTTAAGTGCTACCTATGGCTATGCGAGGCAAAACGATCAGGCGATCGCTCAACTCCGCAAAGTAATTGAACTGGACCCGAACTGGTACCTTTCGCACATGGTTCTCTGTCAAACCTATAGTTATAACCGGCAGTTTACAGAAGCGATTGCCGAATGTGAGAAGGCGAGAGGGCTGGATGACGATCCGGCTGTGCTGGGATACCTTGCTCGTGCGTACGTTTTGTCAGGCAAGCGGAATGAGGCAATGAACGTCGTGGCCCAGATGCATGAACTTTCCAAACAACGCTACGTTCCCGCCTATGGTTTTGGAGTTGCTTATGCCGCACTGGACGACAAGGATCAAGCGTTTCAATGGCTGGTAAGAAGCCTTCAGGATAACGCCTGGGAAATAACCTATTTGAAAGTTGACCCGTCGATGGACAGCCTTCGTACCGACCCGCGTTTCGACGACCTGGTGCGACGAGTAGGGCTGTAAGCCCCGTTCAATAGCCCGACTCAGAAGTAGGTTCCACACTGACGACATTAAGCCGACGACGAAAATGAAGCGCTGCCCCCAATGTAATCGCATCGAGACCGACGAGACGCTTAAGTTCTGTCGCGTTGATGGGGCGACGCTCGTCAACGAATCATCGAGTTTCGCGGGTGAAGCCGGCACGGCGCCGCTTGGGACGTCGCAAGACGCCAGCGAAGTTCATACCAGCATTCTGCCGCACAACACCCAAGCCAACGTCAATCGCGCCACTGGCCCAACCACGACGCTGCCGCAAGTCTCGACTGGATCGACACACGAACTGTCGAAACCGCGTCCGCGAAAAGCTTTGCTGATTGCTATCGCCGCAGTTGTCATCCTCGGAATAGGTATCATAGGCGTTTTCGTCGCGAAAAAATTCAACGCTTCACGAAGTGGCCAGTCAATCGAGTCAGTCGCTGTCCTGCCATTTGAAAACAAAAGCGGCAATGCGGATTCGGAATATCTTTCCGATGGCTTGGCAGAGTCACTGATTTATCGGCTTTCACAACTGCCTAATCTGAAAGTCAGTTCAACGAGTTCCGTAATTAGGTACAAGGGAAAGGACACAGACGTAGCCCAGATTGCCAAAGAACTCGACGTTGACGCGGTCATGTCCGGGCGTGTTTCTCACCGCGGCGAAGACCTGACGATCAGCGTTGAACTGGTTGACGCGCGAACCAACAAAATAATCTGGGCCGAGCAGTATGCCCGCAAAATGTCCGACCTGCTGGCGACTCAACGGGAGATCGCCGCCACAGTGACGCAGAAACTACAGCTGAAACTCTCAGGCGACGAGGCCAGGGGCATTTCGAAAAGCTATACCAATGATAACGAGGCGTATCAACTGTATTTGAAAGGTCGTTTCTATTGGAACAAGCGCACGTCAGCAGGTCTGAACACGGCGATCGAGCATTTCAAAGCGGCTTCGGAAAAGGATCCGAACTTCGCGCTGGCGTATGTCGGCTTAGCGGATTCCTATCTGGTTGGTCTCTACAACACGCGCGGCAATCAAAAGGGACCTATCTCGGTGGCGAAAGCTTACGCAGCCAAGGCCCTGGATATCGACCCATCCCTTGCTGAGACACACGCAACCATGGGATTGGTGAGTACATATTTGTGGGAGTGGGCTGAGGCGGAAAATCATTTCAAACGATCGATCGAGTTAAATCCGAATTACCCGTCCACGCGACACTGGTATTCGCGGCTGCTCCGGCCGATGGGACGATTTGAAGAGGCTTTCGAGCAGATCATGCTGGCTAAAAAGGGCGATGAGCTGTCGGTGGCGATCAGCGCCAATGTAGCCGAGAACCTATTCGAGAAAGGTGATGTTCAGGGAGCTGTTAACGAAGCCAGACGCGGTCTTGAGATCGCTCCTACATGGACCCACTATCGCATCCTGGCAAATAGTTATCTGCGGTTGGGCCAGAAGGAAGAAGCGCTGGCCAATGCCCGGAAAGCGGTTGAGTTAATGGACGGATCACCGACGCAAAAGGTATGGGGCTATGTTCAGGCGGCGACTGGCAACCGGAGTGAAGCGCTGGCCATCGCCCGGGAACTTGAAAATAGTTTTGCCAAAGGTGAAGCCGACGGGCGGGATGTGGCGGTTGTGTATGCGGGCCTTGGGGAGAACGATAAGGTTTTCGAGTGGCTCGAAAAGGACTTTCAAAACCGCAATTCATCACTCGTGGAATTGCGGTCGGAAGTCTCGTTTATGCCACTCCGAAACGACGCTCGATTCAAAGACTTGCTGAGGAGAATGGGACTGCCGGAATAGCTTATGAAACGCTGCCCCCAATGTAATCGCATCGAGACAGACGAGACACTTAAGTTCTGCCGCGTTGATGGGGCAACGCTTGCCAGCGAATCGTCGGGCCTCGCGGGTGAAGCCGGCACGGCGCCGCTTGGTGTGTCGTCGGATGCCGGCGAAGTTCATACGAGCATCCTTCCCTATAACACCCAAGCCAACGTCAATCGCGCCACTGGACCAACAGCTTTCCTTCCGCCGCAGCAGTCTACGGCTGTTACTGAGCAGCTAGCCAAAAAGCGCAGGCCAAAGGTTCTAATCGCAATTGCCGCGGTCTTTCTCGTGTGCGCCATTGCCGTCGGCTATTTCATCGCCAGGCCTTATCTGTCAGCAAAGAGCACTTCGGCGATCGAATCGATCGCGGTTCTGCCTTTCGTCAACGCGAGCGGCGACAAAGAGACGGAGTTCCTTTCCGACGGAATCTCCGAAACGCTCATCAATAATTTCACCAGAATCCCAACGCTCCGCGTAACCGCGCGCAGTACCGCCTTTCGTTACAAGGGTAAAGATATTGAACCACAGCAAATCGGCAGCGAACTCGGCGTCGGCTCGGTCCTGACCGGCAAACTGCTGCAACGCGGTGATTTATTGACCATTCAAGTAGATCTGATCAAGACATCGGACGGCGTTCAGATCTGGGGCGATCGTTATGAAGGCAAGACGGCCGACATTGTCAGCATTCAACAAAGGATCGCGTCGGACGTTTCCGCGCAATTGAAACTCAAATTGACGGGCGCCCAGCAACAACAGATCGCGAAGACCTACACGCAAAACGCGGAAGCCTATCAGCATTATCTGCGCGGCCGTTATCACTGGAACAAGCGGACGGCTGACGACATGAAAAAGGCTCTCGATGAGTTTCAGCAAGCCGCAGACCTCGATCCTTTGTATGCGATGGCATATGTCGGACTTGCCGACTGCTATGTGCTGCTCGAGGAATATGCCGGAGTGCCAGCGGGCGAATCCTTGCCGAAAGCGCAAGCCTTTGCGCAGAAGGCGTTACAGATTGACGACTCGATCGGCGAGGCCCACGCGACACTGGCACTGGCAAACACGTACATGTGGCGGTGGGCCGAAGCTGAATCAGAAATAAAGCGCGCGATCGAGTTGAACCCAAATTATCCCACCGCTTACCACTGGTACAGCGTCGTTCTAACCGGGACCGGACGATATGACGAGGCGATGTCAGCGATTAAGCGGGCGCGTGACCTCGACCCGTTGTCGGGAATCATCGGCGTCAACGTTGGCATTGTCTATTTAACCCAGCGCAACCCTGCCGCTGCCGCGGTCGAATCCAAGAAGATCATTGAATTTGATCCGAATTGGTGGGGCGGACACTTTTACCTCGCTATGAGTAATTTGGAGCTGGGCCGCAATGAAGAGGCGCTGACGGGACTACAAAAAAGTGTCGAATTGACGAGCCGCAGCGCCAGGTCGCTGGGGTTTTTGGGCTACGCTTATGGAGTCTTAGGCAGGCGCACCGAGGCGCAGGCCATTTTGAAAGAGTTGGAGAACAAATACGCCCGACGGGAATCAACCGGCCAACAGATTGCCGCTGTCTGTGTCGGGCTCGGCGATGTGAATCAGGCATTTATGTGGCTGGAAAAAGATTTTCAGGCCCGCAGTGGTGACTTGATCAGAATGAGATGGTATCCGCCGTTTCAATCAGTCCGCGGCGACCCGAGATATAAGGACTTGCTGAAGCGGATGGGTATGCCGGAGTAGCGCAAAGTTTTTGCTTATTCCTTCAAGCCCCTCTCCCAAAGGCAATGACATACTTGACTCGTCAACTAAATTGTTTGAGGCATTCAGCGCCAAAGGCGCATGATTCAGCGCCAAAGGCGCGTGATGCAAAAGCCTGGGCCAACGGCCCAGGTTAACGGTGGAATGGTGGTCAAAGCGCTGAAGGCGCGGAATGAATTCGGAGTGCAGCAAAGGACGGTTTTATGTCGCGCTTTCAGCGCTTCGGGATTTACCGGCAGGTTACCTGGGGCGTTGCCCCACTGTTACATCACGCGCCTTTGGCGCTGAGGAACTTTCAAGCGTCACATGACTCCCGAGCATTGGCAACAAGTTAAGCAGATTTTCAATTCGGCTCTCGAGTACGAACCTGGTGCTCGCGCTGAATACCTCTCCCGTGCCTGCGCGGGAAACGATTCACTTCGCAACAAAGTCGAGTCATTGCTCGCGGCTCATGAGAAGGACGGGAGTTTTATCGATGCTCCGGCTTACCAGGCTGCTGCTGAAAGCCTCGCAGAAGAAACTCTTTCCGCTGGGCGGATGCTCGGTCATTACGAAATTCTTGGAACGCTTGGTAAAGGCGGAATGGGTGTTGTCTACCTGGCGACCGACACCAAACTTGGCCGCAAAGTCGCCCTCAAGTTTCTCCCGGCATTCTTCACTTCTCAGAAAGATCGCTTACGTCGTTTCGAACAGGAAGCGCGTGCTACCTCAGCTCTGAACCACCCAAACATTCTCACCGTTCATGAAATTGGAGAGGCTGATGGCCTGCGTTTCATCGCCACAGAGTTTGTTGAAGGTGAAACGCTCCGACAGCGAATTGTAAGTGGTCCAGCGAACCTCGCATCATCGCTGAATGTCGCGGAACAGATAGCCTCAGCGTTGGCCGCCGCACACGCCGAAGGAATAGTTCATAGAGACATCAAGCCGGACAATGTAATGCTCCGTCGGGATGGTTATGTGAAAGTCCTTGATTTCGGA
>Ga0209486_10001012_pt1 | contig 12241 bp, 12 predicted proteins | sample NCCompost_FD_187518 | JGI IMG/M metagenome (GOLD analysis project Ga0209486, IMG submission 187518) | Agricultural soil microbial communities from Utah to study Nitrogen management - NC Compost (SPAdes) (version 2) | ecosystem: Environmental > Terrestrial > Soil > Agricultural land | place...
GTCCGCCAACCTTCTCCAGCGCCTGATAGATCGGCACCGTGCCGATCGGCACCGGCGAATTGCGGATGATCCATTCGCGCGTCTCGTGAATGTTCCTGCCGGTCGACAGGTCCATCACCGTGTCGGCCCCCCACAGGGTCGCCCATTGAAGCTTCTCGACCTCGTCTTCAATCGACGAACGGACGGCGGAGTTGCCGATGTTGGCGTTGATCTTCACCAGGAAGTGGCGGCCGATGATCATCGGCTCCAGCTCCAGGTGGTTGATGTTCGACGGAATGATGGCGCGCCCCCGTGCGACCTCGGCGCGCACGAACTCCGCGGGCAGACCCTCCCGCGCGGCGATGAACTCCATCTCCGGCGTAATGTCGCCGCGGCGCGCGTAATAGAGCTGCGTGCCGACCGTACCGGACGCACGGCGCGCGGCAATCCACGGCGCACGGAGCTTCGGCAGGCCGGCGCGCACATCGTGCCCCTGCGGACCGCTGGTGTCGTAGAGACGCACCGGCGCCTCGCCGCCGCTGAGCGCAACCTCGCGCATCGGCACGCGTACGGTGATGTCGGCGCCGGCGGTCAGCGTCGCCGTCCGCTCTTCATAGACTTTCCTGGAATTCGGGTATGCCGCTGCAAAGTCGATCATGGGAGCTCTCGATGACCGTGCGGGGCAGGCGGGATCGGATCAGGATCGCCGCGCTCCCTCCGCCGGTCTGAACCGGGTCAGGTTCCAAGGGTCTGTCTCAATCCCGGTACTCCGGGATACCCCTGGCGGCCTTTGCGATTATACGTCGCTGTCCGCGACCACTCCTGACCATACAATTCCAGTATGGTTATCGCATTGCTGCTCAGCTTGCTGCTGGCGCAGGCCACGACGCCTCAGAAACCGCAGCCCACGACGCCTCCGAAACCACAGCCCACGACGCCCCCGAAGGCTGCGCCTGCGCAGCCACGAACAACCCCGCGGCAGCCCGCGGGAACTCTCGCCGGGATGGCGATTACCGTGAGCGACGGCAGGGGCAATCCGTTCTCCGATGTCACCGTCGAAATGACCGGTACCGTCGAACGCAACGGGAAGACGGATGCCGCCGGACAACTCAGCTTGCCTGGGCTGCGAGCCGGAACGTATCGACTTCGCTTCTCCGGTGACGCGGTGACCGCATTCGAACGGGAGGTCACGCTGAAAGGCGGTGAGATCGCCAAGCTGGCGATCACGCTGTCGCCCGCAGCGCCGGTCAAGGTTGCGCCGGCGCCGCCGCCCCCGGCGCCGGTGGCGCCGCCAGCACCCGCCGCCGGACCAGTGGGCCAACCGCAGCTCGGATCGTTGTCCAAGGTTGCAGATCAGTATCGGAATACGAAGGAGCGCCGCGAGGTGATCCTGTCCTGCAGCGGCAACACGCGGAACATGCTGCTCGCACTCACCGACGAACAGCCGCAGCGGATTTACGACACCGCCGAATCGACGTTCTACGTCCTCTCCGGCCAGGGGGCGGCAATCGTCGGCAAGATCCAGAGCGTCATCTCGACCGGTTCCTTCATCGCCGTCCCGCGCGGCACTCCATTCGTCCTCGCGCGCCAGGGCAATCGCCCGCTCATCATGCTGTGGACGTTGAGCGGCGAGCCGTGCGAGGCGTCGAAATAAGGAATGGGAGCGACGGCCGATCGGCAGGGCGTGATCGTCAGCTGCCCGTCGTGCGGCCGGTCGAACCGCCTGCGCTACGACACGCTTGGCAAGACGGTGCGCTGCGGCAATTGCCGCGCGAACCTGCCGCCACTGTCGGCGCCGATTGAAATAGCCGATTCCGCCACCTTCGATGCGGCGGCCGCGGGCAGTTCGCTGCCACTGCTGGTCGATTTCTGGGCGCCGTGGTGCGGCCCATGTCGCATGGTCGCGCCGGAACTGGAACGCGTGGCGCGAACCAGTGCCGGCCGCTATCTGGTCGTCAAGGTCAACACGGACGTCGTCACGGACGTGGCGGCGCGATTCACCATCCGCTCCATCCCCACACTGGCGCTCGTGTTCAACGGCCGCGAGATCGATCGGGTGACCGGCGTGCGGCCGGCGTCAGAGATCGAAGCGTTCGCCGCACGCGCGCTCGCCGCCGCCACACCGCGCGCTTCCTAAGTCCCTGGTCCTTGGGGACCTTACTGGAGCCGCACAACCAGCGTGGCGCGATAGTCGTCCGGCTCGATCGGCGTCGAGCTGAAGGGATACGGCTGCAGTTCCACGAGCGAAATCAGATATCGCCCGTGTGCCACGGTCGCGCGTGACGCGTCGCCGGTGTGCAGCTCGTACGAGGCGGTGCCGTTTCCGGCCACTCGAATCCGTACGATGGCGTCGCCTCCCTGGATACAGAGCGCGTCAGCAGGACAGCGTGAGTCACCGCTCACCCCGAGGAACTCGATCACCAGGCCGGCGCCGGAAATGCTCGTGGCTTCGCCAACGCCGATGGTGAAGGGCCTGTCGATCGGATTTATTGGACCGGCCACGGACGCACCGCAGCCGGTCGCGATCACGAGGCAAAACAGAAAGAGAAGCGTCCGCACGTGGACGGATAAAGCAGAGGTCGTACCACCAGGCTACCAGCCGGGGCGCAGCAGGAAACCGACGCGCCATCCGTTCGGCGTCCGATCCATTGGACGTGCGGCCGTCACTTCGATGACGAATCCGCCGAGGTTCGCGCGGCCGCCGAAGCCGACGCTGCGGAACCTGGCCCGGTCCGACGCGCCCGCGGGGGTCTTCGTCCACAGAGCGCCCCCGTCCGCGAACGCGATCAGCTCGATCGGTACCTGCCGTCCGTAGTCCAGCTCCCCTGTCAGGAGGCCGACGAGCGGCGCGCGCAGCTCGAGATTCATCAGCGCCAACCTGCTGCCGGCAAGCTCGTCGAGCACTGCACACGCGGTTGCTGTCCGCCCGCACGCGTCGGCGGCAAACGTCCGCAGGTCGTAGCCGCGAACGAGCGTCTGCAGTCCGACCACCAGCGGCGTGAGGCGCGGGTCCGAGGCCCCGGAACCGTAGCGGCCGACATGTTCGACGCGTGCGGCGATCGTCAGCGGACGGATCGGCATCCAATAGCGGCGGGCGTCTACCCGGACGTCCGTGAACGGCACGCGGCCGAACGCCGGCTCGAGTTCAAGGCGAAGACGTTGACCGAGTACGGGACCCAGCGGGCCCGACACCGCGGTGTCGTAGACGAACGCGAGCTGCGCCTCCGCCTGGTAGAGCGCCGCGTGCGCCGGCGACTCCGCGAACGTCTGATTGACGATCTCTCCGGCCGGGTCCGTGACGCGCGTCGCCGTCTGCCACGCGAATCCGGTCCTGCGCACGCCAACTCGTGCATCCAGGCGGCGCACGGCGTTGAAGTGGTAGCGCATGGCCAGGCCGCCCCATTGATGGTCGTAGCGCAGGCTGGTCGTTTCTCTCGTCGTCGCCTCTGCGCCGCGCTCGATTGCGCGGCGCGCACCGTAGAAACGGGCAGGCGCAAAGCCGGCGGTCACGCCCCAGTTCCACCGCCCACGGCGCGTGGTGTAGGCAAACTGCGCCGCGAAGTCGTCCAGATCCGTGCCGACGCGGAACAGCGTCTGCAGCTGCCGATCGCGCAGCAGATCTCCAAACGACGCTCCGAAGCTCGCGCGCACGAGCCCGCCAAAGGCGTTGCCCGTACCGCCGCCGATGAAGGGTTGCGCCACCGTTTCCAGACGCAGTCGATCGTCGTACGGACGCTGTGTGAACGTGTCGGCCTGCGGCAGCCCTGAGGCCGAATCCCGCAGGGCGTCCGCCACCGTCATCGGGTGCGGTGTCGCGGCGGTGACCGGCGAGACGCTGTCCGTGACAGGCGCGCATTCACCGCAGCCTTCGACGATCCGAATCCGGTACGCGCCGTTCGCGAAAGCCGTGAAGGCGACGGTTCCGCTGTCCGCCGCAACCGCCAGCGCGGGACTGGTCGCCGTGATGCCACTCACTCCCGCCTGTTCGTTCGTTACCCGCATCAGCTCACCGGTGGCCAGCGTCCGCCGGTACACGTTGCTCGTCCGCTCGTGGTCCGCGATGTAGTAGAGCGCGCTGCCATCCGGCGACCACTGCGGGTTGATCTCCTTGTCGGACAGGATCGGTGTGGCTGCCGACCGCTCGTGGAGTGGACGAACGAGTCCCGATTCCAGATTCAACAAACCGATTCGCAATGGGCCGAAGCGCAGCTCGTCGACCGACGAAGTAAAGCGATCGGTTGCGAACGCCACGGTCGCGCCGTCCGGCGACCAGGCCGGTTGCACATCCGCGTACGGGTCCGCGGTCAATTGGCGCAACGTGCGAGTTTCTACGGTGTAGATAAAGAGGTCAGAAAGCCCGCCCTTCAGTCCGGAGACGACGATCTGCGAACCATCCGGCGACCAGCTCGGGTTGAAGAGTTGACTGACGTCCGGCAGGCGTGTCTCGTCGCGGCTGCCGTCCGCAACGTCGATGAGGACGAGCACCGCTTCTCCATCCTGAACCGCGGCCATGGCGAACCGCGCTCCCGTCGGGTCCCAGGCGCCCGCCGAGTTGATGTATTGCAGGCTGTCGAAGTGCGGATCGGCCGCCGTGCTGACGACCTTGCGTCCCTCCGCGTGGTTCGCCGTATCCGCAACAAACAGATCAATCGACAGGCGATCGCGCTCGGAGAGAAACATCACGCGGCTGCCATCCGGACTGATCGCCGGGGCGAGCTGCATGCGGCTGCGGCGTTCGCCGCCGATATCGCGCCCGGCCTCCGCGTCGGGCACCGCCTCGTCAATCGAGCCGTGCCACGCCGCCGTGATCTGCGCGGACGTTTCGCCGGTGACCTCCTCAAGCCGTTTGATCGCGTCCTTCCCGCGCGTCCGCAGCACCTTGCCGAACACGCCGTCGCCGAACCGCTCCGCCAGGTGCGACCACAGCGCGTGACCGTACCGATAGGGGAAGTAGCGCGGATCGTTCAACTGTTTCAACGTGGGCAGACGGTCGTGGCCGGCGGCATCGCGGACCCACATCGACGTGTGGGCGTTTGCCGGGCCGAGCGACAGATACTCCGCCATGCCCTCGATGAACCAGCCGGGAAAGGCAAACGCGTCCTGCTTGACGCTGCGGGCGATGTCGATCTGAAACGCGTGCGCGATCTCGTGGCCGAGCACGTGGTCCGTGTCACCCAGCCCGGGTGCGAACGGCATGGCGATCCGCGATTTGATGCGCTCGGTGAAGCCGCCCGTCCCTTCACCGATGAATCCGCCGGTCAGGTTCGTCTGCGCGAAGTGCGAATGACTGGCGTAGAGGATCAGCGGCTGACGCCGTGCGAATTTGTGCCCGAGAATTCGCGACAGCCGCGCATACCAACGCTCCGCCATGCGCGCGGCGTGGACCGTCGCGGCCTCTTCCTCGGCGTAGTAATGGATGTCGAAATGTTCGGTCTGCAGCAGCCGGAATTCGAGACGATCGTACCGAACCTTGTTCCGACCGAAGTACTGCGCGTCGGCGTTCGTGGACGAAAGCATCGCCACGACCGCGAGAGTGATCACCGCGGACGTCCGGACCATGGCACCCCTGCAACTCGGACTGGAGGGGCGTTACTCTATCAGCGTTGCGGGTCGTACACAAACGACCAGCGTGTTCCGCCGTGACGCAGCCCGGTGGCGACATCGGCACGGAAGGTTCCAGGCGCGCCCGGCAGCGCCAGACGAACGCCGACTCCCGCATCGACATCACCGCGCGCGTCATCATCGGCGCGGTCTCCAACCCGCGCCGCATCAACGAACACGGCGGCACCAGTGCGAACGATTCCGGCCGACCACCATTGCTGCGCTTCGACGGATGCGTGCCAGAACCGCCGCCCCATCTGCTCGATGCGCAGGCGGCCGTCATCCACCAGCGGGTGCGCGCGAAGCAGCGTCTCGCGCGTCTGCCCGGTGTCTCCGCCGAACCAGAGGAGCGGCGGCAGATTCGCGCTGCCGGCGGCGGCGCCGCCGCGGGCGAGATAGACGCGGCCGGTACGCGCCGCAGACGAGGCAGCGGCAATATTCACGCTGACGCGTGAAAACGACGCTGCACCAGCCCACATCTCGCCATCAGCACGGACGTTGACGCGGCTTCCGCGTGTCAGCATCTGCACCTGCGCGCCGGATCGACCGAGAGTGCCGAGGCGATCCCAATCCTCCACGCCGGCTCCGGCCGTGATCTTCACGACCGCATTGGTCCAGGTGGACCACTCGACGAATCCGCCCGCGCGCTCCTCGTCGGGCGGTCCGGCGTCGCCGAACCGCTCGTGTTCGCCGAACCCGCCGACGCTCCAGACACCTCCCCATGGCGCTGGCGCGTCAACGGCGACGCCGAGGCGCGGCCGGCCGGGCCAGAACCGCCATTCGGCCTTCAGGCGTTCGCCTCCGCCCGTGAGCGACCCGGTCCCGGCAGCGAGCTCGCGCCGCGAGGCGGCCACCGCGCCGAGAGCAACGTAACTCCAGACATCCGCGGGAAACACCGGTCGCTCGTTCACCGTCGCGCGGAGTTCCGCCAGGCCGCCTGCCGCCGGCCGCAGCTCGAGACTGGTCGAAACCGCCGCGGGAAGCTCACCTAACCGTCGCTCGCTTTGCAGCAACAGGTTCGGCGTCACCACCGAGCCCGCCTTCACATCGACAAGCCGTTCAACCACCCGCTGGCGCGTACGGTCCAGTCCCGCCACGCTCAGCAAATCAAGCCTGGGCTCGGAAACGCGGTTCCATGCCGCCAGCGCTCCGTCGCGGTTGTTCTGAACGAACCGACTCGTTCCCAACAACCGCCAGCCGTATGCGTCGCCGGGGTCTGTGGCAGTGGCTGCGCTGCTGAGCGCCTCGACGTCGGCCCACCGGCGCTGGAGCACCCTGACGCCGGCCAGCTCGCGCATCGCCGCCGCGCCGCTGCAGGAAAGCGCGGTCGTGAGGTGCTGTTCCGCCGCGGCGAGGTCGCCCGCCTGCGCCCGCGCGACACCGGCACCAATCAGCGCATCGCATGGTTCAGCCGACGGCAACGCGCTGACGGGCGCAGCGGTCTCGCGCTCGCGCTCACCCGGGACGACGACGGCCATCCATCGCTTCGCCGGCTGCCAGCGCCGCTCGAATTCCTCGCGGCCGACGACACGCAAGGGTGCCCGTGCGGGATCGTGAAAAACCACGGCGTCCGGTGTTCTGGCGACGATGACGATGTAGTGAAATCGCCCGGGCCGATCCTCGATCAACGTGAGCACCGGCCGGCCGCGGCGCAATTCGGCGTCGATCGCCTCGCCGCTGCCGGCCAGTGCGGCCGCCATCCACCCGCGCGACCGCAGCTCGCTCACGAGTGCGTCGGTGCGGATGCCGGCGGCGCTGCGATCGACGAGATGGCTGAAGGACTCGGCGCTCAGCCCGCGCTCGCCCCAGTAGCGCAGCACCATCGCCGCGGCGGCGCCGCCGCAGAGCGCCTCGGATTGTGAAATGAAGGGAACGTCGAGGATGGTAAGGGGCGCTGGCTGCGCATCCACGTGCCCAGCCAGCGCCGCAACCAGAAAGAGCGCGCGCGCCCTGTCAGTCCACTGCAACGATGATCAGGATGAGCACCAGCAGCGCGATGATGATCAGCGTCGTCGAGATGACGATGCGCGACTGGCCGCCGGCCAGCGCACCCTCAACCTGCTGCGCCTGTGCCGCCACTCGCGCCAGATCCTCGCCCTGCAGGGTCGATACCGCGCCCGTCGCCCGGCGCAGATCGATGCCGGCCCGTTCGGCGACAGCTTTAACTTCGGAGCGACCCAGCACACGCAGCACGGCCTCCCGATCGGCCGCGGTCGTGTCTACGTGCTGCCGCACGGCGGCGTCGAGCGCCGATTGCGGTGCGGCATGAGTGGTTTGCGCCTGCAGCCGGGGCGCGGCGGCAGTCACCATCAGCAGAATTGCAACAAGTGAAACGAACAGTCGCATGCGTGCCCTCCTGAAACGGCATTGTAGCGGAGCCGCCGCCGTTGAGTCGCCAATTTAACGCGGCTGCGGTGCAACGTCGAACGATCGCGCCTCCTCGTTGACGGCCACTGTGAACAGACGGTCGAACCCCTCCTCGTACGCCGGTCGCTCGAGCCGTTTCCGCGCGGCGAAGATCGCGACCGCGGGAACGCGGTTCCGACCTTCGCGCGCCCGGTTGCGCCGAAGCGCGTCGGCCGCTTCCGTCGGGAAGAAATAGCCTGCAACCTCTGCGCCGTGGCGCCGCGCGATGGCGATGATCGCAGCGCGATCGGCGGCGGTGGGATTCGTGTTGTCGACCGCGACGGAACGGCCGGCGGCGAGCGCCGCGTCGATCAGCTCGTTCTGGCGGCGCTGCGGCTGCCGGTTGTGGCGCATGGCATCCTTGCTGACGTGCTCGTGTGTGCCGGCAAACCGCTCCAGATAGAACGTCGTCTTGCCGGACGCCGGTAAGCCGATCAGGATCACGCATTCCATGTGTATCTCAGCGCAGGACGAACGCTTTACCCGGTGGCTGGCGTCGCTCGAAACGCGTCATCTTGCCGACTTCCGGGTGGCCGAAGTCACGCGCGCCCTCCGGGCATTGTCGTCCGCATATGTACAACGCCGTCAGACACTTGCTGCCGGCGCGGCCCTCTCCTCTGCCGGCAAGCGGGCGGCATTCGCGCTGTTTTACGGTCCGCTTCACCTGCTGACCGTCGCGCACATCGTCCGCGCCGTCGGCGGCGGCAGTCCGGCCCCGACCCAGATTGTCGATCTTGGGTGCGGTACCGGAGTCGCGGCGGCCGCCTGGGCGCTCTGTGCGGGTACGGGTCCTTCGATCCTCGGCATCGATCGTCATCCGTGGGCAGTGGAAGAAAGCCGGCGCACCTATCGGGATCTGAACCTGCGCGGGCATGCGCGTGTCGGCGATCTGAAACGCCTTCCCGCGCTCGGCTCGTCCGGCGCAGTTATCGCGGCCTATACCCTCAATGAGCTGGACGACCGTCAACGACACGGCGTGGAGATGCATCTGCTCGAGGCTGCGACTCGCGGGACGCGGCTGCTCATCGTGGAGCCGATTGCACGGGCGGTCACGCCGTGGTGGGACGAGACCGCCGCGCGCATCAAAGGCCTTGGGGGTCGGGAGGACGACTGGCGCTTTCCTGTTGACCTGCCGCCGCTGTTGCGCCTGCTCGACAAGTCGGCTGGACTCAACCATCAGGAACTGACAGCGCGAAGCCTCTATGTGGGGTGAAAGGCCGGCCTGAAGGTCGGCCTTTCAGGAGATCCGTCTATTTCATTCGGCCGCTGATCTGTTCAGCCCTTTCGAGATGCTTGGTTACGGTCGGCAGGGTCTTGGTGGCCCACTGATTCACGGCGTTGTCCAGCCGTGAGTCGTCCGAGACACGGCCGCTCGTCCCGGTCGTCGTTGGTGTCCGGTTGGCGCGCGTCTCGACCATGCTCTTCACCTCGCGGTGACCGTCGACCATCGCTTTCATGTACTCACGATCGAACTCGGCACCGCTCAGTTTGCTGAGACGGTCGTGGAGAGCCTGATGCTTCGCATCGAGCTGTGCCGGCTCTTCCACGCCCTGACCCTTCACGGCCTCCTTCAGCGTGTTCAAGCCATTCGTGTGCTCTTTCACCATCATCTGCGCGAATGCCTTGACGTCGGCGCTCTGCGCTTTCTGACCCGCCAGCTCACCAAGCTTGACCTCGGCCTTGTTGGCGAGCATCGCCTGTTTCGCGAAGCTTTCCGCGCTGACGGCGTCGCCGGCCGGCGCCTGCCCGCTTGGCCCCGCTGCCAGCACCGCGACGCACGCGGCGGTCGCACCCCATACACACAATCTCATCGTCACCTCCTGGAACACATGCGGAGTCCAGGTGCAAGTGAGGTGACGTGACGACGAATCGGGATGGCGGGAATCAGGCGTGAATGGCAGCGACAGCGCGGGCGTATTCGTCGGCGACACCCGGAATCGTCGAGGCCACGAAGCCGAGATCGCGAAGCAGCCCGTCCCGCAGCGAGTAGATCCAGCTGTGGACCGACAGTTCCTGGCCCCGGGTCCACGCATCGCGGACAACCGTGGTCTGGCAGACGTTGCGTGCCTGCTCGATGACGTTGAGCTCGCAGAGGCGATCCATCGCGCGTTCGTCCGGAGTCTCCCGGCCGATGAGGTCGCCGTGCCGGTCGTGCACGTCCTGGACGTGGCGCAGCCAGTTATCGATCAATCCGAACGAGTCGCGACGGTAGGCGGCCTGAATCCCGCCGCACCCGTAATGGCCGCAGACGATCACGTGACGCACGCGCAGCACGTCGATCGCGAACTGCAGCACGGACAGGCAGTTCAGATCGGTGTGCACGACGACATTCGCCACGTTGCGGTGGACGAACAGCTCGCCGGGTGCGAGGCCGACGATCTCGTTGGCGGGCACACGGCTGTCCGAACAGCCGATCCACAGATACCGGGGCGTCTGTTGCTGGGACAGCTTGAGGAAGAACTCGGGCTCGCGCGACGTGATGTCGCGTGCCCAGGCGCGGTTCTGCGCAAAGAGCTCGTGAAGCGGTTGTGTGCTCACGGTTTCAACAGGCTGCGGAGTTGTTCGAGATGGTGGCGAAGGTGCCTGACGTAGTCTTCCATCAGAAAGCCCAGAGTCACTACATTGCCGTCAGGACCCTGGCCGGAGCTGGAAAGCGCTTCCACAGGCGTCGTCGCGATGACGTGGGCCAGGTGCCGGTTATACGCCGACCAGAGCGCGACGATGTCCCGGAATGGAACCTGCGCGTAGCGCTGCCGCCCGACCCAGTCGTCCTGGTTGTATCCCTGAAAAACCACTGGGGACGCGTCCCGCCCGATGACGAAGCGCCGGTGGTTGTTGCAGGCGGAGTCGACGAGGTGGCCGAGAACTTCCCGGGCACACCAGCCGCCCTCCCGAGGCCGCTCCGATGTCCTCGTTTCGTCCGCACGCTGAAACAATTCGAGGCCGTCTCGTATGGCGGCGTGCAGATCGGCGGCGATGGCTGCGGGCGTCATGGCGGTAGAAACAGGCCGGAAACTTGCGTTCGGGCTGTCACATGATACAAATTGCCGGTATTCGGTAGTTCTTTTGTAGTATCTGATCGTTTCGGGTCTGCCCGCGGGGGGCCTCAGGTTGCGCTTCGGAAAGGAGCCACGATGCGGATTGTGTCCAGTTCAATAGTTTTGGCGGCGTTTGTTCTCGCCAGTGCCAGCACCGTCGTCATCGCGCAGGGCGGCAAGCCGGTGACGGTCGAGCAGCACGCCGCCACGATGAAGATCGTTCAACAGAACATGGGGGCGGCGAACAAGGCGCTGAAGGGCGGCGATGCAGCAGCCGCGGCGCCGGCCGCCGAGGCGCTTGTCGCGGCGTTCACGACGATCGAAATGTTTTATACCCAGCGGAACAAGCCCGATGCCATCAAACTGGCGCAGACCGCAAAGACCGGCGCCCAGGACGTTGTCGCGGCGCTCAAGGCCGGCGACACGATGAAGGCGCAGATGTCGCTCGGAAACACCCAGGGCACCTGCAAGCAGTGCCACGGGATGTATCGCGAAGGCGACGCACAGACCGGCTACAAGTTCAACGCCGCGTCCGGCATCACCCCTCCGTAAGCGTTTCACCCGGGTCACCGGTGGCGGATGTGCGTCCGCTACCGGTGCTCCATTCTTGCCGTCCGGACGAGTGGGCCGTGCCGGAGTTTCACGCCGAACCGTATCTCCACCTTGCCAGCCTCTCCGACACCTCCGCGCTGATCGCCTGGGGCGCGTTCTATTTCAAGACGCGTTCGAACGGCGAGTGGAAGCTCGTCGACGATCACGATCTCCGCTACGTTCATCCGCCACGGCGCGACAGCATCGGCGCGCGCTCGGCGCCGTACGGCCCGGCCCAGGTCAATGTCTACGCGCTCGACGGAACGCTTGCCGCAACCGCGAGCACCGACACCACGAACTTCTGCTGGATCACCGGTCTTCAACCTGACACCCGCTACCGATACGAAGTCATCGTCAAAGGCGAGCGCTGGGGACACGAGGAACGGTGGGACTGGTCGCACACCGACGTCGAAGGCCTGGTGCAGCGCGGCGGACGTTACGTCAACGAATTCCGCACCTTTCCCGATTCGAAACAGCCGCTCGACGCGCCGGTGACGTTCATCGTGCTCGGCGACTACGGCACCGGCATCCGGCGATCGACGCCGAAGCGGCGTCAGCGCGAAATCGCGCTTGCCATGCAGGCCGTGTTCGACCGGCACGACGTTCGCTTCGTCATCACCGCGGGC
>Ga0209486_10001014_pt1 | contig 12229 bp, 7 predicted proteins | sample NCCompost_FD_187518 | JGI IMG/M metagenome (GOLD analysis project Ga0209486, IMG submission 187518) | Agricultural soil microbial communities from Utah to study Nitrogen management - NC Compost (SPAdes) (version 2) | ecosystem: Environmental > Terrestrial > Soil > Agricultural land | place: USA...
CCGGCCTCTCCCTCACGCCGTATATCGGGGTCATCGTGCCGACGGCGGACCTGATCGAATTCAACAGCCAGACCACCAAGCTCTCCACCGCCATCGTCTTCGGGGGACGGCTCGGCATCGGGCTGGGACAGCGCTTCGGCATCGAGGCCGACCTGGGGTATTCGCCGGCGACGCTGGACTACTCCTCCGCGGGCGCCAGCATCAACCAGGACGTGCGGATTCTTACCGGAAGCGCGCGAGCCAATCTCTATCTGATTCCCCGGACCAGCCCCTTCTGGATCGCGATCAACGGCGGCATCGGTGCGGTCCGGCACACCTTCAAGACCGGCACCGCGGGGACCACGGCCTTCGAGCCGGGTACCAACGTCGGCGGGGTGATCGGGGCCTCGGCCGGGATCCGGATCGGCCGGCTGCTGGCGCTGCACATCGGGGCGGAGGACTACCTCTACACTGCGTCGTTCGACGTGTCCGGCACCAAGACGGCGGAACAGAAGCAGCACGATATCAGAATCACGGGAGGGGTTCGAGTTCCATTCTTGGGGTTCTAGCACCGGACGCGTCTATCGATACCCCCTTGCCTGCAGCTCAAAGAGCTCGGCATATCGCCCGTGCTGGGCCAGCAGCTCCTCGTGGGTTCCTGACGCCTCGACGGTGCCGTCGGCGAGGACCAGGATGCGGTCCGCCATCCGCACACTGGAGAAGCGGTGGGAGATCAGGACCGCGGTCTTGCCCTCGCTCAGCTCCTTGAACCGGGTGAAGACCTCGAACTCGCTCCGGGCGTCGAGCGACGCGGTCGGCTCGTCGAGGATCAAGAGCTCGGCGCCGCGCATGTAGGCCCGGGCAATCGCCACCTTCTGCCATTCCCCCCCGGAGAGGTCCACACCTTTCCGGAACCGCTTGCCGATCACCTGGTCGTACCCCATCGGGAGCTTCGCGATCACCTCGTCGGCCAGGCTCTGCCGGGCGGCGTGCTCGATCCGGGGACGGTCGTGCCGAGCCTCGATACGGCCCACCGCGATGTTCTCCGCCGCGGTCATGTGATAGCGCACGAAGTCCTGAAAAATGACGCCGATGTTGGACCGCAGCTCGGCGAGGTCGTATTCCCGGAGGTCATGGCCGTCGAGCAGGATCCGCCCTTCGTCGGGGTCGTAGAGCCGGGCCAGCAGCTTGACCAGGGTGGTCTTGCCGGCGCCGTTCTCGCCCACCAGGGCGAGAACCTCCCCCGCGTGCAGGGTGAAATTCAGATGGCGGACCGCCCAGCGGTCCGCTCCCGGATAGCTGAACCCGACGTCCTCGAAGGCGAAGCCCTGGGCAATCCTCGAAGGAAAGGGGCGCGGGTTGGCCGGGGAGCGAATCTCCGGCTCGATCTCGAAGAAGGAGAAGAGATCGTCGAGATACAGTGCCTGGCCGGCGGTGTGGGAGAACCCGATGAGCAGTCCTTCCAGCAGGTTCCGGAGCCGCCGGAACGAGCCGGCCAGGAAGGTCAGATCACCGATGGTGAACTCGCCCGCCACCGTCCTCCAGGCCATGAAGCCATAGGCGACGTAGTAGCCCACGGTGCCCAGGGCGGTAAAGACCCCGCCCCAGCCGGCCCGGCGGAACGCGAGCAAGCGGTTGGCCCGGTAGAATGACGCGGCGAGCTCGCGGTACCGGTTGATCAGGAACCCGTGGAGCCCGAAGATCTTCACTTCCTTGGCGGTCTCCACGCTGGCGCCGGTATGGCGCACGTAATCCAGCTCGCGCTGCTCCGGGGTCCGGGAATAGGCGAGGGCGTAGCTCTGGGCGTTGAAGTGAGCCTCGCCCAGGAACGCGGGCACCAGCGCCACGATCAGCAGCACGATGAGCCAGGGGGCGTAGACCACCAACCCCGCGCCGAAGCTCAGGATGGTCACCACGTCCTGGGCCTGGCCGAAGAGCTGGCTGGTGAGGGTCATCCTCCCCGACGCCTGCCGCCGGGCCCGCTCCAGGCGGTCCTGGAGCTCGCTGTCCTCGAAATCCTCCAGGTCGAGCGTCGCCGCGTGCTCCATCAGTCGCACACTGGTGGCGATGGAGAACCTTTCCGAGAGCAGGGAATCCAGCAGCGATACCAGCCGGCCCAGCAGGTCGGAGAGCACCGCGAGCCCGAACTCGGCCAGCAGGAGCCAGAGCAGGCGGTCCAGGAGTCCGCTCCGATACCAGTCGAGCAGCGCCTGGGGCGCGCCCGGCGCCTGCGCCAGCACGATGACCTCGTCGATGATCAGCTTGCCGATCCAGAGCGTCACCACCGGCACCAGCGCGCGCACCAGCCGGAGCAACAGCGTGCCCAGGGTGAGCTTCCAGCTGGTCTGCCAGACCAGCCGGAGGAAGGGCGGCACGTTGCGGAGCGCGCCGACCCGTTCGCGCCAGGATCGCTTCTGGGGGTAACCGCTGCGGAGCGGAGAGCTGGTCATGATCTAGGGACGAAGAGCGCCGCTCGACTTGGACGGGCCGGGCTGCTCAAAACCGAAGGGGCCGGCCCCCTTCCGGAGACCGGCCCCTCGTTGCGCCTTTGCGCCCTTCCGCCTTTGCGCCTCTAGTAACTCCAGATCCCCCGGATGTACGCGAACCGTCCGTTGAACCCGAAGGGCGAGATCCCGTTGTAGGGGAAGATTCCGAAATTCGCGTTGCCGCCGACGGTGGCGCTGCCGACGCTGTTTTCGTCGGGATAGACGTCGAAGATGTTGTCGGCGCCCAGCATGAGGGTGATCCGCCGGTCATAGGTGTAGGAGGCGCTCAGGTCGGTGATCCACTTGCCGTTGAAGGTCTGATCCAGTGAGCCGTCCACCGGGGTGCCGAAACTCACCACCTTGCCGAACCGCTGGGCCCGGGCATTGAAGGTCCATTCCCTCCGGGTCACGATCGCCCCGAAGTTCATATTGGTGGAGGGCTGGCCCTTCTCCACCCGGTTCCTTTCCACCCGGTCGAACAGGGTCTCCTGGAATCCGGCCAGCACGCCCGGGGTCGGCTGGACCTTGGTGACCACGTTCTTGCTCTTGTTGAAGCCGGCGGTCATCCGGAGGTTGGCCGAGGCGCCGATCGGGAAGCCGTACCCGGCGACGAAGTCGATCCCGCTGGTCCGGGTGTCGATCGCATTGGTGAAGAAGCGGGCGCCGCCCACCCCGGTGAAGCCCTGCTGCTGGAGGAACTGCACCACTGCGGGTTGGTTGAAGGTGCCCGAGAGCACGATGCGGTCCCGGATCACGATCTTGTAGTAGTCGGCGGTGATCGAGAAGCCCCGGAGCGGGTAGAAGGCGATGCCCGCGCTGGTGTTGCGTGACTTCTCCGATTTGAGCGGGGTGGCGCCCAGCGCCACCGCGACCGGATCGCTCACCGGGAAGGTCCGGTTGTCGGTGGGCACGCCGGCCACGAAATTGGTCGCGGTCGAGCTGAACCAGGACTGCCCCAGCGAAGGCGCCCGGAACCCGGTGCTGAACGCGGCGCGGAACGCCAGCCCGTCGGCGGGCTCGAACCGGCCGCTCACCTTGTAGGTTGTTGTGCTGCCGAAATCGCTGTAGTGCTCGGCGCGGGCGGCCGCGCCCAGCACCAGCATGCGGGTGACGTTGGACTCGAGATCGATGTATCCCGCGATGTTGTTCCGGCTCTTGCTCACCGCGTCAGTGGGCCGGAAGCCGGGGAACACCTGGGAGCCGATCGGCGCGATCCCGCCGTTGTTGGGCCCGCCCTGGATTGTGACGCCTCCGTCCCGGTAGCTGTCGGGCTCGCCTTCCTTGATCTGGTAGTTGTCGGCCCGGAACTCGGCCCCCACCGCGACGTTGAGCGGCGAGGCGAATCCGACATTGAAGCCCTTCACCACGTCGAGGTTCCCGCTGAACTGCCCGAACACCAGGGTGCCGGCATAGAACTCGGTGGGGCTCTGGGCGCCCAGCGACACGTTGGCGCTGTTCTTGACATCGAAGCGGAACGAGTTGCGCCCATATCCCGCGCTCAGGTCCCAGCCCCAGCCCGCCATGTCGCCCTTGAGCCCCGCCACCGCCGACCCGTCGTAGATGGTCGAATGGATGAAGGGGAGGAAGCCGTCGGGATAGATGGCGCGCACGGTCCGATCGTCGAGGGGGCGGCGCCAGAAGCCGGCCGCGTTGCCGGTCCGTCGGCCCCACCCGGCAAAGCCGTACAGCTCGGTGGCGGAGCCGATCTGCTTGCCCAGGTTGACGAAGGCGCCGATGTCCCGGGTGTCGGCGTCACCCTGGCGGTGGTTGATCTGGTTGATGAAGCGGGAATCGGAATTCTTGGGGTCGCCGGCAAAGTACTGGACCCGGGGATCGCGGAGCGAGCGGTTGGTGTAGGCGCGATCGCGGAATTCGGCGGCGAGCTGGATGAAGCCGTTGTCGCCCCAGCTCATGGCGCGGGTGCCGTTCAGGTTGATCAGGTTGCCGTCGCCCTTCGCGGTCTGGCCCAGCTGCAGGGAGAGCTCGTCGGCGGCGTTGGCCTTGAGGATGATGTTGATCACCCCGGCGATGGCGTCGGAGCCGTACTGCGCCGCCGCGCCGTCCCGGAGAATCTCGATCCGGTCGATCGCGCTCGAAGGAATGGCGTTGAGGTCCACCATGCCCTGGCCCCGGCCGATGAAGCCGTTCACGTTGATCAGCGCCGAGGTGTGGCGCCGCTTGCCGTTCACCAGCACCAGGACCTGGTCGGCACCCAGCCCTCGCAGGGTGGCGGGACGGGTATGGTCGGTCCCGTCGCCAACGCTGACGCGGGGGAAATTGAACGAGGGCGCCAGCTGCTGGATGATGGCCGCCGTTTCGGTGCGGCCGGTCTGCCGGATCTCCTCCTGGGTGAGGATGTCCACCGGCACCGGCTGGTCCACCGCCGAGCGCTCGGTCCGGCGGGAGCCGGTAACCGCGATTTCCTCCAGTGCGACAGCCGCGCGGTCGAGGGCGAAGTCGTGGGTGGCGGTGCCTCCCGCGGTGACCGGAACGGTGGCGCGGCCGGTGGTGTACCCGATCGCGCTGACCCGAAGCTCCTGGGTTCCCGCCGGGACCGCCAGCCGGTAGGTCCCGTCGCCGCGAGTCACCGCCACGGTGAGGCCGCCGACCACGAAGACCCGTGCGCTCGCCAGCGGCTCACCGGTCTGCTGATCGGTGACCTTTCCGGTGATGGCGCCCCCCTGGGCCAGGAGCGCCGCGGGGAACAGCAGCAAGCCGAGCCAGGCCCGCACCGACCGCAGCACACCGTCGCGCGTAGTTCTTCCTGCCATGTTTCCTGCTCCGTTCGGTAGTGAGTCGTTAGAAGCGGGTCGTGATGCCGGCCAGGACCCGCCGGCCGTTTACCGAGCCACCGTAGATCTCGAATTTCTCGTTGTCGAAGACGTTGGTGCCGGTCAGGAAGACCTTGAAGTTGTTGTTGATGTCGTACGCGGCGTTGGCGTTGACCGTCACGTTCGGCTCGATGAAACCAGTGAACACCCCGGCGGCCCAGGCGTAGCCCTTGACCGCGCGCAGGCTGGTCCCCAGGGTGAGACCGCGATCCGCGAAGGAGAGCCCGACCGTGGCCTTGGCGCTCGGGGTGTTGGCCAGGAGGCTGTCGCCCCGCGCCACCAGGTCCTGATCCACCGAGTAGTCGAACAGGGTGAGGGTGCCGTCGGCGCGGAGCGCCCGGCTCAGCTGCACGCCGGCGCCCGCCTCGACTCCCCACTGGGTGACCCGGCCGGCGTTGGTGTAGCTCAGCACGATGGCGGTGCCGCCGGTCTCCAGCCGGGTCAGCCCCCGCCCGGCGGTGACGCTGGCCGGATTGGCCAGCAGGGCGTTGCGCACCGCGTCCACCAGCGCGGGCCGGAACTGGGCCGGCACCTGGCTGGGAGCGGTCCAGTACGCAAAGGCCGGATTGACTCCCGGGAGGAGGTCGGTGACGAAATTGCGGATCCGGTTCACATAGGCGTCGAGGGTAAAGTACACCGTCGAGCTCAGGTCGCCCCGGTAGCCGAGCTCGAAGCCGAGGGTGGTCTCCACGTCGAGCTTGCTGTTCCCGCGGGCGAACACCGGCACCGCCGAGCTGGTGGTGAACAGCGCGCCGGCGGGAACTCCGGCGAGCGCGGGACCCAGCGGCGAAGCGCGGAGTCCGGCTTCCAGCGCGGAGAGGTTGGCCGGCGCGCCCGCCGCCACCCGGAGATAGAACTCCGAGTAGTTGGGGGTCTGGAAGGCGCGGTTCACGGTCAGGCGGAAGGAGTGCTGGTCGCTGGGCGAGTAGACGATCGCGAGCTTGGGGGAGAACTGGGGGTTGATCAGGGTCCCGATGTCGAAGCGGGACGCCACGGTCCCGCGCACGTTTTCGGCGAGCTCATACTCGATCTGGCCGAAGATGGAGTAGTAGTAGTCGCTCCGGTCGTCATCCTCGGGTCGCATCAGGGTGGTGTCGGTATTGACCCGGTAGTTGCGCAGCGAGCCGCCGAACACGGTGCGGCCCTTTTCATCGTGGAACCGCCGGATGTCCTGCGCCTCGAGGTGGAGGATGTCGGACCGCTCCTCCAACCCCGCCCCAGAGGCGAGGGAGAACTGGGGGTCCTGGGTGCGACGGCCGTTCCAGTAGGCCATGACGTTGAAGGTCTGGCTGGCCCAGCCGAGCCGGGCGTAAGGACGCAGCGCCTTGGTCACCTGCACCCGCCCGATCCCGGTGACGAAAATCTCGTTCTGGACCTGGGCGACGCCGGTTTCGGCGGTGAGCACCGAGCCGCTGTTGGCGTAGTAGTCCAGCCGGGCGGAGCCGTACATGTTCTTGACCGGATCGGCCTCCCCGGTGATCGCGCCGGTGGCGGGATCCGCGGTCTGGCCGTTCAGGGCCCGGAGCTCCCGAGCCAGCGGAATCGGGTGGGCGACGCTGTCGTCCACCACCGGTCCGTACTCGCGCTTGAGATCCATCCGGTCGGCGCTGGTGCGGGAGCGGGACCAGCTCTCGCTCTGGTTGTACCCGCCGTTGAGCCGGTAGCCCCAGCGCCCGCCACCGACGGTCCCCGCCTGACGGAGGTCGGCCCGGAAGGTGCTCAGCTCGCCACCGCCGACCGAGACCTTGGTCCCGGCCACTTCGCGCGCGGACGGGGTGGTGATGTTGAGCACCCCGAAGAAGGCATTGGCGCCGTAGAGCGCCGAGCCGGGGCCGCGCACCAGCTCCATTTTGGAATATTCGTCGGTCGGCACCGCGAGCGCGTTCCATTCCTGGGAGCCCAGGAACGCGATCGCCAGATCCCGGCCGTCCTGGAGCACCAGCACCCGGCGGTTGAGGGTGGAGTTGAACCCCCGGGTGTTGACGTTGTAGTCGTTCATGCCGCTCTGGACCAGGTCCACCCCGGGGACTTCCCGGAGCGCGAGCGGCGCCTGGCCGGTGATCCCGGTCGCCTGAAGCACGCGGGGCTCGATCACCGAGACCGCGGCCGGCGCTTCCACCGAGCGCTCGGGCACCTTGGAGGCGCCGGTGACGGTCAGCTCGGAAAGCTGAATCGGCGCCTGCTCCATCCGGGCATCCACCGTGGTCACCCCGCTCGGGGCGACGGTGGCCTGCACCTCGATCGGCCGGTAGCCCAGCCAGCGGAACACCAGCGTCTGGGGCCCGGTGGGCGCCCGGTCGATGGTGTAAACTCCGCGAGTATTGCTCACCGCCTTGATCGTGGTACCGCCGACGGTCACGATCACCCCGGCCAGCGGCTCATTGTTGCCGGTCTGGGTAACGGTGCCCCGCACCGTGCCGGTGCCCTGCTGGGCCGGCAGGGATACCGAGCCGGCGAGCAGCCCGAACAGGAAGGTGAATCCGGCACGGGTGCAGGTGAGCAGCGAGGTCGGAAGACGCATTGGTCTAGCCTTGGCGTGGGTGACGGAATTCTGGTTGCAAACGAAAAACTGACGGGCGGGACATTGGCCGGATAAAGTGCATCTTCCGGGGACAGAGCGGAAGGGCCCGCCCCTACGTTCCAGGGGGGGTGAGCCGCTCGATACGAACCCCTCCATTCGGACCCGGCGCGGTCCACGCCACGAAGAGCGTGCCGTCCGATAACGCGGTCCGGGCAAAGCCTGCCTGGCGGGTCCGCGGCGCGGCGCCCACGGTCCACCGGCCCAGGACCCGGCCCTCGGCGCCGAAGCGTTTCACCCGCCATTCCGCCTGATCCCCGACGATCTCGAGCCAGGTCACCAGGACGGACCCGTCTCCCAGCAGCTCGACATCGGTTCGTCCCAGAGGATTGCCGTCGTCCACCTGCAGCGGGGTGCCGAACGCCGCGCCGGCGTTTCCCGACCGGGCCAGCTTGACGCGGGGTTTGCCATCGGCCGAAGTGAACCAGGCCACCACCACCTCGCGTCCCGCGGCAGCGACGGAAGGCCCGTTGACCGGGCAGGCCCGGTACACCCAGCCGTCGGCGGCGACCCGCACCGGCGGGGCCCATTTTCCATTGACCTGTCGCACCACCGCGATGTCGCGGACCTCCGCCTCGCTGCGGTCGCGATAGACCGCGATCAGTCCCTCGGAGGTTCGGGCCAGCGCGGTCTGGCAGCAGTCGCACACCCGCGGGTCCACGATCAGGTCGGGGCCCGCCTTTCCCGAGGCATCGATCGACCCCACCGCCAGCGCCATCGGGCCGTGGCCGCCGTGCGCGGCGGTGTCGGCGGTCTGCCGCCCATCCAGCCATACGAGATCCACGCCCCCGCGGCTTCCGGGGATCATGGCGACGAACCCGTGCTCGGTGGGCGAGAGGTCGCTGTGGGGGGTGATCGGTGCGCTCCAGGTCCTGCCCCGGTCGGTCGAGCTGCTCATCCGGATGTGGTAGGCGTAGGCCTTGGTGGCGGTCTTCTCCAGCCAGTGAACCACCCAGCGGCCGTCCGCGGTCGCGACGACCGAGGGAAAATCGGCCCAGTTGACGAAGAATTCGGCCCGTTCGGCTACAGTCACCGGCGTGCTCCAGCGACCTCCCCGGCGCTCCGCGATGCGCAGCGCCTTCCGGTCTCCGGTTCCCGGCTCGAACCAGGTGGCCAGGAGTCCGCCGCCCTGGGTTGCGGTGAGGTGCGGCTCGGCGCTCCCCGGGGGGGCGGAGAATTCCAAAACCGGATTGGGAGGCAGGGTAGCGCTCCCGGTCAGGGCCAGGAGCAGTGTGGGAAGGAATCGCATGGGTATCAATATAGCCAGCAGCCTGCGGCCGTCAGCCTTCAGTCGGTCACGGCTGCGTCCCGGAACCGCCGCACGATCTCTCCCGCCGGCTCGATCGCGTCGATTCCCTCGACGCTCTTGCCGGCCTGCCAGTAATCCTTGGCCCCGGTTTCGTCGAGTGACGATCGTTTCAGCTGCCAGATGGACTTGAGGGCGTAGAGGGTTCGCATCCAGTGTTTGGTGCGGCGCCCCCGGAGCATCCAGCGGGCCAGCGGTCCGGCCCGGAGTCCCATGCGGCGGATGTAGGGCGTGTTGATCACCGCCACCGGCACCCCGGTGATCCGCTCGCTCAGCACGATATCGTCGGCATCGGCATCGACGATCGCCTGCTTGTAGGCCGCGCTGGCCCGGCACTCCGGGGTGGCGATGAATCGGGTGCCCATCTGGACCCCCGCGTACCCCAGACGAAGCGCCGCCACGAAATCGGGCGCGTTTCCTACTCCGCCGGCGCACACCAGGGGCAGGCCCAGGCCGCCCAGCTCCTCGATCAGCGCCTCGGCGCTCCGCGGTCCGGCGTGGCCGCCGGCCCTGCGATTGACCGCGATGAGCCCGTCCACCCCGGCGTCGAGTCCCTTCTGGCCCCACTTGCGTTCGGTGACGTCGTGATAGACCCGGCCACCGGCGGCGTGGACCCGCTCGCAGACCCAGCGTGGGTTGCCCAGCGAGGTAATGAAGAACCGAATCCCTTCCTCGAGGGCGATGCTCACCCACTCCACCATCCGCTCGTGATAGCGACGAGAGGACGCTTCGATCAGGGCATTCATGCCGAAGGGCCGGGAGGTGAGCCGCCGGATCAGCCGGAGCCCTTCCCGGAACTCATGGCCGTGCACGTAGGTGAGCGAAATGGGCTGGACGATGCCGATGCCCCCGGCGTCCGACACGGCGGCGACCAGCTCCGGATTGCTGCAGGGATACATGGCGCCGCAGATCAGCGGCACCTCGATGCCGGCGTCGCGGGTGAGTGCGGTGTCGAGGAGAGTCATTATCAGGCAACAGGCAACAGGCAGCAGGCCACAGGCAAGAACCTCATGGTCTGTTGCCGGTTGCCGGTTGCCTGTTCCCTTGCTGGTCAAGCCGCCACACCGCCGTCACCCGACAGACCAGGTCTCCCGCGGCATCGGTGATATCGGCGGTGATGAGGTGCTCGACCGGCTCCGTCACATCCGGAACCGTGACCTGCGATGTCGCCGTGAGGAGGCCGCGCGCCTTCTTGAAATATTCCGCGGAAAGCCGGGTGACGATCCCCCGCACACTGGAGGGCAGGGTGGCCAGCATGGCGAGACCGCTGGTGACCTCGCCGAGATTGAGCAGGGCAACCGCGTGGACCGAACCCAGGTGCTGGCGCACCGACCGGCGGTCCCGCAGGGTGATCCGGGCATGACCGGGCCCCAGCTCCCGGACGTGGGCGCCGATCGAGCCGGTGTAGGGCACCTTCCAGCCCAGTAACCGGCTGAAGACCCAGGTCCCGCCGGGAAGCCGGCGGAGGCGGTTCCAGGCCGCAAAGAGCGGCCCGGGCGAGCTCGGCATATCGGGTAATCCCAAGTCAGAACCGCACTTAATCTAGCCTTGCAGAGGGATGCATTCTCGTTCACGCTGGCGTCGGAGCATTAAGAATCCTATATATGCAGGAGAGCTTTCTCCCCATGAACCGGTTCGACCCCTCCGGAGGTGTGTGATGGTGCGTTCGCGTCTCTTCGGGCCCGTGCTGTGCGCGGGCCTGCTGGCGGTTGTCGCTTGTGCGGATTCTTCGAACCCGACCGAGCCCGAAGGCGGCATGCTGGCCTCGCGGGGCCAGGGCGGGCCGCCCGCGGACCTGCCATCCGCCGATGAACTTGAACGCCAGGTCCCCGGCTTCGGGGGCTTCTTTCTCGACGCGAGCGGCGCGCCCACGGTCTACCTGACCCGCGGCAGCGAGCGCGCGAACGCCGAGCGGGCGCTGAGCGGGTTCCTGGCCGCGAACGGCCTCGATGCGGCGGCCCTTCGGGTACAGGAAGCGCGCTACGGCTGGCAACAGCTGGAACAGTGGAAGACCTCGGCCACGATGGCAGCCTTTGAGGCGCAGGGAACCGTGTTCGTGGACAATGACGAGACCGCCAACCGGGTTCGGATCGGTGTGGCGGACCTGAACTCCATGGGCCAGGTACGGGCCGCGCTCGCGCGCAGCGGGCTGCCGGACGATGCGGTGATCATCGAGCAGGCCGAGCCCATCGTGCTGGTCGCCACGCTGCAGAACGTGGTCGATCGTCCGGTGCGCGCCGGGGTGCAGATTCATTTCGGCCAGTACGTTTGCAGCGTCGGATTCAATGCGACCGACGGCAGCCAGAAGAGCTTCATCACGGCGTCGCACTGCACCAATAAACAGGGCGGCGTCGAAAGCACCGCGTATTACCAGCCGCTCCAGTCTTCCAGCGGTGGCCAGATTGCCACCGAGGTCGAAGATCCGGCTTACGTGCGAAACGGCCCCGGCTGCCCCAGAGGCCGGCTTTGCCGCTACAGCGATGCTGCCCGCGCGGTCTACCTGAATGGCGCCAATCAGGCCCTCGGAGACATCGCCAGGACCAGTGGCGCGAACAACGGCTCCCTCGAGATCACCGAAACCCTCTCGATCGGCTCCAATGACTGCGACGACAAGGTCGGAGGATGCATCGCAGTCGGCCAGACGGTCAACAAGATCGGACGGACGACCGGGTGGACCTCGGGCAATGTCACCAACACCTGCGTGAATACCGGTGTATCCGGCACCAACATCGTCCAGCTTTGCCAGAGTTTCGTTTCAGCGGGAGTGGCCGGCGGCGACAGCGGATCGGACGTCTTCCAGGGAACCAGCAACGTGAAGCTGGCGGGGATCCTGTGGGGGGGCAGCTCGAGCGGCACCCAGTTCGTATACAGCCCGTTCGCCAATGTCACCAAGGAGCTTGGGACCCTGACGACCTTCTGAGCAGCTCCTGACTTTCCGTCTCACCCTCGAGGCACCGGCTCGCGTCAGGATCGGCGAGCCGGTGCCTCTCGTTTTGACGGTAACCAACTCCGGCGGGACTCCGGCCACCCTCTATCTCATGGGACGCAA
>Ga0209486_10001015_pt1 | contig 12222 bp, 10 predicted proteins | sample NCCompost_FD_187518 | JGI IMG/M metagenome (GOLD analysis project Ga0209486, IMG submission 187518) | Agricultural soil microbial communities from Utah to study Nitrogen management - NC Compost (SPAdes) (version 2) | ecosystem: Environmental > Terrestrial > Soil > Agricultural land | place...
CACCGACTCTTCTTCGGCGTTCAGCCCGCCGTGCGCGTAGAGCAACAGCCGGGCCGGGCCGATGCCGCACCACTCGACCGGCGCTTCCACCACCACGTGCTCGAAGGCCGACAGCGCCTGCCGGGCGATGCTGCGGTTGATGAGCGAGCCGTTGTTGCCCATCACCACGGCGTGCCGGTAGGCGTTGTCGCGATCCCACGGCATCACCGCGGCGGAGACGGCCGGCACAGGCGGGCCGGACAGCGCGATGGCACCGCTGCCGGCGGCCGCGCGGGCCGAGAGCGTCTGCGTTTCGTGGTAGTGCGGCGACTCGGCGCGCTCGATCGGCGCGCCGAGCACCATTGCCCAGGCGTCGGTGCCGCGCGCCACCCAGTCTTCGTAGGGGAGGATGGCGAACCCCTTGGTGCCCCAGCCCGGGCCCCAGGAGTTCTGCACGACGAACCCGAAGCGGTTGTAGCCGACGAGCGCAAAGGCGTGTCCGCCGCTGTTCTCGGTGCCGGCGGGCGCCTCGATGCACGCAATGCCGCCGCGCTTCGGGAAGGGGCTCGCGAACCAGCCGTTGTGCACGTTGCCCGAGCAGTAGATGGCACCCACCTCGCAGATGGCGGCCTGCATGTCCACCACCGAGCTCTTGTCGATGCGGTAGTAGACGCCGATCGGGCACTGCGTCGCGTTGGTGTCCCAGCCGTCGGTGGGCTCGATGAACACGACCTCGCCGGTCTTCTTCCGATAGGGCCACAACCGGTCCTCGCAGACGCCGTGGCGGTGCCAGCCTTTGAGGGCGCCTCGGCAGCTCGAGCCGTCGTAGTCCTCGCCGGGCCACTCGTCGTAGAAGCGCGCGAGGTGGTAGAGCATGCGCGGGCTCACCTTCGGCTGCGGCGCCTTGCGCGCCCCGCCCTTGGCCAACCGCGTCCGCGACCAGCGCAGGTAGTTGACGACGGCCGCCAGGCCAAAGCCGGTGCAGGCACCCTCCTTGCCCTGGTCGAGCACCATCTTGTCGGCGGCGTAGCGCGGGAAGAGGCGCTTGAGCAGCGCGGCGTCCGGATATTCGTGCGGCAGGTTCCGCAGCGGTGGACGGTACGGGAGGTCGCGCAGGTCGAGCCGATCGGGCCTGGCGTCGAGCAGGCGGTCCTTGAACTTGACCTTCGGCATGGCGCCGCTAACCTACCACTAGCGAGGCTCCGCCGACCACAAAGCACGACGGCTCCGCCTCGCTAGGCAGTATCTAATTGCCCGCCCTTCGGGCGGGCGGCTGGTGTGGTGGACGCGAAGTCCGCCGCTACGTACGTGTGCAGCGAGCTAACGCGAGGCGACGGCTTCCGACGACTGAGCGGAACGCGTGGCGGACGCGCGCTCGAGCAGGATCCGCAGCATGCGGCGCAGCGGTTCGGCGGCGCCCCACAGCAGCTGATCGCCGACGGTGAACGCCGTCAGGTACTCGCCGCCCATCGGGAGCTTGCGCAGCCGACCGATCGGCACGCGCAGCGTGCCGGTGACGGCCGCCGGCGTGAGCTCGCGCAGCGACGATTCCTTGTCGTTCGGAATCACCGCCACCCACTGGTGCGCGGCGGCCACCAGCGACTCGATCTCGCCGAGCGGCACGTCGCGGGTGAGCTTGATGGTGAGCGCCTGGCTGTGGCACCGCATCGAGCTGATCCGGATGCAGAGGCCGTCCATCGGAATGCCGGACGTGCCGAGGATCTTGTTGCCCTCGGCCATCGCCTTCCACTCTTCCTTGCTCTGCCCGTTGCCGAGGTCCTCGGCGATCCAGGGCAGCAGGCTCCCGGCGAGCGCGTGCCCGCCGAATTCGCCGGCCGGCAGGTCAGGCGAGCGCAGCGCGGCGGTGACGCCGCGATCGATCTCGAGGATCGTCGAGGCCGGGTCCGCGAGCGGCGTGGCGACCGCGTGATGCAGGTAACCCATCTGCGCGATCATCTGGCGCATGTTCCTGGCGCCGGCGCCCGACGCCGCCTGGTAGGTCATCGACGTGACCCACTCGACGAGGCCGGCCCGGAAGAGGCCGGTCATGGCCATCAGCATCAGGCTGACAGTGCAGTTCGGCCCGACGTAGTCCTTCACGCCGGCGGCCAGCGCCCGATCGATGACATCGCGATTCACGGGATCGAGGATGAGGACGGCGTGATCCTTCATCCGCAGCGCCGACGCGGCGTCGATCCAGTAGCCGTTCCAGCCCGCTTCGCGCAGCTTCGGGTAGATCTCCTTCGTGTAGTCGCCGCCCTGGCAGGAGATGAGGACGTCGCAGGCCGCGAGCGAAGCGATGTCTTTGGCGTTCTTGACGGCGGGCGTGCGCTTACCAACCGACGGGCCTTCGGTGCCCGTCTGCGAAGTCGAGAAGAACACGGGGTCGATCAGGTCGAAGTCGCGCTCTGCGAGCATGCGTTCGACCAGCACGGACCCCACCATGCCGCGCCAGCCAATCAGTCCAACGTTCATATCTCCTTAGTGTAGCAAGGGGCCGCGCGGCCGGACCACCCGTGGGGTACAGTCCCCTGGGATGAGCGATCGGGAGAACAGGGTATATCGCTATCGCCCATGGGTGCTCGACGCGCTTGCCTCGCACGGCGTGCGGCCGCTGCCGTCCACCCCGCCCGAGCGGCTCCACGACATCGTCAACGACCTGTATCGCTACGAGCTGCGGCGTCTGCGGGTGGCGCTGCTGGCCGGAGCGTTTCCCAAGCCGGCGTACTACGGCCGGGTCGTGGCCCTTCGACAGCGTTATCCGCTGCTGTCGGTCAAGCCCAGGCAGTGGCTCGAGGCGGAGCTGGCCTGATGGTTCGAAGCGGAGCCTGGCTAGGTATCATGAAACGGTGCGGGTTCTGGAGTCGAAGCTTCCGTCGAGCGCCGTCAGCATCTTCGAGGTCATGAGCCGGCTGGCGCGCGAGCGCCAGGCGATCAATCTCTCGCAGGGCTTTCCCGACTTCGGTACGTCGCCGGCGCTGGTGGAGTCGGTGGCGCGCTACATGCGGGAGGGGCACAACCAGTACGCGCCGATGGCGGGCGTGCCGGCGCTGCGCCAGGCGCTGGCCATGAAGATCGAGCGCCTCTACGGCCGCCGCTACGATCCCGACACCGAGATCGCCATCACCACCGGCGCCACCGAGGGACTCTACGCGACGCTCACCGCGCTGGTCCATCCCGGCGACGAAGTCGTGCTCTTCCAGCCCGCCTACGACTCCTACACGCCGTCGATTCGATTGAGTGGCGGGATCCCGCGCTACGTCACGCTGCGATATCCCGACTACCGAATCGACTGGGACGAGGTGCGCCGCGCCGTCACGCCGCGCACCCGCGTGATCGTGCTGAATACGCCGCACAACCCCACGGGCATGATCTGGGATGCGTCGGACATGCGCCAGCTCGCCGCCGTCCTCGAGCATACCGATGCCACGGTCGTCTCCGACGAAGTGTACGAGCACGTGCGGTTCGACGGCGCGCGGCACGAGAGCCTGGCGCGTTATCCCGACATCGCGTCGCGCGCGGTGGTGATCAGCTCGTTCGGCAAGACCTATCACGCGACGGGGTGGAAGGTGGGGTACTGCGCCGCGCCGGCGCCGCTCACCGCCGAGATTCTGCGCGTCCGTCAGTGGGTGACCTTCGCGGTGAATGGGGCGGTGCAGATGGCGTATGCCGATGCCGTCAACGCCAACCCGCTGTGCGACGACGTCACCGAGTTCTACCAGGGACGCCGCGATCGCTTCCTTCGCCTCATCGAAGGCAGCCGCTTCCGCCCGCTGCCGTGCCACGGCACGTATTTCCAGATGCTCGACTACGCGGCGATCACCAGCGAGGCCGACGCCGACTTCGCCATACGGCTGGTCAGCGAGCACGGCGTGGCGTCGATTCCGATCTCACCATTCCTGCAGCCCGGCGAGCCGTCGGGGCCGGTGCTCCGCTTCTGCTTTGCCAAACGCGACGACACGTTGGAGCGCGCGGCAGAGCGATTGCAGAGGGTGTGAGCCAGTAGGCCAGGTGAGCCAGGTGGGAAAAGCATTGTGCGGTCTCGCGGCAGCGATGCTGCTCGCTGCCGTGCCCGGCGCGCAGGAGAAGCCGCTGCCGGATCGGCAGCAGTTCTTCGAGACGACGCGCGCCAACCTGGAGCAATCGCAGAGCCGCCAGGCGGGCTACGCCTACCGCGAGCGGCGGCGCCAGCTGCACACGAATCCATTCGGCCGGCTTGGAAGCGGCGAGGGCACCGAGGAATTCGCGGTGACGCCTCTGCCGGATGGCAGCGTCGCCCGCACGCTCGTGGCGCGCGACGGCAAGCCGGTGAAAGGGGAGACCACGCGCAGCCGGCCACGAACCCGCACATCGAGGCGGTCCGCCGTGGCCGACACCGCCGACGCGCTCGACCTCGTGCTCGATCATCGCGAGCGGCAGAACGGCCGGGACGTGCTGGTGGTGACGTTCTCGCCGCGCCCCGGGGCGCAACCCGCCACGCGCGAGGGCAAGCTGGCTCGGCTCTTTCGTGGAAAGATCTTCGTAGACGAAGCCGCCGCCGAGGTCGTGCGCGTCGAGGCCACGGCCGTGGACGACATCAGTTACGGGCTGGGCGTGGTGGCGCGGCTGCACAAAGGCGCCACCGTCACGCTCGTGCGCGAACGGGTGGACGCCGAGACGTGGCTGCCGACGTCGATCCGGTTTTCAGGCGACGGCCGCGCGATCCTGTTCCGGAAGCTGCACGTGGACCACGCAATCGAGTGGTTCGACTATCGGCGCGCCACGGCGGCGAAAACCGACTGACGCGCGGCGTGCCCGCTACTCGTCACCCGGCTCGTCGGTGCCAGTGCCGGTGTCCACCTCGGGTTCGGCGTCCTTCGGTGCGCTGGTCGCGATGTCATCGAAGTCGATGGGCGTGGCGCTCTCGTCGAGATCGTCCACGGCGTAGATGCGGCCGTCGTTGCGCTCCTTGATCGGACCGCGCGGCTTGTTGTCTTGCGCCGCGCCGCCCTTCTTGGCGCCGCGCAGCCGCTTGGGCGGTGCCGGTGGTCCGAAATTAGCGCTGCGATCACGGCCGCCGGGTCCGGGGGGGCCGAAGCCGCCACCGCCGCCGGGACGCGGACCGCCGAAGCCGCCGCCACCGCCGGGGCGTGGCCCACCGAAGCCGCCGCCACCGCCGCCGAAGCCGCCTGGTCGCGGGCCGCCGAAGCCGCCGCCACCACCGGGCCGTGGCCCGCCAAAGCCGCCGCCACCGCCGCCGAAGCCGCCGGGTCGGGGTGGCGGACGATCCTCGCGCGCCCGCGCCTCGCTCACCGCGAGGTTCCGGCCCTGGAACGGTTGAGCGTCGAACTTCTTGATGACTTCTTCGGCCGCGGCGCGCTCCGCGAACTCGACGAACGCGAAGCCGCGAGGCCGTCCCGTCTCACGATCGACGGGCATCACGATGTGCGACGGCTCGGCTACAGCGGAGAAATGAGCGCGGAGGTCGCCTTCGCTCGCCCCGTAGGGAAGGTTCCCGATGAACAGACGGACTGCCAAGGCTCCCTCGTGAAATCGCCGTCTCGGTGAGACGGCAGGAAATTCTATCTCAATGTATCACTGGCGAGGCTACGCAACCGACTGTCAAGCTCCGCTTCGCCCCCAAACAGGGTAGCGACCTGCGAAGGATCCACCGGCCCCGGAGCCCCCAGCAAGCCCACTGCGGCGGCGGCCAGGCCGACCACCGTTCCGGCCGTCAGCCCGGCCGTCCGGAGCTCGCGGATGCCGGTGTCATGGGCCGACTTACTGAGCTTTCGGCCCGACGGATCGACGATGAGCGGGTGGTGCAGGAAGACCGGCGGCACCGTCCGGCCGAGCAGGCGGGCCAGCGCCACCTGCCGCCCGGTGGAGTCGGCCAGGTCCTGCCCACGGATGACCAGCGTGATGCCCTGGCGCATGTCGTCAACGGTGACGGCGAACTGGTAGGTCCAGTGGCCGTCCCGGTCGCGCACCAGCACGTCGCCCGACGGCTCGCCGTCGAGGCGCACCCGCAGTCCCACTCCCGGTCCACGCGCCAGGCCGCGGTCGCGGCAGCGGCCGTCGTACGGCGAGCCGCCGATCCGGCGGCGCGAGCAGTCGCACGCGTAGACGAGACCCGCGCGATCGAGCACGGCCAGCGCGTCGCCGAAGGCCGGCAGCCGGTCGCTCTGCCGCGCCGGCGGATGACGCCCTTCGTCGGGGACGAAGCCAAGCCAGTCCAGATCCTCGAGCAGCGCGGACTCGTAGTGCGGGCGGCAGCGCAGGCGATCGTGATCCTCGATGCGCAGCACGACGCGGCCGCCGCGGGCGCGTGCGATGCCCCAGACGTAGAGGGCGTTCACCACGTGGCCCAGGTGCAGGTACCCTGTCGGAGACGGCGCGAAGCGCGTCACGGGTGGCGGCACGACCTCTGATGATCCCATGGCTTGAATCCGGCGACCCGTTTCCACCGGTGGAGCAGGCGCTGCGCGACCCCAACGGGCTGCTCGCCGCGGGCGACGACCTGTCCACGGACCGCCTGCTGCAGGCCTACGAGCGTGGCATCTTCCCATGGTTCGGCGAGGGCGACCCGGTGTTGTGGTGGAGCCCGGATCCGCGCATGGTGCTCGGCACCGACGCCATCCGCGTGTCGCGATCGCTTCGCAAGACGATCCGCTCCGGCCGCTTCCGCGTCACCGCCGACACCGCGTTTCCATCGGTGATGGCCGCCTGCGCCGAGCCACGCCCCGACCAGGACGGCACGTGGATCACTCCCGACGTCTACGAGGCGTACTGCGCGCTGGCCACGCTCGGCGTCGCGCACTCGGTCGAGAGCTGGGAAGGCGACGCGCTGGTCGGCGGTCTCTACGGCGTGGCGATTGGACGGGTGTTCTTCGGCGAGTCGATGTTCGCGCGCCGCAGCGACGCCTCGAAAGTGGCGCTGGTCTACGCCGTGCGCCAGCTCCGCCGCTGGGGATTTCCGCTCATCGACTGCCAGATGTCCACGTCGCACCTCGCGTCGCTCGGGGCCCGCACCGTCGCCCGGGCCGAGTTCCTGTCCGTTGTGCGCCGCTACGTGAAGATGCCGCCCGTACCGGGCCCGTGGCGCCTCGACGACGACCTGCTCGAAGTGCTCGGGCAGGCGGAGCCTCGCTAGCGCTAGGTACAATGGGAGCATGGCAGGGGGTACCCGGCCGGACACGCGCGAATCCACGCTCACGGAGTCGCGGCCGGACCAGCGCGTGCAGCGACCGCGAATGTGGCGGGTCCTGCTGCACAACGACGACTACACCACGCAGGAATTCGTGGTGTGGGTGCTGCAGACGATCTTCCAGAAGCCGTTCACCGAGGCGTTTTCCATCATGATGAGCGTGCACCAGTCGGGGCTGGGCGTTGCCGGGGTCTACACTCACGAAGTGGCCGAGACGAAACTGCGGACGACGATGGAGACCGCCGAGGCCCACGAGTTCCCCCTGCTCGTGACCATGGAGCCCGAGGCGGGCCCCGAGGAGGCCGGTTCATGAGCAAGACGCCCGTTCCGTTCGCCTCCGAAACGCTCGAAACGATCCAGCGGGCTTTCCGGCATGCGAGCCGGCGCCGTCACGACACCGTGGGTCTCGAGCACCTGCTGCTCTCGATTACCGAAGAGCCCACCGCGCGCCAGCAGCTCGCCGCCTGCGGTGCGGACCTGCCTTCGCTCCGGCAGAGCGTTACCGACGTGCTCGAGCGCGCCTTCGTGCCGGTGCCCGGGTCCGCGTCGGTCGAGCCCGAACCCACGGTGGCGTTCGATCGCGTCGTCCAGCAAGCAGTGGCGCACGCGTCGGCGTCGAGCGCCACGCAGGTGGACACGGGCAGCCTGCTGGTCTTCATGCTGCAGGAAACCGAGAGTCACGCGGCGTATTTCCTCAAGACGCACGGTGTGGAGCGGCTGAAGCTGCTGCGCATCCTGTCGCACGGGGCTCCGGATGGTGCCGCCGTCCCGGCAGGCGAGCCGGCCGCGGCGCCGCCGCCCCCGGATCCGCTCGAGGCGTACTCCACGAATCTCAATCAGAAGGCAGCCAAGGGGGACATCGATCCCCTGATTGGACGCGCCGCCGAAATCGAGCGGATGGTGCAGGTGCTCTGCCGGCGCCGCAAGAACAACCCGCTGCTCGTGGGCGAGCCCGGCGTCGGCAAGACCGCGCTGGCCGAAGGGCTGGCGCTGCGCATTCACGAGGGCGAGGTCCCCGAGGTGCTGAAGTCGGCGACGGTGTACGCGCTCGACCTCGGATCGCTCGTGGCCGGCACGCGCTACCGCGGCGATTTCGAGGAACGCATCAAGCAGGTGCTCGATCGGCTCGCCAAGGAGCCGAACGCCATCGTGTTCATCGACGAGATCCACACGCTCGTCGGTGCCGGCGCGGCGTCCGGCGGGGCGATGGACGCGGGCAACCTGCTCAAGCCGGCGCTCGCCGCCGGCACGCTGCGCTGCATCGGGTCCACGACCTTCAGCGACGTGAAGCAATCGTTCGACAAGGACCGCGGCCTGTCGCGCCGCTTCCAGAAGATCGACGTGCTCGAACCCACCGAGGCCGAGACGCTCGACATCCTGAAGGGGCTGCGGCCCCACTACGAGAAGCACCACGAGGTCACCTACGCCGACGCGGCGCTCGAAGCCGCGGTGACGCTGTCGGCCAAGCACCTGAAGGATCTGCACCTGCCCGACAAGGCGATCGACGTGATCGACGAAGCGGGCGCCGCCCAGAAACTGCTGTCCGCCGAGCGGCGCGCCGCCACCATCGGGCCCGCCGAGGTCGAGATCGTGGTGGCCAAGATGGCGCGGGTGCCCGTGCAGTCGGTGTCGAGCGACGACAAGAAGGCGCTCGCCTCACTGGACGTCGAGCTCCGGCGCGTCATCTACGGCCAGGACGCCGCGATCGGCGAAGTCGCCTCGGCCATCAAGCTGTCGCGCTCCGGCCTCCGCTCGCCGGACAAGCCGATTGGCAACTTCCTGTTCGCCGGCCCCACCGGCGTCGGCAAGACGGAGCTGGCGCGCCAGCTGGCGCGCATTCTCGGCGTCGAGTTCCTGCGCTACGACATGTCGGAGTACATGGAGAAGCACGCGGTGTCGCGCCTGATCGGCGCGCCGCCCGGCTACGTCGGCTACGACGATGGCGGGCTGCTCATCGACGCCGTCCGGAAGACGCCGCACGCGGTGCTGCTGCTCGACGAAATCGAGAAGGCGCATCCGGACATGTTCAGCATCCTGCTGCAGGTCATGGATCACGCCACCCTGACCGACTCGCACGGCCGCAAGGCCGACTTCCGGCACGTCATCCTGATCATGACCACCAACGCCGGCGCCCGCGACGTGTCCGACCGGAGGCTGGGATTCGCCGACACCGGCGTGGGCCGATCCACCCGCGGTGCGCTCGAGCGCATGTTCACTCCCGAGTTCCGCAACCGGCTCGACGCGACCGTGACGTTCAACGCGCTCGGGACCGCCGAGGTGGAGAAGGTGGTGGACAAGCAGATCGACGAGCTGCGCGGGATGGTCGCGCCCAAGGGCATCACCGTCGTGCTCGAGCCCGAGGCGCGCTCGTGGCTCGCGACCAAGGGTTTCGACCGCGCGTTCGGCGCCCGTCCGATGGCGCGTCTCGTGGAGCGCGTGATCAAGAAGCCGCTGTCGGAGCTGCTGCTCTTCGGCTCGCTGGCCGACGGCGGGACGTTGCGGATCGCGATCGAGGGCGACGAGGTGCGTCTGCTGGCGGGCCCCGCCGGCGCATGAGCGTCAGCGACCTGCGTCGCGAGTACCGCGGCGAGCCGCTCAGCGAGGCGACGGCGTCGGCCGATCCGCTCGAACTGTTCGCCCGGTGGTTCGAGCAGGCGCGCGCGACTGAAACCGACTGCACGGCCATGACCCTGGCCACCGCCACCCCCGACGGCCGGCCGTCGGCGCGCATGGTGCTGCTCAAGGGGTTCGACAGCCGCGGCTTCGTGTTCTACACCAACTACGACAGCCGGAAGGCCGGCGAGCTGGACGGCACGCACCGTGCGGCGCTGCTGTTCTACTGGCCGTCGCTCGAGCGCCAGGTGCGGATCGAGGGCGCCACGTCGCGTGTGGCAGACGCGGAGTCGGATACCTACTTCGCCTCGCGCCCGCTCGAGAGCCGCTGGAGCGCGCACGCCTCGCCGCAGAGCCGCGCGATCGAGAGCCGCGAATCGCTCGAAGCCGCCGTCTCGCGGGTGCGCACGCAGTTCGGCGACACCGTGCCGCGCCCCGCCGGCTGGGGTGGCTTCCGCGTATCGCCCGACGCGTTCGAGTTCTGGCAGGGCCGGGAGAACCGTCTCCATGACCGGCTCGCTTACGTTCGCGACGGTGAAACATGGCGTCGCCAGAGGCTCGCCCCATAGCGTAGTGGAGGCGGAGTAGGCAGAGTGGCAGGGTGAGCTGGGTAGGGACACTGCTTACCCTGCCCACCCCGCCTCGACATCTGTTATCGTGCTTCTCCTCGACGACGTGGTGTCGTCGATCCCGATTCGCCCGGCACAGCGTCCGGGACAGGTGATGTGAATGAACGGATCGCCGCCTCGAATCCGTTGCGTGCTGTCGCCGTCGGCGGCCAGCCGCCTTGAGGCCGCGCGCGCGTTTGCGCTGGCCCATCCTCCCTCGCAACCGCTGACGATCGTCGCCGCGACGCGCGGCGCGGCCGACGACTTCGCGCGCGCGGTTGCACGCGCGCGCCCCGCGACCATCGGCCTCTCGCGCTTCAGCCTCACGCAGCTTGCCGCGCGCATCGCGGCGCCGCGCCTGGCGGGGCGCGGGATCGCGCCGGCCAGCGCGCTGGCGCTCGAAGCGGTCGCCGCGCGTTCGGCGTTCGAGACGGCGCGCCGTGGAGACCTCGCGTTTCTGACGCCGGTGGCCGGCGCGCCAGGCTTTCCGCGCGCGCTCGCGCGATCGTTCGGCGACCTGCGCCTCGCGGGGCTGTCGCGCGCGGACCTCACCGCCGCCGGCAACGGCGAGGGGCTGCGCGACGTCGCCCTCCTCGTGTCGGAAGCCGAGCGCGAGCTCGACGAGGCGCACGTCGCCGATCGCACGCGCCTGTTCGAAGCCGCGCGCGAGGCGGTGGCGAGCGAAGTGTTCCTGGCGTGCCCGCTGGTCTTGCTCGACATCGAGATCGTGTCGCCGGTAGAGGAGTCCTTCGTGCTGGCCCTGGCCACGGCGGCGCCGGCCGTGCTGGCCACCATCCTGCCGCAGGATCGCGACGCGCGCCGGGTCTGGTCCGCCGCGGGCGCGGAGCTCGAGACCCGCGCGGCGGTGGGCACTCCCGATCTGGTGGCGATCCAGACGCACCTGTTCGCCGACGTGGCCCCGCCGGTGCGTACGAGCGACGGCTCGTTCGAGTTCTTCTCGGCGCCAGGCGAGGGGCGCGAATGCGTGGAGATCGCCCGCCGGCTCCTGAGCGAGGCGCGCCGCGGCGTGGGCTTCGACGAGATGGCCGTCCTCGTGCGCGCACCGGGACACTACCTCGGGTTGCTCGAGCACGCGCTCGAGCGCGCGGACGTGCCCGCGTGCTTCGAGCGGGGCACGCGGCGTCCCCACGCGGCCGGCCGCGCGTTCCTCGCCCTGCTGGCGTGCGCGGGGGAGGGGCTGTCGGCCAACCGCTTTGCCGAGTATCTGTCTCTGGGGCAGCTCCCGGCCGCCGATGCACCCGCGCCAGGCTGGGTGCCGCCCAGCGACGAGCTGTTCGCCGCTCTTGTACCGCGCGACGTGCCCGCGGCGGTGGAGGATCCGGTCCCGACCACCGTCGAACCGGCCACCGACGCACAGCCCGCCATCGCCGGCACGCTGCGCGCGCCCCGCCAGTGGGAGCGGATGCTCGTGGAGGCGGCGGTCATCGGCGGCGATCCCGAGCGGTGGAAACGGCGGCTGCGCGGGCTGGCCGAGGAGCTGCGCGTGCGGCGCGAGGAGGCGAGCCGGGCCGACCCCGACTCCTCGCTCACGGCGGCACTCACGCGCGATGCCGCGTGGCTCGCGCACCTCTCGGCGTTTGCGCTGCCGCTCGTCACGGAGATGGCCGCCTGGCCCGAGCGCGCCTCGTGGGGCGAGTGGCTGCAGCGTTTCGAGCAGCTCGCGCCGCGCGTGCTGCGCGCGCCCGCGCACGTGCTGCGCGTGCTCGCCGACCTGCGGCCGATGGCCGGCGTGGGCCCGGTGGGGCTCGACGAGGTCCGCGCCGTGCTGCTCGAGCGCCTCCGGCTCCTCGAGGCCGAGCCGCCTGCCCGCCGCTA
>Ga0209486_10001016_pt1 | contig 12215 bp, 8 predicted proteins | sample NCCompost_FD_187518 | JGI IMG/M metagenome (GOLD analysis project Ga0209486, IMG submission 187518) | Agricultural soil microbial communities from Utah to study Nitrogen management - NC Compost (SPAdes) (version 2) | ecosystem: Environmental > Terrestrial > Soil > Agricultural land | place: USA...
AGATCGCGACCGTGCCGGCCGTAAACCCGGACGTCACCATCCTGCACGCGCAGCGCGCCGACCGGCGCGGCAACGTCGCGATCGACGGCATCGTCGGCGCGGCCCGCGAGGCCGCGCTGGCGGCGGGCAAGCTCCTCGTGACGGTGGAGAAGATCGTGGAGGAGCTGCCGCCCGCGATGAACAACGTCGTGCTGCCGCACTTCACCGTCACGGCCGTCTCGCACTGCCCGGGCGGCGCCTGGCCGTCGTACGCGCAAGGCCACTACGCGCGCGACAACGACTTCTACCTGAAGTGGGACGCGATCGCGCGCGACCGCGAGCGGTTCACCGCGTGGATCGACCGTCACGTCCGGTCAACCGCGGATCATCGCGCGTTCCTCGCCAGCCTGCGGGAGGCTGCGTGATGCGACGATGCGATTGCGCGCGTGCTTCGCCTGCGGGACTCCCCTCGTTCGCTCAGAAGAACGGACATTCGCTCACTCGGGGGTCCCGCAACGGCTCGCACGTGCGCGAATTGCCGCGGCGTATCACGCGCGCGCAGGCCGGCCGGGTCCCCGAGCGAGCGAATGCGGTCGCCGCCCTGAGCGAGCGAGGGTCCCCGGCCGGCCTAGCGCGCGCGGTGCGCGGCAACGGAGTCGCGAGCGCATGAGCGAGTACACCCGCGACGAGATGATGACGGTTGCTGCGGCGCGGCTGCTGCAGGACGGGCAGGTGTGCTTCGTCGGCATCGGCCTGCCGAGCGCCGCCTGCAACCTTGCGCGCCTCACGCACGCACCGAACCTCGTCCTCATCTACGAGTCGGGGACCATCGGCACGCGCCCGACGGTGCTGCCTCTTTCGATCGGCGACGGCGAGCTCGCCGAGACCGCGACCTGCGTGATCCCGCTGCCCGACATCTTCAGCGACTACCTGCAGGCCGGGCGCGTCGACGTCGGCTTCCTCGGCGCCGCGCAGATCGACAAGTTCGCAAACCTCAACAGCACGGTCATCGGTCCCTACGGCAAGCCGAAGACCCGCCTGCCCGGCGCGGGGGGCGCGACCGAGATCGCGGCGCATGCCCGGCAGGTCTTCATCGTGATGAAAGCGACTCCGCGCAGCTTCGTGAAAGCGCTGGATTTCCAGACGAGCGGCGGGCATTTTGCCGGCCGCCTGCAAAGCGGCGCGCGCGGTGCGGGCCCGTCCGTGATTGTCACCGACGTCGGCATCTTGAAACCGCTCGCGGAAACTGGAGAATTCACGCTTTCCGCCCTGTATCCCGGAATCCCGGCCGAGGAAGCGAAAGCCGCCGTCGGCTGGCCGCTCGCCGTGCTGCCGGCGCCTGAAACCTGCGCGGCCCCGACCGCGACCGAACTCGAGGCCCTGCGCGCACTCGAGGCACGGACTGCCGCCGCGCACCGAGAACCCGTGAGGCTGCCCCTATGAACGCTCCTGCCCGTGCCGCCGGCGCAACCAAGAACCCGCACATCAAGATGGCCCTGCCGGGCCCGAAGTCGCGCGCCATGATCGAGCGCGACGCCAAGGTCGCGTCGCCCTCCTACCCGCGCGACTACCCGTTCGTGATCTCGCATGGCAAGGGCACCGAGGCCTGGGACGTCGACGGCAACCGTTTCCTCGACTTCGCCGCGGGCATCGCCGTCTGCGCGACCGGCCACGCGCACCCGCGCGTCGTCAAAGCCGTGCAGGAGGCCGCCGGCAAGTTCCTGCACATCTCGAGCGACTACTGGCACGAGGAAATGACCGCGCTCGCCGAGCGCCTCACCGCAATCGTGCCGGTCGGCGAGCCGGGCATGGCCTTCTTCTGCCAGTCCGGCACGGAATCGGTCGAGGGTGCATTGAAGCTCGCGCGCTACGTGACGAAGCGCGGCCGCATCATCGCCTTCCTCGGCGGCTTCCACGGCCGCACGATGGGCTCGCTGTCGCTGACCTCCAGCAAGTACACGCAGCAGGCGGGCTTCTTCCCGACCATGCCCGGCGTGACGCACGTGCCCTACCCGAACACCTACCGGCCGCTGTTCGCAGGCAACGACCAGGGCCGGGCGGTGCTCGACTACATCCGCATGCTGTTCGAGCGGAACGTCCCCGCCCAGGAAGTCGCGGCGATCGTGATCGAGCCGCTGCAGGGCGAGGGCGGTTACCTCGTGCCGCCGGACGGATTCCTGCAGGGCCTGCGGAAACTCTGCGACGAGCACGGGATCCTGCTCGTGTTCGACGAGGTGCAATCCGGGATCGGCCGCACCGGCAAGATGTTCTGCGCCGAGCACACGGGCGTGACCCCGGACATCATGACGCTCGCGAAAGGTCTCGGATCTGGCCTGCCGATCGGCGCAGTCGTCGCCAGGGCGAGCCTCATGAAGCAGTGGAAGAAGGGTGCGCATGGCAACACCTTCGGCGGCAACCCGATCTCCTGCGCGGCCGCGAACGCGACCATCGACCTCGTGCGCGAGCAGTACGCAGCGAACGCGGCGAAGGTCGGCGCGCACTTCATGAAGCGCCTGCACGAAATGAAGCCGGACTATCCCTGCATCGGCGACATCCGCGGCCGCGGGCTCATGATCGGCGTCGAGATGATCGAGAAAGACGGCACGCCCGCGCGAGCAATGGTGGACCGGCTCCTGCACCGCGCCTATCACAATGGCCTGCTGCTCCTTTCCTGCGGCGTGTCCACGCTGCGCTTCATGCCACCCCTGTGCGTGACGGAAGCCGAGGTGGACGAGGCGCTGATTTACCTCCGGCAGTCGCTCGACGAGGCCTTGGCGGGCCAGGCGTGAGGTTTGCCTTCGGCGCCCTCTTCGCGCTCGCTCCGCTCCTCCTCGCGGCGCCGGCGGAAGCGGCGCGCGAGCCGGTGCTCTCGCAGGTCAAGCTTCCGCACAACTATTACTGGCGGGAGCTCTACATCCCGCAGCTGACGACGGGCCCCTCCTCGGTGGCCTTCATGCCGTCAGGAGACGAGCTCATCTATGCGATGGAAGGCTCGCTTTGGCGGCGCAAGATCGGCGCGCCGAACCCCGCCAATCAGGAGGTGACACATCCAAACTCCGCTTACGACCACCAACCGGACGTAGCGCCGGACGGCCGAAGCGTCGTTTTCACGCGCTACGACGGCAAGAGTTTCGAATTGTGGCGTCATGACCTCGTGAGCGGCGCCGAAGAACCACTCACCGGGAACGGTGGGGTAAACCTGGAGCCGCGAATCTCGCCGAGCGGCCGGCAGATCGTTTTCGTTTCGACAGGCGGCACGGGCCACTTCAACCTAAAGATCGCGGACCTTTCCCCGGCCGGGCTGGCAAACGAGCGGTTCCTCGTGCAGCCGCGCGAGAGCAGGATCGACCGCTACTATTATTCGACTCACGACCACATGATCAATCCGTCCTGGTCTCCAGACGGACAGCGCGTGTGGTTCGTCACGAACCGTGAAATACCGTGGGGCACGGGCTGGATCTGTTCCATCGCGGTGACGGGCGGTGAGCCGGAATGCCTCGACAAGCACCTGCTCGAAACCTCGTGGGCCGCGCGTCCCGAAGTCGGTCCCGACGGCAAACGCATCTTGTTCTCAAATTACCACGGCGGCCAGTGGCACCAGCTCTGGCTCACGACGACAGGCGACGCGGCGCCGTTGCCCCTCACTTACGGCGAATTCGACCGCCGGAACGCGCGGTGGTCTCCTGACGGCCAGCGCATCGCATACATCAGTAACGAGGGCGGCAACACGTCGCTCTGGGTCCAGAACGTCTTCGGAGGCGCCCGGATTGCCGTGAAATCTCTGGATATCGAACGGCTCGCGGTTCCGGCGTTCGTAATGATCCAGCCCCAGGACGCATCCGGCCAACGCGTTTCGGCGCGCGTCGCGGTGCTCGGGAGCGACGGGCGCTGGCACGCGCCCTTTGACGCCTGGATGCACGGCGACGAGCTCTACGACCGGGCACGATTCCCGAGCGAAGTGCACTATTTTCACTGCCCCGCGGGAATCCGTGCTTGCGTCGTGAGGGTACCGCCGGGCAAGACCACCATTCATGTACAAAGCGGCTTCCGGAAGAAGCACGTCACGGTCGAGCGGGAGTTCGTGCCGGCTGATTTTTCCGAGTTACCTGTACGCCTCGACGATAACGATCTGCCGCCGGAATTCGGCAAGTTCCTCTCCGCCGACCTGCACGTCCATATGAACTACGGCGGCCACTACCGGAGCACGCCCGAGACGCTGCTGGCCCAGCAGGAAGCCGAAGACCTTGACGTCGTCTACAACCTCCTCGTCAACAAGGAGGAGCGCATCCCGGACATCGGGTACTTCAAGCCCGGCGGACACGCGGACTCGGCGAGCGGAAAGCGCCTACTCTTCCACGCGCAGGAGTACCACACGAGCTTCTGGGGCCACCTCGGGCTCCTGAACCTCGAGGACCACTACCTTCTGCCGGATTACACGGCCTATCGCCATACCGCGCTCGCGAGCCCCTGGCCCAACAACGGCGCGATCTCGGATCTTGCGCGCGCGCAGGGCGCACTCGTCGGCTACGTGCACATCGCGGATATGCCGATCGATCCGCCGAAGGAAAAGCTGCTCTCGTATGAGCTGCCGGCGACTGTCGCACACGGCAAGGTGGACTACCTCGAGGTGATGGGTTTCTCCGATCACCACATCACGGCGGGCATCTGGTATCGCCTGCTGAACCTCGGTTTCCGCCTGCCGGCCGGCGCCGGCACGGACGCGATGGCGAACTATGCCTCGCTCCGCGGCCCCATCGGGCTCGTGCGCGTGTTCCTCGACACGAAAGGCGAGCGCACGCCGAAGGCGCTCGGCGATGCACTGAAGTCCGGCCGCACGTTCGTCAGCAACGGGCCGCTGCTCGGCCTCGATGTCGACGGTCAGCGGCCGGGCGGCACGCTCGGTGGGTCGGGTAAACGGCCCGTCCGCGTCTCCATGCGCGCACCCTTTGCCGTCGACCACCTCGAGCTCGTGCAGAACGGCCGCGTCATCAAGTCCTTCCGTCTCACCGGCGAACGGTCACGCTTCGACTGGAGCGGCGACCTGACGTTCGACGGCGGCGGGTGGATCGTGCTGCGTGCCTTCAACGACCAGCCGGACCCCTGGGTGCTCGACCTCTACCCCTACGCGACGACGAGCCCGATCTACATCGACTCGCCGGCGGCGCCGCCCGCGCCCGAGGACGCCGCCTACTTCGTCGCATGGATGGACCGCGTGGTCGAGGCGACCCTTGCCCGCGGCGGCTGGAACAGCGAGAAGGAAAAGTCCGATACGCTCGCCTACCTGAATCAAGCGCGCGAGAAGTTCCGCGCGCTGGCCGGATCCCAGACGAAGGACTGACCATGGAACGGAAATTCGCCCTCACCGGCTGCCTGGCCGGCGCCGCACTCACGCTCGCCGCTGCCGCGGCCGAGCCCGCGAAGTTCACGATCGACGACCTGGTGCGCATCGCGAACGTCTCGGACCTCGATCTCTCGGCGGACGGCGAGCACGTCGTTTACAGCGTGGGCGAGCCGAACTTCGAGGAAGACGCGGCGCAGTACGACCTCTGGCGCGCGCGCTGGGACGGCAGCGACAAGCGCCCGCTCACGCGGACGCCGGAAGCGGACGAGTACCAGGCGGCGTTCAGCCCCGACGGACGGTGGATCGCCTTCCTTTCGGACCGCGGAGACGAAGATGCCGAGACCCAGGTGTGGGTCATGCGCGCCGACGGCGGCGAGGCCGAAGCCCTGACCGATTTCCCCGGCGGCGTCTCCGACTTCGACTGGTCGCCCGACAGCCAGCGGCTCGCGGTGATTGCGAAGGATCCCGAGCGGCCGGAGGGCGAGGAAGAGCCCAAGCAGCCCGAGCCCATCGTCATCAACCGCTACTACTTCAAGGAAGACTACACCGGCTGGCTGACGGACAGGCGCCAGCACCTGTACCTGTTCGAGATCGCCGGCAAGAAGGCGACGCAACTGACCTCGGGCGGCAACGACGAGTACCTGCCGGACTGGTCGCCCGACGGCTCGCGCATCGCGTACGTGACGAAGCGCGGGCCCGATCCCGATCGCCACCTCAACTGGGACATCTATGTCGTCGAGGCGCGCGAGGGCGGCGCGGAGAAGCCGGTCACCCGCTTCGAGGGCGCGGACAACGACCCGTCACTCGAATCGCGCCCCGCCTGGAGCCCGGACGGGAAGCGCATCGCGTACCTGCAGGCCCGCGAGGACAAGTGGATCTACTACGCGCCCTGGTCGCTCGCGGTCATCGACGTCGCGAGCGGCGACGTCACGCGGCCGGCAGGCATCGACGGATTCCACACCAAGCCGCAATTCACGCCGGACGGGGCCGCCGTGCTCGCGCTCGTCGAGGAAAGCCGCGTCACGCACGTCTCGCGCATCGACCTCGCGAGCGGCGTCGTGACGCCCCTTACCACGGGCGCGCGTTTCGACTACGGCTTCGACGCCGCCGCCGGCGGGCGGATCGCGGTGCTGGGCGGGGATGCGTTGCATCCGTATCGCATTGAAGCGGTGGAGTCGGAGGGGACAGTCCCCTTTTCCGCAGAGCCGGAAAAGGTGACAGTCCCCGGGTTGCGGGTCATTGCCGACCAGAACGAGTGGCTGAAGAACAGGAAGCTCGCGCCCGTCGAGGAGATTAAGTTCAAGAGCGCCGATGGGACGCCGATCGACGGCTTCCTCATGAAGCCCGTCGACTACGTCGCCGGCAAGCGCTACCCGACGATACTGCGCATCCACGGCGGGCCGGTCTACCAGTTCAGCCACGAGTTCATGGACGACTGGCAGGTGCTCGCCGCGAACGGCTTCGCCGTCGTCGCGGCGAACCCGCGCGGCAGCAGTGGCCGCGGCTTCGAGTTCGCAAAGGCGATTTACGCCGACTGGGGCGTGAAGGACACGGCCGACGTGCTGGCCGCCGTGGATCACGTGGTGGCGATGGGCGTCGCAGACCCGGGACGCCTCGGGATCGGCGGCCACAGCTACGGCGGCATCCTCACCGACCAGGTGATCGCGCGCGACTCGCGCTTCAAGGGCGCGGTCTCGAGCGCCGGCGTCGCCAACGCGTTCGGAAGCTGGGGCGTCGACATGTACATCCGCGAGTACGAGCAGGAACTCGGGTTGCCGTGGCGCGCCCGCGAGACCTACGAGCGCGTGAGCTACCCGTTCTTCAACGCGGACCGCATCTCGACGGCGACACTGTTCCTGTGCCACGAGCTCGACGACAACGTGCCCTGCATCGGCTCGATGCAGATGTACCAGGCGCTCAAGGCGACGGCCGTGCCGACGCGTCTCGTCATCTATCCCGGCGAGTACCATGGCCTCACGGTCCCGAGTTACCTCGAGGACCGCATGAAGCGCATGCTCGACTGGTACGGGCTCTACCTCGGCGTGGTGCCGCGGCCGTAGCGGGCGAGGAGCTCGACGAGCGCATCGTGCGGCAGCGCCTGCACGCTGCTGCCGCCGTTGCCGGCCATGTCGCGCGCCGCGACCATGGAGTTCACGATCGCTTCCTCCGTCGCCTGCACGGTCGCCTCGAACAGGATGTCGAGGCAGCCGTTGTCGAGGAACTCCGCGCCGTGCAGTACCGCGCCTTCCATCGATTTTTCGTTCGCGGTCGAGAAGGCGACGAAGATGTCCCCGGAACCGTTGCCTGCGAAGGAGCCGAGGCGGGCAAGCCCCATGCCGGCGCGCTTCGCGACGCGGTCGAGCTGGTGCGGCAGGAGCGGCGCGTCCGTCGCGACGACGATGATGATGGAGCCGTTGTCACCCTCGGCCGCGGTCTCGCGACTGCTGCCCGCATCGCGCAGGTGCTGTCCGACCGGGACACCCGCGATGCGCAGCGCCGAGCGCATCCCGTAGTTCGCCTGCACCAGCACCCCGACCGTCTGCGACCGTCCCTTGACGTCCACCCGGCGCGAGGCCGTGCCGATGCCGCACTTGAATCCGTGACAGGTCATTCCGGTGCCGCCGCCGACGTTGCCCTCCTCGACCGGGCCAGCTTTCGCGCCCTCGATCGCCGCATCCACGTGCGCGGCCTTGACGTGGAAACCGTTGACGTCGTTCAACTCGCCGTCCCAGGTCTCGGCGACGACGGGCGTCGACCACCAGTAGCCCGAGGCGTCCGGGTCGCCGTTCTTCACGCGCCAGGCGATCGTCGCCTCGTGCACGGCGCCGACGCTGTGCGTGTTGGTGAGCATCACCGGCCCCTCGAGCAGGCCGCCCTCCTCGATCCAGGAGCGTCCTGTCATCTCGCCCGCGCCGTTCAGCACGAAGCTGCCGGCGAACGCGGGCGTCGTGATCGTGTCGCGCCCTCGCGGCAGGACCGCGGTGACGCCGGTGCGCACCTTGCGCCCGTCCGCGAGGTCCTCGATCAGCGTGCTCTGGCCGACCGTCACGCCGGCGACGTCGGTGATGGCATTGAGCGGCCCGGGCGTGCCGTCGAAGGGGACGCCGAGGTCGCGTGCGCGCGGCCCCGCCTGGGAGATCGACGCGGCGAGCGCAAGCGAGAACGCCAGGATGCTACGAAGTGCGCGGAATCCGGTGGCCAAATGCTTCAACCTCGCCGGATACTTGCCCGGCATCGAAACTTGGGGCCGACATGCTATCAGCATTTATCATGGCGAATCTCGGGGGGGTCTGCGGAATGAAAATGATTCGCACGGCGTTCATTGCAATGCTTGCGCTCGTGTGCGCAGCCATCTCTGCGCCGGCCCCCGCGGAGACCGTCGTCGTGCGCGCTGGGCGGATGCTCGACGTCGAGAAAGGCGTGTACCTCGCGGACCGCGCCATCCGCATTGAGTACGGGCGCATCGCGTCGATCACGCCGTGGACCGCCGCATCGCGCACCGGCGGCCGGCTGATCGACTGGTCGGCGTACACGGTGCTGCCGGGCCTCATCGACCTGCACACCCACCTCCTCGGCGACATCAGCTCGGCGGACGTCGCGGCGCCGCTCTCGAGCTCCGCGGCGCGCGACGCGCTGATGGGCGTCGCGCATGCGCGCACCACGCTCGACGCCGGCTTCACCACCGTCCGCGACGTCGGCACCTACCGCGCGCTGGTGGACGTCGCGCTCCGCAACGCCATCAACGCGGGGCAGGTGGAAGGGCCGCGCATGTTCGTCGCGGGCGCCTACGTGACGATCACCGGCGGCGGCGGCGAAGTGACCGGCCTGCCCGAAGGCACCGTCGTGCCGGACGAGATGCGCCGCGGCGTCGCCGACAGCGAGGACGTGGTGCGCCAGCGCGTGCGCGAGCTCCTCGCGGGCGGCGCCGACCTCATCAAGGTGATCGCGACCGGCGCGGTCTTCGCCTCCGGCACGACGCCCTCGAAGCCGGAGTACACGGAGCAGGAGATCCGCGCGGCCGTCGAGGAGGCCGCGAAGCGCGGCACGTTCGTCGCCGCGCACGCGCACGGCGCCGAGGGCATCAAGAATGCGGTCCGTGCCGGCGTGCGCACCATCGAGCACGGCTCCTACCTCGACGACGAGGGCATCGCGCTGATGGTCAAGCACGGCACCTGGCTCGTCGCCGACATCTACAACGGCGACTACACGGAGGAAGTCGGCACCCGCGACGGCTGGCCCGAGGAGATCATGCGCAAGAACCGCGAGACCACGGACATCCAGCGCGCCAACTTCGCCAAGGCCGTCGCGGCGGGGGTGCGGATCGGGTTCGGCACGGACTCGGGCATCTACCCGCACGGCGACAATGCACGACAGTTCGCCTACATGGTCAAATACGGCATGACACCCCTCGACGCGATCCGCGCAGCCACCTCGAGCGCCGCAGCCTCCCTCGGCCGCTCCCAGGAGCTCGGCTCGATCGCGACCGGCAAGTTCGCCGACATGATCGCGATTCCCGGCGACCCGCTTGAGAGCATCGACCTGATGCGCAAGGTGGCCGGCGTCATCAAGGAAGGCCAGCTCGTCCACCAGGGTGGCGCGCGATGAGTGGCCGCCAGCTCGGGCTGGGCATGGCGACGGCGCTCGTCGTCGGCAACACCATCGGCATGGGCATCTTCATGCAGCCTGCGGCGCTCGCGCCGTTCGGGCTCAACGCCCTGACGGGCTGGGCGGCCGTGATCTTCGGCTGCGTCTGCCTGGCCATCACGTTCGCCGCACTCGCGCGCAAGCTGCCGCAGGCGGATGGACCGTTCGGCTACGTGCGCGCGACGCTCGGCGAGGTCATCGCCTTCCCCGCGCTGTGGTGCTACTGGATCTCGGTATGGGTGACGAACGCGGTGCTCTCGATCGGCGTCGTCGGCTACTTCATCACGGTCTTCCCGGACACCGCCTCCATCCCGCCCGCCGTGCTCGCGGTATTGTTCATGTGGCTCTTCGTCGGGGTCAACCTGCTCGGCGTCAAGAGCGGCGGCCGCGTGCAGGTCGCGACTTCGCTGCTCAAGATCGTGCCGCTGTTCCTCGTCATGTTCGTGGGCGCGTACTCGATCCTCGCCAATCCCGGCGAGTTCACGCCGAACGTGCCGACGACGCCGATCACGGGACAGGCGTCGATGGCCGCGGCCGCCGTGGCGCTCTACGCGATGCTCGGCTTCGAGTCCGCCGCGGTCGCGGCCGGCCGCGTCAAGGACCCCGAGCGCACCATCCCGCGCGCGACGCTGATCGGCACGCTGGTCGTCGCCGTCCTCTACGTCGCCATCGTCGCAATCGGCATGCTGGTGGTCCCGCAGGCGACCCTCGCGACTTCCGACGCGCCATTCGTCACGATCACAGACCATCTCCTCGGTCCCGGCAACGGCCGCTGGATCTCGCTCTTCGTGGTGATCAGCGGCCTCGGCTGCCTGAACGGCTGGACGTTGCTGTCCGGCGAGCTCACGCGCACGCTCGCCTCGCACCGCCTCCTGCCGGCGATACTCGGGGAGGACAACCGCTTCGGCGCGCCCTGGGCCTCGCTGCTCCTGACCGGCGCGCTTGCCACCTTTATCGGCCTCATGAATTACAGCGCAACGCTGGTCGGCGCGTTCACCAAGCTGTCGCTGATCGTGTCCGCGGCGAACCTGCCGCTGTACGTCTGCTGTTCATTCGCGCTCTTCGCCATGCTGCGGCGGGATCAGGCGGGCCTCTCGCCCGGACTCTGGTTCGCAGGCGTCGGCGGCATCGCATTCGCCGCATTCGCGTTCAAGGGCGTCGGCTGGGAGCCGTTCCTTTGGGCGCTCGGCCTGGCTGTCCTCGGCGTGCCGATCTATCTCCTGATGCGCCGGCGCGCGCGGATTGCCGTCGCCTGAGCCACGAAAGCGCCGTACGAGGCGCAACCGCACCATGACCTTCTCGCGCCTGCCGCTGGTCCTGCTGCTTCTCGCTTCCTGGCCCGCTTCCGGCGAAGTCGTCGCGACGGCCGCCTCGCCCGACGGGTCGCTCGCCGTCGAGGTCACGCTGGATGCGGACGGGCGGCCCGGCTACGCGCTGACCCGGCGCGGCCGGCCGGTGATCGCGGACTCTCGGCTCGGGATCCTCCTCGCGAACGCCCACAAGCTCGAGCGTGACTTCCGGCTGGAAGGCACGGAACGGCGGAGCGCGGACTCGACCTGGGAGCAGCCCTGGGGCGAGCGCCGCTTCGTGCGTGACCGCTACCAGGAGTTGCGCGTCCGCTTCGTCGAGAAGCCTCCGCGCAGCCGGCGGCTCGACGTCGTCTTCAGGGTGCACGACGACGGCGTCGGCTTCCGGTACGAATTTCCCGCGCAGGCGTCGCTCACGCGGGTCGAGATCACGGACGAGCTGACGGAGTTCGCGGTCGCGGAACCCGCGACTGCGTGGTGGATCCCGGCCGGCGAATGGAACCGCTACGAGTACCTGTACCGCAGGACGCCGCTGGCCGAGGTCGGCCAGGCTCACACGCCGATGACAGTGCGGACCGCGGGCGGGTTGCACCTCGCGTTCCACGAGGCTGCGCTCGTGGACTACTCGGCGATGTGGCTGCGCCGCGTCGACGGGGAGCGGCTCAAGGCCACGCTGTCTCCGGCCGCGCAGGGACCGCGCGTCGTACGCGATGCGCCTTTCACGACGCCCTGGCGCACGATCCAGGTCGCGGCGAGTGCCGGCTCGCTCTACGAGTCGGACCTGATACTGAACCTGAACGAGCCGAACGCGCTCGGTGACGTCTCCTGGTTCACGCCGCACAAGTACGTCGGCATCTGGTGGTCGCTGCACCTCGACACCGAGAGCTGGGGCTCCGGGCCCCGCCACGGCGCGACCACGGCGAACGCGCGCCGCTACATCGACT
>Ga0209486_10001018_pt1 | contig 12211 bp, 10 predicted proteins | sample NCCompost_FD_187518 | JGI IMG/M metagenome (GOLD analysis project Ga0209486, IMG submission 187518) | Agricultural soil microbial communities from Utah to study Nitrogen management - NC Compost (SPAdes) (version 2) | ecosystem: Environmental > Terrestrial > Soil > Agricultural land | place...
ACTCTTTCTTTGTTAGTTTTGCAAATACTCTGAGATTTTTATGCAATTCTATTGTGATTCATTGACGGAATACAAACGGTTAAAAACAAGAGAAGTAAAGATCGGTGATCTTTTGCTTGGCAATTTCCATTCTATACGTGTGCAGACTATGACAACAACGGACACAATGGATACAATGGCAACAGTCGAGCAATCCATTCGTTGTATTGAAGCCGGCTCTGAACTAGTTCGAATAACTGCTCCTTCAAAAAACGATGCAGAGAATTTATTGCATATAAAAAATGAGTTAAGAAAAAGAGGCTATCATACTCCGCTGGTGGCTGATATTCATTTTACTCCCAATGCTGCAGAGATCGCTGCGAGAATTGTTGAGAAAGTGAGAGTCAATCCAGGCAATTATGTTGACAAGAAAAAGTTCGAACTGATCGAATACACTGATGCTGATTATGCGGAAGAAATCGATCGGATTTGTGAACGATTTACTCCATTAGTAAAAATTTGCAAAGAATACGGAACTGCCATGCGGATCGGGACTAATCATGGTTCATTGAGTGATCGCATTATGAGCCGCTATGGTGATACACCAATGGGGATGGTGGAAAGTGCCATGGAATTTTTGCGCATAGCAAGAAATGAAAGCTACCATAACATTGTATTGAGTATGAAGAGCAGCAATCCGCAAGTGATGGTGCAGGCATATCGCTTATTGGTAAAAACAATGTTTGATGAATTTGCCGAATGTTATCCCTTGCATCTTGGTGTTACTGAAGCCGGCGATGGTGAGGACGGAAGAATAAAAAGTGCCGTTGGTATTGGTACTTTATTGGAAGATGGATTAGGAGATACAATTCGTGTTTCATTGACTGAAGATCCTGAGCTGGAGATCCCGGTTTGTATGGATCTGGTTAAAAGATATACGAGCTTTGAGACGTCAAACGTGAATCGTGAAAAAATACCTTCAATTGAAAAAATCTCTTATGATCCCTTCATTTACCAGCGAAGAGAAACCTTTGAAGTTGGAAATATTGGAGCCAAACACGTGCCTGTTGTAGTTGCTGATTTGAGTAAAATTGAAAAAATTTCTCATAAACATTTACAAAGTGTAGGTTATACTTATGATGAAGCAACGGATAAATGGAATATAAGTGATGCCGCTGCTGATTATATGTTTACAGCAAATCAATTACTCAGTTTTGCATTGCCGGGGACTTTGAAAGTGATCGTTTATCCGGAAACATGGATAAGAGCAGAAGATAAAACGAAATATTTTCCAATTTTCCAGGATAGTGGCTATGTAGAATCGGAAATAAAAAGCGATCAACTGAATTTTGTAATGATCGATTGCTTTAATGATGGAGCTGATTCGTTTACATATCTTGATCAATTAAGAAATGATCCCACAGTTGTTATTTGCTTAAGTAGTACCAATAAAAATGCAATGCAGTCTGTGAGGAGAATGTACGTTGAATTAATGAACAGGGGAATAAAAAATCCTGTGATAAATATAACCGATAGCAATTGGCAAACAGCTGATGAACATTTAATTCACTTTGCAACTGAAACAGGTGCATTATTTTTGGAAGGATTGGGTGATGGGATCTGCTTAGGAATGACGAGAAAAAGCTATGAGCTTTTAGCTATGAGCTATGAGCAAATGAATGCGAGTGGAAGAAATTACACTAACAATTTAACAATTGAACAATTTATCAATAACACGTCATTCGGAATTCTACAAGCCACAAGAACAAGGATCTCAAAAACAGAATATATCAGTTGCCCGAGTTGTGGCAGAACTCTTTTCGATCTGCAGGAAACAACAGCAAAGATCCGTGCAAGAACAAATCATTTGAAAGGGGTAAAGATCGCTATTATGGGTTGTATTGTCAATGGTCCGGGTGAAATGGCCGATGCTGATTTTGGTTATGTTGGCAGCGGACCGGGTAAGATCACTCTTTATCGAGGGAAAGAAATTGTAAAGAGAAATGTAAACAGTGAAGTGGCAGTAGATGAATTGATCGGTCTTTTGAAGGAAAGTGAAGCATGGATAGAGCCAGGTTAAATTTTAGATTTACGATTGCAGATTTTAGATTTTCATGAATAAAAGATTTTGGATCATACTTTACTTTGTAGTTCTTGCGGCAGATCTATTCGCAGTTTATAATGTCAGTGAAACACTCCGCTATGCAACCAAGCCGCTCTTAATGCCTTTGCTGATCATTTATTTTCTGGCGGAAACAAATTCTTTTATCACTACTTTAAAAAAATGGGTAACACTTGCTCTCCTATTTTCATGGGCAGGTGATGTGTTGTTAATGTTTGAATCAGCGAATAGCAATTTTTTTATTTTTGGATTAGTGGCTTTTCTAATTGCGCATGTTTTTTATATTCTATTTTTTGAAAATGTTATCCGTAAAGAAGGGTTAAGCAAAAACTACTGGTGGTTTCTTCCTGTTATTATTTATTATATCGCTTTAATTTATATCCTGTCGCCAAATCTTGGAGATATGAAATTACCCGTTCGTATCTATGGAATTGTGATTAGTTATATGCTGATAAAGGCATTGCAAACAGGTAGGATAAAAAACTTTGGCGCAGCAACATTAATGATCGCCGGCGCTGTTTTATTTATCACTTCCGATTCGATTCTTGCTATAAATAAATTTTATGAGCCATTCAAATATGCTGGGTTCGCTATAATGCTTACTTATGGAATAGCGCAGTTATTAATTACACTTGGAGCTGTTAGATACATTACTTCCACCTCAAAACAATAAATTTGCCGAATAGAGTTACCGGACGCTCAAGAGTGCGATGCAACGGACGTTTATAGAATTGATAAAGCCGGGTACATAATTATTAAACATGCAACAAACAGACTTTCTCGTTATAGGTTCGGGTATTGCAGGGTTAAGCTATGCATTAAAGGTTGCTGAACAGTTCCCTGATAAAAAAGTATTGGTGATGACAAAAGCGGCGGCAGATGAAACCAATACAAAATATGCACAAGGCGGTATTGCAGTTGTGAATGATCTTGAGAATGACAGTTACGAAAAACATATTGATGATACATTGATCGCCGGTGACGGATTATGTAATGAGAAAGTGGTTGAGATCGTTGTGAAAGAAGGACCAGAAAGAGTGAATGATATTATTGAGTGGGGTGCAAGGTTTGATAAAGAAAAAGATGGCGATTACAAACGTGGCCGTGAAGGCGGACATTCTGAATTCCGAATACTGCATCATAAGGATATCACTGGCTGGGAAATGGAAAGAGCTTTACTGGATGCAGTAAGTAAACAAAAAAATATCGAGGTCATCAAGCATTGCTTTGTTATTGATATTATCACGCAACACCATCTTGGATTCCTCGTTACAAAAGCCACTCCCGATGTTGAGTGTTATGGTGTGTATGTGTTGAATCACGTGACAAACCAAATAGAGAAAATTCTTTCCAAGATCACCTTGATGGCCACTGGTGGTAATGGACAAGTGTACAGAACTACTACGAATCCAACGATCGCTACGGGTGATGGTGTGTCGATGGTCTATCGTGCAAAAGGAAGAATCGAAAACATGGAGTTCATCCAGTTCCACCCAACTGCATTATATGAACCGGGAGTTCGTGGACATGCATTTTTAATTACAGAAGCTGTTCGTGGTGATGGCGGCATACTTCGAAATAGTAAAGGCGAAGCATTCATGGCGAAGTATGATGAAAGAAAGGACCTGGCACCCAGAGATATTGTTGCAAGAGCAATTGATAGTGAAATGAAAAAGGCCGGCACCGAGCATGTTTATCTCGATTGTCGTCATTTCAGTAAGGAAAAATTTGTTGAGCATTTTCCTAACATCTATAAAAAATGTTTATCGATAGGCATTGATATTACGCAACAGATGATACCGGTGTCACCGGCGGCGCATTATAGTTGCGGTGGAATAAAAACCGACGAGTGGGGCAGAAGTAGTATAAATAATTTATATGCTTGCGGCGAATGTGCTTCTACAGGTTTGCATGGCGCCAATCGTTTGGCAAGTAATTCGCTGCTTGAAGGATTGGTTTTTGCACATCGTTGTTCTGTTGACGCTGCAGAAAGAGTAAATAAACTTTCATTTCAAAATGAAATTCCCGATTGGAATGCTGAAGGCACATCACAACCAGGTGAGATGATCCTTATCACCCAAAGCTTGAAAGAGCTTCAATTGGTGATGAGTGACTATGTGGGTATTGTTCGTAACGATATTCGTTTGCAAAGAGCTTCACGTCGTCTCGATCTTCTTTGGGAAGAAACCGAACAACTTTATCAAACAAGTACTTTGTCGCCGCAGTTGCTTGAACTTAGAAACATGATCACCGTTGGTTATCTGATCGTGAAAGGAGCAAGCTTCCGTAAAGAAAGCCGTGGGCTTCATTTCAACACTGATTATCCGGGTAAGAGTGAGTTGGTGCAGAATATTGTGTTGTGATTTTGTCGTCCTGAGCGAAGCGAAGGATATGTAATCGGCTTCAGTAATTCTTATCATCTTCTGTTGCAAAGTTTACCCAGAGCACAAGTGAAAATAAGCGAAGCTTATTTGAAACTTGCGGACGCAGTCCCGAAGGGCATAATTGTACTGCAACAATTCTATTCGTCATCATTTGAAGCCGTCTGCGATGAGCAAAGCGAAGGGTTCTTATCTTTGCTCACCTATGTATCACATCGTTTACGGCTTATTGTATGCCGTTTCATTATTGCCTTTAAGAGTTCTTTACCTTCTTTCTGATCTTGTATATTTCCTTCTTTATTATGTTTTTGGTTATCGGAAAAAAGTTGTGATGGACAACTTACTGCAGGCATTTCCGGAAAAGACAGACCAGGAAAGAAAAAAAATTGCAAAACAATTTTATCTCAATTTCACTGATAATTTTATTGAGGTTATAAAAATTGTTTCAGCTTCGCCTGCTTTTATTAATAAACATTTCACCGGAAATTATTCACTTTGTAATAAATTATATGAGGAAGGAAAAAAATGCCACTTTTTACTGGCTCATAATTTCAACTGGGAACTTGGCTGCCTGGCTGTAGCACAAAATATAAAACAACTTTTTCTCGTAGTATATATGCCCATCGGCAACAAGGCCTTTGATAAAATTTTTATGAAGGTCCGTACAAAAACAGGAGCTGAATTACTTCCTGCTACGGATATGCGAAATGCAATTATCCCTTATCGAAATAAACTTTACGGATTGGCTTTAGTTGCTGATCAAAACCCCGGTCATCCCAAAAGCGCATACTGGTTGAATTTTTTCGGAAAGCCAACTCCCTTTGTAAAAGGTCCGGAGAGCGGAGCAAGAAGAGGAAATACCCCGGTTGTCTTTTGTAAGATCATAAAGCTAAAGCGGGGTTATTATAAGATCTTTTTTGAAATGGGAGAAGAGCAACCGGCAAACACTCAACAGGGAGTACTCACACAAAAGTATGTTGCATTCCTGGGTGATTTTATAAAAGAGTATCCCGAAATGTGGTTATGGAGTCATCGTCGCTGGAAATGGGAATGGAAACCAGAATATGGTGAGATCATAAATTAAAGAGGCCCCTACTGGAAAGCAGGGGCCGTTTTTCATCACTACACAAAACTACTAGCTTTTAGTCTTTTTCTTTTTCAGCTGGAGGTAATCCAGGAAGTATATCACTTTAAGTGAAATATTATTATTCTGATCTGCTTCAATTGTATTACCTAAATTTTTGACATAGCTCGTTTCAACAATATTGGTATAATCTTGCACTGCATTCTTCCAAACTACATTTATAAAACTGCCCGGAGCAAATTGCCACGTATATACCATATCCACATTAAAGAAGTTTGCATTTTGATCCACATTTTTATTGAACGAGGAATTTGGTTTCAGTAATCCATCTGGTTGCAACGTGAAAAATTCTTTATTATAAACACTGCTGTAATAATGCCTGACTCGTAAAGTAATACCCATCATGTTGTTGAAATTATATTTGGCACCAAGAATGTTCTCGAATGTGTTTACTTTTCTTCGTCCAAAAATTATTTGAGTTGGATCTGACCATGCATAACCCATATTATTAAAGCGAGGCTGATAGCTGATGCGATAGGATAATGAGAATTTATTACTGAAACGATAATTCTGACTGTAGAAAAGATCCATCGCAGATTGATCATAGAAATTAAAATATTTACGGAACGCTGCTTCAAAATAAGCAGAGTACTTTTTTGCAGAGTTTGTTTCGAACCATCCACCTCCTAAAGCACTTGAACCCCTCCGGAAAAACCAGCCATAATTACGCGGTTCATAAAAATCATTTTGGTATGGCGTATAGTTCCAGAAAGACCCAAACCATAATAATTTTTTGGTTTGAACCTGGCCATTGAAATTAAAATTTGATCGTTGATATGTTTGATCAATATTTCCGATTGGCGTAAACAAGTAGCTTAGGTTAACATTGAAGTTTATATTGATCCTGTTATACCAGTTTTTTGGTTTTGTCCATCTGTAACCAACCCATGCACCATGATCCAGGTAATTATTATTTGTAAAATAACCGAGGTCATTGCTTGAAAACTTTGTATCAGTAAGCTCATGCCATACATTAAAGTTGAACCGGCCACTGGTTTTTCCTAAATAAAGTTGTTGACTATATCCTGTTTTTGAATCGCCGTTTGGTTCATACCCTATCAAGGTACTTACGGCTGCTTTACCACCTACATTCCACATGTTTTTCTTGTCATTGAAGTCAAAAAGCCCTGCAGTTACGTTTGCATCATAATCAGGTCCGCTTCTCCATGTGTTGGTATTAACAAGTGATACGCTGGAATTGTGTTTCAAGCTTTGATTCAAAACAAAAACATTATAGTTGGTAAGCGGGTTAGTTTCGTACTCCCACTGTTCTTTAGTATTTACATTTTCAATGGTAGCATGCTGAGGGCTTGTAATTGCATTCAAAAAGCCAATACCTAATCCTTTTTGTGTTCGTCCTGATATTTTTGATGCATTGATGAGCTTTGATTCTGTCGGATTTCTGACTACTGTTTCTTCAGGGCTAATATTGTTATAAACATCGTATAGATGCATAGGCTGACCGCCAATCCTTCTTGAGTAAAATAAGTTTCCTTTACTAAATAATTCTGTTCCTTCGGTAAAGAAAGGCCTGTTCTCAGTATACTTTACTTCAAATGGTGTTAGGTTTAAAACAAGAGGGTCGCTTTGTACCTGTCCAAAATCAGGGATCAATGTTACATCAAGTGTAAATGCCTGGTTGATGCCATACTTAACATCCATTCCTCCATTAAAGCTTGTTGTTGTGTTTTCAATTCCGGGTTTATTATGAGGATAATGATTTACATATGTAGAAAAGTAAGGGGAGAATTGTAACCGCAATGGCGGTTTGATATTTGTAATACCGGTCCACAAACCTTCTTGTGTAAGAAAACCATTTACGTTTATATCAATTGGATTCCAGGTAGATTGTTGCTCAGTTTTTCTGCGACGACGGGTGATATTCATTCCCCAGTTTTGTATATCTTTTTTTCCAAAGCGTATAGCAGAGTAGGGAATGAACATTTCAAAACTCCAGCCATCATTATGTATCACTGCTCCGCTTTTCCAAACTGCATTCCAGCTAAAATCTTCACCTCCATTATTATCGCCACCCGGCGACATTTTTGCATCCCATTGTTCATTCAATGGAGTAACGAAATATTCAAAGCCATTCAGTTTATCAAAATAAGTATCGAAAATAATTCCTATATAATCGTTAGTGCCAAAACCATCACGACCTGATAATTCTTTTGCAATGCTATCTTTTGTTCTTTCATGACAATAGCCACCAAAAAAGATTCCTTCATCATTATACATCAGATAAGCTTCGGTTCTTACTTCATGGGCTTCAACTGCTCCCATCTTTGGACGAAACTCAACGAGGTCGGTCATCAATGCTGCGTCTTTCCAAGCTGAATCAGTGATCAGGCCATCGATCTTTACAGCTTGCGTAGTTCTTTTAGCCGGTAATTCTTTTCGGGAAACTGTCTGTGCATTTACAAACAAAGTAAGCAATAGCATGGCCCCAAGGGCCAAGTTGGTTTTGTGGTTCATGGTTATACAGTTATGCCTTACAACGAACTGAAATTGAGATTTGTTACAGCTTAAATGTTATGAATACTAAAATTTTCGTAGAGTAAAAATAATGGCACAAATAGAAGTAATCCTAATCAATTAGTTGAATGGTATTACCTGCTTGACGAGTGGTTAAAATATAGGGACGTTAACTTTTTATTAGGAAAATAAAAAAGAGCTGAGGTGAGTCAGCTCTTTGAAAAAAATTATAAAGGATAAACTAATTCAATACACTCTTCTCTTTCACTATCTCAACTTTTTCCTGTTGTTTAAGCGAATTCCATCCGCCAGCAATATTGCGAAGATTATGTATACCCTGGCGTTTTAATAATGAACAGGCAATAACACTCCTGTAACCACCGGCGCAGTGTACATATAGATTATGCCCATCTTCAATATTTGCCATCGTTCCGGGATCGATCATTTCACTAAGTGGCAAATTCATAGCCCCCTGTAAATGACCTTCTGCAAACTCATTTTCTTTTCTTACATCTAACACGATAAGGTTTTCATCAAACTCCTTATCCATCATAAGTTCATCAGCTTCCACTTCAACGATCATATCTGCTTTTTCTCCGGCCTTCTTCCATGCTTCAAAACCACCCGCCAGGTGACCATCAATTTTTTCAAAACCAACTCTCGCTAATCGAATGATCGTTTCTTTTTCTTTTCCCGGATCTGTTATGATCAATATAGACTTGTCAAATGGCAAAAGACTTCCGGCCCATTCTGCAAAACGTCCATTCAAGCCGATGTTGATAGAACCAGGAACAAACCCTTTTACAAATTCAGTTTCTGCCCTTGTATCAAGTACAATATTATCATCACTTATTAAGCTCTTAAACTCTTTAACGGAAAATCCTTTCATTCCCTGCTCAAGTACTTCATCCAGACTTTCATATCCTTCTTTATTTATTTGTGCATTGATAGGGAAATACTGTGGCGGTGTAGAAATGCCTTCAGTAACTTTTTGAATAAATTCTTCTTTTGTTTTTGACTCTAATGCGTAGTTATGTTTTTTCTGTTCACCAATGGTGCTAAACGTTTCTTTACCCAGACTTTTACCACAGGCACTGCCTGCGCCATGAGCAGGATAAACGATCACATCATCAGCCAGTGGAAATAATTTAGTATGAATGCTGTCATACATCATGCCTGCAAGATCCTGCATGGTGAGGTCAGCACCTTTTTGAGCAAGATCAGGACGGCCAACATCACCAACAAATAAAGTATCACCTGTAAACACACAATGATCTTTTCCGTTCTCATCTTTTAATAAATAACAGGAAGATTCAAGTGTGTGACCAGGAGTATGTAAAACCTCGATCGTTATTTTACCGATCGAAAATTTTTCACCATCCTTTGCTACATGTACAGGAAATTTTGTTTCAGTTTTTGGTCCATAAACGATCGGCGCACCTGTTACTTTACCAAGATCAATATGACCGCTGACAAAGTCAGCATGAAAATGTGTTTCAAAAATATATTTGATCTTTGTTTTGCGTTCATTGGCAAGATGGAGGTATTCATCTATATCACGTAGTGGATCAATAATTGCAGCCTCACCTTCACTTTCAATATAGTAAGCAGCTTCACTCAGGCAGCCAGTATATAGTTGTTCGATAAACATATTCATTAGTTTAAATGCAAAGATAATTGAGATAAAAGATGCTATGAGAGTAACCTAAAATATTAACAGGAATCAATACTTATTGCTCTAATAGATTGCTGACAAACACATTGAGATCCAACAATCTTTGCCTGCTTACTGAATAATAAATGAATTTTCCCTCTCTTTTGGTTTTTACAAAGCCTGTTCTTCTTAATATAGCAAGCTGTTGTGACGCCACCGCTTGTTCAAGCAGCAAATGTTCGAATATTTCCGTTACCGTTACCTGGCCTTTTTCTCCAATATATTTTAGAATTACTTGTCTTAGTTTATGATTAACAGCCCGAAGAATGATCGCGGCCTTCTTGATATCAAGCGTATCAATTTTTAATTCGGGTCCCGATTCCGATGCCGGAATAATAGTATGTGAATAGCTGTTCATGTCAGTTGGTTAGGCGTTAAGAGTAAACAAAAGTAGCTTTCATTTGGTAAATGATCATTTTGCCGGCGTATAAAATTCTTTCAGGTATAATGGTTCAGCGTAAACAAGGTCAGCAAATTTTTTTTCAGTAAAGCTTTTTTCAGATAGTGAGATCATTGATGAAGCGTCAGTTTTTATATTGCTAAAAAATGCCTGTGCGCTTTTTTCGATTGCCTGGAATTTATTGCTGCCGTTTCCAAAAAAACATATACTGTTATTTGAAAGATATTCAGCAAAACTATTTTCATTCAATGTAATTGCGGCCGGGTCTTTTACAATTTTTAGCTCTTTTGTATAGATCGCTGTAAATACTTCCATTCGTCTTGCATCGATCATTGGGCAAAGCAGATCTGCACTTTCATTTTTAGCAGCATTCCCCATTACCAATAAAGTATTCAGGCTGATCAATGGTTTATTCAGTGCAAAACAAATTCCTTTTGCAGTTGCCATTCCAATTCTTAAGCCAGTATATGAACCGGGACCACCGGTTACCGCAATGGCATCAACTGACCTCAACTCCAAACCATTCTTTTCAAAAATTTCTTTGATACCAATATGAAGCCATGCTGCATGATCTTTTTGGCTCTCATTCCTGGCAATAGATAAAACTTCCCCATCTTTTGCAAGACACAACGATGCAACATCAACTGCCGTATCAATATTTAATATGAGTGCCATTATTGTTTGGATGCCTCTTTTAATAAAAAAGCTGCCGGCTGGTATCTTTTTTCAATTATAGATAATTCTGTCAGCAGACCAGCAACGTTTTTCAACCCAATCTTTTTACTCCATTCAAAAGGTCCGTAAGGATAATTTGTTCCAAGCTTCATTGCAATATCGATCTCTTCTTTTGTACTTACATTTTCTTCTAAAGTAAAATATGCTTCATTAATTATCATACTTACGATCCTTGGCGAAACAAACCCTTTTACATCAGGAACCCATTCCGCTTTCCTGTTTAATAAGCTCAAAATTTTTCCTGCTTCATTTTTATTTACCCCACCAGTACTACTTACTTCAGCAATATTTCTTTTTAAAAAACCCGGCCATGCATTTATACGAATAACCGGTAACCCAATTTCAGCGACCGTTTTAACCATTGAATTTACAAAAACCGGCTTCGTTAAATAATTAGTTAAATGGGAAGCATCGCAGCCATTATATTCAAACAACAGGTCAATGACCGTATCTGCATCCGTATGCGACGAAAGCTCTTTAGGAGAATTGATCCAATCAATTTTACATTCAACGCTTACTCCGTTAGATAAAAGTTCTTCTTTCAATTGTTCATTTGTCAATACCACCAGCCGCATACATTATTTTTTGCAAAGAAAGGGCATAAACCTAAATTCGTTATCCTTAAATAAAATGAATGGAAAAACAAATTATCAATACAACATCAGCGCCGGATCCCATTGGGCCTTATAACCAGGCAATCCTTGCCGGCGATACGCTTTTTATTTCCGGTCAAATTTGCATCGATCCACCCACTGGCGCATTGAAAAACCAGGATATTCAACAAGAAACCCACCAGGTGATGCATAACCTGCGTTCAATACTCACTGCTGCCGATATGACTTTTCACAACGTAGTAAAGACTACCATTTTTATTACGGACATGAATCGTTTTTCGGAGATCAATGAGGTATATGGAAAATATTTTGACAGCAATAGCAGTTTTCCGGCAAGAGAAACTGTACAAGTGTCCGCATTGCCAAAATTTGTAAATGTGGAGATCAGCATGATCGCTGTAAAATAAACCCCCTGTCCCGCTAAAGGGGTGACTTAGATTTAAACAACAAGGATGCATCTTATAGTATTCAAATTGTAGTTTAATTTTATGTAGCCAGCTTTTATATTATAATTGAGCTTATGTTGCGACGCTCCGTTCAACTTTTTGTTCTTTGTTGTGCACTTGCGTCGCAGTTTACCCAGACACTGAGCAAAGCGAAGTGGAAGGGTCGCAGCCGATAGCTATCAGCACTTCAGGGTTCTTATC
>Ga0209486_10001019_pt1 | contig 12199 bp, 10 predicted proteins | sample NCCompost_FD_187518 | JGI IMG/M metagenome (GOLD analysis project Ga0209486, IMG submission 187518) | Agricultural soil microbial communities from Utah to study Nitrogen management - NC Compost (SPAdes) (version 2) | ecosystem: Environmental > Terrestrial > Soil > Agricultural land | place...
CGCGATGACAATCGCGCTGACGGCCACCCACTGCCCGGCCGTCAAACGCTCGCCGAGGACCAGCACGCCGGCGACGGCGGCAATCGCCGGTTCGAAGCTCATGAGCGTGCCGAACGCCTTCGTCGAGAGCCGCCGCAGCGCCACCATTTCGAGCGAGTAGGGCAGCGCGCTCGATAGCACGGCGACGGCGATGCCGAAGGGCAGAACGGACGTGGAGAACAACGCCTTGCCGGCATCCGCAACACCAAGTGGCACCACCACCAGTGCGGCGATCAGCATGCCCCACGTCGAGGCGGCCGCTCCGTGTACTGCACCGGCTTTCTGCCCGAAGATGATGTAGAGCGCCCAGCCGACACCGGCTGCCAGCGCGTACGCGACGCCCGCAGGGTCCAACTGACGGCCGGATGGAGTGATCGGCAGCAGCGCCAGCAGTCCTCCGGCCGCCAAGGCCACCCACAGGTAGTCGATGCGGCGACGTGATGCCGCCACGGCGACGCCGAGCGGACCGATGAACTCGATCGCCACCGCGATTCCGAGTGGAAGCGTTCGCAACGCGAGGTAGAAGACGAAGTTCATCGCACCGAGCGAGACGCCATAGGCCAGCAGAATCGGCCAGGCGCGGCGCGTCGGCATCGACCGCCAGGGGCGCATCAGCACCAGCACCAGCAGCCCCGACAGACCGAGGCGCAGCGCGGTGGTGCCAGACGATCCCACCACCGGGATCAGCTGCTTCGCAAACGACGCGCCGATCTGGAACGAGATCATCGCCACGACCGCGCTGGTGAGCGCGGCCGTGAGCGAGATGGAGGACGGGGAGCCGGTCTGCGTGCTCAGGACTTGCTGGTCAGTTCGTCGTAGGCTGCATCGAGGGCCGTGGGCGTGCCCTCGTACCGCTCGAAGCCAGGCACGGCCGCCACCTTCACGATCTCGTCCTTCGACTTCCCGGCCGCGATGCCCTTCTGCGCGAAGTCCAGCATCGCGGTGAAGTAGTCACGAAGCTCGAGCAGATCCTTGCTCGACCCCGTCACTCGCTCGCCGACCTTCGAGTGGCCGAAGATGTAGACCGTGTCCGCGGCGTGGTCCTTGACCGTGTTCTCGAGCACGACCGCCCAGTTGCGGATCGATGCGCCCGCCGGGCGATCGGCGCGGGGATTGCGCTGGAACGACATCAGGTCGCCCATGTGCGCCACGTTCGCCTGCTCGAACGTGATCACGATGTCGCCGCCCGTGTGCGCCGGCCCGTAGTGCCGGGCCCGGACGACCTCCTTGCCTACGGTCGCCTTCCAGTCCTTGTCGAACGTCGTGTCCGCGTACGCCTGATTGGCCTCTGACTTCTGGGCGGCCGCGGCCTTTCGCTGCAGCCCCGGCACGTTCGTGTGCGCGACGATCTTCGCCACCGACGGCTGCAGCACCTTGTTGCCACCAGTGTGATCGCCGTGGTGATGCGAGTTGATCAGGAAGTCGATCTTGCGCGACGTCCGCGGCTTGAGCCCTTCGAGGAACATCGGGGCCGTGTCGGCGAACTGGCTATCGATCACGACGACGGCGTCGGGGGAGACGAGGAACCCGATGGTGCCGCCACGCGCGGTGAACAGGCTGATGTTGCGGCGGACCTCCGCAAATGCCGGCACGGTCGGTGGCTGCCCGGCGGGCGCCTGAGCCAGAAGCGACCGGTGGCCGATGGCTCCGATGAGTCCGAGGGACGACGCTGTGACGAACTGACGGCGATTCCACTGCATGTGAGATCTCCTCCCGCTGCTGGACGCGGCGAGTGTATCCCATCCCGCGGGGCGCATCGCCCGCCTGCCGCGTTACGCCCGGACAGGCGAAGACTCGACTGCTCCCGCTTCGAAATCGGGCTCCCGCACGCCAATCGGAACGAAGCGCGCGAGCATCATCAGCCCCGGCACCGCGAGCACCATGGTCAGCAGGAAAAAGGCCGGCCAGCCGAGGGCGCTCACCGTGAATCCTGTGAGCGGACCGGCCACGACGCGCGGCAGCGCAAACAGGCTCGAGAAGAGTGCGTACTGCGTGGCCGAGAATCGCTTGTCCGTCAGCCGCAACAGGAGCACGCCGAACGCGCCCATCCCCAGGCCGGCCGTGAAGGTCTCCAGGCTGGTCGCACCGTACATGACCACGAGATTGGGCTGATCCAGCACCGCCACCAGAAAGTATCCCGCGTTCGAGAAGATCTGCACGGCGCCGAAGATCCAGAGCGCGCGGCCAAGGCCGACCGCCGTGCTGGCGAGCCCGCCGACGAACGTGCCGAGGATCGTGAACGCCACGGACAGCGTCGTCATGGCGAGGCCGCGATGGAAGGCGTCGTATCCCATGTCGATGAGGAACGGCCTCGTGAGCGACTGCGTCAGCTGATCGCCGAGCTTGTACAGGATGACGAAGGCCAGGATTTCGAGCGCGCGCGGGCGGCGCAGCATCCCCATCAGCGGCCGCCAGACCGCCTCACGCATGGTTGCCGGCGGCGCGGGCTGCGCCTCGGGCTCCGGCGACCGCCACGTCAGCGCCACCATGAGCACGAAGACGAGCGCCAGCAGCGCGTTCACGGCCGGCCAGCCGATGCGCGCCGCCAGCGTGATCGTCAGTCCACCGGAGACGAGCATCGCTGCCCGGTAGAAGGCCAGACGCGCTCCGACCGCCGCTCCGTGCTCGTCCTTCCGCAGCACATCCACCGCGTAGGCGTCGATGACGATGTCCTGTGAAGCCGACGCGATCGCAATCGCAAAGGCCAGCGCGCCCACCACCCAGACGGTCGCCGGCCGGTCGCCGACGCCCGCCAGCATCAGCACGAGCACGCCGAGTGCGAGCTGCGTCACCGCCATCCATCCCCGCCGTCGTCCCCAGAAGGGCGGCGCATAGCGGTCTATCAGCGGCGACCAGAAGACCTTGAACGACCACGGCGCCTGCGCCAGCGTCAGCAGACCGACGAGGCGGATGTCCACGCCGATGTCGCGCATCCAATCGGGAATCGCGTACCAGACGAGACCGAGCGGGAGCCCGGACGCGAACGACAGGACCGACACCGAGAGCGTGCGGCGGGAACGCAGAGCCTCGAGCAGACTCGGTCCGGCCACTGCCCGCGTCCCGCGTCTTCGGATGCGGCTACTGAGCCCCGCGGCCGCGGCCTTGCGTGCCGGGGAATGGCACCGCGGGAACGCCGGCGGGCGTGCCCACGAGCTCGAGGTTGAGCCCGTTCGGATCCTTGATGAACACGTTGACGATCGTCGCGCTCCATTGCACGAGCTCGCCGTTCTTCGACGACACGCGGATCCCTTCCTTCTTCAGCGTCGCCATCAGATCCTGGATCTTCTTCACCCGAATCGCCATGCCCGACGCGCCCGGATCCGTCACGCGAATCGAGAACTCCTTGCGCGGCACGCCCTTGACCTCCAGGAACTCGATGCGCGCCCGGCTGCCGGGGAACACCGCGCTCATCGTGCGGTACGACGCGCCCTTCGGTAGGCCATAGAGATCGAGCCGCGCGGCGTCGCTCGCGAAACTCTTGTCGCCCGTCGCTTCCAGCCCCATGTGCCCGGCCCAGAACTTCATGTCCGCGTCCATGTCGCGGACCGTCACGCCCATGATCGCGCCGATGACGTTGCCGGCCGGCGCGTCCGCGGGCGCGGGAATCTGCACCGCCTCGACGATGTAGCCGTCCGGATCGCGGAAGAAGATCGCCCTGGCGTCGCCGAACGGCGTCTTCACCGCGACCGGCGCCTTCGAAGTCGTGATGATGGGATGCCCCATCTTCTTCACGCCCGCCATCACCGGCTCGATGTCGCGCACCAGGAACTTCATGTGCGGCGCCCCGGGATCGCCGAGCGCGGGTTGTTGGCCGAGCGTGCGCGTCGGCGTGTTCGTGAACTCGGTCAGCTCGAAGTTGAAGCCCTGGCCCGGGATGGGCAGCATCGACACCCGCAGGTTGGCCGCGGGGGAGTCGGTCAGATTACGGGGGCCGTCGCCGGCGAACGGGCGAATCGCGCTCGAGAGGCCGAACACTTCCTTGTAGAACGCGGCGGTCGTGTCGAGGTTGTCGGTGGCGTGGATCGCGTGCATGAAGCCCACCACCGCGCCCCTGAAGTCGGCCTCGGTCTGCGCCGGCGCGGCGGGCGGCGCCTGGGCGAGCACCGAGCCGCACACGAGCACGCACGACAGGATCGCAGTGAACACAGCTTTCATCGAGACCTCGTTTGAAGGGGCGAAACCCACCGAGAATATGCGACCCTGCCCGCCAAATACAATCACCTGCGAGGCCTTTGATAGAGTCCCTGGCCTCGCAGGTGATGTAGTGACAGGCTCTCTTGGCCCCGCTTCGCGGGGCGGTTTCAGTTGGTGAAGATCGTCCTCTTTGGGGGCACCGGAATGATTGGGGCGGGCGCGCTCATCGAGTGCTTCGGCGTCGACGCATCACGTTCGACCTCACGCTCGCGGCTGCGCGATCGATGGCCGCCGCGAACCCGAGGCTGGTGTTCTGCTACGTGTCCGGCGCGGGCACCGATAGCAGCGCGCGCGGCCGCACCATGTGGGCGCGTGTGAAAGGCGAGACCGAGAACGCCTTGCTCGCCCTTCCGTTCAAGGGTGCGTATATGTTCCGGCCTGGTTACATTCAGCCGATGAAGGGCGTCCGATCGAGCACGCGCTGGTATCAGGCGGTGTACGACATCGCCGGGCCGCTCTATCCGCTCCTGCGGCGCCTGGCGCCGGGCGCGGTGACCAACACCGCCACGCTCGGGCGGGCGCTCGTTCGGGTGGCGGCCGAGAGCTATCCCGCGCGCGTCCTCGAAGGGCGCGACATCAACGCGGCCGGAGACGCCGCGTGACGATCATCCGGTGGACGGGCACCGGGCCGGTGTACGCTTCGTCCGAATCGAGGATCTCATGCGCCTGACTGTTCGTTTCGTCGCCGCGATCTGCGTCATCGTGCTCGCCGTGACGGCGCGCCCTGGGGCTCAGGAGCTGCCGAGGGCCACGCCCGAGAGCGTCGGCATGTCGTCGCAGCGCCTGGCGCGAATTGGCGCGGCACTCAAGAACGACATCGACAACGGCCGCATGCCGGGCGCGGTCATCGCGGTGGCGCGCAAGGGGAAGCTGGTCTACTACGAGGCCTTCGGCTTCCTCGACAAGAGCACAGGCACGCCGATGCCGAAGGATGCCATCTTCAGCATCGCCTCGATGACCAAGCCGGTGGTGGCCGCCGCGGCCATGACCTTTGCCGAGGAGAACCGGCTGCTGGTGCACGAGCCCGTCGGCACCTATCTGCCGGCGCTCAAGAGCATGAGCGTGGTGGTGCTGCGGCGCGACGGCAGCGGCAACGAAACGTTCGATCGCGAGCCGGCCCGCCGCCAGCCCACGATTCAGGATCTGATGCGGCATACGGCCGGCTTCACCTACGGGAACCAGGGCTCCACCGCGTTGCATAAGGCGTATCCGGGCGGCTCGGGCAACGTGGCCGACACGATGACAGGTGCCGAGTTCGTCGAGGCACTTGGGAAGCTGCCGCTGCACTATCAGCCCGGCACGCGATGGGACTACAGCTACGGCCTCGACATCCTCGGCCTGGCGCTCGAGAACGTGAGCGGCCAGCCGCTCGGCCGCGTGCTGCAGGATCGGATCTTCCGCCCGCTCGGCATGCGCGACACCGCCTTCACGGTTCCGCCGGAGAAGGTGAGTCGCATCGCCCGCGCGCTGCCGGCCGATCCGGTCACGGGGCAGCCGCAGTCGATTCGCGATCAGACGCGGACGTGGAAGTTCGAGTGCGGCGGCGGCTGCCTCACGTCCACCGCGATCGACTACCTGCGCTTCGCGCAAATGCTGCTCAATCGCGGCGCGCTCGACGGCACGCGCGTGCTGGGCCGCAAGACGGTGGAGTTCATGACGGCCGATCATCTCGGTCCCGACGTGGACGCCTCGCGGCTGCACAACTTCCCCGTGGAGCACATCGACGGCTACGGCTTTGGCTTCGGCGTGGCGGTGCGGCGTGTGCCGGGCGTGGCCGGCATCATGGGCTCGCCCGGAGACTTCCGCTGGTCGGGCGCCCAGGGCACGCTCTTCTGGGTCGATCCGAAGGAGGAGCTGGCGGTGGTCTACATGGCGCAGACGCCCGGCGCCATCCGTGCTCATTACCGTCAGGTGGTTGCGACGCTCGTGCAACAGGCGATCGTGGATTGATTTGACGCGTCTGAGCCTCTACGTACTAGATGGGGTAAAGGCCCTTTGGGAGGCCGCGTAGTAAACTCCCAGCGAACAGCTGTTCGAGTCCCAGAGCCCCAGGATCTTAGTGGCCGACGCACCCAAACCCCAACGCAAGTTCAATCGAGCCATCGTCGAAGGACCGATCGGGGCGGCCGTCTGGATGCTCGCGTGGCCGACGATGCTGCAGAACGTCATTGCCGGACTGCAGGGCATCATCGACCACGCGATGGTCGGCAACATCGTCGGCTACACCGGCAACGCCGCCATCGGCGTCAGCTGGCAGATCGTCCTCGTCATCATCGTCTTCATCAGCTCGCTCTTCACCGGGATGGGCGTGCTGGTGTCGCGCTTTGCGGGCGCCAATCAGCCCGACAAGGTGAACCGCGTCGTCTACCAGGCGTTCCTCACCGCGGTGGGTCTCTCGATCATCCTCGCGGTCATCGGTTACGTCGCGTCACCGGCGCTGCTGCGCCTGGTGAACGCCGCGCCGGAGGTGCAGGCCGAGGCGCTGCCGTTCCTGCGCGCGATGTTCATGGGCATCCTCGGCATGATGATGTTTTTCATGCTGAGCGGCGCCTTTCGCGCCGCCGGCGACGCCCGTACGCCGCTGCGTCTCGGCGTCGCGATGACGGTGCTGACCATCCTCTTCAACATTGTCTTGATCCGGATGTTCGGCACCGTCGGCGCCGCGCTCGGGACGATTGCGAGCAGCACCACGGTGTCGCTGTACGGCCTGTGGTTCCTCACGCGGCCGGGGTCGGTGATCCACTTCGAGCGTGGGATGGATCTGAAACCGGACTTCACGATCATCCGTTCGCTTTTCCGCTTCGGCCTGCCGACCGGCGTGCAGGGCATCGCGATGAACATCGGCGGCGTGTTCATGCTGCGCTTCATCGGGTCGCTCGAGCACAGCGCCGCCGCGCAGGCGGCCTTTGCCGTCGCGTACACCGAGCTCTTCTCGCTCATCACGTGGACGTCGAACGCGCTCATGGGGGCGTCCGCGACGATTGCCGGTCAGAACCTCGGCGCGGGGAATCCGGATCGCGCCGTGTCCGGCGTGCGCGTGGCGGCGCGCATCGGGCTCGGCGTGGCGCTGGCGATCGGCGCGCTGTTCTGGCTGATCCCCGGCTACCTGCTGGCGATATTCGGCATGAGCGATCCGCAGGCGACCACGCTCGGCACCAACCTGCTGCGGTTCCTGAGCATCTCGGGACTCTTCGTGACGGTGGCCCTCAGCTACACCGGAGGCCTGCAGGGGACCGGCGATACGCGCAGCCCGCTCTACATCTCGATCGTGTCGCAGGTCATCCTTCCGCTGGGCCTCTGCACCATCCTGCAGGCGACGCGCGGGCTGCAGGCCAACGACATCTGGCTTGCCATCGTGCTCGGCCACATGACGCGCTGTCTGCTCAGTTTCGTCCGTTTCCGCCAGCAGAAATGGCGCGACATCAGAGTGGACATCGAGCCAGCCCGGACCTGACGGCGTAAGATCGGCGCATGGCCGACTACGCGTCCTTCGCGGGCATCCCTCGCGTTCCACTTCCAGTCAACGATCCGAACAAGGGGTATCTCCCCGGCTCGCCCGAGCGTGCGGCGCTCAAGGCGCGGCTCGCGGAGATGGCGGGCGAGCGGATCGAGATTCCGCTCATCGTCGGCGGGGAGGAGATCCGCACCGGACGCATGCACCAGGCGGTGATGCCGCACAACCACGCGCACGTGCTGGCGGACTGGCACGGCGCCGAGAGCGAGCACGTGCTGCGCGCGATCCAGGCGGCGGCCGAGGCCCGCCGCGAGTGGGCGTCGTGGGCGTGGCACGAGCGCGCGGCGGTCTTCATCCGCGCTGCCGAGATGCTCGCCACGACGTGGCGCGCCACCATCAACGCCTCGACGATGCTGGGGCAGTCGAAGACCGTCTTCCAGGCCGAGATCGACGCGGCCTCGGAGCTGGTGGACTTCTGGCGGTTCAATCCCTATTACGCCCAGGAGCTCTACGAGGAGCAGCCGCTCAGCCCCTCGGGCATGTGGAACGCGCTGGAATACCGGCCGCTCGAAGGCTTCGTCTATGCGGTGACGCCGTTCAATTTCACCTCGATCGGCGGCAACCTGCCCACCGCCCCGGCGCTGATGGGCAACACCGTGCTGTGGAAGCCGTCGGCCACCGCGATCTTCAGCAGCTACTACATCATGCGCCTGCTCGAAGCCGCCGGCCTGCCGCCTGGCGTCATCAACTTCGTGCCCGGTGACCCCGAGCTCATCTCCGAGATCGCCCTCACCTCGTCGGATCTCGCCGGCGTCCACTTCACCGGCAGCACCGCCGTGTTCAACGGCATGTGGAAGACGGTGGGCAACAACATGGGGCGCTATCGCAACTACCCGCGCCTCGTCGGCGAGACGGGCGGCAAGGACTTCATCCTCGCGCATCCCTCGGCGGACGCCGAAGCGCTGGCCGTGGCGATCGTGCGCGGCGGCTTCGAGTTCCAGGGGCAGAAGTGCTCGGCGGCCAGCCGCATCTACGTGCCGGCGTCGCTGTGGCCGGACGTCAAGGATCGCGCCGTCGCGATGATGCGCGACATCAAGGTGGGCGACGTGGCCGACTTCCGCACGTTCATGGGCGCGGTGATCGACCGGCGCGCGCTCGAGCGCATCAGCGGCTACCTCGACGACGCCCGCCGCAACGCCGCCATCATCCAGGGCTCCGGCGCGCATGACGATCACGGGTTCTTCGTGGAGCCCACGCTGATCGAGACGCGCAATCCGGCCTACCGGCTGCTGTCCGAGGAGATCTTCGGGCCGGTTGTCACTGCGTACGTCTACCCCGACTCGCAGTGGAACGACACCCTGGGCCTGATCGACCGCACGTCGCCCTACGCGCTCACCGGCGCCGTGTGGGCCACCGACCGCGCGCCCATTCGGCAGGCGATGAGCGTGCTCCGCAACGCGGCGGGCAACTTCTACGTCAACGACAAGCCGACCGGTGCCGTGGTGGGGCAGCAGCCGTTCGGGGGCGCCCGTGGGTCGGGCACCAACGACAAGGCGGGGTCGAAGCTGAACCTCGTGCGCTGGGTGAGCGCCCGGACGGTGAAGGAGAATTTCGTTCCGCCCAAAGCCTTTAGCTACCCTTACATGTCCGAGGAATAACGCTGGGTCTCGGCCGGATCATTCCTGCGGGAAGGGTAGGTACCCGTTCCGCGCGTAGAGCCAGCAGGCGGTGCCGTAGAACAGCCCGAGCGTCAAATACAGCGCGATCGTCGCGAGCGCGCCGAGCGACGAGCCGAAGAGCGCGATCGGCAGGCCGGCGCTCCCGACCAGCAGCACGCTGGTAGGGACGAACGCGAACGAGCCCGGCGGGATCCGTACCTCACCCTGCTTGGCGGCGGGCCGGAAGCCTCGCCTGATGGTGCGCCACGCTTCGGTAACGAGGGCCATCCCGAGCCACACCTGCATGCCGATGCCAAACGACAACGGAAACGCGAACATGCCGAAGAACTCGGCTGCGAACGAGCCCGGCGCTACCGAGCGGGCGATGCCGAGGCCGCCAACCCCTCCGCCAAGGAACAGAAGCGCCAGGACGAACACCTGCGTCCAGACGCCGGGCCTGGGACTCATGAATGACTTATCGGTTCGTGCGGGGCGGGTCTAAAGACCCGCAACTACGTACCCAAGGCCTAAGGCCCAAGGCCGGCAAGAATCAGTTGATCTTCACGAGCTCGATGTCGAACACCAGCATGCCGCGCGGGGAGCCGGACTGGCCTTTGTAGGCAAGGTCCTGCGGAATCCAGAACCGCATACGCTCGCCTTCGACCATCAGCTGCACGCCCTCGGTCCAGCCGCCGATGACCTGGTCGAGCCGCATCGTGGCAGGAGCCCCGCGCGGGATCGAGCTGTCGAACATCTTGCCGTCGGTGGTCCAGCCCGTGTAGTGCACCAGCACTTCGCGCAGGCCGTCCGGGCGGCGCACTCCGGTGCCCGGGCGCAGCACCTTGTAGGCGAGCCCCGACGCGGTGCGCTTGGCGTCGGCCGGAATCGCGGCGACGTCGGGCGGAGGGATCGTCGGCGATGAGCGCGTCTCGACCAGCTCGATGTCGAACACCACCGTGCCGAGGGGACGTCCGGCCTGCCCCTTGTACGCGAGCTCCTGCGGCACCCAGCAGCGCCGCTTCTCGCCGATCACCATGAGCTGCACGCATTCCTTCCACCCGGCCATCACGCGGTTCAGGGGAAAGGTGGACGGGTTGCCTCGCGTCACCGAGCTGTCGAACATCTTGCCGTCGCTCGCCCAGCCCGTGTAGTTCACCGTGACGATATCGGTGGCGGCGGGCTTCTCGGCGCTCTTGCCGGGCGTCACGACCTTCGAGATCAGGCCGGTGGCGCTCTTGGTGGCATCGGCCGGCGGCGCCGTGAGGTCGGGCGGCGCTGCGAGCTCACTGGCTTGCGCGAGCGCGGCGCGCGGCGACCACAAGGCGGCCAGGGTGACGGCGATCGCGACGACGGGACGGATCGATGTGGTCATACGGGACTCTTCATTCTAATTCCCGGTGGGTGTCTTCGCGATGGAGTCCACGACGACGACCTCGACCGGCCCCTTGTGCGCCCCGAGCGTGAGGCCGAGCTTCTGGAGCGGTCCGGAAAGCGCGTTGGGCCTCGCCTCGGCAAGCATGCGGTAGCCCTCGGGCGAGAGCGTGACCCCCGCGTTGGCTGCCCCTTGGGCCCTGAGCGTTGGGTAATCGTCGGGATCGATGTCGAGCCTGATGTCGTACGGGCCGGTCAGTCCCGTCTCGTCGAGCACCGGGCGATCGGTGTAGCTGCTCAACATATCGGCGAACGAAGACATCGTCACCTTGATGGCCTCGAGGCGATCGGTGTGCAATACGATCGACGAGCCTCGGCCGAGATCGGCCCCGACTTCGGTGCCCGTCGATCTCGCCCTCACGTCCACCTCTGGCAGCTTCGCGCCTGTGAAGTCGAGGGGGAGTGGCTGTGATGCCGGAATCTTCAACCCTCCATTGGCGACAGTCAGCGCGTACGCTGGAAGCGGCCTCGTCTCGCGGTGCGCCTTCATCTGGAATCGATCGGCGAGGAGCGCCTCCAGCATCGCCGGCAACTGCGCGATCGAAGCGCCGGCTGGCATGACCGCGGTGAGATCGAACTTCGGTTGAGCGAGCCAGTCCGGGCCGAGGATCTGCTGCGACCGTACTTGGTAGGCCCAGATGATGTATTGCCTCAGCGGTATTGCGGTGAAGCGTGCCTGGGAGCCGGCAATCCGCACGCCTGCGGCACCTGGCGCCACCGATTCCGGCGTCGGGCGCACGGACGCCACCTCGAACGTTGGCGAGCCCTGCGCGATGATGGTTGTCGACCCGAGAACGACGGCGATCGCCAGGCGGTTCATGCGATCAAGCAGACGTTGCCGGCCGCCGAATGGCCGGGCCAGTCCCGCTAGCTCTCGAGCAGCAGATGGCCGGGGTCTTCGATGAATTCCTTGATCTTCACCAGAAACTGCACGGCCTCGCGGCCGTCCACGATGCGGTGATCGTACGACAGCGCCACATACATCATGGGCCGGATGACGACCTGCCCGTTCACCGGCACCGCGCGCTCCTGAATCTTGTGCAGGCCGAGGATTGCCACCTGGGGCGGGTTCAGAATCGGCGTGCTGAGGAGCGAGCCGAAGACGCCGCCGTTCGTGATCGTGAACGTGCCGCCCGCCAGGTCCTCGAGGGTGAGCGTGCCGTCGGAAGCCTTCTGCGCGTACTCGCGGATAGCCTTCTCGATCCCGGCAAAGGCCATCTTTTCGGCGTCGCGCAGGACCGGCACCACCAGCCCGCCCTCGGCACCCACGGCCATGCCGATGTCGAAGTAGGGCTTATAGACGATTTCGTTGCCCTGGATCTCGGCGTTGAGCTGCGGAAACGCCTTGAGCGCGGCGATGCTCGCCTTGACGAAGAACGAGGCGATGCCCAGGTTCATGCCGTGGCGCTTCTTGAACGACTCC
>Ga0209486_10001021_pt1 | contig 12192 bp, 6 predicted proteins | sample NCCompost_FD_187518 | JGI IMG/M metagenome (GOLD analysis project Ga0209486, IMG submission 187518) | Agricultural soil microbial communities from Utah to study Nitrogen management - NC Compost (SPAdes) (version 2) | ecosystem: Environmental > Terrestrial > Soil > Agricultural land | place: USA...
GCCTTCCACTTGCGCGAGCCGCGCGATTCCCACGTACAGCGCGTGCCGGCCCGATAGCGTCCCCTCGAGAGCGGCAAGGTACTCGCGGCGGGCGTCCGACAGCCGGCCCTCTCGTTCCGCGGTCGCTCCGCGTGCGATCTGCGCGACGGCCGAAAACTTTGGGCTGGTGGCTGTGTCGCCTTCCCCAAGTGCGGTGCGCGCCTCATCAAGCCTGCCAGCGGCCAGATGGCGGAACACCCGAGCAAGCCTCGCCTCTGCCACGATCGGAGTCCGGGAGGAGGCGTCCGGCACCAGATCAAGAGTAAGGAAGGGCGGTGCGGGAGGGCGATGGTCGCCGGAGAGGAACCGCCCGTACGCGGCGCGGAGCGTGTCCCGTGCTCGCTCGCCGCCGGCGGCCTCGAGATCTCGCGTTCGCCGGAGCACCAGGTACGCCTTGACCGGGTTTGCCGCATCGCGGGTCCACGCCGCCTGATACGCCCGGCCCGCCTCGTCTCCATTTCCCGCCGCCTCGAGGGTCATCGCACGCAGGAGCTGGACATCCGAGGCGCCGGGCCGTAATGCGTCTGCGGCGCCAAACTGTCGGAGTGCTTCGTCGAGCCGGCCCCGGCGGCGATACATGAGCCCCAGATCGACATGACGCTGAAACGCACGTTCCAGGCCCGGCTCGTCCGGCTTCGAGTCGACCTGCGCCTGAAGGCTGGCGATCTCGCGATCCCATTCAGCCAAGGCGGCCGCCATCCGATCGCGAGCGACAAAGATGTCACCGCGCGTTGTCGCGAGGTCCCGGACGACGGCGAGGACCGCGGATTCCTGGGCGGCCTCGACCGGACGCGCGGGCCAGGCAAGCCCCGGGATCAGCGCCAGCACGGCTAGAGAGATCGCCTTCAGACACATTTGCGTTCCGATCGGCGCGATTCTACGCGATCGATTCGAGACGTCCGTGAACTGATGGGCAGAAAGCGGGCTGAACTGTATTGACAGCACCGGCTGAGGGCTGTACCGTGCGTGCGCATTTGCGAATTGCGTTTCGCGATGCGAAGAGTGCGTGTCATCGCTGCGTCGAGCGAGGAGGCCGCAGCCGCAACGGAGGCCAAGAGTGAGACGAATGCTGAGAGGTCTGATCGGGATCGCCGCGATACTCCTGCTGCCGGCGGTGGCGCTGGCGCAGGAAGGGCAGATTGCGGGCACGGTGCGTGACTCGTCCGCCGGCGTCATGCCGGGAGTGACGGTGGAAGTCACGAGCACCGCCCTCATCGAAAAAGTCCGCACGACGACGACCGACACCAACGGGCAGTACCGCCTGACGAACCTGCCCGTCGGCAACTACACGGTGACGTTCACCCTCGGGGGGTTCACGACACAGCGGCACGATAACGTCCTCCTCTCGAGCGGCTTCACGGCGCCAGTGAACGCGGTCATGGGCGTCGGTGGGCTGGCCGAGTCGGTGGTGGTCAGCGGCGTGACGCCGACGGTCGACGTGCAGAACGCCAGGCAGGCGGTCAGTTTCGACGGCGACGAGATCCGTGAATTGCCGACGGCGCGCAACGTCAACAGCCTGCTCCAGCTCACGCCCGGCATCAGCAGCAACTACCGCGCGGGGCAGGGGTTCGGTGAGCCCGGCATCTGCGTGGGCGGCATCGGCGTGTTCTGCAACCCGAGCCTCAACGGCTTCAACGTCGGCGACAACGACCCGACGATTACCGGCGGAGATCGCACGACCAACCTGCAGCAGGGCCGTGTGCTGGTGGACGGCGTGGCCGTCAATGGCGGCGCGGTCCTTCCGCTCGGCGGCCTCACCAACGGCTACACGGCGGATATCGCTGCGGCACAGGAGATCAATATTCAGCTCTCGGGCGGGCTGGGCGAATCGGAAACCGGCGGCGCCTCCATCAACATCGTTCCCCGCACCGGCGGCAACAGGTTCGCCGGTGATTGGAACACCACCTATACGCGCAGCTCGTGGTTCGACCGGAACAACGATGCCTTCCAGTCGGGCTGCAGCAGCGTGCCGATTGGCGTCTGCGTGCCGGATCTGGTCCAGTCGGTGAAGTTCGACTACGACTACGGCGGCTCGTTCGGCGGCCCGATCAAGCGCGACAAGGTGTGGTTCTTCGTGCAGGGGCGCGATCAGGGCATTCAGAAGATCCCGGGCGGCGGCAGCTTCTGGCCGAACCTGAACGAAGGGAAGTACGGCTTCAACTACCAGCCGGACCGCTCGCAGCCGAACGTGGAGTACCGGAACATCTGGAAGAACATCAGCGGACGGTTCACCTACCAGGCGACGCAGAAGAACAAGTTCAACTTCTTCTGGGACGAGCAGGACTTCTGTCAGGACCCGTGCCTCGGCGTCGTCTCGGTCTTCACGTCGCCCGAGTCGTGGTGGTCGGTGGCGATCAAGCCCAACCGGCTGCGGTCGGTCAGCTGGACCAACCCGCTCACCAACCGGATCCTCCTCGAGGCCGGCCTGACGGTGAAGAGCGAGCACTACGACACCACGGGGCATCGTGAGTACCGCAACCCGGTCGAGATTCCCCGCGTCGACGAAGTGGGCGACACGGCGGGCATGATTACCGACGCTCAGGGCTTCCTCCCGCGCGTCAACCAGTCGGCCGGCAACCCCGGCTTCAACCTGACGTCCGGCTCGCTCGCCAGCGGCATCGCCGGCGGCGGCGCCGAGCAGCGGGACAACGACAGCTATCGCACGCGCGCGTCGCTCTCGTATGTGAGCGGCGGCCACCACACCAAGGTCGGGTGGGACGGCGGCTACTACATGCAGGATCAGACCAACGGGATGAACGACTCGCGTCTGTTCTACCGCTACATGAAGCCGGCGACGACCTGCGCGACGGCGGCGGCGCTCGAGACCTTCCCATGCGGCAATACCAGCCTGCAGTTCCCGTCGGATCCGTACAACCTGGCGCTGCGGCCGGTTCCGCTGAACGTGCAGTTCTTCAACGGCGTCGGCACGGTCCGCGACCGGGTGTGGTACGGCGCGCTCTACGCCCAGGATCAGTGGACGCTCCAGCGCTTCACGTTCAGCGGCGCGCTGCGCTACGACCACGCCGCGAGCCGCTATCTGTCCACCTGCGTCGGCGGCGCCAACGAGCCGTACATGCCGGTGCAGGCGGATGGCTCGAAGCAGTACTGCACGCCCGACTCCAACGGTGTCAGCTATCACGACATCACGCCGCGCTGGGGTGCGGTGTGGGACGTCTTCGGCACCGGCCGGACGTCGGTGAAGTGGAACATGGGCAAGTACAACAACCAGGCGGCCATCAGCGGCATCTACTCCAACGCCAACCCGGCACGGCGGGCGTCCAACGTGCTGCAGCGCGGCTGGAACGACCTCGACGGCGACCGGCGTGTGGACTGCGACCTGATGAACTTCACGCCGAACGGCGAGTGCGGTACGTTCAACGGCTTGGGGACGTCGGACACCGCACGCTACGGAAAAGACCCGCTCGTGCTCGATCGGGCCGGGAATCCCATCGGGCTCGACACGGTGCAGTGCGGACGCACGGAGGCCGGCGTCTTCCCGCAGGTGCAGGCCTACTGCGCCCAGTCTGGCGACAATCTGATCAGCGGCTGGGGCAAGCGTCGCTACGAGTGGCAGCTCGGGATCGGCGTGCAGCACGAGATCCTGCCGCGGCTCTCGGGCGAGGTCACCTACAACCGCCGGCTCTATCGCAACCTGACCGTGCAGGATCAGCTGGGTCTGGGCTGCGACCTGTACAACGGGGCCACGAACCACGACACGTGCGTCGACGCGATGCTGAACTACTCGAACCCGACGTACGACTTCTACACCGTGAAGGCGCCGACGGATCCGAGACTGCCGGGCGGCGGCGGCTACACGATCATCGGCAACGCCGACCAGCGGGTGGCGATCCCGCCGGCCTGTCTGAGCGGCACTACCCCGATCGCCTGCAACGCGGTGTCGTTCGACCCGACCCTCAACTACTACTGGCACGGCATCGACACCAACTTCGTGTGGCGCGGGCCGTGGGGGCTTCGCGTCAACGGCGGCACCCAGAGCGGCCACACCAGCCGTGAGCAGTGCCGCTCGATGGTGGACGCCCCGGCTGTCCGGGGCCGCGAAGGGAACGAGTATCAGTCCGCGGCTCCCGCCGGGGGGTCACAGGGATGCGCGGCGCCCACGATCTGGACGACCAGGATCAACGGCTCGGCAGCCTACGTGATTCCGAAGGCGGACGTGCTCGTCAGCACCGTGTTCCAGTCGGTGCCGGGTTCGCAGATCACCGCGGCCTTCACCTACAACAAGGCCGACATCACCTGGAACTCGGCGAGCGCGGGCCGGGCGACGGAAGCCTGCTCGACGGCGGCCGCCGGAACGGGATGTCTCGGCACAGCCCGGAACCTGACCACCGTCTCCGTCCCGCTGCTCCTCGCGAACGAGATGATGGGGGAGCGGACGACGGTGTTCGATCTGAAGCTCGCCAAGAACATCCGCTTCGCGAGCAAGCGCGTGACGGTCGGCGTCGATATCTACAACTTCTTCAACTCAGACGCGATCAACAGCTACAACGGCACGCTGACCGGCAGCTTCGTGAACGGCGTATGGACGCCGGCCACGGACAACCCGGCGACGGCCGCCAACGAGGGCAATCAGTGGCTGAACCCGACGACGCTCGTGTCGCCGCGGTTTGTCCGGATGTCCCTGCAGTTCAATTTCTAGAATCGGACCTTCACACGCCCGCGCACTCTCGTGAGTGCGCGGGCGTTTTGCTGTACCGTAGAGCGCCATGCCGCGTCCCCGCCATGCCGGCTTCTTGTCGTGGCTGCGGGCCTGCCTCGCTGCGGCCGTCGCGGCGTTCCTTGCGCAGGCGGTCCCACTCGCGCAGGACGAACCGTTTTCGTTCATCATCGCGGTGTCCGACCAGAGCGGCCGGCCGGTGCGCGATCTCACGCGGGACGAGATTGTCGTCACCGAAAACGGCGTCGAGGCCGAGATCGAGAAGATCGAGCCGTTCGTGATGCCCGTCGCCCTGACCATTGCGGTCGACAACGGTCCGCTGAGCGCGGACGCGCTCGCCCACTATCGCGCCGGGTTGACCGGCCTGGTGCGCGCGCTGCCCGGGGACATGGAGGTGACGCTCATCACGATGTCGCCGCAGCCGATGATGGTGGTGCAGCCGACAACGGATCGAATCCGCCTGCTTCGCGGCGTCAACGGATTTGCGCCGCAGGACGAGAGCCCCAGATTCACGGATACTCTGGTCGAGTTCTCGCGGCGCTATGAAACCGCCTTGAAGGAGACGCGCCGCATCGCCTCGCTCCCGATCCTGCTCATGGTGTCGACGACGGTCACCGAGGCGGTGAGCTACCAGCCCGAGGCGATCACGAGGGCGCTGCAGTTTCTCGAGCGTCGCAAGGCCAAGGTGCACGTGGTGATGCTCAACGTCAGACGGAACACCTCGGCCAGCGCCGCGATCAACGACGGCCGCCAGACGATGATCGCGATTCCGGCCACGAAGGTAACGAAGGGGCGCTTCGAGACGCTTTCGAACTCGAGCAGACTGACGACGCTCCTTCCCGAGATGGGGGCCGAGATCGCCGCGCTGCACGGCCGCCAGATCAATCAACTGTTCGTCACCGCCCGCCGCCAGTCGGGGCGTCGCGGCCCGCTGCAGAACGGGCAGATCGGCCTCACGCGCAAGGGGCTGACGGGGTCAGTCACGCTCGACGGATTGCCGTAGACCGATCAGCCGTGGGGCCGCCTTCAGGCGGCCCGAGCCCTGAGGAGGCTGCCATGAGGCGGATGGGTTGGACCTTTTCGATGTCCAGCTTGCTCATGTGGGGATCAGTTCTCGCTGCGGCGCAGGCTCCCGCGTTCGAGGTCGCCTCCGTCCGGCAGAACACAACCGGTGACGCGAAGACGTTCGCGAGCCCAGGCCTGATGCCGAATCCATTGGGCGGAAGAGCGAGGCCCGAGCCTGGGCCGGTCGTGATGCAGAACATGTCCCTCCGGGAAATGATCGCCACGGCGTATGAGATCAGTCCGAGCTTCGCTACGCTGCTGATCGCCGGCGGACCGGCGCGGGTCCTGGACACCCGTTTCGATGTCAACGCCCGCCGGCCTGACGGAGCGTCGCCCTCGGACACGCTGCCGATGTTGCGAACGCTTCTTGCTGACCGATTCAAACTGAAGGTCCACGTCGAGAGGCGCGACCTGCCAGTCTACGCACTTGTGATTGCGCGCGAAGGCCAACTCGGTCCCGGGTTGCGGGAGTCCAAGGTCGACTGCAATGCTCCAGGCGCGCGTAAGGCAGCAGTGGACGAAAACAGCAAAGAGGTGTGCCGGATCAACGTCTACGGCTTCGGCAAGCCAGGCCCTGGCGACATGACGATCAGCGACGTCAACTCGATATCCTCCTTGCTAGCGCGAATCCAGGCATTCCTTGATCGGCCAGTCATCGACGCGACCGGGCTGACGGGGAACTTCGAATGGTCGCTGTCCTTCGCGACTCGCGTCGATTCGACAACTGCACCAATCATCTACACGGCTCTTCAGGAGCAGCTGGGGATCAGGGCCGAACGACGAACCGCGCCCTTTGATGTCGTCGTCATCGATTCCGTTGAAATGCCAACGCCGAATTGAGGTCGGTTGGCCGCGTCAAATCCCGCTGCGACCCGTGTGCGGCCGGAGGTTCTGTCGGGTCTTTCCCCGGCGTCTGATCGGAGGCTCCGACAGAAGCCTCTGGGCACGGCGCATTACGGTCCAGTAGAGTAGCGTCCTGATCACCATGAGGCAGCTCGTTCACCGTGGCCGGTTCGGCCTGCTGCTGGCCGTCCTGATCGCGACGACCCTGGCTCGCGTGTCGTCACAAGACACGGTCTCGTTCCGCATCGTGGTCGTGGAGTCGGAGGACGCGGCGATCAAGGTGATCGACGCGCTGACGAGCGGAGAGAACGTCGTCGCGCTGGCCGCCCGTGTGTCGATCGACTCGAGCGCCGCGAACGGCGGGCTGGTGGGTCCCGTGCCTGTCGCCGACCTGCGCCCCGAGCTCCGGGCCGCTCTGGACAGCCTCCGGGCCGGCGATGTCAGCGGCGTCGTGCGTCTCCCCACCGGGTTCGGCGTCCTGAAGCGCGTCCCCGACTCCGAAGCCGCTACGCCCGACCTCTCGCGCGCGTCAGGCGCGGCCTCGCCGATGGCGAGCGCGGCGCTGGGGGCGACCGGCAGCGTCAAGTACGTCTACGACCTCTCCGGCTACGTGGAGACCGTGCTCAGCCTGCGACAGGCGGCCCTGCCGCCCGGCGCGAGCGACGATCTCGCGACGCTGTGCCAGCTGCGCGGGAAGATCGTGTCGTCGGCGCAGACGCTCGTTGCCGACGCGTTGACGTCGGCCGGCGGCGCGGCACAGATGGCGCCGATCGACCGCGCGCAAGCCCGCGTTCTGCAGGGGCAGCTGCACGCGTTTCGGGGTGAGATGGCGCCCGCGATCAGGGCGCTCGAGGACGCGCGCCGGATTGCCGCCGCGCAGGTCCCCGACCTCCAGCTTCAGTTGGTCGAGGCGCTCGGGATCGCCCATCTGCACAAAGCCGAGCTCGACAACGGGCTGCACGAGCGGCCGGGCGATCGCTGCCTCCTGTCGGCCAGGCCAGGATCGCCGCTCGCCAACGTCGCCGACGTGACCAAAGCCATCGAGTACTTCTCCAGCTACCTGGCCGAGGAGCCCGACGATCTCGAAGTGCGGTGGCTGCTCAACATCGCGCACCGGTTCGCCGGCACCTATCCGGCCGGTGTGCCTCGCGCATACCTGATTCCGCCCGCCGCGTTCGAATCGAGCGAGGACGTCGGACGTTTCGTCGACGTCGCGCCGCGCGCCGGGCTCCAGTCCGTTGCGATGTCCGGCGGCGTCATCGTGGACGACTTCGACCGCGACGGCCGGCTCGATATCGTGACTTCGAGCATCGACAGCTGCGCGCCGCTGCGGCTGTTCCGGCGGAACGACGACGGCACCTTCACCGATCGGGCGGCGCAGGCCGGGCTGGCCGCGCAGCTGGGCGGGCTGAACATCGTCCAGACCGACTACAACAACGACGGTCACCTCGACATCCTGGTGCTGCGTGGCGGGTGGGAAACACCGCAGCGGAAGTCGCTGCTGCGCAACAACGGCAACGGGACCTTTACCGACGTCACCGTGGCGAGCGGCCTGGCCAAAGCGCCAACCGGGACGCAGGCGGCGGTGTGGACGGACATCGACAACGACGGGTTCCTGGACCTGTTCGTCGGCAACGAGAACGGCCCGGCCCAGCTCTTTCACAACAACCGCAACGGCACGTTCGACGACATTGCCGAAAAGGCAGGCGTCGCCCGGCGCGGATTCAACAAAGGCGTGGCGGCGGCCGACTACGACAACGACGGCTGGCCGGACCTGTATGTCTCGAACCTGGGCGGGACGAACTTCCTGTACCGGAACAATCGCAACGGAACGTTTTCGGAGTTCGGGCGCGGCGCCGGCGCCCCTGGACCAGGGCAGGGATTCCCGACCTGGTTCTTCGACTACGACAACGACGGGTTCCAGGACCTCTTCGTCGGATCGTTCGTCACGTCCGTCGACGAAGCCGCCCGCGCCTATCTGCGGTTGCCGCGCAACGGCAACACGCTCAAGCTGTACCGAAACCTCGGCGACGGCAGCTTCCAGGATATGACGCGGCAGGCCGGGCTCGACAAGGTGCTGATGGTGATGGGCGCCAACTTCGGCGACATCGACAACGACGGCTTCCTCGACATCTATCTGGGGACCGGCAACCCGTCGTACGCCTCCCTCGTGCCCAGCCTGCTGCTGCGCAACAAAGGCGGGCAGTCGTTCGTCGACGTGACCGCCGCGTCTGGCACCGGCGAGCTGCACAAGGGGCACGGCGTCGCGTTTGCCGATCTCGACCACGACGGCGATCAGGAAATCGTCTTCGAGGTTGGCGGCGCCACGCCCGGCGACGCGCACGCGCTGCGGCTGTTCGAGAACCCGGGACACGGCCGCGACTGGATTGGGCTCGACCTGGTCGGCGTGAAGACCAACCGAGCGGCGATTGGCGCGCGGATCACCGTCACGGTCGAGGGTGAGGGTGGACGCCGCGTCGTGCACCGCAGCGTCGGGAGTGGCGGATCCTTCGGCGCCTCACCGCTTCAGCAGCAGATCGGGCTCGGCCCGGGGGTGCGGCGTGTCGACGTGGAGATCTGGTGGCCGGCCAGCAACACACGTCAACGCTTCTCGAACGTGGACAAGAACCGGTTTCTCGAGATCACCGAGTTCGCTCAGGCGCCAAGGCCTCTCGAGCGGCCCGTGCTGCGGTTGGGGCGGCCATGAGGAAGACGGCGATCGCTTTCGCGCTGGCTCTGGCGGCCGCGGTTCCGGCCCAACCCGCCGCCCAGGCGCGGCATGCGATGCGCGGCATGGTGCTGACCGTGGACGCCGCGCGGAAGACCATGGTGGTATCGCACGACAGCGTTCCGAACGTGATGCCGGCGATGACGATGCCGTTCGAGGTGAGGAGCCAACGGGAGCTGGAGGGCCTCGTGCCCGGTGCCATCGTCTCGTTCACGCTCGTCGTCGCGAAGGAGTCGGCGCACGCCGAGGGGCTGCGCATCGTCCGGTACGAGAGCGTGGAGCAGGATCCGCTCACGGCGCGCCGTCTGCGCCTGCTGCAGAAGATGACCGGCGCGCGCGGGACGCCGGTGGCGGTCGGCCAGACAGTGCCCGACTTCACCTTGACGGACCAGGCACGCGCTCGCGTGTCGCTCTCGCAGTTCCGCGGGAAGGTGGTGGCGCTCAATTTCATCTACACGAGCTGCGTGCTGCCGCAGTTCTGCTATCGCCTGGCCAATCATTTCAGCGTCGTGCAGCGGCGCCTCCAGGCACGTATGGGCCGGGACGTCGTGCTGCTCACGGTCACCTTCGACCCGGCGCGCGATACACCGGAGCGCATGGCCGAGTACGCGCGTCAGTGGAGCGCCGACCGATCCGTCTGGCGCTTTCTGACCGGCAGCGCGGACGAGGTCGGGGGCGTGTGCCGCCTGTTCGGCGTGGACGCGTTCCCGGATGAAGGGCTGATCAGCCATTCGACGCGCACCGTGGTCATCGATCGGCGCGGCGCGCTGGCGGCCAGCATCGAAGGCAACCAGCACACGGCCGCGCAGCTCGGCGATCTCCTCGCCGCCGTCCTCGCTCGATGACTTGACTTTGCCGGTACCCGCGCCGTATACCTCTGCGGCGTATGACACCGACCCGATCCGTTGCGCTGCTCGTCACCACCCTTGCGCTCTGCGAAGTACTGTCTGCGCAGGGATCAAAGACGTTCCAGTTTGCGGTGAGCGCCACCGACGCGTCGGGCGCGCCGGTGACCGACCTGAAGCCTGACGAGGTCGTCATGACCGAAAACGGCGTGCGCCAGCAGGTCGTCAAGGTGGAGCCGCTGTCGGTCCCGATCAAGCTCACGCTCGTGGTCGACAACGGCATCGACAGCACCGACGCGCTCGTCCACTATCGTTCGGGGCTGACGGGGCTCGTAGAAGCGCTGCCGCCGGACGTCGAAATGACCCTGATCACGATCGCGCCGCAGCCGCGAGCGGTGGTCAGGCCCACCACGGATCGCGCCCAGATCCTGCGCGGGCTCAACGGGTTCGCCCCCGAGCAGGCGGCGCCCCGCTTCACCGACGCGCTGGTCGAGTTCAGCGAGCGCCTCCAGCGCGAGGTGAAGGACCGGAAGATCGCGCCGTATGTGCCGGTGATGATCATGCTCTCGACGACAAGCGTGCAGCAGACCAGCTACCAGCCACCCGATGTGACGAAGGCCGTGAACTTCCTGGTGGGCCGCCGTGCGCGTCTGAACATGGTCGTGATGTCCACGCGCACGGGGCAGGCGACCTCGGCGGGCTCGATCAACGCGAGCGTACAGTCGACCATCGGGATTCCCGTCGTGAAGGCCACCAACGGCCGTTACGAATCGCTGGCGGTGTCCAGCCGGCTGGCGACGCTGCTGCCCGAATGGGGCAAGGACCTGGCCGCCCTGCACCAGCGGCAGCACAACCAGGTTCGCGTGACGGTCGAGCGGACACAGGCCGGCGAGCTGCAGAACCCGCGCATCGAGCTGGCGCGCCCGGGGCTCACCGGTCAGGTCACGATCGACGGCTTCCTGCCCTAGAAGCTGACGCCGGCGCCGAGATAGAGGCGCCGCGGCGGCGCGAAGGCGTTGCCAAGACCAAAGAGCGGGTTCGGCAGCAGGTACGGCTGGATGTAGGGCGCCGTGGCGCTCGTCCGCAGGTCGAGAAACTGCTGCGCGTCGGTCGAGAGCCGCGTCTGGTTGTCGAAGACGTTCAGCAGGCGCGCCTCGAACGTCACCGCGGCCCGCGTGCCGGCCGGCAGGCGATAGCTGGTCATCAGATCGAGATTGGCCCACGTGGGGTTGCGGTGCGTGCCCGCGGGCTCGATGTAGTTGAGCGTGCCGCCGGGCACGTCGCGCCCGCGCGCCGCCCAGGGCGAGCCGCTCTGCACCCGCAGATAACCCGACGCGGTGAGCCGCGAGGTGGCCGCCCACGTCCCGAACACCTTGAACACGTGCGGGCGGTCCTCGAAGAGCGGGCCGAAGCGGTTCGGATCCTGGACGTCGGCGCCCGGACCGTCCTGGATGAACGACGACGTGTTGAAGACGCCCGCGGTCGCGTAATCGATGTCGTAGTTCCCCTCGAAGCGGCTCCAGGTGTAGCTGACGCTGCCTTGCCAGCGCTCGGCGAGCTGCCGCCGGAGATCGACGGTGACCGCCCGGTAGGTGCGGCGGGCGTCGGCGTCCTGGCACGCGGCAAACGCGACGCACGGCAGGTTGGTGGCGACGAAGGGCCCGCTGGTGGGCGACGTCCCGTTCATCCGCGACGGCACGTCCTCGATGAAGTTGTGCATCTCGCGCGACATGAAAAACACGTCCACGCTCAGCGACGGCCCGAGCGGGCTCGCGTACCCGAGCACCACTTCGTCCGTGTAGATCGGCGCGATGGCGGGGTCGATCAGCTTGCCGGTAGTGGAGGCCAGAGGCCCGCTCGAGAGCTGGTCGCCGGCGAGACTGAAGATGGTCTCGGTCTGGAAGATGCGAATCGGGGCCAGGCTGCGGCCGCTCGATTTCTGGTCCATGTTGTAGTAGCGGCCCCAGTCGCCGTACACCTTGTCGCTCTTTCCTTTG
>Ga0209486_10001022_pt1 | contig 12184 bp, 5 predicted proteins | sample NCCompost_FD_187518 | JGI IMG/M metagenome (GOLD analysis project Ga0209486, IMG submission 187518) | Agricultural soil microbial communities from Utah to study Nitrogen management - NC Compost (SPAdes) (version 2) | ecosystem: Environmental > Terrestrial > Soil > Agricultural land | place: USA...
AACTCGATTCAAAATCATTAGTTAACTTTTCCTACTTCCCTTCATTCGGGACCGTGAGGTCGGAGGTTCGAATCCTCTCGCCCCGACCAGTAACGTACATCACATCAATACTTACAGTGGTGAGCGCTAACGCGTGGCCAATTTGTGGACAAGTTTTTTTGGATTTAGAGAATTAACCACCCACTAACTCCGTCACATATGCAAAAAACCGCCTGAAACGTGAAACCTGAAAGTGGTCCTCACGCAAGGTCCAATTTTTCACTGATCGGAACCGGTTGCTCGGTCCGGATCTAAATTGCGGATCTTACAAAGGATGACGTGAGGTTTGCGCAGACCGATCTAAGCGGTTAACGACCCCTCGCTTCTATACTGATAAATGCCAGTCGCCGTTTGTAATCGGTATTCAACTGCAAACGTTTACAACAATCGCATCCGGGCTTTAACAATTCCCAGGCTGGCGTGAATCGTGCTCATGAAGGCTTACGCTGTCAAAAGTGTCACATTGCTAATGTGTCACATTGCTAATTGACGCTTGGCCATCTCTGAAGTATAAGACCACAGTCGGCCGCAGCGAATCACCCGTCGCGGTTCCTGTGGTTTCTCTCCCCCAGCGCCATGTAACGTCGCATTAGGCACTCTACTAATTTGGCATCTACCTTCAAGGGAGATCTCACATGCCGCTGTATCCTCTTTCTCGCACTGTCTATTCCTGGTTCAGACCAAACGCTCGACTCCAAAGAGATCTAATTTCTTTCAGAAGTCGTGGTTTTGCCATGGTCCTGGTCGTCTGCCTGTTATCGAGTTCCACACCCGCCGCGCCGCGGACGATTGTGGACGTGGCAAACGCAACCAGCGTCACATTGAAATTCTGGTATCCGAACAGTTGGCTGGCGAAATTGATCCAGGGCCAGGGAAATGGGAAAGCAAGGAAACAGGAGACGCAGGCGGAGCGCGACGCCAAAGTTAGTCGCCTCCAGATTCTTCCTGAGAACGTAGTTGTCGATCTGAGCGATGAGGTGAGATTTGTGGCGATTGCTTACGATCGCGATGGTAACGCAGTGGGTGGAGTCAAGACGGAGTGGAGCGGCCAGGGTTCTTCACCTAATCAGAAGGTGCGCATCTCTCCGCAGGGAAATTTCGAAGCGACGACCCCGGGAGAGTTCACGATCTTCGCAAACGCCGCCGGCCAGACCAGCCAGGTCAAAGTGACGGTCCGAGCGACACCACGTCGTGATCCGAAAGAAAAGCCGACGCATACCCGACAGGTCTCTACACGTGACCTGCCTTCACAAGCCATCGCTCCCGCCAAAGAACCGAAGAACGGACAAAACAGTCTGGCTGCGAGTCGCGATTCGCGAAGCAAGAGACGCGGTTCGGTCAGACGATCTCATACCGCAAGCAAAGCGACCGTAACACCCGCACCGATGTTTCAGGGTGGTGGAGGTTGGGACGGCACGAATTATTGGTCGGCGGACGATCCCGGAAACCGCGTCGGCGATCCTCCGGGCGACACTCCGGACGAAGGCATCGGCAGCGGCAACTTTCAATTCTCTGCCGGGATCTACAGCGGCGCCGGAAGAGGAATCGACGTCTCGCTTGGTCTCGCGTACAACTCTCGCCTTTGGAACAAAGCCGGAACTCAGATCAGTTACGACAACGACAAAGGTTGGCCCGCGCCGGGGTTCAATCTGGGTTTCGGCAAGATGCTCGGAATGACTATCAACAGCGGCTGCATGATCGTCGAGGCCGACGGCACGCGCCACAGCTACACCGGTTCAATTCAGTTCTTCAGTTGGGGAACCATCGGTACCATGCATACGACCGACGGCTCGCTCATCGACTACACCTACCAGACCGGCACCAACGGCGTCATCACCTGGGCCCAGGCGAAGTTGCCTAACGGCACAGTTGTAAACTACGGCGCCTATTCCCAATCAGGTGGAGGAGTCTTTCCAACGTCTATCGAAGACGCCAACGGCAACATCATCAGCATCGCTTACGTAAACAACGCCGGACCACGCATTCAGGCAGTCGTCGACACACTCGGCCGCGTAGTCAACTTTCACTACAACCCGAGCAATCTTCTAACGGCGATTACCGGACCAGGACTTAACGGCACTACTCGAACGCTCGTCCGTTTGCACTATCACCAACACACAATAAATCCCGGGTTCAACGGGCTGAATGTAGCGGTCCGCGATTACTATCCGTGGGTCCTCGACGCCATTTACTACCCGGGCACTGGCACCGGTTTCTGGTTGAATGATTCTGACTCTTACTCAAGCTATGGAATGCTCGCAAAAGTAGTCGAACAACGTGGCATGGGCTTCTCAGCTTCGTCGCTCAATGACATGGGCACTGTTTCGCAAGGATCACTGACGCGCAAGGAAGAGTACAACTATCCGCTGTCGCCAAACTACAGTCTTACCGACGCTCCCACCTATACGTCGATGACCGAAACGTGGACCCGAGACGGAACGAATCTCGACACGGCGACCACCGGATACGTAGTAGACCAGAACCCGACGCCACCAACGCCGCGCACTACGATCGTCACGCTGCCGAACGGTACCAAGCTGAAACAATTCTCAGTCAACGCGCCGGGTCAATGGGACGATGGGCTCTTTTACGAGGACCAGACCTATGTGACTGAAGGACAGATACTTCAGCGCAATAAGATCTTTTGGGAACCCGGCGCGTACGACGCTCACCGGCAAACCCGCGTGGAGAGGACCGACGAACGCGGGCAAATGACTGCCACCGAGTATAGCTACGGCAGTTCCTATAATCAGGTAACGGAAGTGCGTGATTACGATTACGGCGGCACCAGTCTGTTGCGGGCCACGCGCACGACCTATCAAAACAGCGCCAACTACACCAACCGCCACATTTTTAATCTGCCGCTGATCGTGGATATCTTCGCGGCCGACAATGTGACCCGGGTGTCGCGCACGGAGTATCAGTACGACGGTCAAACCCTCACCGACGCGCCCGGCGTCTGGATGCACGACGAGACTCACAACCCGTACGGACCTCTGTACGAGCAATGCGATTGCTATCAGTGGGACCACTGGATGATCGAATGTCTGCAATGGAATTGCTACTGGTACAGCAACTACAACCCGGCCACCGAATATCGCGGCAACGTGACGCAAGTCACCGGCTACGCCAACGCTGCCAACCTAACCGGCGCGCTGACAGAGACGCGGCGGTACGACATCACCGGCAACATGGTGACCTCTTCGACCACGTGCTGCCAGCAGACCACGCACACCTACTCGGTCGATACACAATATGCTTATCCGCATTCGCAAACACGTGGCTCGGCAACCGATCCGTATGCGCAAATAACGACCAGCGCCACTTGCGACTTTAATACGGGCCTCGGCCTTACCTTGACCGACGCCAATGGACGAGTTTCCAGTACGACCTACGACGCCAACACGCTCCGGGCCACCAGCGCAATCTCGCCCACGGGCGCGCACACCGATCATGCGTACAACCATCCAGCAATGACGATAACCACGACCACCTATCTCTCTACGGGCGGCGTTGCCGATCAGGTTATCAAGTACCTCAACGGTCGCGGACAGATTCGCCAGGAGAAAGCACTCGGGCCCAATAGTGTCTGGGACATCGTCGATACTGCTTACAACAACATGGGCCAGGTCTCGCAACAGACGCGGCCTTATCGCAGCGGCGAGACTCCGCAGTGGAGCACTACAACCTACGACGCTCTTGGTCGAACCACAATCCTGACAGCGCCTGAAGGCAGTACGACGAAAACTTTCTACAATGAAACCTGGAGACCGGATGTCGCTAGCAGCGCTCCCGGCGAGACCACGCGCGTGCAGGATGGATGGGGTCGCGAGCGCTGGGGCCGCACGGACGCGAGCGGTAACCTGGTCGAAGTCGTTGAGCCGATCTTTTGGGGCAGCGGATCCGTAGTCGCCGGCATGCAGACCACCTACACCTACAACACTCTCGGCAACCTCACGCAGGTTGTTCAGGGTGCCCAGACCCGCACGTTCAAATACGACTCCTTAGGCCGCTTGACGGCGCAGAAACTGGCCGAGATGAATGCCACTCTTAACGACGCCGGAACCTACGTTGGCTCCGGTAGCTGGAGCGACGTTTTTACCTACGATGATCGTTCGAATCTGAGCACGCGCACGGACGCGCGCGGCGTGAAGACTGTCTACAATTACAACAACGATCCGTTGAATCGCCTGCAGTCGGTGTCGTGGGATACGAGCGGCTTTGGCGACAGTGCTAATCCGATCGTAGCGGCGCCTACGGTTAGTTTTACTTATCGTACGAAAGGGAGTCCTTCAGACCCCAAAGACATCACGCAACTCGTCACGACAACTGCTGCCGGCGTCAGCACTGAAACTTTGGCGTACGACGACCCTGAGGCACGAGTGAGTTCAAGAACTCTCACGTTGAATAGCCGATCGGGCTATCCTTTTGTTACCAATTACAGTTACGACTCTTTGCACCGCATAACTGATGTCTTGTATCCGGCAGAGTACGGCAACGGCAGCGCGCCGCGTAAAGCCGTGCATCTGGACTATGACATTGCGAGCCGTGTTAATGGTCTGAGTTTTGGCGGCCAGACCCACGCCTCGAACATCGCTTACAACGCGGCCAGCCAGATGACTTCGATTAATGTCGGCACTGGCACAAACCAGGTGGCGGAAAGTTACTCTTACAGTGCGCAGACAGGTTTGATGGAAAGTCAAACCGCAACGCGCAACGGTACAGCGTTGCTCAATCTTTCCTATGACTATGTGGGCGCGAATGGAAAGCGCAGTGGTCAATTGACCAAGATCCTGAATAACCTCGATCACGGAAAGGACCGCGGCTTTGAGTACGATGCGCTCGGCCGTCTGCTTAGAGCAACTGGCGGGCAGAACATCAATTGGGCGCAAAGCTACGAGTACGACCGTTATGGCAATCGTAGCAACGTCTTCTCGTACGTGCTCGAAGATTACGTGAAGAATTTCTATCAGAGCGTGTTGAACCGGCAACCGAACTCTTCCGAGTTGACGTCGTGGTTGAACACCCTGCGCACTAACTACTCGCAAGGGCAGTTGCCGTTTCTGGAGGGAATGAAGAGCCTGGGCGTTTCGCTGTTCTCTTCGCAGGAGTACATCAACCGCAATCGCACTGACAGTGAGTTTGTCTATGACCTTTACAAGTCATACCTCTATCGGGAGCCCGACGCAGGCGGATGGGCTTTCTGGACCAGCCAGGTGCCGTTAAACGGAAGACCCAACATTCGCCTGGCATTCGACCTCGCGCCGGAATTCCACGCGAAGGTGCGCGGCATCAGTCCTTACGGGCCACCCGCGGGCGTGACGGTTCCGCGTGATGGATTGCAAAACATCTCTTTTGACGCGGCGACCAATCGAATTACCAGTTCCGGTTGGACCTACGATGCAGCCGGTAATCAAACGCGGACGCAGAACAGCGGCGGCGTCTGGACGCGTTATCAGTACGACGCCGCGGGTCGTCTCGCCAAAGTCAAAGCTGATGACAACGTGACGGTCTTGGGCAATTACACCTACGGTGACGGTGGCCAGCGGTTGATTGCCGAAGAGGCTGGTATCAGGACCTATTTCGTCGCCGAAGGTCTGTCATTAATTGGGGAGTACACCGAAACCGGTGGGTCTACGACTCCCCTCTGGTCCAAGTTCTACGTCTACCTGAGTTCGCGGCTACTTGCGACTCTCACTCCAAACGCGGGCAGCGAGTCAGTTATCTATCACCATCCGGACCGCCTGGGTACGAGAGTCGTAACCAATCCCGCGAACGGCACATCGTTCGAGCAAGTCACGATGCCGTTTGGCACAGCCTTCACGGCGGAATCAACTGGTTCCACAAACAAACGCTTCACTTCTTACGAGCGCAGTGCTACGACCGGTCTGGATTATGCAGTCAATCGGCATTACGACTCGCAGCAGGGACGCTTCACGCAAGTCGATCCAACCGCGATGAGTGCGACTACCTTGACCAATCCTCAATCCCTCAACCTTTACACTTACGTGCAAAACGATCCTGTAAATTTCGTCGATCCTGCCGGACTGGAGCAGTGCTTCGCGAGGTTTATGGTGACGACTGTCTACAACAGCGAGGGTGACATCATAAGTGAGACGTGGGAATTTCTGTTCATCTACTGCATCGGCGGTGGCGGGGGCGGCGGTGGTGGTGGTGGCGGCGGTGGTGGCGGCGGTGGCGGTACAACCGTGAGCCACCATGCACAGAGCAAAGAGCAACAAGCCGCCAACCAGAAAGCTTGTGACGACAAGTTGAAGAAGCTATTTGGTGGACCTGATGCTCAGGTAGGGTCGGTTCGTGATCCACTAACTGTCGGTAGCAATCCAAATGCGCTTGCTTACGCGCAACGCTACGGAGGCCCCACTGACCGCATTGGAGAACGACCCATCGGACATGGACCGGCTCCATACCCGCAAGGCAGGGGATCAGATAGAGGTGGTATCTTCCATATTTATCCTAACTCAGATGCAACCTCGACCGGTGGCGCTCTCTACGCGCCACCGGGAGGTCGAGTGAGTGGAATAACGACTCATGATAGAAATAGAGATGCTTCCCTGCACTGGAACGTGATGACCGTGAGTTACAATAGCGGACCGTACCGCGGTGTTTCGCTGGAGTTTGTCCACGTGAGGCCCGGCAGCGGACAACCGAATGCAGAGGGGTCGGTCCAAATCGGATTAATCGGCGGGCTTGGAAGTATAGACAGTAAGAACTACATTCATACGCACGTGGTTACCAAGCTCAACGGTAAGCGAGTTGACCCGAGAAGTATCTTTTGCAAGGAGTTCGGATTCTAAGCAAGAGAGTGAGGCACAATGTTGATATCAGCGAAGTTGGTGCTGTTGTTTTCCGTGTTTGTCGCTAGTTCGGTAACGCCTTCAACGCAGGGTGCGAGCCCACAAACGCCGCAGCCGCCGCAACCGACGTTGAATAATTGCGAGATGAACAATAACTACCTTAATAATGCGCATCATCTCGCGGGGGACGACAGCACCATCATCGCGATTGCGCACCTCGGCACCGGGGAACGCAATCCGGATCTTAATCGCAGACGACTCCACAACGTCAGGGCCTATTTGACGCAGTTCGGGTGGAAACGTCCTCCCGCGACTGTGGTTACGGCGGAGGGTGAAAGGGTCAACGGTTATGGCAGGATCGATATCTATGTAAGAGGAGGGCACTGGACTTCATTGGCCGTTCGGCGCAATCTGGATTTAATCGTGGGCTCTTGCGAACCTGACCATATGCGTGGTCGCGAGGAGAACATGACCTTCTACCCTTTTAGGGATCGAAAGAAGCCTTGAATGCCAGGCGCGCTGCACACATACAACTGCTTAGTGTCGGTTCAGAAGAAAAAGGTCGGTGACGAGCGGATCAGGCTTACAGTTGATCAGCGGCGGTGGCGCTCTATTGTAGCTTCAGAAGAGAGCTACGGGTATCTGGTGTGGCCAATTTGTGGACAAAAGTTTTTGGATTTGACAATTGACTATCTATAAGCTGGCGGCACCTCTGCAAAAAACGCTTAAAAAGGTCAAAAGCTGAAAGCGATCCTCACCGATGGTCCAATTCTTCACCCCTCGGAACCGTGCGCTCTGTCAAGCGTAAATCACTGATTTGCTTAAGATAGCGTTAGTCAGAAGGAAGACAGACCTTGTGGTCGGTAAGCTTTTAAATGACGGATTCCAATTCGCAACCACACCATTCTCTAGCGACCGATCGGCATACACCCGTTCTAAGCAACGACTTCTGCCTTCAACTCAGAAAGTTTGTGAATGTCTGCTGCTTCTATGCCGCCGCGCTAGACTTCCACTGCTTGTAAATTGCGTTGCTGATAGCGTATTCGCGACAGACTACATAACCGCGCGCCCGGCTTCACCGATGATCTGATGTTCGCCGAATCTGCTCTTCCGCATCGAAGCCTCCTGGCATCATAGTCGCCCGGAAACCCCTACTTTCAATGGCCCGCATCTCGGGATACTTACACTTTCAGTCCGTGTACGGCATCGCAGTGTCAGGATTCGAATCTCGCATTAACTGAATTGCTGTATCGCGATTATCGCGTATAACGCCCTGCATTAGCACGGCCTGGCCGCGCCGAACACTGAACCTTGCTGGATTCGCTTCCCGCTTGCCAAATAAAGCTATTTTCTTACCTCTTTCAAATACTTACCCCATTCGCTAAGTCCTTTTGAAGTGGAAATGCGAGCGTTGTCTTGATGAACTGCGTAGGGAGTACGATGAGCAACCCACTTGAACTGTTTCTTACGATTTTTTCGTAGAACATCAACCAGGTTAGTGAAACCGCCAACTATCTGATCAGTTTCTTTGTCTCCCACGCTAATGAATAAAAAGCCCTTCAGGCCAGAAGAAGCAGAAAGAAATTCAGCCACTCTATTAACCATCATGTTGTCAAACCCAAAAGGAGTTTGTTGGTGTAGATTTTAGTCATGAAAGTGTTGGAACTTCAGCTGCCAAAATAAACCGCTCCGAAATTGCAGGAAGCTGCTGAGCGCCTCAGTGTTTCTCCAGAGCAGTTGTCCATCCTGAGTATCGAAGAGAAGCTTGCTCAGCACGAGGAGGAATTCCGTCGCTCGGTTGAATACGCGCTCCAGAAGAATGCCAATCTCTATCGACGGCTTGCCTGATACGTACTTGTCTCTTCTGGAAGTTATCTCATTACATTCCCTCTTAATTGCCCAAAGTGGAGGAAGCTCTGGTTTAAGAGATCGTGCGCTTTGGAATCCGCGTTAGCGCAACCGGAGGCTGGTTTTAGTGGCTAGGATCAGGATCACTCATGCCGCAGCGCCAGGCTACGAGGACCCAATGGCGACTACCGCAGGAATAATGGCGGCTTCGGAAACATCTTAGGCGATATCTTTGGCCGACCTTAGGGTCTGGCTAATCAAACAACACCTCTAACTGAATTGAAAAATGCCGCGATTGATCGTCGCGGCATTTCTTTGGTTGCGTGAATGCGGCCTCCTTGTAACCAACGTCCAAAGCCGCCTTGGCGATGTCGGTTCCCCATACCATTAATCCGTTTCACTAACGACTTGAACTCCGGGCCACAGTTGGGACAAAGATCTTTAACCCACGCATGCTTTCACCATGCTTGATATTGACAGTCAGAGCCGTTAGTAGCTTAGACTTCTGAGGATCGTAGTAGGAAACCCGAGTTAACCGCCCGCTGCCCAGCTTATCTTCATGGACAATAAGCTTGTACCTTCCAGCCGACACTGACTCAAACTTAAAGCGGCCTTTCTTATCTGTGAACTGGGACGACTCGCCGATGTCGTCCTTCTCGGGTATGAGCGCAATACCGGCATCGGCTAGGGGTCGCCCATTCTGATCGTAAACGCGACCTTGTACCGCATTGTCAATCTTGAACGCGAAGTCTATAACAGCGTGTCTCTTCGGTTTCAGCGTAAATGCCTTGTACGATTTGGAATGCATACGTCTTTCTGAGACCGTGGGAAAAGACTCATCCCTGTCTATTATCCAGCCGTAAGGCATCTCTGGTGCAATCAGATATTTTCCAGGTGGTAAACCGTAAATCTCGTAGACACCATGCTCATTTGTTGCGGTTTGGAAGGTGCTGTTTTTTCCAAGGATGCGAACCTTCTTCCCGGCCACGGGAAAATCGCCGTCAAGAGTGCCTGACACACGAGTCTTACCGTGTACTTTGTCGAGATTGTTAAGGTAGAGAAGATCGTTTGCTGCATCGCTCACTTCAGATGACCTGCCCTGTCCCAGGTACCAGAGATCTGAAGCTTCGTCGGGAGGATTCAGATACAAAAGATATTCGCGCCCGATCATCTTCTCATCGAACGTCCAAAGGCAATCCCTGTGCGAAACTTATCGCGTCTTGCACCTTACCTCAACACGCCAGTGCCTATGACTACTCTGGTTCCGGCGGTCTTGATCGCATAACGCGCGTTTGCGGCTGGTGTGGCCTGCTTGGATTATTGATCTTCAGCCACGGATTTCACGGATGGAAAACACGATCCCGGACGCGATAGCTTCAAAGGGGTGCTGGTTATAATCTATGGCTGCTATTTACTGCTAGCTCTTCCTAATAGTCCCTGAATTAATTTCCAGATCACGCGCCCGGATTTTTATGTTGCATACGCCTGGCGCCAGATTGTCGGGTAGTCTGAACTTCACCTGCGCGAAGTTGAAACCAGGAACCACGCGCACGTCTTCGGCCGCGACGTCATGACTCTGACCGTTGCTGTCCACCAGGTTAACTACGACCGAGGAAGCAGCTTCACCCTGAGCTGCCTCGAGGTTTGTCACGAAGACCATCACTCTCGTGTTTCGATCAAGCCCCGGATTGATCAGCGGCCAATTCACTGACGAAATCACCGGGAAGCAACTGTCAAGCAAAGGCGCAGACGAGAGACAGCGGTAGTTGTTTGATAAAGAGTTTCAAGTCTGGATCCACGTGAGAATGATCGAGTAAGAACAGGTCAAAACTGCAGGGATCAGATGGAAGCCGCTGTTAATCTACGTCTGTTTGCTCAAACGATCAAGGAGATACTAAAACTCACGCGAACTTTTATTCCCTGCCGAGCACCGCCCGGATAATCGACAGCCGCGCGAACAGGCGAGACTCGGGATACTGAAACTGGTCGGCGGCGGCTAAGGCGCGACCGAAGTCGCTTTTTGCCACGATCGCTAACTCCTGGCCGTAACGGATTACCACCTTTCCGAGCTTGCTGTTGCCAGGCAGTGGCATCTCGCCGGGCTTAAAGATATGGACCTCGAACCCGCTAAGCGACGCAGCGGCCGACAGGAGTTCGTTGAGTTTGTTTATGCCCGACTCCAGTATGTCAAGACTCCGCTGTGGCTCGATCGCGCCTAAGACATGCGCGACCTGCAACTGATCTTCGAACTGCTCGTAACTTGTCGCCGGCCGCGTCACCAGCCCGAACGCTTCATCCAGGAACTGGCGAGAGTGCTTTGGATTGTCGCTCTTTGTGGCTTCGGCTAACTGAAGCAGCAGACTGACCCGATCCTGATCCGAGGTCACCGCCAGCGTCTGCCGCAGCTCTTCAAGTTGCGTGGACTTGCCATTGCGAAGCTGCTGCTCCGCTGCGCCAATTCTTTTGAGAACCAAAGTGCGCACGTTGGTGTCCAGATGATCATTGGCGATCTGGCGCGCACGTTCCACGCTCCCCTCATCCAGCGCTTTGAGAGCGGCCTGCTGGTAAAGCCGATCTCGCATTTCCGACGGCGCTGAGGTGGCCGCAGTCAAGAGGTTGTTAGACGTGCCTTGTGGAGTGAGGTAGGTTAATTGGTCCATTCCCCGGTGTGTTTTGTTGTGGTCATTCAGCTCGCTGATTTTCTGTCGTACGGCTTGAGCGCGCGTGGGCAGGTATTGCTCGATCTGCGGCAGCAGCGGGCGCAGATTCAGTAGTAGATCTCGAGAGTTGTTCTGTCGATTCGGTGTCGCTTTGAGCGCTACCCCGACCACAGTTTCCAGCAACTGCCGGTAGGCAGGATCCGACGGTTGCGGTTCTGATCGCAAAATTCCCAGGGCGAGGCTAGTGGCGCCATAACTGGAAAGCAAAGTATCCGGCTGCAATCGGCCAAGGATCTTTTCAGTTAGTCGTGCGGCGCCTGGTTTACTTTGCTCCTGGAGCTTTTCCAGTACGGAAATTATGGTGACCGAGTACTCGCCGCGATCGAGCATCGCTTCAGCCTTGCGTAGAGCGAGGTCTGGGTCCCTCGCTATGGTTTGAGTGAGCAGGAGTTGTTCAAGGTACGCGTCATTCTCCGGCACACGGCCCTCCGGCGGCCCGACCTTCGGTTGTCGCGTCTTCTGAAACAGCTCATAGGCCAATGCCGGGTCGTGCCGTGCTGCTGTAAGTACGAGTTCCTGACGCAACTGAGCCGGTGATTGGTGATCGTAGACTAGGTCAAGACTCCCGTTGGTTTGTTTTTCCAGTTCGACAACATTAGCGGCAGCGTCCAGGAACAAAGAACGGGCGCGGGATTCGTCACGCTTCCAAAGCAGATCGGCCGCTATGATCTGAAGGCGGCCGCGGTTCTGCGGGAGTTTGAGTGCGTGCGTACTTGCGATTACATCTTCCAGCACCAGGTAGGCTTGCTCCTCAATCGC
>Ga0209486_10001024_pt1 | contig 12180 bp, 12 predicted proteins | sample NCCompost_FD_187518 | JGI IMG/M metagenome (GOLD analysis project Ga0209486, IMG submission 187518) | Agricultural soil microbial communities from Utah to study Nitrogen management - NC Compost (SPAdes) (version 2) | ecosystem: Environmental > Terrestrial > Soil > Agricultural land | place...
CGTTCGCCGGGCGCATCACCATGCTGCGCGTGGTGTCGGGGACGCTCAAGTCGGATACCACGGTCCACAACTTCACTCACGAGTCGGCCGAACGGCTGGGCCACCTGATTGCGCTGCAGGGCAAGACGCAGACGCACGTCTCCGAGCTCAAGGCGGGCGACCTGGGCGCGGTGGCCAAGCTCAAGGAGACCAAGACGAACGACGTGCTGGCGGAAAAGAACGCCACCGTGAAATTCAACGAGATCAAGTTCCCGGAGCCGGTGCTCTCGTACGCGATCGAGCCGAAGAGCCGCGGCGACGAAGACAAGATCAGCACGGCAATGCAGCGGCTGCGCGAGGAAGATCCGACCATCGGCTACACCCGCGACCCGCAGACCCACGAGCTGCTGCTGGCCGGTCAGGGTCAGCTGCACATCGAAGTCACGGTCGCCAAGCTGAAACGCCGCTTTGGCGTCGAAGTCAACCTCAAGCCGCCGCGGATCCCCTACCGCGAGACGATTACCGCCGCCACCGAGGCGCACGGCCGCCACAAGAAGCAAACGGGCGGACACGGCCAGTTCGGCGACTGCAAGATCCGCGTTCAGCCGCTGCCGCGCGGCAGCGATTTCCAGTTCGAAGATGACATTTTCGGCGGTTCCATCCCGCGCCAGTTCGTGCCGGCGGTCGAAAAGGGCATCCAGGACGCGCGCATGCGGGGCTTCCTGGCCGGCTATCCGATGGTCGACTTCAAGGCCACGGTGTTTGACGGCTCGTACCACGCCGTCGACTCAAACGAACTGTCGTTCAAGATGGCCGGATCGCTGGCGTTCAAGGACGCGATGGCGCGCGCCCGACCGACGATTCTCGAACCGGTGATGCACGTCGAGGTCTACGCACCCAGCGACTTCGCCGGCGACCTGATGGGCGACCTGAACGGCCGGCGCGGCCGCATCGCCGGGATGGACACCCGCGGCATGAACACGGTGATCCGCGCCCAGGTGCCGATGTCCGAGATGCTCACCTACGAGCAGCACCTGACCTCGGCAACCGGCGGGCGAGGCTCGTATCACATGGAGTACTCGCACTACGAGGAGGTGCCGCAGCACCTGCAGACGAAGATCATTGCCGCGGCCAAGGCGGAGCGCGGTCAGGAGGTCGCCGAGGAGGCCTGACCCGGCCTCAGTCGGTGACCGCCGCCAGCCTGACGACGTAGGGCTCGGGAGCGTCTGTCACGAAGGCGCGCATGAACTCGCGCTCCATCGGCTGATAGCGGCGCCGCACCTCCGCGATTGGCACGTACACCGGCCCGTCCGGGTGTGGACTGACCAGCGGCTCGATGGCCGCGTAGCGGGCCAACGCCGCGTCCCCGTTCGCCAGCACCTCGAAGTCGTCGATAGCGTTATCACTGTAAGACTCCTCGCTGACCCGTCGGCCCTCGCGGAACACCCGGCTCGCAAACCTCCGCTCGATCGTCTCGTCCGTCGGCACCGCGCCGCCACCGTGCATGACGGCCTCGAACAGCGGCCGCGACATCTGACCATCGATCTGCCAGTTGTAGGCGACGAGTCCCGACACGGCCCTGCCCGAGGTGACAAGGTATTGCCGCGCCGATGGGATGCGGTTGTCGAGCACAAGCTGCTTTCCATGCGACGACACAGGCCAGGTGAAGATCGCCAGATGGGCCTCCACTTCCCCGCCCTGGACATAGGTCACGCGTAGATAGAGGTACGAACGGCTTCGATCCGCCGGGTCGGCGATGGCGAACGCGACCGGATCAGGTTCCAGCCCTTCGCGCCGCCAGACGCTGCCAACGCTCCGTCCATCGAGCGTGAGCGGCGCCGGCCCGGGTGCATCGCCGCCGACCCACTCTGCCTCGACCCGATCGATCACCGGCTCGCGGGTACTGGTCGACGGGTCCATCCAGGTATTCGTCTCGAGCGTGCCATTGACGCGATGGTTGATGACGCGCCACTCGCAGCGCATCGATTCGGCGCTGAGGGTCAACGTGACGCCGCTCGGATAAGGCGGCTGCGCGCCCGCCGAGGCCACGCGGGCACAGGAGGGCGCGAGATCGGCGTCGTAGCTTGTTTGACGGACTTCCACGTACGGAACGGTGAACACCTGGCCGACGACGGCGTCCTGTTCGAGGCCAAGGCGTCCCGTGAACACGAGAACCTGGGCTGCCGACGGGACCACCCCGGCCGGAATCGGCAGCCCGAACGTCCACTCGGCGCCTGGCGCAAGAAGAACCGGACTGCCGTCGTCGAGGGCAGCCAGCCTGGCACGGCGCTCCATCGGGCTGCCGGGCTGGTAGCGGGAGTGGACCTCGAAGGATCCCTCCATCTCCTCGGCGCTGTCGTTTCTAACGCTGATGATGACCCCTGACGGCGTCCACGCGACGCGCGTAACGGACATTGCACCCCGGAAGAAGTAGTCGAGGACGCCGCTGGCGTAGCCGACAGCGCGGGGAAGCATGTGCCCCGCCACCTGATTCCAGACGACTCCGTCCATGCAGGGATAGGGCGGCGGGGCCTCCGTGCCGTAGGCCTCGGAGGCGCATTCCGCGCGCAGCGGATTGGCAGGCAGCAGCCCGAGGCCCGCGGGCCTCGACCAGTACCGCCGGACCCGGCCTGATGGAATGTCCAGGTTGACCCGAATCAGCCCCTCGTCGGTGGGCGACGGATACCCGGCGCGGAAGGTGTTCTCGCTGTAGAAGTTCGCGTTCGCGATTTCAGCCAGCCCCGCCGCCACCGGCCAGCGCGGATCGGCCGCGACCGTCAGCCAGGGATTGCGGCCGTCGTAGCGGTCGGCGTCGACCAGCCTGGCAATCGGCACCCGGGCGATGTGCTCGCCCGGTGGAGGCGGCAGCCTCAGGATGTCGGGCACGAACCCGATCGGCGCGGACAGGAACTTCGAGACAAAAAGGTCTTCGAGCGGCGCCGATCCATGCTGGGCCGACACCCAGAACTCATATGAACTCGACGCCGTGAACCCGCCCAGCGGATGCATGTCGTTGCGGGTGTGCTCGGGCACCGAGGCGTCGACCACGAGGTGCATGATCTGCCCGAGCGCGCGGAACAGATCGGCCCAGAGCGCCTCACGCGCGGTCGGGTTGGGTTCGACCAGCGCCTCATGGTAGATGCGACGTGCATCGCGCCACGACCAGAAGCCGCCCGTGTCGAGATCTCCCTGGTGAGGCTCCTGCATCCAGCGCACGGATGAATCGTGGCGATCGATGATGAAATCGAGACCGGCTGTCTCCCATGGCTTGAGCGGGTCGTGGAAGTGCCGCAGGAAACGAAGTCCATCGTCCTCCCGAACGCCTCCCTCTTCTACCCATTCGCGGATGGTTCGGCCCCGCAGTTGTGTTTCTATGCCACGGCGAAACCCGGCCTGGTTGCGCAGATACTCGCCGAAAGCCTTGGACAGCTCCGTTGCTCGCCGATTGACGATGCGATGCGTATCGGTATTGAGGCCGGCAACAGTCGTAGTCGAGAGAAGAGCCAGCCCTACCGTCAGGCCGACAGACATGAGTGATCGAATTGTCAACATGACATCTCCGCCCTGTAAGCTCTGACCGCACGGTCAAACTGAATCGCCTTAGCGCCCGCATCTACAGACGGCCCCCCGGGAAGCCGCTCACACTGCTCTTCGCGCGTCTTCAGACGGCGCATCTTCAGAACGGTGTCGTCGACGTACAACTGCCCGCCCGCCGACACAACCTGTTCAGACTCGGCGACATACCCTGGTGCAAATGCGCTGAATCTCGGTGCGCCGACAAGGACGGTGAAGAACCGCCGCTGGCGCAGGATTTCGAAGCGGCCGTCCGCATCGGTGACGGTTTCCTGGGCGTCGTAAAAGCTCTGCGTCCAGTGGACCGGGTTCGGGCGATTCCGTTCCCAGCTGACCATCACATGGCCACCGGCGACCGGCGCTCCGGTCTCGGCATCCACCATGCGGCCGTAAAAGGGCCCCCACTGTCCGGCGCCGGAGCGGCAGCCGGCCGCCGCCAGCAGCACCAGCAGGAGCCACCAACGGCGCGCGGTGAACCGGCCTAGAACTGCCACAGCTTCCACCCTCCGTCGGCGTCGACCGCGAACGAAATCGGAAACGAGTACCGCAAGCCGTCATGGTCGCGCATCATTTCGCACTCGGCCCGGCCGGGCGCGACTTCGACCAGCGCCAGATCGGTGAACAATGTGTCAGTGGCCGCCCGCTGCGCCGGCGTCAGGCGGGCGAAATACTCAGTCCACGCCGCGCGCCGATCGCGATGTACGAACGACGCCGCGGCCGTCAGATCGTCCGCGCGCATCGCCGCCTTGAAGCCGCTCCACGCCGCGCCGAGCCGCGCTTCGAGCTGGAGCCGGTCGTAAACCTCAATCAAGCCGCGCGCGACCTGGACGCGGCCGTCTGGCGCGGCCGTGGTCAGCGTTGCCAGGTAAACCCCTGGCAACGTATAGACGTACTGCCCGCGAGGGAGTCCGTTCCCCTCCTCGTCTGGACGTCCATCGCTTTCGAGATCGAGCGAGTAGTCGCTACCCGACGGAATCCCGGTCGCCGACAACCGAACAGTGAACGGCGCCAGTCCTGCAGCCGGGAATACGTCGAGTCGCGGCGCTGCAGCCAGCGACGCAGCCACGGTAATGGGAATGGTGTCCGACGACTCGCGACTGCCCTCACGGGCGACGACGGTGAGCGCCGTCATTCCTGCCGCGATCGGCACTTCAACCGCGAACGTGCCCGCTTCGTAGGTCGCAGGCAGCGATTCGAAGCCAAGCTGGTGCTGCAAGACCTCGGGAAGCAGGATGGTGACGGCTTCCGGGCCGCCGCCGACGGTCCCGCGAACCCAGGCCGTCCGGGTCACGATCACCGCATCAGGCATCGGCTCGAGGATGCGCACGCCAATGCCGCTCACCGCGAACGAGTGGATCGCGGGCGTCTGGTCGACGTTGCCGGCCCGGTCGCGCGCCACCACCTCGAAGCGGTGACTGCCGGCAGCGAGGCCGGTGAGCTGAACGCTCGCGGCAGGACTAAACGGCGCCCAGGGTCCGCCGTCGAGACGCCAGGAGAACTCGATGTCCGGTGACAACGTGTCGGATCCGCCGAAGGCGATGACGGCGGTGGGATCGGCTGTCCCCGCGAGCGTGCCGCTGAGGATGAACGTGTCGGGCGGGGTGCGATCGACGACGACCAGAAGTGTCACTTCCGACCTGTTGCCGGCGCGATCGGCAGCGGTGGCGCCAACTGTGTGGAGGCCTTCCGGCATCGCCGCAGAATCGACCGCCACCGATGCAGACAGCGGTTCACCGCGCGCCGCCACCCGGACGTTCAGCTCGCTGACGTGATCCAGCGTGAGCCGGAGCGTCTCCATTCCGCTGTCGTCGTCGGCCGCGCCAGCGCGAACCACGAATGGACCGTTGACGTGGCTCTCGACGAGAGGTTCCTGAATCTCGACCCTCGGCAGGTGATCGTCGTGAACGACCGTGGCGGCAGCCGGGCGGCTAACCAGTCCATTGCCCGCGTTGGCGGTGGCGACAACGGCGAACCGCGTTTCGGCGTTGCGGGCCAGCGGGACGCTGACAGCGAATGACGAGGCCGCGTCTGACCTGGTGGCAACCAGCAGGCCACCGGCGGGCGTCATCACCTGCACCAGGCTGGCCGCCTGCGCGCGCCCGGTGACGCGGAGCGGCGTCGCATTCGTAAACGGCGGCACGGTGAGCACCGGCGGGGCCGGCGGCTGGAACCGCAGCACCCGCGCCGGCGCGCGCCCCTCGACCACGTAAAGCTCGCGTCCGGCACCGAAGGCTGCGGCACCGAGCCGCGCCAGGCCGGATGCGACCAGCCCGAGCTCGCCCCCGCTGCGCCGCTTGAGGATCAGACCTCCGGCCGAAGACACCTGGGGCGGCCAGGAGGCGGTAACGAAGACGTCGCCAGCGGCATCGATGGCGACGCCGTTGGCGCGGCGGTCGAGGCCCCGGAGCAGCGGTTCAACCTGGCCGGGCATACCATCTGGCCGCCAACGGAAGCGAGCGAGGACGCTGCGGGCGATCGTTTCGCCGGCAAGCGAATCGGCAACCGCGTAGATGCCGGTGCGGTCGACGGCCAGCGCCCGGATCCGGATCAGCCCCGACGGCTGCCGCGTCAGCGCTCCTGATCGATCGAGCCGGAGGATCTCATCGTCCACGCCGGGTCCACGCCGCGACGCGACCCAGATCCAGCCATCGGCGCCGGCGGCGATCGCGTGCGCCCGCGTCACCGAGGCAGATACGAGCGAGACGACGCCGCTGGCGGGATCGAGCCTGAGCACACGCGTGCCGTCCTCGATGACAAACACTCCATCGGCTGCGACGGCAACGCCGCGCGGACGACTCAGGTTGTCGAGGACGACGCGTTTGGCGCCTGAAGCTGCGATCCGCGTCAGCGTGCCTGCGCGTCGATCGGTGACGAGCACCGCCCCATCGCGTTCGACCGCGATACCCGACGGAGCGTCGAAGCCGGTTGCCACTACCTCTGAACCGGCGGGGCCACCGCTCGACAGGACGCCTGCGTCCCCTCGCGCGATGACGGTTACGGCGGTCACGACCGCCGCGAATGCGAAGCGGGCAGCGAGAACTGATAAGGAGTGTGCAGCCACGTCGCCGGCGACGTGGAGCAACGCATCTGCCCGCCGCCGGCGCTATCAGTCGGCGCTGCAAACGGATGACGAATGGAGGGTTGTACGAAAAAACGCCGCTGCTGGATGGCAGCGGCGTTCGCGAGGTGTGAACTGGAGTTACGAGCCGCCGGCCTTGCGCGGCGTGGTCGACTTGCGGGCCGCGCCCTGGGTCTGTCCCTTGGCCTGCCCCTTCTGCGAGCCCTGATCCTTGGGGCCGCGCATCCGCTGCGCCGCGGCTTTCAGGCGATCGCCGACGCTCTTGGCCTTCGGCTTGGCCGCTTCCTTCTCCGCCGCGGCCTCTTCCGCCGCCCGCGGGTTGTACTCGCTGCCGACCAGCTCGACCTGCGCGACCTCGGCCGAATCGCCGCGCCGGAAGCCAACCCGCAGGATCCGGGTATAACCGCCGGGCCGCTCCGCAAACCGGGGCGCGAGCGTGTCGAACAGCTTGCCGACCACCGCCTTGTCCGGGATCTCGGCCATCACCATGCGGCGCGCGTGCAGCGCCTTGCCGTTGGCGTCGCCCGCCGCGACGCCGCGCTTGGCGATGGTGATCAGCCGTTCGACGAAGGGACGCAGCTCCTTCGCCTTCGGCATCGTCGTCTCGATCCGCTCGTGCCGCAGCAGGGCGATCGCCTGGTTGCGCAGCAGCGCCAGGCGGTGCTCGGTGACGCGGCCGAGTTTCCGGTGTGCAAGGTTATGTCTCACGGCTTACTCCTGGTGCGCTCCCGCGGGCTGATCCACGCGCATGCCGAGGCTGAGGCCCATGCTGTGCAGGATCTCCTTGATCTCGTTGAGCGACTTCCGGCCGAAGTTCTTGGTGCGCAGCATCTCGGCTTCCGTCTTCTGCACCAGCTCGCGGATGGTCCGGATGTTCGCGTTCTTGAGGCAGTTGTACGACCGCACCGAGAGCTCGAGCTCTTCGACGCTCTTGTCGAGATTCTCGTTCGAGCTGCCCGACCGCGGCTGGTCCGCCTGCGCTTCCTGCCCCTGATCGGCCGCGTCGTCGACGTTGATGAAGATGTTGAGGTGGTCGCGAATCAGCTTCGCCGCCAGCGACACCGCGTCGCTCGCGGTCACCGACCCGTTGGTCCAGACGTCAATCGTCAGCTTGTCGTAGTCGGTGGTCTGGCCGAGCCGCGCCGCCTCGACGAGGTAATTGACCTTCTTCACCGGCGAGTGAACCGAGTCGACCGGGATCCAGCCGATGCCGAGATCCTCGTCGAAGTTCTTGTCGGCCGAGACGTAGCCGCGGCCGCGCTTCATCCGCAGCTCCATGTGGAGCTTGCCGCCGTCCGAGACGGTCGCGATGTGCGCTTCCGGCTCGAGAATCTCGACGTCCGCGTCGCCCTCGATGTCTTTGGCGCGCACGATCCCGGGCTTGTCGACCCGCAGGTAGAGCGTCTTGGTGTGGTCAACGTGCAGCTTCAGCGGAATCTGCTTCAGGTTGAGGATGATGTCGGTCGCGTCCTCGACCACGCCGGGGATCGGCGAGAACTCGTGGAGCACGCCGTCGATCTTCACCGCGGTGATCGCGGCGCCCTCGATTGACGACAGCAGCACGCGGCGGAGCGCGTTGCCGATGGTGGTGCCGAAGCCGCGTTCAAATGGCTGGGCGTAGAACCGGCCAAACCGATCGGTCAGGGTGTCGCGCTCGAAATCGAGCCGCTTGGGACGCTGAAAACCTTTCCAGAGCATTGATAGTTCCTTTCGCGAACGGGCTGGCAGCCCCAGCCTCCAGGCCTGCGGGTTATGTCCACCAGCCTCCCGCTGCAGGCCTGAAAAGCTGCGGGCTGGTGGGCGCGAATCAGCCTGTAGCTGGTAGCCGGTAGCTGGCAGCAATTCGTGCTACCAGCCACAAGCTACCGACTACCCGGCTTACTTCGAATACAACTCGACGATCAGCTGTTCCTGCACCGGCAGGTTGATCTGTTGACGCGTCGGGATCGAGCCGACCTTGGCCGACATGCCCTCGGCGTCGAACTGGAGCCACTCCGGGACGCCGCGTCCCTTCACTTCCTCGAGGGCGTGGGCGATCGAGGCGTTCTTCCGGCTGCTCTGCCGCACAGCCACCACGTCACCTGGCTTCACCGAGAACGACGGGATATCGACCTTGCGCCCGTTGACGATGAAGTGGCCGTGTCGCACCAGCTGCCGCGCCTGCGGACGCGAGGTCGCGAACCCGAGGCGGTAGGCGACGTTGTCGAGCCGGCGTTCGAGCAGCTGCAGCAGCGTTTCGCCGGTGATGCCGCGGGTGCGCTCCGCCTGCTCGAAGTAGCGGCGGAACTGGTCCTCGAGCACGCCGTAGATGCGCTTCACCTTCTGCTTCTCGCGCAGCTGGACACCGTAGCCGGCCATCTTCGACTTCCGGGTCTTCCCGTGCTGGCCGGGGGCGAAGTTGCGCTTCTCGATCGCGCATTTTTCGGTATAGCAGCGCTCCCCCTTGAGGAACAGCTTCATGCCCTCCCGGCGGCACAGGCGGCAGACCGGACCGATATAACGTGCCATTAGACCCTTCTCCTCTTCGTCGGACGGCAGCCGTTATGCGGAATCGGGGTGACGTCGCGAATCGACTTCACCTCGATGCCCACGGTCTGCAGCGCGCGGATCGCCGACTCGCGGCCGGATCCAGGCCCCTTGACCCGCACTTCCACCGACCGCAGGCCATAGGTCTTGGCGGCGTTGCCGGCATTCATCGCCGCCTGGGTGGCCGCGAACGGCGTGCCCTTGCGCGAGCCTTTGAAGCCGATGCCGCCGGCGCTCGACCACGCAATCACATTGCCCTCGGTGTCGGTGATGGTGATGTGCGTGTTGTTGAACGAGGCGTGGATGTGCACGTAGCCGTGATGGACGACGCGCTTCTCGCCGCGCTTCTTGAACGCCTTGCGGGGAGCCTTTTTTCCGCCTTCTTTCTTTTCGCCTGTGTCGGGCGCTGCTGCGTCTGCTTTAGCCATGCTTATACCGTTTTCTTCTTCGCGATTGCACCCTTGCGCGGGCCCTTGCGGGTACGCGCGTTGGTCTTGGTGCGCTGGCCGTGCACCGGCAGGTTGCGGCGGTGCCTCAGGCCGCGGTAGCAGCCGATCTCCATCAGCCGCTTGATGTTCATCGAGATCTCCTTGCGGAGATCTCCTTCCACGCCGCCGACATCTTCCAGCACGCGGCTGATCTTGCGGACGTCCTCTTCCGACAGGTCCTTGACGCGGATGTCCGGGCTGACGCCCGCCGCCCCGAGAATGTCGTTCGATCGCTTCCGGCCGATGCCGTAGATGTACGTCAGTCCGACCTCGATCCGCTTGGTGCGCGGAAGGTCGACGCCTGCAATTCGCGCCATCGCTTACCCTTGCCTCTGCTTGTGTTTCGCGTTGGTGCAGATCACCCGCACGACGCCGCGCCGGCGCACGACCTTGCACTTGTCACAAATCCGCTTGACCGAAGCCCGTACTTTCATAGCTTTTTCACCACCCGTCCGCGCGTCAGATCCCGCGGCGTCAACTCCACCATCACCCGATCGCCGACCAGCAGCCGGATGAAATTCTTTTCCGGCCCGCCGCCGACATGCGCGGTGATCCGGCGCGAGCCGTCGATCTCCACCCGATACAACCCGCTGGGCAACTGCGCTTCGACCACGCCTTCAACGCTCATCCGCGTCGGCCGATGCTCAGGTCCGCGCGCTCGAGCCCGACACGGTCCGCCGCACGTGCGACAGCTCGCCGCGTTCCGCGTCGAGCAGCGTCAAGATCTCGCAGCCGTCGCCCGTCACCACCACCGTGTGCTCGAAGTGCGCCGACAGCGTGCCGTCGCGCGTCACCGCCGTCCAGCCATCGGACAGCACCTTCACGCCGGCGCCGCCGATGTTCACCATCGGCTCGATCGCCAGCACCATGCCTTCAGCCAGCCGCGGTCCACGTCCACCGGGGCCGTAGTTGGCAATCTGCGGTTCCTCGTGCAGCGCCGTGCCGATGCCATGGCCGACGAACTCGCGCACCACCGAAAACCCGTTCGCCTCGACGTGCCCCTGGACGGCGGCGCCGATGTCCGACACCCGCGCGCCCGGCTTGACCGTGTCGATCCCGAGGAACAGCGCCTCGTTGGTAACGCGCAGCAGCTTCTCCGCGTCGGGCGACACGCGCCCCACCGGCACGGTCACGGCGCAGTCGCCGAAAAAGCCGTCCAGCCTGGCGCCCATGTCTATCGACAGCACGTCACCCTCGACCAGCTTCCGCGGCGACGGGATGCCGTGCACCACCTGTTCGTTCACCGACGCACACACCGTGGCCGGGTAGCCGTGGTACCCCTTGAACGCCGGCTCCGCGCCGGCGGCGCGCACCTGCGCCTCGGCGAACACGTCGAGCTCCTGGGTCGTCGCGCCCGGCACCACCATCCGCCGCAGCGCCGCGAGAATGGTCGCCACCAGCTGGTTGACCCGCCGGAGCCTGTCGATCTCGCTCTTCGACCGGCAGACAATCATCGGCCACCGGTCCTCTGGGCGCCGATCGCGCGATCGCCGCTCCCGACGGCGTCGTGCACCGTCGCGTCCAGATCGCGGGCGACAAAGTCGGGCGCCTGTGCGCCGTTGACGATCCGGAAGGTCGAGCGGCCGCGATAGTAGTCGATCAGCGGTTCGGTCGCGCGCTGATACACCTTCAGCCGTTCGCGCACCACCGCCTCGCTGTCATCGGCGCGCTGGATCAGCTGGCCGCCGCAGCGGCGGCAGTCATCGCCGTCGGCGGGCCCGGCATTCTCACCGCACTTCGAACACACGCGGCGCCCCGCCAGGCGGCGCAGCAGCTCGGCTTCCGGCACCGCGATATCGACGATGATCAGCGGTCCCTTGCCGCGCTCCTCCATGATGCGATCGAGCGCGCGCGCCTGGAACTGCGTCCGCGGAAACCCGTCGAGCACGAATCCGGCGTCAGTGTCAGGCCGCTTGAGGCGCTCCCGCACGATCGCCACGATCGTCTCGTCGTCAACCAGCTCGCCGCGGTCCATCTTGGCCTTGGCAATCATCGCCACCGGCAGGTTGTCCTTGATGCCCTGCCTCAGGATGTCGCCGGTGGAGATCTTCGGCACGCCGTAGTGGCCGGCGAATCGCTCCGCCTGTGTACCTTTCCCCGCGCCCGGCGCGCCGAGCATGATCAGGTTCAGTCCCATCTACCCGCGCCGCCCCCTGATCCGCGTCTTCTTCATGAATCCGTCGTAGTGCCGCATGATCAGCTGCGACTCGATCTGGTTGACCGTATCCATCGCCACGCCGACCACGATCAGCAGCGACGTGCCGCCGAAGATGAACGTGATGCCGACGCCCTGGGTCACCCACTGCGGCAGCAGAGTATCGAGCTGTTCGCCGATGAACGGAATCGGCGCGACCTTGAAGCCGGTCAGCAGGAACTCCGGCAGGATCGCGACCGCCGCGAGGTAGAGCGCGCCCACCAGCGTCAACCGCGCCAGGATCGTGTCGATGTGCTCGGCCGTGCGCTTGCCGGGCCGGATGCCGGGGATGAACCCGCCGTACTTCCGCATGTTCTCGGCCACGTCGTCCGGGTTGAAGA
>Ga0209486_10001025_pt1 | contig 12175 bp, 14 predicted proteins | sample NCCompost_FD_187518 | JGI IMG/M metagenome (GOLD analysis project Ga0209486, IMG submission 187518) | Agricultural soil microbial communities from Utah to study Nitrogen management - NC Compost (SPAdes) (version 2) | ecosystem: Environmental > Terrestrial > Soil > Agricultural land | place...
CCCAAGTCTTCTTTGGCGACCCGGAGCTGCAAAACCGAGGCGCCCTCATTGGTCGTTTCATCAATCTCCACGGCGCCGGGATTGTTCACCAACGACTTTGCGAGAAATTCAATCAATTCCTTCATGGAATGAATTTCTTAGCCAGCCTTGGGCTCTTTTCTGATCAGCTCGGAGACCGTTTGGGACGGTTTCGCGCCTTTTTTTATCCAGGCGTCGATCTTCTCGCGATTCAATTTGACGCCGCTGGTTTTCGCCCTAGGATCGTAGGTACCGACCTGCTCGATGTAACGGCCGTCGCGCGGAAAGCGCCGATCGCTTACGACGATGCGATAAAAAGGCTTTTTCTTAGCTCCATGCCGGCTCATTCTAATTGTTACGCTCATGCTTGTCTTTCCTTCTCCTTGTTAGTGGAAAGGGTTGGGCATCCGGCTGAGCAGCGAGCGCATGCCGCCTTTGCTGACCCTTTGCATCATTTTTTTCATTTCCAAAAATTGTTTCATCAAACGATTGATATCAGTGACGGTCGTGCCGCTTCCCTGGGCGATACGGCGGCGCCGGCTGCCGTTCAGAATCGCCGGATTGCGCCGCTCGTGCAGCGTCATCGAATTGATAATCGCTTCGACGCGCTTAAGCTCTTTCTCAGCCTTTTCAGAGTCGACTTGAGCTGCAAGTTTTTTACCGCCGGGGATCATCTCAAGCAAGTTGCCCACCGGTCCCATGCGCTTGATCTGTTGCAACTGGAGTTGAAACTCCTCCAGGGTGAATTGCTGCTTCTGGAATGCCTGTTGTAAGCGCGCGGCTTCTTTTTGCTCGACGTTCTGCTGGACTTTGTCGATCAGCGAGAGCACGTCGCCCATGCCGAGAATACGCGACGCCAGCCGATCGGGATAAAAGGGCTCGAGCGCATCGAGCTTCTCGCCGATGCCGGAAAACAAGATCGGCTTGCCGACCATTTCACGGATGGACAGCGCGGCGCCGCCGCGCGCATCTCCGTCAAGCTTCGTGAGAATGATGGCCGATAGCCCCAGCTGCCCGTCGAATCCCTTGGCCTGGTTGACCGCGTCCTGGCCGGTCATCGAATCGGCGACAAACAGGATCTGATGCGGCTGGACGGCGCTTTTAATCGCGGTCAATTCCTGCATCAATTCTTCATCGATGTGCAGCCGGCCTGCAGTATCGATCAGCAACACGTCGCAGAATTTTTGCTTTGCTTCCTGCAGGGCGCGTTGGCAAATCACCACCGGCGAGATCTCCGGATTGGCATCGTAGACCGGCAGTTGGAGCTCGCCGCCCAAGATTTTTAGCTGCTCGATGGCCGCCGGACGATAAACGTCCGCCGGCACCAGATACGGCGTGCGCTTTTTCTCTCTCTTGAGATAGCGGGCGAGTTTCGCCAGAGTCGTTGTTTTGCCCGAGCCTTGCAGCCCGACCAGCATGATCACCACTGGCGGAGCGGCTTTGAGATCGATGTCCTGGTGCTTCCCGCCGAGAAGATTAACCATCTCATCGCGGACGATCTTGATAAATTGCTGTTCGGGCGTGAGGCTCTGGAGAACCTCCTGACCCATGGACTTGGTTTTGACCGCTTCGAGGAAAGTCTTAACAACCTGGACATGGACATCGGCCTCGAGCAGGGCGAGGCGGACCTCGCGCAGGGCATCATCGATGTTTTTCTCGGTGATCTTGCCCTGACCCCTAAGCCGCTTAAAAGTCAGCTCGAGCTTGTCGGTTAACGTTTCAAACATGTATGAGGACGCTAAATTGCGATATTTCCTAGGAAAAGTGTCAAGGCAAGTTAATATGAAAAGTTTTCCGAGTCAAGGAAGGACAAACTAGAAGGCCCGTTACGTACGTCTGAACGCTCGTAACGGGCCCGATACCGCCTTCTAACGAGGGGGGATTTACATCATGCCGCCCATTCCTCCCATACCACCCATTCCTCCCATGCCACCCATGCCGCCGCCTGGAGGCATGCCAGGCATGGCTGCCTTATCGTCCGGTTTTTCCGCGACCATCGCTTCGGTCGTTAGCAACATGCTGGCGACCGAAGCGGCGTTTTGCAGCGCGGTGCGAACGACTTTGGTGGCATCGATGATTCCCGCCTTAAAAAGATCTTCGTATTCTTCGCTCGCGGCGTTGAAACCGAATGCGCCTTTGCCTTCTTTTACTTTCTGAAGCGCAATGGAGCCTTCGACGCCGGCGTTGATGGCTATGCGGCGAAGCGGCTCTTCAGAGACCCGCTTTATGATATTGACGCCCCAGCGTTCGTCTTCGGACACTCGGATCTTTTCGAGAACGACCGCAGAGCGGAGTAGGGCGACGCCGCCGCCGGGTACGATGCCTTCTTCGACCGCCGCCCGAGTGGCGTGCAGGGCGTCTTCGACCCGTGCTTTCTTCTCTTTCATTTCGACTTCGGTCGCGGCACCGACGTTGATCACCGCGACGCCGCCGATGAGCTTTGCCAGGCGTTCTTGGAGCTTCTCCCGATCGTAATCGGATGTGGTCTCATCGGTCTGGGCGCGGATTTGTTTGATCCTACCTTCCAGGTCGGACTTCTTGCCGGCGCCGTCGACGATCGTGGTATTGTCCTTATCAACGACGATTCTCTTAGCGCGTCCGAGATCCTGCAGGCCGATGTTATCGAGCTTGATGCCCAGCTCTTCGGCGATGAGCTTGCCGCCGGTAAGGATCGCAATATCTTCAAGCATTGCCTTGCGACGATCACCGAAGCCCGGCGCCTTGACCGCCACGCAACGCAAGGTGCCACGGATCTTGTTGACGACCAATGTGGCAAGCGCTTCGCCTTCGATATCTTCGGCGATAATGATGAAAGGCTTGCCGGACTTGGCGATCTGTTCGAGGATCGGCAAGATTTCTTTCATGTTGCTGATCTTCTTCTCGTGGATGAGCAAGTAGGCGTCTTCGAGAACGCACTCCATTCTTTCCGGATCCGTGACAAAGTAAGGGGACAAGTAACCGCGGTCGAATTGCATGCCTTCGACGACATCAAGGGTGGTCTCGAGACCTTTGGCCTCTTCCACGGTGATGACGCCCTCTTTGCCGACTTTGTTCATGGCTTCGGCGATCACATCGCCGATGGTGGAGTCGTTGTTCGCAGCGATGGTGCCGACCTGGGCGATCTCTTTCGGATCTTTAGTCGCCTTCGAAAGATTCTTGAGCTCGCCGACGATCGCCGTCACCGCTTTGTCGATGCCCCGCTTGAGAGTCATCGGATCGTGACCGGCGGCCACGAGCTTGACGCCTTCGGCGTAAATCTGCCGCGCCAGAACCGTAGCGGTCGTGGTGCCATCACCGGCGACATCGGAAGTCTTGCTCGCGACTTCCTTGACCATCTGCGCGCCCATGTTTTCGAACTTGTCTTCGAGCTCCACTTCTTTGGCGACGGTAACGCCGTCTTTAGTGACATTGGGCGCGCCGAAAGATTTGTCGAGCACGACATTTCGGCCTTTTGGGCCGAGTGTTACGGTCACGGCGTCGGCAAGGATATTGACGCCCCTGAGAATGGCATCGCGCGCATCGCGATTAAATTTAACTATTTTAGCTCCCATGTTTCCTCCTGAATTCGATAGAAAAATTACTTCTCAATGACGCCGAGGACGTCGTCCTCGCGCATAATTAAATGCTCATCGCCGTCGATATTGATTTCGCTGCCGGAATATTTTCCAAACAGTATCCGATCGTTCACTTTGACATCAAGCGGGGTGATTTTACCGTCGTCGTTGACTTTCCCTTTGCCGACCGCAACCACTTTACCTTCCTGCGGCTTCTCCTTGGCGGTGTCGGGAATGATGATGCCACCCTTGCTTTTTTCCTCTTCCTCGATTCGTTTAACGATGATCCGGTCCTGCAAAGGCCTTATTTTCACTTCCTGCCTCCTTTGTAACCCATTAATTTTTAAGGATTTGTCCTAAATTAGCTGGCGACAAAAGCCATCTAAGCTAGGCCGCGATGAATCTAAGCATCAATTTTTTGATGTCAAGGTTTTTTCACGAATTCCTTTTCGGTTCAAGCTTCTTTGTCGCTCGTTGGATTTTATTTGCGTTGTTTTCGGGACTCTTCTTCGAAATATTTGCGGTAAAGTATATCCCATTCCCGGCTGCCCTGCGGCACCTGGCGTGAAAGCGAGGAGATCTTTTGGCGGACGATCTCATCGATACGATCTTCGCGCTGAAAAAAGTCCTGCAGCACCTGCTTCGTCTCGGCCAGAGAGCGCCCCTCGTTGGGAAACTCGGCGAGTTTGTCTTTGCGCAACCCGTCCATTATCAGATGGGCGAGGTGAGAAATACGGCTCTCGGATAAACGGATCACAGGATAAAACCTTTCTTGGCCGCCAGCTTTTGTTTGGCTAATAGAAACATCTTGTAGGAATCCATGTCTCGCGCCGCGCGCGCATGAGAGACGAGCATTCTGCGCGCTTCTTCCTCGATGGCTTCTTCTTCAACGAAATTCTTGGCGATTACCTCCGCGACCTTTTTTTTGATCTGCGCATCACCGCTCCCAGTGACGATCAATTCTTTGGCCCGATAGCTCGTCATCAGTAACTCCGCCAGTTTTTCAAGCTGTTCCGGTTTGATCTTCATCGCATGTGGAAATCCTTGTGGGTAACCTGCCGCGAAGCCGTGAGACGACCGGTAGATTTGTGGATAAAAAATTTCTATCTGGCTGCCGCGGCGATGTCAATCTTATTAGGGTTCTACCCTTTGCCCTGTGTCGAGATGCAAAAAATCTTGTACAATCGGCGCTTTTTTGCCAATATAAACATCTTCGCTAGATTTTATGAAAAGCCGGATTAGAGATTATCCACAGGGTTCAGGAGCCCGCCGAATCGGTCAGGTCGCAGGATCTGTGGAGAAGCCGCATGTCTGTGGATAAGCCTGCCCGCTTGCGCGCCGGAGGGCGAGTTGGCGTGGTTGCACCGGCAGGGTGCGTTGAGCGAAAGTCGCTTGAAACCGGGGTCGAAGCGATTCGCACTGCCGGCTTCCAAGTCGAGCTGAGCCCGAACTTATTTGCCAGTAATGGATATCTCGCCGGAGCAGCCGAGGGACGCGCGCAGGATTTGTTGGATTTCTTCCAGCGCCGGGATATTGACGCAATCTTCTGCGCGCGGGGGGGATTCGGGTCCGTTCAACTCCTGCCTTACTTGAATGTAAAGATCGGCAGCTATCCGAAAATTTTTCTCGGGTACAGCGATGTCACGATATTGCTCAACTGGCTTCGACAGTCTTGCGGTCTGGTCACCTTTCACGCGCCGATGGTGGCGATGGATTTGGCGCAGGGCTTGAGTGCGGCAAGCGCGGCGCACTTTTGGTCTCTGCTGATGGGGGAAATAAGCGGTTGGAAAATCAGTCTTGGCGAAGTTATCCGTCCAGGCAAGGTCGAGTCCGAACTCATCGGCGGCTGTCTCTCGATGTTAGTGACTACCCTCGGTACGCCTTACGAAATTGATACGCAGGGAAAACTGCTTTTCTTGGAAGATGTCGGAGAGAAGCCTTATCGAGTCGAAAGAATGTTGACCCATCTCAAAATGGCGGGAAAGTTAGAGGACGTTGCCGGTGTGTTGTTTGGCGACTTTACCGACTGCGAAAGCGACGGTCCCAGGGGCCTAAGAGAAGTCACCATCGATATGTTTCACGATGTGTCCTATCCGGTGGTTATGGGAATGAAGGCCGGGCACGGGCCGGAAAACTTCGCCCTGCCATTGGGTGTAAAAATGCGCTTGGACGGAGACTCAGCGAATCTGGAAATGCTTGAAGCTCCGGTAGTTTGATCCAGGCGGCGGGCAGGCACGCGCGCCCGCCGATTGCCCCTCATACAGCCGAGCAGCCATTGGCCGCCGCACCGCTAGCGAACTATCAAGTCACTAAAGAATCAAACAATGAATTTTCATTCCGTTGAAAGCGCCTTTCAGCAGGCCGTCGCTGACGGGGTTTTTCCCGGTGCCGTGGTCCTGGTGAGCAAGGATAGCACTGTAGTTTATGAACAGGCATTCGGTTACCGAGCCTTGCTGCCGCACAAGGCAGTGATGGAGACCGGCACGATTTTCGACCTCGCTTCATTAACCAAACCGGTTGCGACGACTGTTGCTCTCATGCTGCTGGTCAAAGAAAAAAAGTTGCGTTTGGACGATCTGGTCACGCGGATCATTCCGATGTATGGCGTGTTCGGCAAGAGCCGCACGACATTTCGCCATCTGCTCAACCATTCTTCAGGCCTGCCGGCCTGGAGGGCGGTTTTTGAAGAAATCATCAAGAGCGAAAAGACCGGGCGGGTCAATTTTGTCGCCAGCCGGGCGGCTAAAAATTTCGTTTACGAGTTAGTCCACCGTGAAAAGCCATTGAGCGCGCCGGGCGTCCAGTGCGTCTACAGCGACCTTGGTTTTATGATCTTGGGCGAAACGGTCGAGGTGCTTACCGGCAACAGCCTCGACCGGTTTTGTCAGGAAAGAATTTTTCGACCGCTGGGACTCCGCGCCACCGGCTTTATCGATCTGACACAACTCAGAACCCACCGTCTTCAGCCGGTGGAAGGAATGATCGCGCCGACTGAAAACTGCCCGTGGCGAAAAAAGATTCTTTGCGGCGAAGTGCACGACGATAACGCTTATGCCATGGGTGGAGTGGCCGGCCATGCCGGTCTATTTTCTTCGGCCCGCGATGTTCATGCTTTTCTGGTACGCATGAGCCAATGCTTTCAAGGACAGGATAATTTTTTACCGCAAGCTTTGGTGCAAGAATTCTTCAAGCGGAGTGAATTGTCCGGCGACGGCAATTTTGCCCTCGGTTGGGATACGCCGACGCCGGAGCGGTCGGCGAGCGGTCATCTGTTCTCGCCCCATTCGGTGGGGCATCTCGGCTTCACTGGCTGTTCGGTTTGGTGCGATTTGGAAAGGAACTGCCATATCATCCTGCTGACCAATAGAGTTCATCCCTCACGCAAAAATGAGAAAATCAAAGAGTTTCGCCCGTTCATCCACGATGAAATCATGAAGGTGCTTTTTCCATGAGCGACCGTCCGCCGCCGGGCAGCCATATCCATCTGATCGCCGTGTGCGGTGTCGGCATGGCATCGCTCGCTGGTCTGCTGCAGTCGCGCGGCTACCGGGTGACGGGCTCTGATCAGAATGTCTATCCGCCCATGAGCACCTACTTGGCGGATATCGGCATCCATGTCCTTCCGGGCTTTCGTCCGGAGCATATCTTGCCGCGACCAGACCTGGTCGTTGTCGGTAATGCGGTTTCGCGGACCAATTCCGAAGCACAGGCCGTGCTCGAACAGAACATTCCGCATATTTCATTTCCCCAAGCCTTGGGCCAATTTCTCATCGGCACGAGGTCGTCAGTGGTTGTCGCCGGCACGCACGGTAAGACCACCACCACGGCATTGGCGGCTTGGGTGTTCACGCAGGCCGGACTCGACCCGGGTTTTTTCGTCGGCGGGGTGCCGCTCAATTTCGGCAGCGGTTGGAAAGTCGGCTCCGGCAATCACGTGGTCATTGAAGGCGACGAGTACGATACCGCGTTTTTCGACAAAGGGCCGAAATTTCTTCACTACCGGCCCGAGCATGTGATTCTGACCAGCGTCGAATTCGACCATGCGGATATCTACCGCGATCTCGATCATGTCAAGGCTGCTTTCCTTCGGCTCATGGAGATCATTCCGGGCAACGGAACGCTGGTCGTGTGCGGTGATTATCCGGCGGCAAAAGAGATTGCCGCCGCGGCGCGCTGTCAGCGCGTCGCTTACGGCGATGGTGAGGGCGCCGGTTGGCAAGCGGTCAACGTCGAGTTTTCCGCGGGGCGAACTTTTTTCGAACCTTGTTACAAAGGAAAATCCGATGGGCGGCTTGAAGTTGCCGTTATCGGCCTGCACAACGTGCAAAACGCCCTGGCGGTTTACGCCCTTGGACGGGCCATGGGCGTCGAGCGGGCAAGACTCATCGAGGGTTTTCGCACCTTTGCGGGAGTGAAAAGGCGCCAGGAAATTCGCGGCGAGCAGCGCGGTGTCCTAGTGGTCGACGATTTTGCGCATCATCCTACGGCGGTTCGCCAAACCATCGAAGCGATTCGATCCGCGTATAGCGGCCGCCGGGTATGGGCGGTCTTTGAACCGCGCAGCAACACCAGCAAGCGAAATCTCTTCGAGCATGAGTTTGCCGCCGCTTTTGCGCTGGCCGACCGCATTCTCGTCGCGCCGGTTTATCAGCCCGAAAAAATCCCCGACGGCGAGCGCCTCTCGGTCGATCATGTGGTGCGCGAAATCAACCGAATCTGTGGCGACGACCGCGCTCGGAAAGCCGAAAGCGCCGCAGATATCGCAACCGTTATTGCGCGTGAAGCGCGCCCTGGAGACATCGCGCTGGTGATGTCCAATGGCGGCTTTGACAACGTCCACGAGCGAATTCTCGAATCGTTAGCGGTTTAGATAGAGCTGGGCGCATTCCCGACTGCAAAAATATCGCCCCGACTGGGCCACGGCGTTCGATTTGGGAATGTAGGCCTGACATTGCGGATCGAGCACCATGTCTTCTCCCTTCGTGTCGGGATTGAGCTTGCCGGAAATGCCATCTTTGCCGCGTCTGATCATCGATCGGAGCGCGGCAAAGGCGACATAGCAGAGCAGAAATAAGATCAGCAGTCGGAGCAAAAACATTTCGCTCCAAGTTAACGCGATTTCGCTACGCGTGGTAGAGGTGAATCTTTTTTTCGTCTTTAACGTTGATGAGCAGCTCGGAGATGGTCACGCCCAGTTCCGGATGAATCACTTGCGGGGCGATTTCGCTGAGCGGAATGAGAACAAACTTGCGGCTTGGCATTTCGGGGTGGGGAATCCGTAAGCTTTTTTTCTTTACGACCGCCGAGTCGTAGAGAAGAATATCCAGGTCGATGATGCGCGCGCCCCAGCGTTTTTTAATCTTTTTTCGGCCCATGGCGCGCTCGATGTTTTTGAATTTTTTCAGCAGCATCTCGGGTTTGAATTTAGTCTCGATCTCGACTGCGCCGTTGACGTACCAGTCCTTGGCATCACCCAACGGCTCGCTTTCGTAGAGCGACGATTCTTTAATCACTCGGGTGTCCGGCAGCTTGGCGAGTCGATCGACGGCTTCCAAGAAATTTTCTTTCTTGTTTCCCACGTTGGAACCGATACCGACGTAGACCTGATGAGCTATCGCGTTTGCCATGCCGTCGCTTTGCGGGAAGGAATATTACAGCTTGACCTTGCGAATCCTTTCCGCAACCTCCCGCAGTCGTTCCTTATCGACGCAGACCGTAAAACGCACATATCCTTCGCCGGCATCGCCAAAACCGTTGCCGGGAGTCGTCACGACTCCGGCCTCGTCGAGCAGCTTGGCGGTAAAATCGGCCGAGGAAAGCCCTTTGGGGCAGGTAACCCACACATAGAACGTGGCCCGCGGCTTTTCACATTCGAGCCCGACGGCGCGCAGGCCGTCAACCAAAATGTCGCGCCGCTCCTGGTAGATCTTACGCGACGGCTCGACGATCGAGTCGCCCAGGCGTAACGCTTCGATGCCTGCCTCCTGCACCGCCTGAAATATGCCGGAATCCAGATTGGACTTAGCCTGGGCCAAGCCCGCGACGATCTCCGGGTTTCCCACCGCCATGCCGATACGCCAACCGGTCATATTGAAAGTCTTGGATAGCGAATGAAATTCGATTCCTACCTCGCGCGCGCCGTCAACTTCGAAAAAGCTCATGGGACGATAACCGTCGTAGCCCATTTCCGTATACGCAGCGTCATGGCAGACGATAACGTTGTGCTTATTGGCGAATTCGATCACGCGCTTGTAAAAGCTCGCGTCGGCCACTGCCGCGGTCGGATTGTTGGGATAATTGATCCAGAGCAGCTTGGCCTTGTCCGCGATGGCGGCTGGAATCGCGTCCAGGTCCGGTAAAAAGTGGTTTTGCTTTTTTAGCGGCAAGAAGTAATTTTTTCCGCCGCTAAATGCCGTGCCGATGTGATAGACGGGATAGCAGGGGCTTGACACCAAGACCACGTCGCCTGGGTCGACAAAGGCGACTGCCATATTGCCGATGCCTTCCTTAGAGCCGATCAACGATACAACTTCTTTTTCCGGGTCCAATTGGACGTTAAAACGGCTCTTGTACCATTTGGCTACGGCGTCGCGAAATTCCGCCATTCCCGAGCTGTTTGGGTAGCGGTGATTGGCGGGTTTGCTCGCCCCTTCCAGGAGCTTCTCGACTACGGCAGGGGGGGTGGGAATATCCGGATCGCCGATTCCGAGGTCGATCAGATCCACGCCTCGGGCCAAAGCAGCGCGCTTGCGGCGGTCGATTTCCGCGAAAAGATAGGGAGGCAACTCTTTGATTCTTTTAGCCTTATTTACGGTGACGGACAACTTGAAAACTCCTCCATAGCAAAATCGCACTGGTTGTACCTGGTTTTTTCATTTTTGACAACCATTACTGCAGAATTCACTGTAAACGACTGGCATAATGGAAACCCCATCACAATGGATCTAATCGTTGACGGATACAATTTAATCGGCAGTGACCAGGGACTCGTCGGGGCGCTCGAGCCCAAGCGCAATTGGCTAGTTCAGCGGCTTTCCGCGTACCAAAAAATTAAACAATTCAACCTGATAGTGGTCTTCGACGGGTGGGGCTTCGGCCGAAACGAAGAGGTTGCTCAGAAAAAAGATGGTGTCACAGTGATGTACTCGCAGGTCAATGAAAAAGCCGATGCAGTGATCATCCGGCTCGCTCGTCAGAAGGGCGCGGGATCCGTGGTGGTGACCTCGGACCGTGAAATTCGGCGCGCGGTCGAGCGTTTCGGATCCATTGCCGTTTCAGCGGGCGAGTTCAATCAGATTCTCAGAGCCTTGGACGGCAATGCCTATGATGAGGATTTTTCGGGTGAAGAATTTGACGTTCCGCAAAAAGGTAACCCCAGGCGAGCTTCGAAATCCGACCGCCGGCGCAACGATAAGCTTAGAAAGTTAAGGCTTTAAGTTGGCGATTCACACGGCGGGTTATGGCTCGATTCACGGCGAAAAGTCGATCAGAAGCAGTGTTCACTTAGCTACTTGGCTTCGACTTGATCCGTCTTGATCAGCAGACCGTTGTGAAAGATCAGCACGGTCCCTCCCGCATAAATCCAATGTTCCTCGGCGAGACCCTTCACCGGCGAGCGGATCTTAGTGACGCGCAGGGGCGCGCCCATGATTCGTTTCACTTCCGTAGTCTTGAGTCCGGGCGCCGGTTGTTTGCGAATCGCTGCTTCTTTAATCGCGGTGGACCACGGTTGAGAATTGATCCATTCCACCCGGGCTTTTTCTTCGCTTTCTTGTTTTTCGGCTTTTTCTTTTTCACCCGCGCGTGGATCGGACGATAAGATCGTCAGATTCAGCCCCTCATGAAACAGCTCCGGGCGAATATAGCCCACTTTCCCGGACTCGAACTTTACCGCATAGTAAGGATTCTTATTTTTCCTGCCGGTGAGTTCGGTGATGACGAACGCATCATCCTCAGCCGGCCGGAAGGTCGCGGCCGTGGCCGAGGGTGAACTGAGAAACACCGGTAAGCGCCCGTCCGATGCGGTGAGCCAGTAGGTCTTGCCGACTCGAGCCGCCAAAGCATCGAGTTGCCTGTCGGTGTAATGATGCGAAGCGAGCGCGGCGCCGAACGCCGAGAAAAAGAAAATCAAAATGAGCGCGTGCCTCGGAAGCGTAAAGCGGGCGTTAACGCGAGCTTGCAATCGGCAGAGTTTTTCTTTGAGCGCCATTTTATGATTGTTATACTTGCGTTCTGTTAAGATCAACTTTTGCTCTTAGCCGAGCAGATTGCATTTCCTGGTGAAAACGAGCATGGCTCTGAGTATTAGACGATGGCCAAAAAAAAGGACCTATTGGCCCTGGGAATTTTGGTTGCGGGGCCGGGATTTGAACCAGTTCGAGTAATACTAGCAATGACTACCAAGTGTTATCTATACAACAAATCAGGGGTTTGCAAAAACGCAAAGCCGGTTAAATATCGCCAATGGCTAGCGTTGATTAAAGCAAAATCAAACCACAGCCTGAAAATGAGCCCGCCTCAACTCAGTCTCCATCACCGTTAAACGGTATGCCTTCCAGTTGCGCCAAAGGGCACCGCATCAACGAGACGCACGCCTCAATACG
>Ga0209486_10001026_pt1 | contig 12173 bp, 15 predicted proteins | sample NCCompost_FD_187518 | JGI IMG/M metagenome (GOLD analysis project Ga0209486, IMG submission 187518) | Agricultural soil microbial communities from Utah to study Nitrogen management - NC Compost (SPAdes) (version 2) | ecosystem: Environmental > Terrestrial > Soil > Agricultural land | place...
ATTCGCTTTTCAAACTGCCAGCCGAACTGCGAAAGCGCCCACCCGGCGTCGATCTGGTGATCTCTCAACGTATCGGCTACTCCGGGACTGAGAAACGTCGCCCCGACCCGCGGCCCCGACAGGCTGACCGGGTACGCGGTGACGCGCGGCGTCTGCGCGTAGCCCGAGCCGGCGCAGATCAGAACCATGGCGAGCGAATACAGGCAGCGCTGAACGATCGTGTGCGTCTCTTTCATTGCGTCCTCCCTTGTGGAGGGCAGACTACCGGCCCGGCCGGCGGCAAGTCCTGACGGCGCGGTGAGAAAACTCTGAATTACTGTGAGCGGCGCCGGACCGGCTAGACTTCTGGCGATGCCGGTGTATCGTTTCGGGCCATTTCGCCTCGATACCGAACGCTATCGGCTCACCCGGGGCGACGCGGAGGTGCAGACCTCGCCGCGGCAGCTCGATCTCCTGGCCTGCCTGGCAGCCGAGCCGTCACGGTTGATTACCCGCGACGAACTGTTCGATCGGTTGTGGGCGGGAGTGGCCGTCACCGACAACGCGCTGACCCAGCTCGTGTCGGAGCTGCGGCAGACGCTCGGCGATTCGTCTGGCGAACCGCGCTACGTGCAAACCGTGGCGCGGCGAGGCTACCGATTCATTGCTCCCGTGGAGCGCATCGAGTCGCCCGCCGTAGCCGCCGCATCGAATCCGGCGCTCGCCGGCCGCGCCGCGCCGCAGACCTCGAACCTCGACGCCCTGCGTGCCGTGAGCGACGGGCGTCTCCAGCTCGAGGCGCTCGATGGCTCGCAGATCGACGCGGCAATCAGGAACTTCACCCACGCAATCACTCTCGATCCCGCCTTCGCCGCCGGCTACATCGGCCTGGCGAACGCGCACTTCTGGCAGTACGAACAATCGCGCTCGTCCTTCCGGCCCGATGCCGGCCTGCTCGCGCTGGCGATCAACGAAGCGCGCCAGGGACTGGCGCTTGCTCCCGACTTTGCCGAGGCGCATGCCACCCTCTCCTACCTGCTGTCGTCAGCTGACCGCGGCGACGAAGCGGTCGCCGCCGCGCGGCAGGCGGTCGCGCTGCAGCCTCAGAACTGGGGACATCACTTCCGGCTCGGCCACGCCGCGTGGGGACAGGAGCGGCTCGACGCGCTGGCGCGATGTCTGCAGCTCTATCCCCAGTTTCCGTTCGCCTACTTCCAGATGGCCATGGTTCACGTTGCCCGCCGGGCGCTCGACGTTGCGTGCCGCCTGCTCGAGGAAGGGATCGCGTTGCAGGCCCGGCTGGGCGCGAGCCGCAGCCGTTTCCCCGCCAACGGCCTTCACTGGATGTGCGGCTCGGTGCTGCTCGCGCGGGGCGATACGGCCGGCGCGCTGGCCGCATTCGACGGCGAGCGCGACGACGCCGGAACGCTGTACGCGCGCGAGTTTGCGATTGCGGCGTTGAACGGGCGCGGTTGGGCACTGCTCGAGGACGGCAACCTCACAGATGCGGAGACCGTCTTCCGCCGCTCGCTGGCCGCCAACACCGAGCAGGTGCGTCCGCACCTCGGGATAGCGCGCGTGGCGCGGCGGCGTGGTGATGCGGCGACGGCTGACGGTGCCCTCGCGGAGGCGAGGCGATCGATCGAACGCGTCCGGCAGGGTGGCCGCACGGTTGAAGCGGCCTTGATGTCCGCCGCTGAGAGACTCGCCACCGGGGAATCTGAAGACGCGGTTGCCCAACTCGAATCGCTGCTGTTGCGATCGGATCACGGTGCCGCGGGCTGGGTGGTACCAATTGAGCCGCTGTTCCGGCCGCTCGCCGGTTCTGCCAGGTTCGACGGCGTGCTGAGGCGCCTTGCGGAGCGGGCCGCGTGATGACGGTGGTACGAACAAGAACGCTCGTTCTCGCCTGCGCTGCCCTGATCTGTTCGCCTGGCGGCGCCACCGCGGCGGAGCTGCAACAGGCGACGATCGACGGCTTCAACCGCTACGTCGCCGCGTACGAAGCGCAAAGCGCGGCCGGTCCCTTCCTGTGGATCGACGGCGATAGTGCAGCGCAGCGCCAGGGGCGCGAAACCGCCCGGACGGGCGGCCTGGTGATGGAACGGATCCAGGTACGAAGCGGCGGGCGCGAGATCGATATCCCTGATGGCGTCGTCCACCACTGGCTCGGCAGCGTGTTCGTCCCCGGCGCGAACGTGGACAAGGCGCTTGCGCTGCTGCAAGCCTACGACCGTCATGGCGACATTTACAAGCCGTCGATCGCGCGATCCCGTCTGCTGTCACGGGACGGCGATACGTTCCGGTTCTTCCTTCGCTTCTACGCCAGGAAGGTCATCACCGTCGTCTTGAACAGCGAGCACGAGGCGCGGTTCACGCGCGAGGATGCGACCCGCGCCCGCAGCCGGATCGTCAGCACGCGGATCGCGGAGGTGGAAAACCCCGACACGCCACAGGAGCGCGAGAAACCGGTCGGCAACGACGGCGGATTCCTGTGGCGGCTGAATTCGTACTGGCGGGTGGTCGAACGGGATGGCGGAGTCTATGTCCAGTGCGAGACGATCTCGCTTACGCGATCGATTCCCCTCGGCTTGAACTGGATTGTCGGACCATTCGTGACGAGCGTCCCGCGGGAACTGCTCTCGTTCACGCTGGTGACGTCGCGGGCGGCGCTGCGTTAGAGGAACGACTCGATCTGGTCGACGATATGCGCCCAGAGGCCGCCGATCTGGACGCCGACATCGCCCACGGCCGCCAGCACGACCATGGCGATCAGGCTGGCCAGCAGACCGTATTCGGCGAGGTCCTGGCCGCTGTCGTCGCGGAGAAACGTCCGGGCGGCCGCAAGGAAATGACGCATTTGGCGAAGGTTTGTCGCAAGGGCCGTACCGCGCAGAAACATTGAGAAAACGGTCCTGGATGCGGTCGCCGTGGGAACGAAACCGTCGAACCCGATTACGACTTTCTCAGCGCTGCCCGCCTACCGGGCCTGCCGGAATACCGCGAGATCGACCGCATTCGCGAGCGCTTCATAGCCGGCGTCGTTCGGGTGCAGGTTGTCGTCGGCCGCGTACCTTTGGAGCATTTTCGTCGGGCGAGTCGCGTCGCGCACGGCCGCGTCGAAGTCGAACACGCCGTCGTACTCCTGGCTGGTGCGGATCCACTGATTGAGCGCCTCGCGCGTCGCCTCGTTCTTTGCCGTAAAGTTCGTTGAGCCTTCAAACGGTGTCAGCGTGGCACCGAAGACCTGGAGACCGCGCGCCCGGGCCCTCGCAATGATCTGACGATGTCCGGCGATCAGTTCGTCCGCCGTGGCGCGCGGGATGTCGTTGATGCCGATCAGGACGACCAGGTGCGTGGCGCCGGCCTGCGCGGCAACATCGCGATCGAATCGAGCCAGCGCGCTCGGACTGTTGCCGTCTTCGAGCAGCCGGTTTCCACTGTGTCCCGTGTTGAGCACTCCCAGCCGGATGTTCTGCGCCAGCAGCCGCCGGGCCAGGTGGTTCGGCCAGCGGTTGTTGGCGTCGATCGTCGACTGGCTGCCGGCGGTGATTGAGTCGCCAAGCGCCACAACCGCTCCGACCTGCGCCGGTGCGGTCACTTCCACCCGCGACAGGAAGTGCCACAGCCGCGTCGTCGCTTGAACAGGAAACTTCTGCGCCCCGGCGTGATTGCCAGTCTGTGACACGTAACTCGTCTGCACGGCGCCGTTGCCGGTGTGATGCGAGAGCGGCGATCCGATTGCGGCCGTGTCGTCGGGCAGAAAGAGATCCACCGCGAGATCCGCCAGATCGGACACCTGAAGAGCGACTACGTCGCTGACCAGCACGGCCCCCGGCGCGATCGCCGCCGAGGGCTGGCCGCTGAACAGCAGCGGCCGGCTCGAGCCGGCCACAATCGACTCGCTCCTGTCGCGCACGGCAACGCTGGCCGCGCCGACGCGCAGCGGCGCCGTGCCAAACGCATTGCTGAAGACCACACGCACGTCGGGGCCGCCAATGCTTACGCGGACGATCTGGCGAAGCGTCTGGTTGCTAAAGGTGAGCGGGGGCGCGGGAGCCGGCTGTCCCGGGCCGGGGACCGCCGGTGAGACCGCGGGGCGGGGAACGAGCGCCGTGGACCACGTGCCAACCCAATGCCGGCCTGCCCCGGGCGACGCCGAGGGGCCTTGTGCCGTTGCCTGGCGGGCTGATGCGGCGACCGCGGCGGCAACCAGTGCGGCAGCCACGACAGTACGAAGCGAGCGGGACAAGGTCATGCGCATGGTCGTCGTACCCATCATGAGAAGCCGATCCAGCGGCCGCCCCAGCCGACCGTGGACCACAGCGTAATCGACGTGATTGCCACCGCGCGGTACGACGGCGGTCCGAACCGGCCGGCCGGCGCGAACAGCACCGACCGGCGGACGGTGAACGTGAAGACGATCGCCAGCAGCAGCGCGGTCATCTTCGTCCAGAACGCGAAGCTGTAATAGCACTTCACCGCCTCCGACAGAAACAGCGGCACGCCAGAGGCGATCATCAGCGCAAGGCTGCCGATCACCCAGGGCTGCACGTCGCGGGCCAGCCGTGACACCGGATGGTGGCGCAGGCCGAGACCGAGCAGGCGGAAATCGACCACGAGAATCGCACCGCCAATCACCGCCAGTCCGATCAGGTGGAAGACCTCGACGACCGGGAACAGCCAGAGCGAGTCGCGCACCGCGGTGCCGATCGCGCCGTTCTCGAGCGCCTGGAACAACGGCAGCAGCATCCCCGCGTCTCCTAGCGGTAGGGATCGATATCGGCGGCGGTGCAGCCGGCCGCGGCGCTAATAAGCGCCGGCTGCGGCTTGCCGCAGTCGAACCAGTTGTAGGCGATCATCCGGCCCGAGAACACGATCGCCGCCCAGAGCACCAGCGAGCACGCGCCAGCCACGCGCGCCGGGCGCGGCGGCGTCACGCCCACGTCCCAGTCGGCGAGCTTCGCGTAGATGCCGTGGTGAAAGACGAAGGCGTTCAGCCCGGCGAGGATCAGCAGCACCGCCTTGATGCGGAAGAAGATGTTCAGGTAGGTGCGCAACGGGATCGCGTAGAAGAGCAGGATGCCGCTAACGACCATCACCGCAAAGCCGGCCTTCGTCCACGGCAACAGCCGGCGCGCCACCTCTGACACCGGCACGTCGCGGAAGATGAGGTTGATCAGCCGCAGATCGAGCAGGACGGCGAACCCGACGAACAGGCACAGCGCCCAGACGTGGATCGACTCGATCGTCGCGTAGGCATACTGCGATTCATGGAGCGCGATGCTCCACTCGGTGCCGGCCAGCCACTCGACAGCCGCGCGAACCGGCATCAATCGCGGCGGCCATCGGTCATCGGCCGATATCGCCGTCGCTGTCGCCGCCGGTCGCGTTGTCCTGCAGCGCGGGGTTGGGACCCTTTCCTTCGCGGAACAGCCGTTCGGCGGCGCGGGTGTTGGCCATCATTCCGAGGAGCCCGTAGTTGCCCTCCTGGCAGGTGGACTCGAACACCTGGTTCAGTTTGTCGGGCATGCGCTCCCACGGGACCTCGAACGTCCAGGGCCTGGTCCATGTGGTCGCGTCCTCGACCGTCACGCGATAGGTGACACGGGTGTCGGACACACGCGTGAGCCGCTCGACCAGGTGAAGGTTCTCGCGCGAGCCACGGAAATCCATCTTCTGCGTGAAGTTGGTGGTGTCGATCACCAGCGTGTTGCCGTCCCACTTTGCCCGCGAATCGCCATGCAGCAACCGGATCTTCGACGGCAGATGCGCAGATCCGTCGACCGGAATCGCGCGGATGATGCCCTGGCCCTGGCCGGAGTCGTAAGAGATACCGACCACGCCGGGAGACTGGACGATCCGCGCCACCGCCCCGTAGATCGGCATCGTCGCGCCGAAACACCGCTCGGTGTTCTGCCGATCCTCGGGACCGTCGGACCGGTTCATGCGCGCGATGTTGTAGTACGGCGGCGGCTCCTCGCGGCGGGGAGAGATCGGGCCCGGCCTGCCTCCCGAGGTGCCCTGGAGCAGCGCCTCGAGATATTGACGCATCGCGGCGGCGCGCGCCTGAGCCTGCGGCGTCATCGGCGGGACCTTGCCGTCGGCAGGGTCGACGATGAGCGACGTCCGGCCGTCGGCAAGCCTGGACGGCGGCGCCAGCCAATGCTGGTTATAGGCCTGGGCGACGTCCTTCTCTGTGCCCTTTTTCGATCGATCGTCGCGGCCCGGACGCGACGCGACGTCTTCCTCGAGCGCCTTTGCTTCGGCCGGCGTGAGCACCGGCTTGTCGGCAAACTTGGCCGGACGTTCGAGCGGCGTGAGCGTCTCGCCGCTCCAGATGCCCTGCAGGTCGGGCTCACCCCACGGTGTTTTCGGCGGCGAGTACGACCCGCTTCCCTGTGCGCCGAGCGCGATCGCTGAGAGCACCAGCAGGGTCACGGTTGCCACGGCAGGCGCGAAGCCTCGAACACTCATGGAAGCCTCCGGCTGGATAGTAGATAGGCTCTGGGAGGGTGTCAACGGGCGTTCGCGTCCCCTGGGGCGATGGTGTGCGGTGGTAGGATTCCCGACCATGCGGCCCACCTGGCGGTCGACAACCGCGCTGGCGGCTCTGCTGTTCGGCTGTATCTCATGGACGGCGATGGCGCAGGCCGGACGAACCGCCGCCGATCGCGTCTACACCGACGGGCAGGCGCAGCGTGGCCAGACCCTTTACGCGGCCCAATGCGCCGCGTGTCACGGCCCCGCGCTCGCCGGAGCGGTAGGTCCACCGCTCGCGGGGGCGGTGTTCCTGCGAACGTGGGACAAGCGGCCGCTGATCGATCTGGTCGAGAAGATTCAAAACACGATGCCGGCCGCGAAACCCGGCACGGTCTCCCGCGCTCAGGCCACTGATCTCGTCGCTCACCTCTTGAAGACGAATGCATTCCCCGCCGGGTCCGCCGAACTGGGCGGCGACGTCCTGCTGAAGCAGATCACCGTGGTGGGACCCGCGGGCACGGCGCCGGTGGCCGGCGCGCCGGGGCCGGCGGCGCTGGCCATCACGTCGGCAAAGCCGCCTGGCAACATGGCGCAGCTGATGCGCGGCATCCTCTTTCCCAGTTCGAACCTGCTCTTCCAGGTCCAGTCGTACGATCCCGCTGCGCCCAAGACCGCATACGAGCCAGGGACGACATCGTTCTCGTGGACAGACTGGGGAGCCGGCATTTACTCAGGCTGGGAGCTGGTGGACTACGCCGCGATTGCGATCGCCGAATCGGCGCCGCTGCTGCTCGCACCCGACCGGCGCTGTGAAAACGGGAAGCCGGTGCCGGTAGACCGCGCCGACTGGATCCAGTTCACCGCAGACCTGGCAGAGGCTGGACGGGCCGCGTACCGGGCATCGCAAACCAGGAATCGCGAGACAGTGTCGGACGTCACGAACCAAATCGCCGATGCCTGCCTGCGCTGTCACGAGGTCTACCGCGACAAGGGAAGAGGAACGCCGGACGATCCTTCGAACAAAGCGGCGCGGTGCTGAACTGGAAAAACCCGTTCGTTGCAAGGGAGCGTTGACATGCGGAACGTATGGAATCAAGCGGCCGGCGCAATCGCGATGGCCGTGATCATTGGCGGCGCGCTGCTCTTCACGACGCAGACGGGTGAGTCACAGGGCAACGCCGGCGCCGCCGGGCAGGTCCGCCGCACCGCGGATGGCAAGCCGGACTTCAGCGGCGTCTGGCAGGCGAACAGCCTGGCGTACTGGGATCTGCTCAGTCACGACGCGCGGCCGATCGTCGCGCAAACGGGTGCGTATCCCGATGTCCCGGTGCTCGCCGCGCCGGTCGTCGCACTCGGCACCATCGGCTGGATCCCCGCCGATCTGGGCGTCGTCGACGGCGACGCCATTCCGTATCAGCCCTGGGCGGCGGCCCGGCAAAAGGAAAACTTTGCCAACTGGCTCGATCGGGATCCAGAGATCAAGTGCTACCTGCCCGGTGTACCCCGCGCGATGTACATGCCGTACAAGTTCCAGATCATCCAGGGGCCGGCCAAGGTGATGATGGCGTTCGAGTATCGCAACGCCGATCGCACCATTCACCTTGATGAGGTCGTTCCCTATCCGGGCGACGCCTTCATGGGGCACTCGGTCGGCAAGTGGGAGGGCGACACGCTGGTCGTGAACGTCTCCAGCTTCACCCCCAACACGTGGTTCGATCGCTCAGGCAACTTCCACAGCGACGCGCTGCGGGTGACGGAGCGGTACACGCCACTCGGACGCGACGCCATTCAATACCAGGCGACGATCGAGGACGCGAAGGTCTTCACGCGTCCCTGGACGATCCGTCTGCCGCTCTACCGCCGTCTCGAACCGAACGCGCACGTCGTGCCCTTCCGCTGCATGGAAATGGCCGAGGAGACCGCGCTCGGCCATCTTCGGCGCGAGACGCTGGTGAAACACTGGGAAGGCAAGACGATGGCGATCGACGTCACCCGGAAGGTGCCGGCGAACGAGGAGGAGCTATACCAGTTGTATATCTCGGGGAACCCGCCCGAACCGCAATAACGCCTATTTCGCTTCGCTTGGCGCGCCCGTGCCCGAAGATCCGAGGAACAGCGTTCGTCCGTCGGGCAGCGTGAGATCGCGCCCGTTGGCGCGTCTGGAGCCGTCCTTGGCTCGATAACCGTCGACGACGATCTCGGTGCCCGGCATCAGATCGGCCTTGGTGAATCCCCGCCGGAACAGGACGTTCGGCGTGCCCGCTTCAATCGCCCACTTCTCAATCTTCCCGTCAGGAAGCGCGACGTCGACGTGAATCCACACGTGCGGGTTGACCCATTCCATCCTGGTGACGACTGCCTTGGTGAACTTGACCGGCTTGTTGGCGTCGAACTCCGCGGCGAACGCGTGGTGGGCCGATAGCGGCACCGCCTGGAGGAGGGCTGCGCTGACAACGACTCCCGCGAGGACAACGAGCTTTCTCATCATCGTGCTCCTCCCAGCCGCGTCCGGCTGCCGCTAGGGATACCCCCGAAACACGGCAGTGTCAAGAAAAGGTCGCTGAGTCGCTGGGTAGCTGGGTGGCTGGGTAGCTGGGTGGCTGGGTAGCGGGGTTGCTGGGTGGCTGGGTAGCGGGGTTGCTGGGTGGCTAGGTAGCTCGGTGGTTGGGAACAACCCAACTACCCAGCTACCCAGCTACCTATTTCTAGTGAAGGGCGATCTGGGGCATGTCGTTGATTAGCGTCCAGCCGCTCGCGGTCAGCCGCTCGAGCAGGAACCCCGCACGGCTTACGGCGTCGGTCGTGGTGAGGTAGTGCTGGGCCGCGATCTCGCCGCCGTCGAGCACGACCGCCAGGCTGCAGCCGGTGTCGCCGCGCTGTTGCAGCGTGCAGTCGATCGTCCGCTTGTCGGGCCCCGCCAGGCGCCACATCGGGATCTCGCCGCGGTGGCGGCGTTTGCGGAAGTTTCGCAGCATGCCCGGGTCGAGGCAAAAGCTTTGCCGGGTTCGGCGCGTGCAACCGCCCTGTTCCCGGTGTCCTTCTCGCGAAAGTCTCTTCGCGGGTAGACCTTTGTCAACAGTTAGCGTTTCTTGCGCGCCGCAGGCTTCTTTCGCTTCTTGCGCGCGGCGGGCTTCTTTCGCTTCACACGCTCCGGAAGTTTCCGCCCGCCGGTTTCACGATTCCACTCCTCGAAGGTCTGGTTGGAAATCTTGCCTTCGACGAGAAGCTGCGCGAATTTGCGGCGCTGCGCCTGGCTCTTGAAGGGCATGGATCAGCCACGTTCGGACCGTTCGGGTCGTTCGGGTCGTTCGGGATCGAGCTCAAGTCGGAGCGACACCGTCTCGGTGTTGGGGGCCTGCTGCGCCTCGATCACGAAGTCTCCCTCGCGAACATCGGTGGGCAGCCAGCGGCGCGGGACGAGAAACGTCTTGGCCTGCTCGTCCTTCAGCACGACCCAGTCCGTACCCTCGAAGCGATCAACCGTGTAACGAGGCATAGCAGCTAGGACGACGTGTTCAGCGCGACGGCCTGCTGGATCAGTGCCTTGAAGGCACGCTCGTCGAGTTTTTCACCCTCGTGAAGGTCGATGGCGCGCCTGGCGTTCCCCTCGAGGCTGGAGTTGAAGAGCCCCGAGGGATCCTTCAGGTGCGCCCCCTTGAAAAACGTCAGCTTGACCGCGCTCTTGTAGGTTTCGCCGGTGCAGATGATCCCATCGTGCGCCCACACCGGTACACCCCGCCATTTCCATTCTTCGACGACGGCGGGATCGGCCTTCTTGATCAGCGAGCGGATGCGGGAGAGTGTCTCGCCGCGCCAGTCGCCGAGCTCCTTGATCCGCGCGTCAATCAGCCGGGACGGCGACTCGGCCTTCCCGGACACGCTCTTCTTCATCCCGGCATTATCTCCCGGACTCTTCGCCTCTATCCTTCCGCTCCTTCTGCTCGCGCTGGCGCTGAACCGTCCAGACAGACTTGCAGCTCTCGCAGGTGAGGTATTCCAGCTCGGGATACCACGGCACCGTAGTGGAGGTGACAGGGCTCGCCCCGCAGTGGGGACACGTCGGGCGAGCGTCGGGCGGCACGCTGCCGCGGGCGGCGTAAGGGAATGCCATCTTCTTGCAGGGCTCGAAGACTCACACAGGCAATTCCCGCACCACCAATTTCCGCAATAGATTCGAGCATTCGTACGGATATGGGAGCTCTGACCCCTGCACGGGACAGCTCATACGTTACCGGCGCTTGAACTCGTCCGGCACAATGAGAGCGCTGTCCATTAACCCCTTGGTCTCCAGTTCACAACCTGATGCTTATTCCGACGTCGTGGCTCTTTGTACGTAGAAATGAGAGTGTGTGGATGTACCGGCCGACCGCGAACGATCTCCTGATCTGTGGTCCCCGGTCCGATCGGATGCGCTGTGGATTTCCAACCGCCGAGGGCGTTGAGGCCTACCAGGCCGATCTCGCGTCCGATCTGCTGGCGTCCGGATGGGAACTCCTCGGCGAGGGGGTCGAACGGCGCCGCCGCCCCCGAGGTGAGTCGCTCGCAACGCCTCCGGCCACGCCGGAGGGAACCGAAGACTGATTCAATAAGCTAGCGGCGATGAAGGCGATTGAAATCTCCACCGCTGCCGAGCGCCTGGACGTATCGAGCATTCGGCTTTGAAGCGCTGCCGCATCCAGAGGAGATGATGGGTCGTTACAGCGCCTAGTCTCTCGGAATCAGAGACACTGCATGTTGCGTTGGCGTGCTGGCAGCCTCGTAACCATCGCACGCCCTCATCGGTAGCGTCGGGTAACGCGCGAACCGCGGGTCCGTGAACGAGCGTCGGCACCGATAGAACTCCGAGCCGCGCGACGACCGCACGACTTCGGCGTGGACACACGACCCGCACAAGCCGGCTGCCCGGTCGTCGCGCTCTTGGTTGAGCACCAATCGGTCCTGGTTCGTTGATCGCTAACTGTAAGTCGTTCTTGACAGTGATCTGGTGCCGGGGGCGGGCATCGAACCCACACGTCCCTTGCGGGACCCAGGATTTTAAGTCCGATTTGAGGTCACGAGAACAGGCCTGAATCAACTGTTTCTCGCGGAATGCTTAGGAAACTTTGGCGGTGGTCTTGGATCTGATTGGGCTGGTTCCGGTCGCCTGTACTACGATCCGTACTACAGTTCGCCATCACTAGCGTCACACGATCAGCCCTCGGAGCCAAGAGAAGTGTCTCGGGCGGACGGTTCTTTCCCGATACTGCTCTTCCCAGCGAGCGGCCGGTAGTAGGAAGTTCGTGGTGGACCTCCCCGCCAATAGGCTTGGGCCGGGTTGCCGGCAGAAGACGGGCTAGCCTAGCTATAAGCGAGCGCGCGTCAGGCGGTTTCGAGCCCGAATTCGATGGCGTTCGGGTGGCCGGGCGCCGACATGCAGCATGTATTGGTAAGAAGTAGAATCGCCCGGAACCATATCCGATGAATCCAGAGCGCCGGCGACAACTTTCGGCGCTCTACCACGCGGCGGCAGCTCGTCGACCGACGGAACGTGCCGCGTTCCTGGCGGAGGCCTGCGGGGTCGACGAGGCGCTTCGGCACGACGTGGAGTCGCTTTTGGATTGGCCCGAACGCGCCGAGCCAACCCTAAGTGAGTCGGCACTTGGTGTGTTCCGGCCTGACCCTGACGAGCCCGCTGTGGGACCTCTGCCCGGTCAACGCTTCGGCGTGTACGA
>Ga0209486_10001027_pt1 | contig 12172 bp, 14 predicted proteins | sample NCCompost_FD_187518 | JGI IMG/M metagenome (GOLD analysis project Ga0209486, IMG submission 187518) | Agricultural soil microbial communities from Utah to study Nitrogen management - NC Compost (SPAdes) (version 2) | ecosystem: Environmental > Terrestrial > Soil > Agricultural land | place...
AGCAGTGGATAATTGATCTTAAAGTAATCGGCAAACGCCTTTTGTGCGAACATCGTCGCTGCGGTAACTCCCAAAACTTCGGTATTCTCCGCTTTAAACTTTGCGTAACTTTCGTCCGAACCGGACGCTAAGAGTTGCTTCGCTCAGGTGGGATCAAAATCATTACGATAAAAATTGATAAGAACGTTTTTGCCTCTTAAGTCACTTAGTTTAAGCTTGCCGCCTTTTGAACTGTCCAATTCGAAGTCCGGTGCCTTGTCTCCCACGCCAAGCGCGCTAGCGACTCCTGCTGTCGCAAAGAACAGCGAGACGACTAACGCAAGTATTGACAAAGGTTTTCGGCTTGCCGTCATCATGGTCTCCTTATTTGACGTACTGGGGACTAAAATATTCTGAAGTTGATGCTTTATCCCGTAGAAACTATGCACTGTCAATCCCCCAATTTGGAGTCGAAGTTTACCCCCCCACTTGGGTGGTCATCGAGCCCCTCGCGCACCGCTAACACTGCGGCTTCGGTGCGGTTTTTGACGTCGAGCTTGCGAAAAAGCGACTTTAAATGGCCCTTAACAGTTTCCGGGGCGATGCCTGTGACTTCACTGATCTCCTCATTGGTGAGACCTTCGGTCATCAATCGGAGGATTTTTACCTCCAGTTCGGTCAAACCCACGCGCTCGACGAAATTTCCAATACGCTTCCGGCGCGCATCCTGTTCAGGGGTGCCGGGCTCCAAGGAGAGGTGGGCGAGATAAGGGGAGGATGGGAGTTTGCCGGCATGGGTCTGGCGAATAATGTTGATGAATTCGACGCGATCTGTGTCCTTCAAAATGTAGCCGCTCGCACCGGCGCGAATCGCGGCTTTGATCTTGTCGTCTTCATGGTGCACGGACAGCATCAGCATTTTAGTGCGCGGCGAAATCGCCCGGATCAACCGGATCGCTTTGATGCCGTCCATGCGCGGCATATCAACGTCCAAGATGGCCAGGTGCGGCTCGGTTGCGCGCACCGCAACCACGGCCTCCTGGCCGTCAGCCGCTTCCGCTACGACCCTGATCTCCGTCCCAGTCTCAAGCAGGATCCTGAGGCTCTGGCGAAATAACCGTTCGTCGTCGGCAATCAGAAGTCTAATGGGCATAAAAGAGTTGGCTTCCCTGGCGGCAAACCTCCGCCACGCGCTTTTGCTATTACAAAGACGACACCGGTTCAAGGTGCAAAGCGGAGTCAGGTCCGGTGTTTTGCTTCTCGAAAAACATTCCAATTCTTTTCCCGCTCAGCCAAAGTCGCGTTTGATCGGCGTAGTGCTCCGACCATGGATGGCCCGACTGCCCTGAGGGCAGGATGAACTCGGAACAGCGCGGGTTGCTCATGTCGATAATAAAACGCATCGATGCACCGACCGTTTGCGCATACGGATTGGAGTGACGATAGAAGCCGAGGTTGAGGGTCGTGCCGCTTCCCGGCGCCGGCAGGGGCCCGATGCCTAAAAGGTTTCCCAACACCGGCACCCGACCGAGCGAATGATTCATATGTAAAGTGTGAATTTTGCCCCAGTGCCATTCTGACATAGCCGGACCCAACGCTTCCTCGATCTCGGCGCAGGCTTCGCGCAGCGCCAACCCGACTAGTTCCGCGCGCGAACGGCGGGCGAACCATTTGGATTTTGCATCGGCCAATATTCGATCGGTCGGAACGATACACTGATTGAGAATCTCAACATAGGCGGAAAAGAGTTCTTCTCCCAAATCGGGTGCCAAAAGGTTGAAAAGCAGCCGATGATGAAACACGTGAAATATCGTCGCGGCAACGCTCATCACGCCGCATCGACCATCCCACGAGAGCAGGTAGCCTGCGGCAGCCTTTATAACGGGCTTGTCCTCGGACATCCGCGCCAATTCCGATCTGAGCGTGACGATCAACTCCTTCGCGTGGAGCGAGACTTCGTCGAGGTGCATGGCTGCCAAGTCTTCGATTGAATGTTTTTCGCGAGTGGCGAGGACTTCGCCGATGCGCCGGAAACGATGAGGCGGCTCGAAAAAGTGTGAAAGATAGTACGGGTAAGCGGCATCAGTGATGCGGTTGTTGGCGCTCGCGATGACGCCTTCCGGCGGATTATAAATGCACGGCAGGTTGTCGAACGGAATATAGCCGCGCCACTCGTTCCTTTCATCCCAGCCTGGCACCGGCAGCAACGCCGGCACATCGGCGCGCAAGGGTATGTTTCCGGCTAGGGCATAGCCGATATTGCCGGCGTGATCGGCGTAGATGAAGTTCAAGCTCGGCGCGCCGTGATGGCGCAAGTGCTCGTGAAACTCACCCCAGTCCTGCGCGCGGTTGACGCCGTAAAGTCCGCGCATTTCTTCGCTGGCATCGTGCGCCGTCCAACGGAGGGATAGAACCTCGTCGCTGTTCGTCACGCCGCTAAAATCGCTGATCACCGGACCATGGCGCGTTCGGCGGATGATTTTTTCCAGCGGCCTCGATCTTCTGACGCCGATTGCCTCGCGGCGCGTTTCGAGCCGGCGCCAGTCGTGTCCAACCAGATAGCGATCAGGTTCGAGGCGGTGCAACCTCTCGCGATAAATTTCGACGTCGTCGCAGACCGCCGCTGTGATGCCCCAGGCGATGGAGCGATTGTGACCGATCTGAACCAGCGGGCAGCCAGGAATCGTCGCGCCCCATACTTCATAATTATTGTTCCGATTCGAACCTTCCTCGCTGCGCATATGCATCAGGTACCAGATCGACGGCAAGGTCATGCGCAGGTGAGGGTCGTTGCAGAGCAGCGCGCCGCCGGTTTTTGAACGAGGGGGTGCGATCGTCCAACTGTTGCTCCCGCTGCCGGCGGGATGGAATTCGCTTGCCGCGAGAACTCCGCTGGAGAAACGCCACAATGCCGCAGTCTGGTCCCAGGTCGCGCGACCGATTACCGGCGCTCTTTCGGGATATCCGGGAAAAAGCGTGCGGAGCTTCTCCGGCTGATATTTGAGCTTCTCGGCGATGCCGAAAAAATTGAGCCGGGTATAAAGCGCGGTTGAAAGCAGCAGCGCGAAGCCCTTGCCGATGGTCAGCGTGTCTTGCGGCCGCCAAGCTTCGGGCCGATGCCGCAACAAGCGGAACTCCCAGGGCAGTTTCTTGCCGCACTGGTCGATGTAGCGGTTGACACCGTCGCAGTAAGCGTTCAGGCGCGCGCGCAAATCCTCTGACAGAAGCGCGAGCGAAGCATCGGCGGAAATGCCGATGCCGATAAGCCTCATGAAATAATCCAAATCCGCCGTTGTGCGGTTGTGAAATTGGAACGAGAGCTCTTTCCACGGCAACGGAAAGTCGCCGAAAATTTCCGCCGTGCGGCCGTTGAGGAACCGGCGGCTGAGTTCCATCTGCCATAGCCGTTCCTGGGCGTGCAGAAACCCCTGGGAAAAGAATAGATCAGCCTCACCGGCCGCGGTTACGTGGGGAATGGCAAACGAATCCCAACGCACATTCACGGATTGTGTAAGGCCGGCAAGAGCGAACCTACCGCGGTGCTTTGGAAGAGAGGGTTTGTCGAGGTGCCGGAGATATGGACGAAGGAGCGCCGAAAAGACGGTTGAGAAAAACCCGCTTTTCGGCAACTCCATTTGCTGAAAGAAGACCTGCTAGAGAACCGCTTTGACGGAGGGCCGCGCTTTCATTCTTTCCAGGTAATTGCCGAAGCGAGGCAGCGATGGGTCGGGTAAAACGCCGAAACCTTCCAAACGGGTGAAGCGCGGCAGAAGATCGGCGTCGACCAGCGAAAAATCGCCGGTGAGATACTGTTGATCGCCGAGCTCGGACTCGAAGCGTTGCAACAGTTTTTTTAGTTCACTCTTGGCGCCATCAATCACTTGTTGATTTTGCTCCTTCGGATCTTTCATCAGCTCCATGCGGAGTTTCTGATAGGGTCCATCAAAATGCGCCATGCCGTAGTCGACCAGGATACGCGCCTTGGCTTTTTTCCCCGGCTCTTTAGGGAGAAGCGGCGGATTAGGATACTTTTCTTCCAGATATTCGTTGATGATGCAGGACTCGTAGAGCACCGTGTCGTCGTCGGTCAGTACCGGAACTTTGCCGTAGGGATTGAGCTTCAGATAATCCGGCGTCTTTTGTGCCTGCGCGCGCAGGTCAATCGGCACGATCTCGTAGGGAAGATTTTTTTCGGCTAGAACAATTTTCACGCGCTGGCAGTTGGGCGAGGATTTGAAATCGTAAAGCTTGATCATGATCGTTCTCCCTTCCACTCGAAATTCTCTGTTGCAGTTATACTAAGATTATTGCCGAAGGAAAAGCGGCGTGCCCGAGATTTCGTCTTGATCTGCTCGATATTTGATGTTAATCGGATAGCCACTGATTTGGGCGGCGGTATCATTGAATTCCACGGAAGCAGCGCAAACAATTCTCAAAGCACTTCGCGGCGCGGGCATTGAACTGGTGGCAACGCTGCCGGACATCAATCTTTCGGAGTTGTTGCGCGCGGTGGAAGAATCGGGCGAGCTTATCCACGTGCCGGTCTGCCGTGAAGAAGAGGGAATTGGTATTTGCGCCGGCGCTTATCTGGTCGGAAAAAAATGCGCGGCGATCATGCAGAACGGCGGGTTTTTCAACAGCAATAACGCTATCGTCAGCACGTTGCTGCAATACCAAATTCCGTTGCTGCTGTTGATTTACTATGCCGGCGACGTCGGCGACCGGACTTTCAGTACGACCGGAAGCTTGACCGAGCCGGTGCTGCAAGCGTTGGGAATTCGCTACTACGTGATGCGCGAAACCGAGGATGCGCCGGAACTGATTCGCCGGGCGCAAATCATGACTGAAGATTCGAGACGGCCGGTGGCGCTGTTGCTCACCAAAGAGTTTCTCGGCCGGCGTGCCGCGCTCAAAGCGCTTTGATGTGGCGGGTCTTTGATCAGTGATCTATGCGTGAAGCTTATGCAACGATTTGACTGTCTCAAGACACTCGCTCCGCTCGCAGGTGATGCTTTGGTCGTCAGCTCGGCGGGCGCAGTGACGCTCGAGTGGAATGCCCTGCGGTCGAGCGACGGTAATTTTCGCGTGCGCACGCTCGGGCTCTGCTCGTCGATCGCTTTGGGGATGGCTCTGGGCTTGCCCGAAGGCAAAATCATCGCGCTCGACGGCGACGGGTCGCTGCTGATGAATCTTTCGACTCTGCCGACGATCGCCCGCATGAAACCGAAAAATTTGCTTCATATCGTCTTCGACAACGAGGTCTACGAAGCTTCGGGGAGTAAGAAAACCGCCACCGGCGCGGGGACCGATCTGGTTGGTCTGGCGCGCGCCGCCGGAATCGAGAATGCCCACTGGGTAAACTCTGTTGACGCGTTCGCGCAAACGGCCAAGCGGGCGCTGAGCGGAGACGGTCCGAGTTTTATCGGCGTCAAGGTCGGCACCGAGCGCGCTTCGGTAGCGCCTTATCCGATCGATGAGGTCGAGAACAAATATCGCTTTATCCGGTATGTCGAAAAGAGCGCCAGCATCGAAATCTTGAGAACCAATCTGCCGGCTAGCTACGATTAGTCGTTCCTGCTCGTAACATCGCAACTATGAAGATCGATATCGAGTTTAATTCCGGCGCGCAGTTGCCCATGGATGCCATTCCCGAGCTCGCGCAGTTGGCAGAGACCCACGGCTTCGATTGCGCCTGGGGCGGCGAGGCCAATAATAAGGATCCCACGGTGATGCTGTCGGCGATCGCCGCGGTCACCAAGCGACTCAAAGTCGGTTCCGCGGTGTACCACATTCTCGGTCGCACTCCGGCGACGCTGGCGCTTCAGGCGGCGGGCCTGGACGAGCTATCGTCCGGCCGTTTTCTGTTGGGAATCGGTTCATCCAATCCGACCATCGCGAGATGGCACGGGCAAACCCTGGATCACCCGCTCGGCCGGGTCGAAGAGTACGTCGACATCGTACGCGCGGCGATGCGCGGCGAAAAACTGAGCTTTAGCGGTAAATATTTTTCGGCGCAGAATTTCAAAATGGCTTTCAAGCCCTCCGGTCGCGTGATTCCCGTTTATCTCGCGGCCTTCGGTTCGAAGATGACGCGGCTCGCCGGGCGCATTTCAGACGGAGTATTGATCAACATGGCCAATCCCGCCGAGATCCGGCGCATCGCCGGCGAGGTCAAAGCGGGGGCGCAGGAAGCCGGAAAAGATCCGTCGGCGATGGAAATTATTTGCAAGGTTCGCTGTTCCATCGCGAAGGACTATTCGACCGCGCGGGATGCGCTCAGCCATGCGCTCGCGTACTACGCGCTGGCGGACTATTACCGCGAATTGCTCGGCCGTATGGGTTTTGCCGGTGAAGTGGAGGCCATGCGCGCCGCCTGGAAGTCTGAAGGATTTCACGCCGCCCGGCGCTTGATCACCGACGGTATGTTCAATTCGTTGCCGCTGGTGGCGGCGACTTCCGCGGTCGAAGTCGTGGAGCAGATCAAACCCTACGTCGAAGCGGGCGCGACGAGGATAATATTGCCCTATGTCGCCGCTTCCGACGATCTCGTCAATGAAATGAAGGGCTTCATCAGTTATTGGAGCACGGCAACGACCGGAGCAATGGTTTTTTAAGGAGGAGCAAACGAAAATGCCATTCGAGCTGATCGATCCCGCCGGGTTGGAGCCGCCAGTGGGGTATGCTCACATCGCAAAAATCACCGGGGGAACGGTAGTCCACATCGCCGGCCAAGCGCCGTTCAACGATAAGGGAGAGGTCGTCGGTAAGGGTGATTTCGTTGCCCAATTCACCCAGGTGATGGGGAATTTGAAAACCGCTGTCGAAGCGGCTGGCGGGCGGGCGACACAATATGCTGTACTGACAATCTACATCACCAATTTGGAAGCCTACTGGAACAATAAAAAACCGCTGGGAACCGCCTATCGAGAGGTCTTTGGCAAATATTTTCCAGCCATAACGCTGGTCGAAGTCAAGCGGTTATATAACCCTGAGTGCATGATCGAGATTTCAGGTATCGCCGTGATTGACTAATCAAGCCAAGAGCTTCCTTGGCGGAAAATTCCTTCACAAAGCGGCCATTTTGTGCGTCGTATGCGACAATCTTTGCCCAAGTTGCCGACAATGCATCGGTTGCCTAGGTACTGAACTCTAATCAATTCAATGGATTAACCTAGTGGCATTCCTCTTGCTTCGATAGAGTGCATTACTGAAAAAAGGCGGTTAGAAATAACCGAGTTGATGCCGATGAATACGATGAACTCAATCTCAGCTTTGGACAGGGAACGCGATCAAGATCTTTTCGAGAGCGTGACCGAAGAAGAAATCATTCATTTGTGGCGTTCCATTAAGGGGCGCGGCCTTTCCGAAGATGAGGCTTGGCAGGCAGTGGTCACCGGAATAGCTCTGGATATGGCCTTCGCAAAGAGCAGAAAGAGCGCTCAAATCGAGCATTGAAAAGCGGTCATCAGCACTCAACAACCCACCGTTTCTTAGCCTAACCGAATCGCGAAACTCGCGACACCCTTCGGTTCATTTTTCCATTCACAGTCTTAATACCCCAGGACTGCATGCGCCGTTCATCGCGTTGACTCCCATAAGAAAATTTGGTTCAATCCACTATATTTTCAGCCCTAATGGGACGCTCTGATGTCACGCATTACCGTAGAAGATTGTTTGCAAAGAGTTAACAACCGGTTCGAGTTGGTCATGCTTGCATCCAAACGGGCAAGACAGCTTTTCAAAGGCGCAAAGCCGTTAATCGAGGCCGATAACCGCGAGGTTGTGGTGGCGTTGCGGGAGATCGCAGATGGGAAAGTGAAGAAGGTTGCCAACCAGTCCTGATAACTGCCATGCGTTTGCAAGCGTTCACCATTCAAGCATAACCTTATTATTGTTTCGCCGCGCTTTTCACGTTCGATCGATCGAGTTGCCAGTCCGTTCCTTAGAATCCGCTCGTTGGTAGCGCGGGTGACACAGCCGCTCATGGCCGAAGACGACAAGAACACTGATCTCAATTTTTCCTTTCCCGAAATCGCCTTGCCCAAATTTGCCGAAGACGAGGGCGCCGATGCGGGCTCGCGGGAAAAAGCGCTGGTACCGTTCGATCCGCTGCAGCGTTACCTCTCCGAAATTCGCCGTTTCGCTTTGCTCAGCCGGGAAGACGAGCATGAGCTGGCGGTTCAATACAAAGAATACGGCAACCTCGAAGCCGCTTATAAATTGGTGACAGCGAATCTGCGGCTCGTCGTCATGATTGCGCGGGAGTATCAAAAAGCCTTCAAAAACCTCTTGGATCTGATCCAGGAGGGGAATATGGGGCTCATGGAGGCCGTTAAGAACTTTGATCCTTATCGCGGCGTGCGTTTTCCATCCTATGCGGTGTGGTGGATTCGCGCTTACATGATTCGCTACATCATGAATGACTGGCGCATGGTCAAGATCGGCACGACCCAAGCGCAACGCAAGCTTTTTTTTAATCTGCAGAAGGAAAAGGAAAAAATCGAGGCAGAGGGCTTGATGCCTGGTCCCAAATTGCTTGCCCAGCGCTTGAACGTGAAAGAAGACGAAGTCGTCGAAATGGAGCAACGGCTGGCCAGTCGCGACCTGTCGGTAGACGTTCCCATCGGCCAAGACGAGGAAGCGACAATGCTCAACTTCCTGCAGGATTCCAAGCAAACGCCGGAAGAAGAGTTTGCCGATACTCAATATCGCGATTTGTTGCGAGACAAGATGGAACAGTTCGCCAAAGGTCTGAAGGACAAAGAGCTGGTGATTTATCGCGAAAGGCTTTTGAATGAAGATCCGCTGACGCTTCGAGAGATCGGCGAAAAGTACGGCATTAGCCGAGAGCGAGTCCGGCAGATCGAGGAACGCGTGAAGAAGAAGCTTAAGGCTTATCTCAAAGATCTCAAGGATGTAATCGATATTTCCGGGCCCAGTTGATCCAACCCCTTCTATCTCTGCCCGGCTCCGTTAGTGATTCTGCAATGCCGCCGGTTCGCGCGCGTTTGCTTGCACGCCTCACGCAGTTCTGATAGCAAAATAAGACACTTATTCGGAGGAAAATCTTTGGAATTCAAAAAAGAAGTGGAAATCCTCGTGCCGCGTGAGAAGGTTTGGAATTTTATCTGGGACGTCGATCGGTTTATCGCTTGCGTGCCGGGGTGCAAAGAGGCAAAGACGATCGAAGCCGGAAAGAAATATTCGGCCACAATGGTAGAAAAGGTCGGGCCCTTCAAAGTCGAGTTTCCGACGAGTATCGACGTGCTCGAACGCGAAGAGTTGACGCACATCAAAGCGCAAGCCTCCGGCGCGGATAACAAGATAGGCAGCCGCATGAAGGTAGATCTCGATGTGAATCTGCGCGAGCACGCCGATGGGAAAACTATGCTCGGCTTCGTAGCGACAGTCGATATTTTGGGCAAGCTCGCGGCGCTTGGACACGGCATCATCAAACGCAAAGCCGATCAAGTGCTCGATGAATTCGCCCAAGCCGTGAAGAAGCGATTGGAAGGAGAAGGTTGATGTTACGTCGATTTCGCTTGGAAGAGCCGGAATCGGTCGCTGAAGCCTCCGAGCTTTTGGCCCGGTTAGGGGAAAGCGCAAAAGTTTATGCCGGTGGCACGGAACTGCTTTTGGCTATGAAAGAAGGGCTGATTCAGTACGAGCGGCTTATCAATGTGAAAAAACTCAAAGGCCTAAGCGAAGTTGCCGCGCTTGACGGCATGATCAAAATCGGCGCGCTCTGCACGCATCATGAGCTCGAAAAATCATCATTGGTTCAGCAAAAGCTGCCCTCGCTGCACAAGCTCGAGCAAAATGTCGCCAATGTTCGAGTGCGGCAGTCCGGTACCTTGGGCGGCAATCTCTGTTTCGCCGAGCCGCATGCCGATCCCGGAACGCTCCTGATGGCGCTCGGCGCCAAATTAGTTGCGGAAAAATCTTCGGGCACGCGCGAGATCGCGGCCGAGGACTTTTTTGTCGACGCTTACGAAACATCGCTACAAGCCGATGAGTTGCTTACCGAAATTCGCATTCCAGATCCAACCGATCATTCGCGCAGCGCTTATCTCAAATTTGGCTACCTCGAACGGCCGAGTGTCGGTGTCGCTCTGGCGTTTAACCTGAACGGCGGCGGTTTAAGTGAAGTGAAAATTGCCGTCGGGTGCGCCGGACCTGCCCCGCGTAGAGTTCCCGAAGCGGAAGCTTTGCTCAACGGCAAGGGCAGGGAAGAAGCGGAACGGAACCTGGCGCAAGCAGGGGCGGTCGCCGGCAAGGCGTCCCAGGCGATCACCGATCTGCATGGCTCGCAAGATTATAAAGAACACATTGTCGGCGTGCTTTTGAAAAGGGCCTTTCAGAGCGCCGTTAGCTGAGAGATGCGATAGATTCGTCTAGGGAGACTTCATGGCCAAAGCGATGACCAAACACGATGCGCAGGCGCTGTCTTTATCATTTACTTTAAACGGGCGCTTGCAGGAATTGGACGTGGAGCCGCATGAGCTGTTGCTCGACGTCGTGCGCGAGCGCCTCGGCCTTACCGGCGCGAAGCGTTCTTGCGATGTCCAAGTGTGCGGCGCCTGTACCTTATTGGTCGACGGCCGGCCGGTGAGCGCCTGCACGACGCTCGCTTTTGAAGTGCGCGGACGCTCGGTGTTGACCATCGAGGGGCTGGCTGAGAAGGATGGTAAACTCCATCCGCTCCAGGAAGCGTTTATCGAACACGGCGGTTTTCAGTGCGGTTTCTGCACGCCGGGAATGATATTGGCGGCCAAGGCTTTGCTTGATGAAAACCCGGCGCCGAGCGAAGCGGAACTCAAACATTTCATGCACGGCAATATTTGCCGCTGTACCGGCTACAAAAAAATCATCGAATCGATCATGGCTGCGGCGAAGAAGATGCGCTCCGGATCTTGATCGTTCCAGTAGTTACAAACGTTCAAATCGTTCCAGTTGCTTTGTCGTTCCAAGGTCCATAGCTATGTTGATGAGCCCAAAGCACAATCTCGACTTCTCGACTGAAACGTCTGAAACTGTCTCAGTCCTCGATGCCGTATTCCTTCCACCGACTCGCGACCAAATCCAGGTGTTCTTTCGGCGGCAGTGAAATCGCCGGGTAGGCGTGTTTGCGCGTGGCATCGATCGCGACACGCGAGCCGACATATCGGGTTGGGTGATGCTGCGGCACGTTAGCGGGGGCTTGGGAAGGGTCGAGGCCGACCGCTTGCACATCTCTTTCCATGTAGATGTCTTTGTCCGGCCGGACGTGCCAGCTCAGCGCCCAGTCGACGGCGAAGTCGTCCCAGATGTCGATGTCGTCGTCGACGACGACGGTAAATTTTCCAAATCCCGTGCGCAGCGACCAGGCGCCGTACATGAGCTGGCGCACTTGACCTTCGAACTGCTTTTTCAGCGAGATCACGAGAAAGGCGCCGCTGCCGCCGGCCTCCTTCAGCCGGACATCTTTGATCGGGATGCGCAGAATATCTCTCAGGTGCTTGATGAGCGGCCATTCGCGCCCGACGGCGCGAATGCAGCTTGATTCCGACGGTGGCATCTGGCTGATGAACGCCTGGTACCACGGATTATTGCGGAAGGTCATGCATTTAATATTGAAGTAGGGCTCGTTGCCGGCCGGACCCATGTAGCCGGTATATTCGCCGAACGGGCCTTCCGGCTCGATGCTGTTGGCCGGAATCTCGCCTTCCAAAACGATTTCCGCGCTAGCGGGAACTTCCAGCGGCACGGTTTCGCAAGGGACGAGATCAACTGCTTCGCCTCGAAGCGCGCCGGCAACGGCGAACTCGTCCAAGGTTTCGGACATTTTAGATACCGACACGTAGCCGATTGTCGGGTCGGCGCCGATCACCACGGCCACCGGTGTCGGTTGGTTTTTCGCGTTGTTCTTGAGGATATGCCATGAGGCGTCCTGGCGTTTGCCGATTAACAAACCCGTTTTGTTGGGACCTTTGACTTCCATGCGATACGTGCCGACATTGCGCACGCCGGTCTCGGGATCTTTCGTGATCAAGTACGGCGAGGTGAAAAACGGCCCGGGATCTTCACCCACAGTCCAAATCGGCACGGGCAACTTGGTAATGTCGACATCTTTACCGTGCAGTATGTTTTCTTTGCAGGGCGCTTCTTTGACCATTCGCGGCGCGATTGGATTTCCCAAGGCGTGGTCCCATTT
>Ga0209486_10001030_pt1 | contig 12152 bp, 9 predicted proteins | sample NCCompost_FD_187518 | JGI IMG/M metagenome (GOLD analysis project Ga0209486, IMG submission 187518) | Agricultural soil microbial communities from Utah to study Nitrogen management - NC Compost (SPAdes) (version 2) | ecosystem: Environmental > Terrestrial > Soil > Agricultural land | place: USA...
GAACCTGCGGGCTCGCAACATCGGCTGGCGCCTGGACTACGTGCTGGCCTCAAAGACGCTGGCAGCCCGCGCCGAGCGCTGCGCGGTGCTCGCCGAGGTGGGAACCAGCGACCACGCTCCGGTCGTCCTGACGCTGGGGCCTTCGGCCGGCTGAGGTGCCCTCAGGGGTGTTCGGCCTCGGCGTGCACCCGCTCCGAGCGGAGCAGGTAGACCCCGCTGGCGATGATGACCGCCGCTCCCACGAACGTGAGCGTGCCGGGGAGAGTCCGCCAGAGCGCCCAATCGAGTATCACTCCCCAGACCAGGGCAGTGTATTCCAGCGGCGCGATGAACGATGCCTGGCCCAGCCGGAACGCCTCGGTGATTCCCCATTGGGCCAGCGAGCCGGTGACCGCCATCGCGGCGATCGGGAGCCAGTGGGCCGGCTGAATCGGCCGCCAACCGGGCAGGGCGAGCACCCCGGCGCCGACCGCCACCATCACCATCAGCCAGAACACCATGCTCTGGGTCGAGTCGGTCCGGCCCAGGACCCGCACGGTGATCGCGGAGAGGGCGTAAGTGAGCGCGGTGGCCAGGATGGCCAGCCCCGCCAGAGTGAGGGTGCCGTGCCCGGTGGGCCGGAGCACCACCAGTACGCCGGCGAATCCCATCGCGATGGCGATCCATCTCGTCCGGCCGATCCGCTCCCCCAGCCAGAGCGCCGCGAAGATGGTGATGAGCAGCGGCGCCACAAAGAAGATGGAATAGGTCTCGGACAGCGGCAGGTGGCGCAGCCCGTAGGTGAAGGTCGCGAGGCTCGCGATACCCAGTACCGCCCGGAGCAGGTGGAGGCCGAAGCGAACCCGGAGCAGCTGCCCGAACCCACCCCGCAGCGCCACCCAGACCAGGACGATGGGCAGCGCCGAGAGCGCCCGCAGGGTGGTCACCTGCATCGGTGAATAATGGGGTGAGAGGGTCTTGAGGCTGGCATCCATGAGCGCAAACGAGCCCACGGCCACCAGCATGATCACCGCGCCCCGGAGATTGTCGGCACGGATAGCGGGCGCGCTGATGGGGGGAGAAGGCATCGGGCCGAAAAGTAGTCGTTCAAGGTGTTGCGTTGACGGCCCGGTGGACCCATGGATAGCTTCGCAGGATGACCAAGCCTCTCACGATCGAGAAGCGGCGTTTCGACCCGCCCGACCAGGCGCTCGACTTCAAAGGCCATGGCAAGATCAGGATTATCAAGATGCCCGATGGCACCACCGGCATGCACGCGATTCTCGAGCCGGGATGGACCTGGACCGAGGATGAGAAGCCGCTGCTCGGGCATCCTGACTCATGCCCGATGCGGCACGTAGGCTACAGCATCAGCGGCGATCTGGTGGTGCGGATGGTCGAATCGGGGGTGGAGACCCATATCCTGGCGGGTGACTTCTTCGACATTCCCGCGGGGCACGACGGCTATGTTGCCGGCACTCAGCCGGTCGAGCTGATTCTGTTCGCCGGGCCGGAGCCGCACCAGCATTCCAAAAGCGGCTGACCCGGGGGCTCACTCCACCACCACCGCTCCGGTCATGAAGGGATGGGGCGCGCAGTGATAGGTGAAGCGTCGCCGGCCGCCTGACCACTGCCCACAGCAAGAAGCAGGAGAACCACGCGCACGAGGTGGCGCTTAACTGCTTTGCCCACAACTATATCCGGGTTCATTCCACGCTGACCGGGGAGCGGGGGACTAAGACGACCCCGGCAATGGCAAGTGGATTGACGGACCGGGTTTGGACGGTTGACGATATCCTGACCCTGATGGACCCGAAATCTGTTACAGATTTAGAAGCAGCGCCTCCTGCACCTCAGACGATTACTTTTGTTCGCCAATCTCGCTATTACTTCGTGTTATCGTTCGCGGAGCAGTGCAGCATGGGCGACAGGCTCAGCCCGGAGCACGCTCGATTGCTCCCCAGCCAAGTCCGACGGCTCCTCGAGGCCGCCGAGGGCCCCACGCAAGAGCAAGCCTGGACTGAATTTCTCGAGTCCTACTCCCGCCTGATCCTCTACGTTGCGCGAAAGACCCCCGGCGAGTATGACATCATTATGGACCGCTACGCCTTCGTCGTGGAGCGGCTCCGGGAGCAGAACTATCGGCGGCTGCGCACCTACGTCGCGGATGGACGGGGCAAGTTCACCACCTGGCTCGTCGTGGTCACCCGCCGCCTCTGCCTCGACCACAACCGTGTGAAGCATGGCCGACCGCCCGGCCCAGGAACGCGTAACCCTGTGTCACCTCGTCGTCTGGTCGACTTGGTCCTGCTGGATCCCGAGGTGTTGGCCGGGCTCCCGGACGGTCGACCCTCAGCCGAAGATCACCTGGACCAAAAGCAAGCCCTCGAGCGGCTCGAGGCGGCCGTGGGGACCTTGGCCCCGGCGGACCAGTTGCTCATCGCCCTCCGCTACGAGGACGCCCGCTCCGCCCGGGAAATCGCCTCGCTCATGTCGCTGCCTACCCCGTTCCACGTGTACCGCCGCCTCACCCGGATTCACGAATCCCTGCGCCAGGCCCTCACCGCACCTCCCGGTCAGAATCGAGCAACCACCAGCGCAGCAGATGATCCATCTGCCGTTCAATTGTCGGCAGAGCCATGACGGACCCTAACGCCGACCTCATGACGCACTTATCAGCCGAAGCCCTGGCGGGACATCTGGACGACGACCTGCCCATTGATGAGCGAAGGCTGGTCGAGCTGCATCTCGCCTCCTGCGCCGTCTGCCGCGATGAGCTCGCCGAGACCCGCCGACTCCAGCGGGTCCGCCATCGCCGGCAATGGACGCCGGTGCTGATCTCCACGGCTGCTGCGGCGGCGGTGCTGCTGGCGGTCGCATTGCCCCGCCGGGCTACAACCACCTCGGACATCCGCTCCGGCCCGGATCTCGAGCAGCAGCTCGGAATCGTCTCCCCGGCATCCTCCGCCGAAATAGCTCCGGGACGGGTCACCTTTGTCTGGCGGAGTGCCGGCCCAGGCGCGAGCTACACCTTGACGCTTCAGGAAGCCGACGGCCGTGTGGTCTGGACGTCACCGTTGGCCGACACCGTCGCTGCCTTGCCGGACAGCCTCGCTCTTGCGCCGGGGCGCACCTGGTTCTGGTTCGTGGATGTGCTGCTCCCAAATGGTCGGTCGCTCTCAACCGGCGTTCAGCGGCTGAGGACACGGCCGTGAGCCTGGCCCGGCGTTTTCCTATATTCGGACTCACGCTAACCACGTGGGCGCTCGGGTGTAATGATTCCCGGCCGCCCCCTGAGAATACCGCGGATCGGTCGCCGGGCCCCACCTCTGCCGTCGAGCTCGACTCGCTCATCGTCGCGGCGGAGAGCCTCTACCGCACTGGCGATTATGTGAACGCCAGGGCTGCGTGGTCAGTCAGCCTTGGCCGCATCCAGCCGAGTCGGGACTTCGCCGCCGAGGCGAGGATCCTCACCTCGCTCGGCCTCACCGAGTGGAGGCTCGGCAAGCACCAGGAGGCGCGGGCGCGGACTGAGCAGGCGCGTGCCATCCTGGAGGCGAACGGCATCAACCAGCTGCTTCCCCGCACGTACAATGCTCTCGGTCTCATCGCCTGGGACCAGGGCCGCCTGAGCGAGGCGGCCGAGCTGTGGCGGCTGACCATGCAGACTGCCCGCGACGTGGGCGACCAGGAATACGTAGACAAGCCAGCCATGAACCTCGGCCTCTGGTACGCCGGAATCGGCGACCTGGACCACGCCCGGCAGGCCTTCGCAGCGAGTCTGGTAGCTGGACGGAAGCTGGGCATCCGCCCACTCGAATTGCGCTCGCTGGTTAACTTGGCCATGGTCGCGAACCGGAGCGGTGAGCCGCGCCTCGCGCTGGCCTGGCTCGACTCGGCTGCTGCGGCCGGGGTCGAGGAAGACTTCCTCGCTGAAGACAATTATCGAAGTCAGCTCGCCCTGGCGGCCTGGGCCCTGGGTGATCCGGGCGTGGCCCTGGCCGGGCTCGATAGCGCCATTCGCCGAGCGCGGACCGCCGGGCTCCGGCAATCGGAGGCCGCCAACCTCACGCTGATGGCGGACATCTATTGGGAGGCGGGTGATCTGGTTCACGCTCTCGCTCTCCACGCGCAGGCCGAAACGATCCACCGGGAGCTCGACCTCCCCGGCGAGGAGGGCCAGAACCTGATCAGTGCAGCCCGGATCCAGGCGGCGATGGGGCACGCACCGCAGGCCCGTGACCTGGCGGGACGTGCGCTGCGCCTCCACCAGCGTGCCGAGGAGCTGATCCTCCAGCTCGACGACCGGCTCCTGCTGGCGGAACTCGATGCACCAGGTGAGCTGATCGAGGCACGTCGCATCGTCGGGAAGCTGGCCTCTCGCGCCGCGCGGACCAAGCTCGGTCTGACCGAAGCCCACTTGGCTGCGAAAGCGCGGCAATCGGCCGAGGTACTCCGCTCGCTGGCCGTGATTGCCCCTGAGCTCGCAAGCGGGCTGTCAGCGGAGGTCTGGGAGGCCGAAGCACTGCGGGCCCGCGCCTACGCGTCTCTCAATCGATGGGACTCGGCGGCCGCCGCAGGACGTCGGGCGATCGCATCCCTGGAGCGGATCCGCGGTGGCCACGCGTCGGGCCTGCTTCGCGCCACCTTCGCCTCGTCTCGTGCCGGGACCTACGGGGACCAGGTGGCCGCGCTCCTTGCGCTGGGCCAGACTGACGAGGCATTCGAGGTTGCCGATGCGGCGCGAGGTGGAGGGAGGCATCTGCTCGGAACGTCCGGACGGAACGCCCACTCCCTGACTCGAGACTCCGTAAGGGAGGAGCCGCTCCGCCGAATCGCGGCGCTCGAAGACGAGATCCGAAGCAGGGAGGAAGAAGGTCTGGACGTCGGAGAGCTGCGGGAACGGCTGCGCCAGGCCGAACGCGACTACGGGCTTGGCGTGTTGAGCGGCGGCGGGACGGCAGCCAGGGCCATCGCGCCAGGCGGGGGTGCCGCCTCGGTCCGCAAGGCCTTGGCTCCGGACGCGGCGATGCTGGTCTATCTCGTGGCCCCGGACCAGCTGTTCGTATTCACGCTGACCCGCCAGCAGACGAGGGTACAGGTGATGCCGGTGCGTGCTGACGAGATCGAGGCGCGAGTCCGCCTCGCCCGGCAGCTGCTCGCGGATCCGACCATTCCGCCGAAGGAGGCCGAGGCCGTGATGGGAACTCTGTCCCGCTGGCTTCTCGGCTCCGCAGGAGACGGGCTTGCCCGGGTACAGCGCCTGATCATCGTCCCGCACGGGGCGCTGGCCTACCTCCCGTTCAGTGCGCTGAAGACGCCTCAGGGAGAATTCCTTGTTGAGCGCTATTCGTTGGTCCATCTGCCGTCGGCATCCTTCGCCGTCGGCGGCGGGAGCCGACCATCCGCCGAGGTTGGGGCTCCGGTGGAGCTCACCGCGCTGGCCCCCGAGCCGGATGAGTTGCCTGCTACGGCGTTGGAAGTGAGCGCCATCAGGCGGGCCCATCACGGAGCACGAGTTCTGCTGGGACGGCGCGCCAGCGAGTCGGCGCTGAGGGAGGCACTTCGCTCCAGCGCCGTGGTCCACGTGGCGAGCCACGGCGTGCTCAATCGTGTGAACCCGCTGTTCAGCCGCATCGAGCTGGTTCCGAGCCGGAGCCGATCGCCCGACGACGACGGCCGCCTCGAGGTGCACGAGATCTTCGGGCTCGAGATCCGGAGCCCGCTCGTCTTTCTCTCCGGCTGCGAGACCGGGCTCGGCCCGGGAGGGTCTCGACACTATGCCCCGGGTGAGGACTATGCCACTCTCGCCGCAGCGTTCCTCACCGCAGGCGCCAGGCAGGTCATCGCCACCCTGTGGGCAATCCCCGATACCGGCGCTGCGGTGTTCGCGACCCGGTTCTACACGGAGCTGAACCGGACTGGTCCCGCGGAGGCCTTGGCCGCAGCGCAACGGGCTCTCCTCGCCGAGGGCCGGTTTCGGCATCCCTACTACTGGGCGGGCTACCGGCTGACGGGTTCCGAGTCAACCGAGCTGTCCCCTGCCGTTCTATAGGCGTATCAGCACCGCATGAGTTTGCCGGAGGTCCTTATGAAGGCGTGCCACGCTCTCACCAGAACCGTGGTCGTCCCGCTGCTCGTTCTGGCGGCGTTCACGGTTTCCTGTCGCGAGGCCGGCGAGCCGACTGCTCCAGGAGTCCAGGCCGCCACAGCCGAGGACAACGGCGCGGGGAGCCCAACGGTCAGCAGCGTGGTGCCTGGCAGCTCTGAGCGCGGGGTCACGCTCGACATCGCGGTCAACGGCTCCGGGTTCGATTCGGGATCCGTAGCGCGGCTGGAACGCCAGGGTGTGCCGTCGGCCAAGATCACTACCAACTCCACCACCTACGTCACGTCTACGAAGCTGATCGCCAACCTCACCATCGCCGCCGATGCCGATACCGGGAAGTACGACGTAGGAGTGACGAGCTTGCGCGGCCGGAAGGGTGTCGGCGTAGAGCTGTTCGACGTGAGATACGAGCTGGTCGAGGTGGGGGTGATCGGGGGCACCTGGAGCAAGGCAATGGCGATCAACGACCGGGGGCAGGTTGTTGGTACCAGCTGCACCCAGATCTGTACGTCGCACGCCTTCTTCTGGACGGAGAGCGGAGGCCTGGAAGATCTCGGGACCCTTCCCGGCTTTACCCGCAGCGGAGCGTACAGCATTAACGACCGCGGCCAGGTTCTCGGGAATGTACTCTGTCCCGCGGCTGACTCCGGCTGTGGAGCCGGGTCCAGCGAGCTGGTCGTCTGGGCGAGAAGTGGCGGTCGATGGAATGTGACCCGCCTGGGTATCCCCGGGCTCATCGAAGACGGCGATATCAACAACTGGGGACAGTTCGTGGCCATGGGCGGGCTCTATTCGCTTTCCGGTGACCTCGCGGAAGCACCCAGAGCGCGCTTGGGAGCTCCGAAGCGTGCTCCGGGGCAGGTTGCAGCGGCGGTGAGGGAGCCTCTTCCTCACCTCGGCCCTCCGACGGGGACGAGCTACGCCAGGGCAATCAACGATCTCGGCCTCGTCGTCGGCCAGTCCGTTCCCAACGATGGGACTGGAACAGCCGAGGCAGTCTTTTGGTTCCGCGACCAGTCGGGTACCTGGCGCATTCTTGCCCTGGGCCATTTACCTGGCCAAAACATCAGTCTAGTCGAGGACATCGGTGAGGTAGATCTGGCGGGGCGTATCCGGGTGGTAGGCAACTCCGCAGTGGCCTACGCCAGGGACGGTGCTCATCACCCGGTTCGCTGGACCCTCGAACGCGACGGGAGGGGGGGCTGGCGGGTGGCGGAGGTCGAGGCGCTGCAACTTCCCCCCAGGGCCACCAGGAGCGCCTGGGTGTGGGGAGTCAATGCCGAAGGCGATGCGGTGGGGGATTACTCCTACAGGGCCGATGGGGATGGCGGTTATGGCTATATGGATGCGGTCGTATGGCTGCCAAGTGGAGCCGTTGACTGGTTGTTGCCCGCCCCAACGGGAGGGTGGGCACGAGCGAGAGCCATCAACAAGGCAGGCCGCGTCGTTGGTTCTGTCTGGGATACTGCTCGAGCTTGTGAGCGCGCGGCATTCTGGCGCCCGCGTTGAGGGGGTTAATGAGCGGCGTGTTCGCCGCCTCTGATCAGGTGAGGTTTGCCAGGAGGGATCATGATCGTCAGGCCACGGCAGCATCGGCAGCAAGCCCAACTCGGGACACCCGGCCTTCCTACCCGCGCCCCGCCGAGGCGTCACCAGCTGACTTGGATCGCCATGATCCTGGCCGGGTGCAGCGACGGCGTGTTGGATCCGTCCGAGCCGGTGGTCGCCTCACTGGGAATCGTTGATGCGCCGGCCGCATTGCTGGTGGCCGACACGGTTCGGCTCACCCTGGTAGCCATGGATTCGAGCGGCACCGCGATCACGCCCACGGTGACCTGGACCGCCAGCAACGGAGCGGTGGCGTCGGTGAGCAACAGCGGCCTGGTATCGGGTCTGGCCGAGGGAACCACAACCATTCGTGTCGCGGCCGGCGCGCTGTCCGACAGCATCAGCCTCACGGTCACAGCAGGGGTCCGCTTTGCCGCACTGGTCACCGGAGCCGACCATACCTGCGGCCTTACCTCCGCCGGAGCGGTGTACTGCTGGGGGTCCAACTGGGGTATGCAGCTGGGAGTCGAGACCACCAGCCACAGCTGCACCGTGCCCCCATCCACACAGGCGCGTTCCTGCAGTCCTCGGCCGGTCCCGGTTGGCGGCTCGATTCAGTTTTCCTCCGTTTCGAGTGGGGGAGGCCACAATTGTGGTCTCGATGCGGGCGGCCGTGCCTACTGCTGGGGTGACAACGCCTGGGAACAGCTCGGTACCCGGGGTGACCTGCTTTTCCGCTCCGCGACTCCGGTTCTGGTCTCCGGCGGCCAGGTCTTTCGGGCGCTGGACGCTGGCGGAGACTTCACGTGTGGTCTGACCAATGGAAACGCGGCGTATTGCTGGGGCAGTCACGCCTTTGGCGAGCTGGGTACCGGAGATCTGGACCTCTTTAGCAGTCATGCGCCGGTCGAGGTGGTCGGCGGACACCAGTTTGCCCATCCGGTGTCCGGATGGATGCACGCTTGTGGCTTGACCGGCAGCGGCCAGGCCTATTGCTGGGGCGAAAACGAGATCGGCACGGTGGGAAATGGGAGCGTTTCGCCCCCGGGAGCCTGGCCGGCTGAGCCCACTCCGAGCCTCGTGGCCGGTGGGTTGGCCTTCTCGCAGTTGGGCGCTGGGATTCGATACTCCTGCGGGCTGACGACGGCAGGGCTGGCGTACTGTTGGGGCGCGGGATTGAGGGGGAAACTGGGGAACGGCTCGACGGCCGATCACACGACACCCGTGCCGGTCGCGGGCGGGCTGACCTGGCGGAGCTTGAGCGTGGGCCTGGAGCACACCTGCGGTTTCACCACCGCTGGCGATTCGGCCTGCTGGGGGAATAACCAGGTGGGGCAACTGGGGGTGGCCCCGACGGGTGAGCACTGCCCCAGCGGTACCCAGGCCCCGGAGTTGGACTGCTCCAGCAGGCCGGTCACCCGTACCGTCATGCCCCGGAGGTTCAAGACCGTGATTCCCGGAGGAGTTCATACCTGTGCCCTGGATGACCTCGGCTACGCCTTCTGCTGGGGAACCAACGGGCTCGCACAGCTGGGCAACGGGCAAGTGGGAGGATGGAGCCACGTGCCCTCACCAGTGATCAGGCCGCAATAAGGCCGACTCCATTACCTGACGTGCGGGCAGGCTGACGACGCTTTTTCCCCCCGGTCGCGAAGTGAAGTCCATTCTGCGGGTCGTCGAGTTGGCATCAACTCGGCGGCCCGTTGCCGTTTCATAGGGTATCAGCACCGCATCGGTGTGCCGGAGGCCCTACAAGGAGCAGGCATGAAATCATTCATTGGCAATCGTATCGGCCTGGCGGTTGCGACTGTTCTCGCGGCAGCCTGTGCGCCCGACCTCCCGACCGAAGCAACCCCCGGGGTGCTTGCTGCGCGCGGCAATCACCCCTCGGGACCGAGTTTCGTGGGTCAGGACCTCGGCGTGCTCCCGGGCGACAACCAATCATCCGGGTTCGGGGTGAACAATGCCGGCCTCGTGGTGGGGCAAAGCGCCGACGGCAACGGGGCGATCCGCGCCTTCTATTGGGATGGGTCACTGCACCAACTGACGACTGCGGGTTCCAGGGGCGCGGCGTACGCCATCAGCAGCGGCGCCACGGCCTACGCTGTCGGCTACGAACAAGCTCCCGGGCAGAGAAATCGCGCTGCCGTGTGGACTCTCCCATCGGCGGTGCCAACCTTTCTTGAATCGGTTGCGAGCAATGCAATAGGAGTCAACGACGCGGGGACCGTGGTGGGCACCTACTGCTTCAGTGGATGCGGAGGACCGGACGAGATCTTTCATGGCGCCATCTGGGTTTTGGGTGGCGGGAGCCGCACCGATATCGAGCCGCTCCCGGGGAACACCTTCGCGTACGCGAGTGACATCAACAACAACGGGATCGTGGTCGGAGGGAGTTACGGCCCCGGACCCGCTGATCGCCGTGGCTATTTACGGATGGCCGATGGAGCATTGATCGCGCTTCCGCCCCTCTCGAACTTCGTCCAAAGCGACGCGGAAGCGGTGAGCGATGTTGACGGCGGCCAGGTACATGTCGCCGGATCTAGCCGCGACGAAAGCGGGGCAACCCGTGCGGTGCGGTGGACGGTGAATTCGTCGACGGGTCAGATTGTCGCCACGATTGCCCTCGACCAGCTTTGGGCAGCAGGGGTCAACTTCGCGGGTGACGTGGCCGGGACCGGGGGATCGAACAGTACGTCCGCGGCAACACTCTGGAGAAATGACGTCTACATCGCGCTCAAGGCGCCCAAGGGAGGATCCGGAAGCGCCAGCCGGAGCCTCGCGCGTGGTGCGGGGTCTCCCACCTACGTGTCGGGCGAAACGCGCATGAAAAACTGGCCCCGGGCGATCCGGTGGGTCATACAATGAGACTGCTGAATGGCTTGAGACTGGACTTCGGGGCTACGCGCCATGCCGTACACTGGACGGTCCTTGCCCCATGAGAAACCGCCCCAAGCTGTCTGTCACCATCGTCGCGACAATTCCCGGCGTCCTGCTGGGCCGAAATCTGTCTGGGCAAGGAAAAACCATCATGCGTCAGCTCTGGATCGTCGCGCTCACAGTTGGTGCGGCTCTGCTGCTTCCCGGCTGCGACGGAAGGCAGCCGGTCGAACCGTCCCGCCCAATGGACGGCGGGCTCTCGGCCGCAAAAGGGGGCCCGTCGGCACTGACGGCGCCGTCTGGCGCCACCGCCGCAGACGACGGATGGAACCAGGCCGTGGTCCGCTGGCAGGACAACTCGAATGAGACCGGGTTCGAGCTCCAGCGCGGGACGACCGAAAGCGGCCCGTTTGTCGTGCTAACCAATGTCGCGGCCAACACCGTCGTCTTCAGCGACTCGGGGTTGGACGTGCATACGCCGTACTGCTATCGGATTCGTGCCGTGGGATTGGTTCGGAACAAGCCGAGTTACTCGGCGTTCTCGAACATCGCCTGTGTGCCGGCAAAAGTTGCCCCGACCATCGCACCGTCGCAGCTCACCGCGGTGGCCGTCTCCGAGACCCGGATCGACCTCACCTGGCAGGACAATTCGTCGAACGAAACCAGCTTCGAGATTACCCATTCGTGGAACGGAGAGACCGGCACCTTTTTCCACCTGGCAACCGCGAGTCCCAATGCGGTGGCCTATAGTCACCAGGGGCTCCAGGCGGTAAGCCGGCACTGCTACCAGGTCCGCGCCCTCCAGGCATTCACATCGAGCAACGGCACGGTGTTCTTCTACTCGGCACCCACGGCCACCGTGTGTGCGACCACTCCTCCCCCATCGGCGCCACCCCCCGCCGCTTATGTGGTCACCGCCAGGCCAATCGGCAGCACCATGGTCGGGTTGGTGGTGACCTGGACCCTGGCATCACCCGCGCCGCTCTTCCGGATCTATCGCTCGACCAACGGCGGGGCGCTCTGGGAGCTGATCAGCCCGCCGGGCAGCGACGGCTCCTACCTGAACGAGCCCGAACTCAGCGAGCAGCAGGTGTGCTATCGCATCGTTGGCTACAACGCGGCGGGCGACGCGGCGCCATCCGCTCCGGGCTGCACCACGCCGCCCGCAGCGCCCACGCTGGTCTCAGGGGTCGTGAGGGCCGACACGCTCGAGCTGATCTGGAGCGACAACTCCGCCGTGGAGGAGGGATACGAAGTGTGGGTGATGTACGGTCAGGGTGACGAGTACCACTCCGGATGGTGGGATTATGAGTGGCTGGTCACGGTGCTGCCTCCCAACTCGACCTCGTATCGCGAGTGGGTCGGCCCCCCCGTCCCCTATACCTCTCTCACGTATTACGTGGTGGCGAGGAAGAACGGCGGCAGGTCAGATAGCGCGGGCTTCGTGGTGTGGTGAGCGACGGCTCTGGCTTGAGCCGGAGCCGCAGGTACGCGACTAGTGCAAGGAGCATACTCCATGAGCCGCGCCAGCGTTGCGACGATATCCGCACTTCTCCTGACTCTGGCCTCCTGCGGCGGTTCAGATGGCACTGGGCCCGATTCCGGAGTGGTGACGGTCACCATGTCGCCGGAGACA
>Ga0209486_10001031_pt1 | contig 12149 bp, 11 predicted proteins | sample NCCompost_FD_187518 | JGI IMG/M metagenome (GOLD analysis project Ga0209486, IMG submission 187518) | Agricultural soil microbial communities from Utah to study Nitrogen management - NC Compost (SPAdes) (version 2) | ecosystem: Environmental > Terrestrial > Soil > Agricultural land | place...
TAACCCCAGCTCTGCGCAACTACAAACCTGGGAAGCTAAAGTTGATCCCACTGTCCTAAGAGCAGCGACCCTCGGTCAGGCTGAGTTTCTGATCTACATGAATTCTCAAGCCGACCTCAGCGGCGCCGACGCTCTCCCTACTAAAGAGGCTAAGGGACAATTCGTTTATGAGCAGCTGACCTCGACCGCTCAGAGCACGCAGCCCGGGGTGCTCTACACGCTTGGCTCGTTTGGTGCACCGCATCAGAGCTATTGGGTGACGAATGCGGTCTGGGCCAGGGGCGACCTTGCCGTGATACAAGCCGTCGCCGTGCGTCCGGAGGTGGCTTTTATCTATCCGAGCGGTGGCGGTAAGTTGAGTTTGCCGCCCGTTGAGCAGCCACTCAGCTCGACTAACTCGACATCGTCCCTGCTCACCGCTGATCCCAGTCCTGAAGGCAACCTTATCAACGTCAACGCCGACGATGTATGGGCCAAAGGGATCACGGGCCAGGGCGCGGTAGTAGCCGGCGCTGACACAGGTGTGGCGTGGCAGCACGCCGCCATCAAGAGACAGTATCGCGGTTGGAATCCAACCACGCAGACTGCGAACCACAGTTACAACTGGCACGACTCAATCCACGCACCTAACACCGTTTGCAACGGCGATACCACTGAGCCCTGCGACGACCATGATCACGGGACGCATACGGTGGGCACGATGGTTGGCGACGACGGTGGCAGCAACACCATCGGCATGGCGCCTGAAGCGAAGTGGATTGCTTGCCGCAACATGACTGAGGGAGCTGGGGCTGTTCCGACTTACATGGAATGCATGCAGTGGTTCATCGCTCCAACAGATACCGCGGGCCAGAACCCTGATCCAACAAAGGCGCCGCATGTAATCAACAACTCGTGGGGTTGTTACGAAGGTTGTCCTCCCCCAGCATTGCAGGACACTCTGCGCGCCAGCAGGGCGGCTGGAATTTTTTATGCAGTCTCGGCCGGCAACGATGGATCGAGCCCGCTTGGCGTGATCAATTCCGGACAAGTTATTTGCAATACGATCAATACGCCACTCGCTCGTTATCCCGAAGCTTTCACTGTAGGGTCCACGGACCATCGCACCGACAGCATTTCGTATTTCAGTAGTCGTGGTTCCGTCCTGGGCGATCCAAATTCACCGACGGGATTGATGAAACCAAACATCAGTGCTCCCGGTTCGGGGATTCGTTCAAGTGTTAAAAATGGCAGCTATGCGAGTTTTAGCGGCACGAGTATGGCCGGACCACACGTTGCGGGTTTAGTAGCACTGCTGGTCTCGGCTAACCCGCGACTATCTGGGTTGGTGAATCGGCTGGAAGACATTAATGAACAAACTGCGATGAGGAAGACGACCTCGGAAGGTTGTGGATTTGATTCGACAACCGCCGTTCCCAACAATACTTACGGCTGGGGCCGGATCGATGCACTCGCTGCCATACTTGAAGCGCTGCCAACAAATGCTGTGAACGATACGGCAGTGACAACCGAACAAATGGCGGTTCGAATCAATGTGCTGATCAACGACACCGATCCGGATGGCGATCAGTTAACTATTACGAGTGTCGGGCCGGCGTCTCGTGGAACCGTCGTCAATAACGGAGACGGCACGTTGACGTACACCCCCGCCGGCGGTTTCATCGGCGTGGATACTTTCACTTATACGATTTGCGCGCCTGAGGGCTGCCTAACGTCGAGCTCAACCGCCGCCGTAACAGTGACTGTGGAGAAGCGCCGCGGCAAGAAGACGTAGGGACGGGTTCGTGTTATTTCGCATTCAGCGCCAAACGGCGCGTAATGTAAAAGCCTGGGCCAACGGCCCAGGTTAACGGTGGAATTGTGGTCAAAGCGCTGAAGCGCGGAATAAGTACTGGAGTGCATCACGGAGGGTTTTAATGTCGCGCCTTCAGCGCTTTGGGATTTGCCGGGAGGTTACCTGGGGCGTTGCCCCAGGCTGTTGCATTGCGCACCTTTGGCGCTGATTAAGACGCCCGGTAGTTATATTGATGAGTCAGGTATGTCAATAGCACGAATAAGATCCTTACGCTACCGCCCGATCCGTGATCTCTAACCCACGATCTATGATCGCGAAAGCGTCCTTCAACTCAGCTTCAGTAATACACAGCGGCGGATTAGCAAAAAAGTAGTTCCAACGAACAAACGTATAAAGACCTTCCTGTCTGAAGAAGTTTCCTAGCTCCTTCATCTCTGGTGACGTTCCATTAAACGGCGCCATCGGTTCCATCGTTTCGCGATTTCGCACCAGCTCGACGAGTCCAAACAACCCAATGTTGCGTGTAGCGCCCACCGACGGATGGCGACTTTGCAGATCTTCCAACATGCCTCGCATTACGGCGCCCATCCGTTTTGCGTTCTCTATCAAGTTGTCTTCTTCATAGACCGCGATGGTCGCCAGTCCTGCAGCACACGCCAGCGGGTGACTGTTGTAAGTCAGGCCGCCCCAGAAAACGTTGTTCTGAAAGTGATCCGCAATGTGACGTCGCATGCCGATCGCGCCCAGTTGCACGTACGCGCTGGTCAATCCCTTCGCCATCGAGAGAAGATCCGGCACCACTTTCCAGTGGTCCACCGAGAACCATTCGCCGGTGCGGCCGAAACCAGCCATTACTTCGTCGGCAATCAAAAGAATTCCGTACTTGTCACACAGAGCACGCAAGCCCTGCATGTAACCATCGGGTGGGATCAGAATGCCGTTGGTTCCCACAACTGGTTCGACAATGATCGCAGCAATGGTTTTGGCGCCTTCGAGCTCAAGCACTTCTTCCGTACGTGACAGTACTTCTTCGGTGGTCTCAAAGCCTTTTTGAATACCGTGGTAAAAGTCGGGAATGCGGAACACGCCTGGGATACCTGGTTCGGCTGCCCAACGTCGAGGATCGCCGGTGAGCGTTAACGCGCCCGCAGTGCCGCCGTGATACGCCCGGTAGCGAGCACCAATCTTGTGTCGGCCCGTGAACAACCGTGCGATGCGAATGGCGTTTTCATTGGCCTCGGCTCCGCCGTTAGTAAAAAAGAAAGCGTCGATATCGCCAGGTGTAATTTCTGCCAGCTTCGCTGCCAGCCGGGCCCGCATCTCGGTCGCCATGAATGGATTGGCATAGGCGAGGGCGGCCGCTTGTTCCTGTATCGCTCGAATCACCCGCTCGTCGCCGTGGCCGATGTTGACGCACATAAGCTGGCTGTTGAAATCGATATAGCGTTTACCTTCCGGCGTCCAGAAGTAAATGCCCTTCGCGCCCGCGACCGGAATCGGATCCACGGCTGATTGGGCGGACCACTCAAATAATGTGTGACGCCGGCACAGCTCGACAATTTCATCGCCTGACATTTGTTCACTTTTCTCAGCGGTAGTCGTCATAGGTTTAGGTGCAGATAATTCTGCCTCGGTATATTTGGGGTTCGCGGTTTATCTGGTTTGAAGTCGCGCCGATGCTACTGCAAATGCGGAATGATGCACAACGGAACCGGCACGAGTTTGTGACGGCTGTACGCCACATACTCATCTGCGCGGCAGCTGCACGATATGAGCCTGGGACAGGATACGGCGTCAGCTTAAGTCCTTTAGATAGTCACGTTATTTCGGGAAAGGGCCGGGCACAGCGGTTGCCATTAGTTAGCAAGGCAGGGCATCTACATTCACGAGGAGATAACATTGAAAAATTTTAAAAAGGGTATCGGCGCAGCGTTCTTGTCGCTCGCATTCGTTCTGGCGTTAGTTGTGACGACCAGCGGCTCCGCTCAAGCACAGTATCGCAATGATGATGGCAGGTATGGACGCGATTCGAAGGAAGCACGCAAGGAACAAAAGCGAATTTGGAAAGAACGTCGCAAGCAGCAACAACAGGCTCGCCGGGATGATAGACGGAACCGCAACAACGGTGTCTACAACGATGGCCGTTACGGCCGGAATGATGGCTACCGTAACGACGGTTACTACGGAAATAACGGCAGCTACGGCAACAATGGTCGACAGGATCAGGCCGAACTAAATCGTGGTTACCAGCAGGGTTTGCAGACCGGTGCAAGTGATGGTCAACGCAACCAGAGTTTTGACCCGCAGCGTTCGCGTCACTTCAAGAACGCTTCAACGCAGGCTTTCCGTGAAGGCTTCGTGAGGGGCTATGACCAGGGCTACCGCCAGTACGCCGGCAACGGAGGATATAACAACGGCTCCAGCAACGGTGGATTGGGAGCTATCCTCGGTAGCATCCTGGGCCAACGTTAATCTTGACAAGCTTTAATCTTGTTAACTGGGTGTCGCGGACGATTGACGTTCGCGGCACTTTTGTTTTATTTCACTTTCTCAAGACCCACGTCGTCATCGCCCTCATATTTTCAACGACCGTAGTTTTTATCGGTTCAAGGAATTCGCCGCCAAGCTCATTTGACACGCTATGTAACATTTCAGCGTCAACTAAAAACCGATCAGAACCGTCCGGTAGCCGATAACGTCTTCCTTCGATAAGGCGAACCTGATCCTCAATACCGATTGTTGACGCCAGTCGGGCGAAGAAAATCCCACCCGGCTTCAGAACACGCCACATTTCTTCTAGCATGGCCTTCCAATGCAGATCGTCGCTGGCAAAGTGAAGCACGGCACTACTTAGTACGACGTCGAATTCGGTGTCACCAAAATGCATCCTTTCAACTCCGTCAGTCTTAAAGTTTTCCTGAGGCAGATGCGGGGCCAGCTTTGCGGCAAGTTCGCGAAGCCGTTCGATGGCTTGTTCAGATTCGTCAACCGCAAAAACCTCGTACCCACTCTTTAAAAAATAAATAAGGTTTCTACCAGAACCACATCCAGCGTCGAGTACACGCATCCCCGGAACCAATCGACCCTTCAACAACTGGTCAAACAGGTAGATGTCTATACTGCCAAACCACTCTTGAAGATCAATCGGAGCTTGCAGAGTCATTGCTTTTCAGTCGCTGCGCTGCGGGAATCACCGTCTTTTCACTGTAACTCGTCAGTTCCTTGCCTAAACGCTCCTGAGGAAGACTAAGCGCCACTTGCTGTGGACCACCAGTCGTTGCCATTAGCACTAATCCGATTACGTAAAGTGCAAGCGCGAAAAAGGAAATGTAGCCCGTAGCCGGTGCGAAGGACGGTGCATCGAGTGTGCCGAGCGACACGCCCTGCACTAAGGTCCCTGCAATCCGTTTTAACCAACCGCCGTCCGGCGCGTAAAGGCTGGCGAACAGCATGTGCTTCAGTATGAATGCAGTTCCAAAGAGCACGACCAGGCTGCGCAGCAAACGTCGCGCATCGAACGAGGAGAACTGGTTGTTCCATAGCGTCCACAGGAAGAAGAACGAAAACAGCCAGTGTAGTAAACCGCGTTCGGGAAGCACTGAATTAAAAGCCTGGGCCGAAGCGAAAAAGAGCGTCAGCAATAACCAGATGTTTGAGGCGTTTTCAAACGGTGAATGATCCGTCGCGACCATTGATCGCAGTTCGAGCAAACCACCGCGAACGAACAACAACATCAGCAGAACTGCCAGTACGAGCGTGATCAGGGGTGGCGGAAAAAACACCAACGCTCGGTCATCCGAGCTGACACGCAATCCACCCAACAGAGTCACCGTCAGAAACATAAACGGCAGCACCAGGTAAACAACCAGCGCGCGGTTTCTCGATTGCGGAATGCTGATTGCGGATTGCGGACCTTCCGATTGCGGAGTGCGGATTTCGGATTGTAGATTGGTATTAGTCAAAGTTTGTTATCAGTTTCTCCCCTATTTGCCTCGTGCCTCCTGCCCCTGCCTCCAGCTCCTGCCGTCCGTCACTTCCTTTTCCGTATCACCTCAACCGGATTCAGATCGCTCCAGGTTTTTTCAGTGCCTTGTTCCAGTTCTGCTTTCAGTTCTGCAGCCGTACGCATTTGAAGATTCTCATCATCAACGGTCAGCGGAACAGGCGAGAGTGCAATGGCGCGATTCACAGCCTCGAGTCCCTGCCTGAACAAGTTCTGGTCGTAGTAAACACGTCCCCACCCTTCACGATAAAAGGCGTAGGCGATGTAAAACTGCGTCTTCGGATCAGACTGGGCCGGATCTGCGCGTTGCCATTCGTCTCGCGCTGCGCGAAATTGTTCACGATGAAAAAGCGTCAGGGCGGCGTTGAATTTCGCCTGGTCCACCTGGTACGTGCCGGTGGCGACCTGTGCGCCGGTGGCCACTTCCCTAAAGCTGCGCGGCTCCGTCGCGTAAAGCCAAATAATTAGCGCGGCGTAGAGGCAGGTGATCGCCAACCCCAGAACCTGCACTGCCTTCTGTTTCATGCTCTGATTGTATGGCAGAGGTTCTTCAACTGTCGCGGAGACTGTTCAAGGCTGGAGCAATCAAGGATGGGTAATTTGCCGGTCGGGAAGGGGGCGAGCCCCCGCTCATTCCGGGGAATCAGAAATAACAAAGCAAGGACCAATCAAGCATGGGTAATTTGCAGGTTGGGAAGGCGGGCCTTGACCCCGCTCTTGCTTGGGAATTAGAAACAACAAAACAGGGACCAATCAAGCATGGGTAATTTGCAGGTTGGGAAGCCGGCCTTGCCCCCGCTCTTAATTTCGATTGTGATAGGTTCGCCATCCTAGTTCCTTCATTGCCCTGGATAGCTTCTCCGCATCATCTGGCCACCACCAATCACGATCCACAGGCAAACCCTTCACTAAGTCCATAGAAAGCCTGAAAGCTGGACCAGTAATAGTCTTTAGCAGACTTCACCAGTTTGGCTTTTACCGGGTTTAAGTGAATGTAGTTGATCTTCTGCCAAATCATCCAAGCGCTCCATAATGGCATGGCCTTGAAACTTTCCTGCCATACCTGATGACTCCCTTCATCATCAACACGAAATCTCGACGGTGGAGAAACCTTCACCAATAACTTCGCGGAGAGTTCTTTTAACTTCCCTGTGAACTCTATGATCTTGCCGTCGCGTGGATTGACGATCATGTGCAGGTGGTCAGGCATCAAAACATAAGCAATCAGTTTACAAGGCCAGTCTTTCATGAGCTTGGCACATGGTTCAATGAACGCATTGAAGTAGAGTTCATGAGTAAATACCCGCCGACGATCCAGAAGGTTCCCAGTGACGTAATGCAATGCCCCAGGAAGATTCTGATTGGACCACTTGCGAGCCATACAATGTTTAGCGGGGGCGCGCCCCCTTCCCAACCTGCAAATGACCTAACCGAGAAGCTATCCAAGGCAATAAAGGAACTAGGATGGCGAACCTATCACAATCGAAATGAAGGAGCGGGGCGAGCCCGCCTTCCCGACCTGCAAATTACCCATTCTTGATTGGTCCATGCTTTGTTCCTCTAACCAACATTGGTTGGGTGATTCCTAAGCAGCAAACTACTTAGGGAGCCAATCATCAAATGCCTCATTAGCCCAGGGTTCGTCGTCCACAATCTCGCCGCGCGCAATAGCCTGACGGCGTTCCTCTCTTTCGCGTTCCCACTTGCGATCGAATTCCTCGCGTTCTCGAATTTCAGCTTCCCACTCCGGCCGCGTCAGACAGGTTGAGAACGCAAACTCTTCCTCCATGTCACTGGTGTCGAGGTGACAGAACGTTGGCCCGAATCCCATCTCCGCCTCCATCGCCATCATGCGACAACACTCGCAGTCTTCATCGATCATGATTTGCTCAGGGGTCATGGTGATCGGCAATCGCCTGCGTTCGTTGTCGATAATGATCGCAGGTGTGCGTCCGTCGTACTCCCTCGACGGTTTCTCCAACCAGTCAGTTTTGATCCGATCGAGAGTCGAGACATCGAGATAACGCGGGGTATGCTCGCCGGCGACGAAGGAGTCGGGAGCTCGCTTGGCTGCAACTGAAATCCACAATAAGCAACGAAGCAGATCGTAGTAAACGATCCATTCATGGATGCCAAACCCACCGAAGCGATAGGCAAACGAATCGATCGGTAAACAAGGTGGTCCTTCACCTAGAAAACTCCACTGCATGCAGCGTGAATCCATATCGAGTGCTATCAGGTGTTGCTTCGCTAACATGACCTCGCGCGGCGAACGTCCTCGCAAGTCTGCGCGCGGAGTTGTTAACCAGTTCGCGTGGATTTGCACGATCTCCCGAGTTGCAGCTTCACGTGCCTCTTCGGCGTCGCCGCTCGGAATCCTGGGCCTGTTCCGTAGTTGCGTAGCGGCGTCATAGATGAACTCGACCATCGGTCTTCCATAAAGAATGGCGCGAGCGTCGAACGGCGGCATGGCCTGGCGCTCTCTGCGTCGTCGCTCAGCGCTCCACTCGTAGGCTTCCACCGACTTAACAAAACGCCAATCGTCCGGAAGGTGATAGGAGATAGACACGTCGGTTAGTTGCTTCCCATCGTGATATCGGACTGTGCCTTCTGGTCCAGGATCTGAATACGTCGACTCGGAAGCTATTACTCGCGCAGCCAGATCGATCACGACCAGTCCTGCGTCCCAGGGTGTCGGATCGATTTCCGACCTTGTTCGGAAGCTGGCGAATTCCCCGGACTCGGCAGGCTTAATGTAGCGGCTTAACGCAATCTCTAACTCCTTGATCGTCTCCGGCTCTGCCGAGAGTGCAGCGACCGTCGAATCGGCGACAGATCCATGAGTGGTCCCGCTGAGAATGGTGTGGGCGTCAACGAGGTTGAGTTTAACTTCGCTCATTTGAGGTGCTCCTGTCTTTGAGATTGGCGGGAGTATTAGTGAGCGCGTGGCTGGAACTCAAGGTTGATGATGAGGGACGTGGTTTCCAGTTTTAGCCAGAATTTTGGCTAGGCGATTACTTGCGAGAGCGGCGTTTGCGAAACTTGCGAAACAGCACGCCAGCGACGGCGCCGATTAGGATCAGCGCGCCGATGATCACAATCAAAGTCACGGGATTGTCGGAAAGAAGACTTTCTCCGGCGAGGACGATCAGAACGGCATAGATACCCTCTGAAACCGCCATCGCGATAACGAATTTCCAGAAGGAGTAGTGAATGCCGCCCAGCACATAACCCGGTATTTCAGAAGGCACGGCAAAGCAAAACAGCAGGACCATCCAGAACTTCGTACGTCGACCAACATACTCCTGATACTTCTCGATCTTTTCCTTGTACCCCAAACGCATTAACAAAGGTCGAGCGAGTCTTCCAATTTGATAAGCAAGCAAGGCTCCCGATAACCACCCGCCCCACAAGAGCAAAAAAGTAATGAACTTTCCAAAAACCAGATTTGCTGGCGGGACCAGGGCGGCGCTGGATGCAAATGCCAGCATCGCGGAAAACATGGAGAAAAGGAAGAAGACGAGAGCGCCTAACAACGGGTTAGCTGCCATCAAGTCCTTGGCCCAAACCGTGATTGAATCGATAAGGCTACGAAAGGTTTCTGAGTAGGAAATTAGGAAGATGCCGACGACAAGCGCCAGCAACCCGACCAATAGCAGTATGGACCGCTTCTTCCACATGCGTTCATTATCAAATTAGCGAACAGCAGACATCAAACAGCGGACAACGGACAGCAGACGACAGACGGCAGACGACCTGTTGATCTACTGACGACTTGCTGTCTGCTGTTCGCTGCCTACTGTTCGCTGGTTGCTCCTAATAATTAAGAATGGAGCAATCAGGAGCAGTGGAGCGAGTAAAACGAAGGATGAGTGTTCGAAAAATGCTGAAGCCGAGAACTCCTGTCGGTAGATCGCATTCATCAGCGGCATACCTAAAGTGGTCACGTAGTAGACAAGAAGGGGAAGCATGAAGTGATCGAATCGAACAGCATGACTGTCCGAATTGGCGAAAGGTGTCTGAACTTCAGTTCGTTCGCTCAAAAGGAACAGCAGCAACAGGAAGCCGAAGTAGATCACTATCCCTTCAAGGCGATGAAGTTGATTTGCGCTTAGGCCAGCAATATCCAACCGGCTGTTCTGTAGATGCAGTGCAGTTGAGATACGGACTGTATTGGCCACAATTGTCGTTGCATAGGAGATCACGAAGGCCGCCGGGATGAACTTCCACGAGAGGCTGCCTCGCCAGAGTTTCGCGATCGACAGCATCAGGAAAGCTGCGATCATAAAATTAACGCCTGCGCATGAGCTCGCGATCAGAAAGCTGTTATCGTTGCTCATGTAACCGGCATGCATTTCAAAGTTGAACGTTCTGCCGCTCACCAGTTCAACGAGAAGAGTTGTCGGCGTTAGGATCCAACGCAGCTCGTTTACGCTGGCAGTTGAGTAAAAACTCTTAAGCGCCAGGGCGCACAGCAGAATGGCGAGTAATTTCGCGAGTTGGCTGTATCTTGTGTATTTCGGGTTCATTCGAGATTCCGCATTCGTCCAGGTCCAGTAGCGATTTCACCTCGTTTCGTGTTAGTTCGTGTTGTTCGTGTAATTCGTGGATCGACTTTAACTCCGCTGTACAAAATCTATCCACGAAATCCACCAAATACACGAACCAACACGAAATGCCTCGGCGCTTAAACCCCAAATACCAATCTTCGTCTGCGGTTGCGCCAGAAGATCAACAGAGCCATTAACAGCACTGCCGTGATCAACCAAACAAGTTCCGGTTCGGTACCATTCTCCGTGTCTCCGCCTACTGCGAGATCAGTAACACCTAACGGTAAAGGCTGCGGCTGTTTTACGTCCTGCGCAGAACCTAGCGGGTTACGTACTTCTTCCAGCACCGCGATGAACGACGTGTATTGAGTTAACAGGCTGTACTTCAAACCTAAGGCCGTGATTTCTTTAACTCGATCGTCGCCAATATCCCTCGAACCGTAATCAGATAACTCTGCGATTCGTGAGCGGGCCCATAGGAAACGCAACGCGCGATTCGACTCGTCAGGCTGCGCTGACGCCACGTCGAAATGTGTCAGATAATCTCCACGCCCTGACTTGCCTTGTAACTCGAAACTTCCCGCCACTGGTCCGCGCCACTTGCCGAAAAGAACCACCGGCCGTTGCGCCAGCAGATCAGGGAAGTGGGCCGGGTGGACGTCGTAAATATCAAACCCCACGGCGCGTATTTTGATGTCTGTTAGCACCGGCGTTTGTATGTACTCCCTAAACTTCGTCGCTATCGACGCCGCCTCTTCCGGCTTGGTGACGATAAATGGTTCACCCATGCCGGCTTTGGCCACACCTTCAACCAAGTAGCGATTCACCGACGATCCGATTCCAAACGAAAAGACGTTACATCGACCGAGATTTTGCCGGATGTAATCAAACACCTCGCGTTCCGCGGAGATGAAACCGTCGGTAACGAGCACGACGCTTCGCGAGATATTTTCGTCACGCGGAATATTCATCGCCTGCCGTAGTGCCGCCAGCAACTCTGTGCCCCCGCCGCCACGCTGTTCGTCGATCAAACGAGTCGCGGCAGCAATGTTCTCCTGGGTCGCCTGAAGAGAACTGGGAGCCAGCACCGACGAATCGCCGGCAAACAAAACCACATTGAACAAATCGGTCGGCCGCAGTTGTCCAATTAGGTCACGTAGAAGTTGTTTCGCGGTGTCGAGCGGAAAGCCACTCATCGAACCCGAAATATCAACTACAAAAATGTACTCGCGCGGCGGAATATCTTCGGTGGCAACCCGCTGCGGTGGTTGGGCCATGTAAAGAAAGAAATTTTCGTCCCCTCCCTGAAACAGCAGGAGACCGGACGTCACCTGATTACCAGCCAACCGGTAACGCAAAACAAAATCACGGTTGCCCTGAAACGCGTCGGGTTCTTCAAGTGCGACATCGGCGACAGTCGAACCTTGCCACAATGGAGATACTTTGTGTGACGGACTATTCAAGTCCTGGATGGGCATACCGGCTGACAATCGCGCCGAAATATGCAACGTGCTGGAGGACTTTTTGCCCATCGGCAAGTAGGGACTCTTCACCCATTGATCTTGTTTCGACGCAGTCGATTCTTTTTCCGACGAGTATCGTGGTCCAACAACCGTCGGAAAGACGACTTCATAGACGCCATCCGTCGGCACGAGTAATTCGGTGTAACGCAATTCAATTTCAACCTGGTCCTGCGGCATGATGTTGGCCAGGCTCATGGAAAAAACATTTGGCCTGTCCTGCTCGAGTAGTGAAGCGCTCTTGCCTTCCCGCTTCGCTTTATCAAACTCCTGTTTTGCTG
>Ga0209486_10001032_pt1 | contig 12148 bp, 10 predicted proteins | sample NCCompost_FD_187518 | JGI IMG/M metagenome (GOLD analysis project Ga0209486, IMG submission 187518) | Agricultural soil microbial communities from Utah to study Nitrogen management - NC Compost (SPAdes) (version 2) | ecosystem: Environmental > Terrestrial > Soil > Agricultural land | place...
AGCTTCGCAATGTCGATCGGGCCGACGATGTTCACGACCTGCAGCTCGCCTGGTTCGGAGTTGATGATGAAGATGCCGCCAAGCTTGCCGCCTGGGTTGAACACCCACACCTCCTGCAGTTCCCAGTCGCCGCCCTTGCCCTTCTCCTCATTCGACACGATCCTCGTCCAACCCGGCGCTGACAATTGCTTGCGAATCGCATTGATATCGTCCATCGAGTAGGCCTTGGGGTCGTCGAACTCATAACTGCGGACGTAGACACCCTCGAGTTCGGAGAGAACCTGCTTCGCGGCATCCGCCTTCGGCCCGGGGGGCACGAAAGCAGACCCGGTCTTCAACATCGATGAATCGATCGTAATCTCCTGCTTTTCGGTCGCGCGCTCGGCGAGGCGATCGAGGAACGACAGGTTCAGCCGCGCGCCCTGTGCGCTGGCAGCGACCGGAACAAGCAGCGTGAACGCGACGAGCGCAATCGTAGTCTTCATGGGATTCCCTTACCGGCTTCGTTCTCCGCCGGCTGCGAAAGCTTGCTCTGCACGACCGCCAGCGTTTCGCTCGTGATCTGCAGCGCAATGCGAAGTTCTTCCTGCACACGCGCGGCCTCGGCGGCCCGCTGCTGCGTGTAATACCGTTCGGCGCCGCCGGCGGCGACGGCGAGCACGGCGGCGGCAGCCAGCCAGCGTCGCACGCCCGGGGCTCCCATGCCCTGGCGGCGGTGGCCGATCGAGATCGGGACTGCCTGCCGCTCCTGCGCCGGCTGCTCGTTGATGCGCGCCAGCACGCGATCGGCCAGGTCGGCCGGCGCCTGCTTGCGTCGCAGCGCTTCGCGAAGTTCGTCGTCTATGTTCATGAATGGATTCATCACTCGCCCCTACCCATCAGGCGCTCACGCAGCGCGATGATCGACCGGCGAAGATGGCTCTTCACGGTGTTGACCGGCATGCCCAGGGCATCCGCTATCTCCGTCGGTTCCATTTCCTCCTGATACCGGAGCACCACCACCATACGCGCGCGATCCGGCAGCTCGGCGACCAGTTCCTCCAGCCGTTCGGCGACGAACACCTCGCGCGGCTCCGGCGAATGCCCCGGATCCGGCAGCGTGTCGGTCGCAAACTCCTGGCGGTGGTTTCGCCGCCTGATCTCGTCGATGCACCGGTGACCGGCGACGCGCCGCAGCCACGAGACGACGTGTGCCTCGGACTCCAGCCGATGCAGGCTCCGATACAGCTCGAGGAAGACCTCCTGTGCCAGATCCTCGGCCGCCGGCCTGCTGCGCAGCATGTGCAGCGCCACGCTGAACACCATGTTCTGGTGCTTGCGGACGATGGCGGCAAACGCCGCCTGGTCGCCGGCCTTGGCCTTCGCCAGGAGGTCCTGGCTGTCGGTGGCGGCGGCCGCGGCGAATCGCGGCGAGGCCACCGGAACGGCCACCGGATGGGCCTGCGCGACCGGTGCCTCAGCGCGAGCGAACGGTGCCACCGTCACCATATCTGCCTGTAAATACGGCTGCTCGGCTGCACGGGGTGCACTGTCAGTACCGAAGAGTTGCCGGACCCCACCAGGGCACGATTTCATAGATAAATCGTCCCGCCTTTACCGCAGGGTCGGTTTCGACCGCGGCCGTGGCCGCCTCCATCGACGGTACCCGCAGGATGAAAATCCCGGCAAGCGCGCGATCCCCGGATGTCCCTTCAAACGGTCCGGCGACCACCATCAGGCCTTCTTTCGTCAGTCGGTCGATATTGGCGCGATGACCCTGATTGACCTTGGTGGTCTCTGGGGTGACGGCCGTCGTCCATGCCGGACCGCGGCGCAGGAAAACCATGTAATACACCCGCATGTCGGGCGGCGGCGCCGGAGCGGCCGCGGGCTGAGGCGACGCGGTTGGTGTCTGCGCCCCGATGCGGGCCGTTACGGCAAGTGCGACGAGCGTCAGGACCAGAGTGGTGCAGCGGACAAATGGAGCCATGGCGGGATCCTACATGGGTCCGCCTGAAGGCGGACTCTACATCCGCCTAAGGCGGACGCTACGGGTCACGGCACGACGCGGAATGCGGTGAGCCGCGTCGCACTGCCTTGCGTCACTTCTACGGCGTAATCGCCAGGTGCGATGGACGTAAGCGGCACGTCCGCCACGATCCAGCGGAACTGGCCGCTTTCGTCCTCACGGTCCGTGATCTGCACCGGCGTTGCGAGCGCACCCCCACGCCTGTCGCGGAGCTGGCCGGTTGCAGGCTCGCGGGAGTCGGTCGGCAGCTCGAGCCGCAGCCGGTCGGTTCTGTAAAACCGCGGATCGGCCGTGCGCGCATAGCGCGGACCGGTCGTCGGCCCGCGTCGCAGCAGGAGCGCCTCTCCGAGGGAGCTCGTGGACTCCGGGACGACGACGCGCAGAAACTCTCCCACCGGTGCGCCGCCCGCGCCACTGAGCTGCAGTTGTATCGAGTACTCGCCGGGTGCGAGCGCATCGGATCCGCGCAGCTCGAATTCGAAATTCGTTGCCGCGGCCACGGGAAGCTGTCGGGAGATCGGGTCGCCGCCACGAATGGGGCGCAGGGTCATCTCCACCATTCCGCCTTCGGCCTGCAGACGCTGCCGGCGCAGCCGGAGATCGAGCTCCGCGTCGATCCAGACGCTGGTCGTCTGTGCGCCCGGAGCAGTGCCGCGCGTCCACACTGCCGGCCGCACGTGCAAGGCACTCGTGCTGGAGACATTGAGCGCCCGCATCGACACGTCGACCGGATCCGGGGGCTTACGGGTCTCGACGGGAACGACGACGGCCGGTGCCGGGAGTCCCGCGACATATCCCGCGCGCGCGCTGACGTTCGTATCGGGACGGCTGACTTTCACGGTGATCCGCCGGAACCGGCCGTCGGCCGTGGCGTTTGCCGGCGTATAGCCAACCAGGTAATACGAGGACGTAGTCGTCACGATGCGGCGGAGGATCCCGTCGACGTTGTTCGTGTTCACAATCGGCAGACCGGCGGTTTCTTCCGCGAGATCCCTCAGCGACGACTGCATCAGCACGGTACTGTTGTTCTCGAAGGAACCTCTCAGCCGCAGGTTGCGCGTCGGATCGGATGCCGTGCGCAGCAGCGAGATCGGATAAAAGGACACGTTGGTGCGCCGGGCATAAGTTGCGATCTGATCAAGGCGGCTGGCGTGATCGAGCGATGCGAGGTCCCGGAGGTCCTGTTCGCAGTCTGATGGGATCCGGGCGCCCGACACACCGCCGCTGTCGCCAAGGCGCGGAATAATGCCGATGCCGCCGCCACCGCCGATCGGAAAGCCTTCGGATTCCGGCTGGCCGCGTGCCGGAAGACGCGGGTTCTTCGTGTACAGCCGGAAGCCGTCCGTCATGACCAAAATGTGCTTGCGTTCGTCACGCAGTCCGCTGAGATGCGTGACCAGTCCTTCGAGCGCCTGGAAGGTCACCAGTTCCCGATAGCGCGCCTTCATCTCGCCGTTGGGACTTCCGCCGCCCGGTCGGAAGCACACATCCCAGCGGGCGAATTTCGGATCCTTGTTCAGGTCGCGGAACCACGCCTCATCCTCCCGGGGAACCTGCCGCTGGAAGATGAGGTCTTCGATGCGCATATATGGCGTCATCACTGCGACGACATCGTCCGGCCCCAGCAGCCCGTTCAGCATCTCGAGTACCTGAGACTGCGTCTGGCGGGACGGCGCCTGGCGTTGCGCGACGGTGGGGCGTGGTTCGGGCGCCGTCAGGAAAACAACGAACAGCCGGGCGCGATGATCGGTTGCCAGCTTGCGGCGCTCCGGAGCCGTCTGCGGCTCGACCGCAGGCCGCGATCCCGGTTCGGCGAAGACGATTCGCTCGAACGTGTCCACGTTTTGCGCGACGCCGTCTTCGAACACCTGTACTTCCTCACGGCGCAGGTCCCTGACCGGCTCGCCATCACGCGTGACGTACAAATCGACACGAACCGACTGAATGCCCGTGCGGAAGGTCGGTTGCTGAGGATCGGAAGCGGGACGGTCCTGCGCCGTCGTGACGGCGGCAAGGCCAAGCCACAGGGACAGCAGGATTCTTGGTCCCGAGCGCATGACGAAACATAGCAATAGCACGCCCGTGATGGCTAGCGCGGATTTGCGGGACGCGCCGGCAAGATGCGTTAACGGACGGCCCGGGTTGCGAACGTAATCGCCAGCGACGCTGCCCAGGCGGCGAAGAGCGACAGTCCCCGTGCACGTGGTCGCGCGATCGGGAGCGGGGCAATCATCAGCGCGCCGCTCAGCGCAAGCGGCCACCATGCTGCCCACGCCGGTGACGGAAGAAGCAGCGACGTGCAGCAGACGAGCCCGGCGGCAGGGGTGGGAATGCCAACGAACCGATCCCCGTCCTGCTCGACGTTGTAGAACGCCAGCCGCGTGACCACCGCGAGCAGATAGAACCCGGCGATCGACCAGGAAAGGATGGCGGCGAGGCCGCCCGCCGGAAAGCGCGCGCTGACAACGACGGCAGGGGCAAGGCCGAACGTCACCGCGTCAACCAGGCTGTCGAGTTCTTGTCCGATTTGCGCCTGTCGTGGCGACCTGTTGAACCGCCGCGCGAAACGGCCATCGAACGCGTCCATGATCGCGGCGAAGGCGAGCGCGCAACCCGCAACCGCGGTGTTGCGCATGCCGGCGGACGCGGCGACCGCCGTCACCGCCGCCGCGAGCGACCCGTACGTCAGCAGATTGCTGATGTGCAGCTCGTGCAGCGGCGCCCTCATGCGCGCCTCGCGTAGTGCCCGCCTTCAGGCGGACCTGATCGCCTTGCCGTGTCCAGGAATGTCAGCTCATACAGGCGCGACCACGTGTGAACGACGTGCGGCAGGAACGCGAGAGGCCGGACGCGATTGATCATGGCGTAGATCCCGAGCCGCGAGACGAGGAAGTACGCGAGGGCGCTGCGGAATCCTTCCTGCCACACGCGCCGGTCCAGCGCCACGCCCGAGTGCCGTTCGAGCGTCGTGCGATGGCGTTCGATCGATTCGGCAAGCACGTCGCCGTCAGCTCCGCCTGGCAGGGCGAAGCAGAGGAACTCGGCGAGGTCGCGCTGCGGCGCGCCGATCGCGGCGAGCTCCCAGTCATAGGCAACGAGCCGCGGGCCGTGCGGGTCGCTGCGCAGCGCCACATTGCGGGAATTGAAGTCGTTGTGGATCAGGGTGCGCGGCAGCGCCTCGAGCGCCGGCGCCCACTCGCATGCCGTGGTCGCGAGCGCGGCATGCGTTTCAACGAGCCGCCTGCCCGCCCATGTCTCGAAGACAGGTGCCGCATGATCGGCGAGAGCCGTCCACAGCGGTGTCATTTCCACGATCGACGCCGTGGAAGGAACATGGCCGATCCAGGGCTGCGCCATCAGGGCGGCTTCCTGGCCGAGCCACCGGGCGTGGATGGCGGCCAGTCCGTCGATGGCAGCCATCCGGAAGCGGCGCGTCCACGCCGCGGGGCTTTGTGCATCCATCAGCGCCATGTCGCCGAGGTGCTCGAGCAGCAGCCCCCATTCCTGGCGATCATCGTCGGCCCATGTGCCGTAGCAGCGGGGCAGATGACGGCCGATGAGGTCATCGCGATGGTGCTGATAGATCGCCAGCTCTCGCACGTGGCCATCGCGAACGCCAAGGCGATCGCGGAACGACACAATCAGACGATGGAGATGTGCGTCCACGATCGCCGCGGTTGTCTCGGCGACTTCGATGGCGGCCTCGTCGGGTGGTTTCACTTTGGCCATCACGTCCAGCGACTCGACGCCCGCACCCCGTGCCAGCGCCAGACGGTAGTGGAACAGGCCCGTCTGCTGCCCGCGTTTCCACGACGTCATCTCGCTGATGATGCTGTGCTCGGACCCTCGTCGAACCAGTTCGGCGCCGTCGATGTGCAGGTGGCCGTCGCCGAAGTGCCGGCGCAGCAGCGATTCGAATCGATGAATGGGATCGGGAGCTGTGTTTCGTCGACGCGTATCGATCGAACAATGACTGCCGGCGCCGGGCGGCGGCGTCACGAAACCACGACGGATGAAGTCGGCCAGATAGCTGTCCAGCCGTTCTGCGTCCAGCGGCGGATAGTCGATGCCCGCCAGACGTTCATGGCCTCGCGTGCGCCGGCACTCGATGCGGCTGTGCGCGCTCTCCTCGTAGTGCTCGGGAGCGGTGCGCCCGTGAAAACGCCGTGTGAAGAATGCACGCAGCAGATACAGCGCGTGATCGGTGCTGTGCGCGTCGCGATCGAGTCGCTCGAGCCACTGCTCGTACGGTTCGAGACGGATCGGATAGCCGTAACAATTGGCCCAGAGCACGCACTCGCGCCAGTGCCGCGGACGTGGATGACGCAGATGAAATGTCTCGAGCTGCGCTCCGCATGACCGGCTCAAGGTGGCGATGGCGCTGGCGGCCGTGTCAACCGGCACCGCGTCGAACGCCCAGTCGAGATCCGGGGCGGCGCCTGATTGAATGCATCCCTTCAGCAGCGCCGCGATCAGATCGTCCACGTTCGAGGCGCCCGAGGACGAATGGCCGGCCAGCAGCGCAGGCCTGAAGATTTGCGCCGGCAGCCCGCGCGATGCGGCTGTCCGGACGAGCGACTCCGCCACGCACTTGCTCTGCGCGTATCCGAGCGGCAGGCGGTCGACATACGGAAGCATGTCGGTCTGTTCGGTCACGACCGAGGGACCGTCGTATGCCATGCAGACCGACAGGCTCGACACGAAATGGAACCGCTTGATCCGGCTCGTGCAGGCGAAGCGGAGCAGAGAGGTGGTGGCCGACACGTTCGACGAACGCAGCGAGTCGTACGCGGCGACCCAGTTGACGTCGGCAGCCGCGTGATACACCGCATCCGTCATCGCGGCAAGCTCGTCGTAGAGTCCTGATGCCAGGCCCAGGTTCGGCTGCTCGAGGTTCGCGGCGACGGCGTGGAAGGCCGACGCGTCGGTGGAGCGCCACAGTCCGTACCGCTGCAGCGCGGAGTGAACCCGGGCGCCGGGGCCGGCATGCTGCGGTCTCACGAGACACACGACCTGCAGCCCGGCATCGATCAGCGTCCGAAGGAGCGACGACCCCAGGAACCCTGTGGCACCCGTCAGCACGACCCGTCGGACCGCTGGCGGTCGGATCGTCGATCGCGGCGCGATGTCATCATCCAGACGGCTGTCAGCAATCAGCCGGTCACGCACGCCTGATGATTTCTGCCGGCCGCCGCATGCCGCGATGGCATCGCCCAGCGCGTCGACGAGCTGGCGAAGGTCCGGGTAGTCCGTCAACAGCGACTCGGGAAGCGTGCAGCAGAACCGATCCTCCAGGACGGCGACGAGCTGCATCGCGCCAAGCGAATCGACGCCGTATGCCGACAGCGGGGTGCGCGAATCGATCGTGTGCGGCTCGATGTGCAGGAACTCCGCGACGGCGGCGGCCACGGCGGCTTCCGGGACGACGCTGAGGGTCGATTCGACTGTTCCCATATCGAAGGTGTTCACAATCCGGCCGGCTCGGCGGTGTCCCGCCATGACGTGAGGGCGCCGAGCGTGTCGTTCATCCAGGCATCGCGGCAGAGGAAACGCTGCACCTTGCCGCTGGTTGTCTTCGGCACCGTGCCCGGCGGCACCAGGGCGACGCCGTACAGCTGGATGCCGTGCGCTTCAGCGATCGCCTGCCGGAGGTCTCCCATCAGGTGGTCACGCCCGTTCTCCGCAAGCTCGCGCGGGTCGATCTCCGCGATCAGCGCGATGCGATCGCCGCGGACGTGACTGCCCACGGCGACCGCGGCCACCCCTCCGAGGCGAACGGCCGGATGCCGGAGCTCCGCGGTTCGCTCGAGGTCCTGCGGGAAGTGTTTGGCGCCGCGGACGATGAGGAGATCCTTGATGCGGCCGGTCACCTGGAGCTCGCCGCCGTGCAGCGATCCGAGGTCGCCGGTGGTCAGCCAGCGGCGGCCATCCTCGACCGCAAAGACGTGCGACGATTCGAGCGGCCGGTTCCAGTAGCCGCAGGCCACGCTTGGTCCGGCGACCTGGATTTCGCCCTGCTCGTCATCCGCGCAGACCGTGCGCGTGATGGGATCGACGATTCGCACCGTCATTCCGTCTGCCGGGCGGCCGCACGAAACGCGCCCGCCGCCCGCGCTGTCGCCGGCCCACGGACCGGCCGTCACCAGCAGCGTTGATTCCGCGAGGCCGTAACAGGGCCAGAACGCGTCTGCCCGAAACCCGTTCGGCGCGTAGGCGGCCGTGAACGCCGCCATCGTGTCGTGCCGCACCGGCTCCGCTCCGTTGTAGGCGATGCGCCACGCGCGCAGATCGAGACCTGTCCGATCGGCGTCCGAGACCCGGCTCGCCGCAATGTCGTAGGCGAAGTTCGGACCACCGGTCCGGGTGGCGCGGTACGTCGAAATCGCCCGCAGCCAGCGAACGGGTCGCTGCAGGAACGCGGCGGGCGACATCAGATACGCCGGACAACCGCTGAAGGCGGGCTGCAGCACGCCCTCGATCAGCCCCATGTCGTGCGTGACCGGAAGCCAGGACACGGACACCGTCTCTGCACCGCTTCCGCCGAGGCAAAACGCCACCCCCACGTTGTGCAGCAGGTTGGCGTGGGACACCATGACCCCGCGCGGCTGTGCCGTCGAGCCGGACGTGTATTGCAGAAACGCGATCGTGTCGCCGTCGGCGTTGGGCTCGCGCCACGCCGCCGCATTTCCGTACGGGATGCCGTCGGTGATGATGCGTGTCAGCCGCGAATCGATCGCGTCGAGGAGCCGTCCGCGCAAGTCCGAGCTGGTCAGCAGACAGCGCGCATCGGAGTCCGCGATGATTCCGGCAAGCCGATCGGCGCCGCGGCTCGAGCGGCCGCCCTGCGGTGGCATGACCGGCACGGCCAGCACGCCGGCGTAGACGCAGCCGAAAAAGCCCGCAATGAACGAGAGGCCAGGAGGGTAAATCAGCAGCGCGCGATCGCCGGGCTGGAGCTGCGCCTGCAGCGTGGCGGCGATCGCCCGCGCGGCACGGTCGAGCACGGACCAGGTCAGCTCGTCGACCGGGTTCTCGCCCTCGGCGAGGAACGTGTACGCCAGATCGTCGGGCTGGCTCGCGGCACGCGCCTGCAGCATCTCGACGAGCGTCGTGCCTCGAAAAGGCATGCCCCGGCTCAACGCCGTCGGTAACGCCGGCGCAGCGTCAGGCGCAGGCATGGGGAAGCTCCCGGTGCCAGCGAACGAACAGGTCGCGGACGAGTTCCTTGTTCGCGACAACGTCTTCGACACGCCAGTCTGCCGTCTCGATGAGCGGTTTGAACGTCACGACAACCGTCCCGGGGCGGGCACGGTAGCCGGCGCCCGGATCGATTTCGCGCGGGATGTAGATGTGAAACGGCGCCAGCGGCGCGCCGAGCTCGGTGGCGAGATGGAACGAGCCCTTGTTGAACTGTCCGATCTCGCCCGTCGTGATCCGCCTCCCTTCCGGGCTCAGATACACGCACTCGCGCGTGCGCGCCAGCGTGCGGCACGCGCGGGCAAAGATGCGCCGGCGCTCGTCCGGGCGATCCTGGGGGACGGTGAAGAAGGTGCCCATCAGGCGTGCCAGGACGCCGAGCGGCACCATCTTCTGCAGGAACCCGCTGAGGAAGAACCGCGTGTTCGGGAGCGCCAGCGCGACGAGCACGAACAGATCGATCGTTGATGAGTGGTTGGAGATGTAGACGACCTGCCGTGTGCCGTCCTGCGGCTGACCGTGCACACGAACACGGATGCGCCAGATTCGGAGAACGACCCGCGCCACGTACGCGCAGTAGCGGGCATAGAGGCGCCGTGCCTGAAACAGCGTGACGAAGGCGATCGGGAGCACCAGGAGCGCAGATGCCGTGACGAAGAGGCCGGAGATCGTCGCCAGGACAACCGTCCGTGGATCTCGCCGGGCGCTCATCGCGGCCTCCGGCAGATCACCGTCTGCATGGCGAAGTTCACATGCTTGAGGAACGGCAGCACCGGCAGCGTCAGCAGCTGGCCGGCGAAGTAAGCATAGATGGCGCGATCGAGATTGAGTCCGCGGCCGCGCCGCAACACGAAGGCGGTCCCGCAGAACAGATAGAAGTAGGGCGGGAACGCGCCGTACGGAAGGTGTTCCACCACTTCGAAACCAGCCGACGAAACCATCTGCACCAGCCGTTCCTTGTCAAAAAGCACCGTGTGCTGCGGTGCCTGGACTCCGGGCCATCGCGAACCAAACAGGCGGAACGACAGGCTGTCGAGACGTGGCACTTCGACGACGAGCAGGCCTCCAGGCCTCAGCGCGCTCAACGCGTGGCGCAGCGATCGCGGCGGGTCGTAGTCGTGTTCGAGGAAGTGCCACATCGTGATCGCGTCGAACCGGCCGCGGCCAACGTGCTGTTCGGAGAACACGCCATGATGGAATTCCACGCCGTCGAACTCGGCACGATGCGAGAGGTCCACGAAATCGACTCCGGCCACGGCAGCGTCCGTTTCGTCCCTCACGCGGGCGAGGAACGAGCCGCTTCCGCATCCGACATCGAGGAGGCGTGACGAGGGACCGAGCATCGCGTGCCGCTCGACGATCCGCAGCTTCGCGCGATCGAGGGAACCCATGGCCGCGCGGAAGAGCGGCGCGAGCACGCCCCACCGGGCGTGCGGCTGGTGCGCGATGTACTGATCCTCGTAGTACGGACGGATGCCTTCGAGCGTGAGCCGCGGCGACTGGTACACGAGCCCGCAGGCCGAGCACGTGACGAACGTGAAGCGGCCGGGTTTGCCCGTCAGATCATCCTCGCCCGTCAGAAACGGCGTCGAGCTGCTGCCGCCGCAGGCGAGACATCCCACCGATTCGAAAACCGGCAGCTCGTATGCGGCTGACTGAATTGCGGTTGCTGTGGTGCTCATGAGGCGCCTCCGGCCCGCGCCGGGCTGTCGTGGAGCAACTCGTACCCCGACGCGCACACATACGTCGTTGCCGCCGCTACGGCGAGGCGGATGGGGATGATGTCGCCGAGCGAGAAGGCCATCACGGCGACGAACCCCGGGTACTTGAGCGGCAGCAGCCCGAAGCGCCAGCCGTTCAGCGATATCCGCCGGCGGGCCAGCCGGTACGCACACCATCCGGTGGCGTTCAGCACGAGCGTGGCGACAAGTGCCGTCCAATCTCCGGCACTGAACGCGATGGCCGATGCCGTGAGCAGCAGCAGCAGAATCCGGAACGGCTCTGTCGGTGCGTTGACGAGGACGCGCATGGGGTGAGTAGCGCGATCACGGTCCCGGTCTTCGAGGTCGTCCCACAACCGGAACTGCACGACGAGGGCGATCCCGAGCAGCAGTGCGACCGCGAGGCGAAGGCCGGTCGCGTTCGCGACCGACCAGAGGGCGGCCACCGTCAGGAGGATGAACACGGGCACGAATACACCCAGCGGGAACCGCTCGCGGAAGTAGGCCGCCATGGTCCTCATGCCGCGGCCTCGATCCGGCAGAAGCCGTCGTCCGCGTCGACGGTGACTCTGGCGCCGTGCGGGATCGTCCGGGTCGCGTTCGCGACGCCGACGATGCAGGGGAGGCCGAATTCACGGGCGATGATCGCGCCATGGGAGAGCATGCCGCCGCGTTCGATGACGAGGCCCGACACGAGGCAGAAGACCGGCGCCCATCCCGGGTCGGTCTGCCGCGTGACGAGCACGTCGCCGCGCTGCAGCCGGTGGGCTTCGTGAACGCCCGTCAGCACCGCGGCGCGCGATGAGACACGGCCCCCGCACGCCGTGGTTCCGTGGAGTGTCGTGTGGGGCGAGCCTTTCAGGCTCGCCTCGCGACCCGGAAGGGTTCGCGCCACGTGATCCGTGGCAGCGTGGACTCCCGCTGGCGGGAGATAGAAGGTGTCGGGCGGGATACACGCGCTCTCCGTTGCGTGAGCCTGGCGGCGCAACGCCGTCAGCGATGCGAGATCGCGCGGAAACATCGCTCGACCGCTGCAGACTTCGTCGATTTCCTGCCACGTCAGCATGAAGATGGCGTCGCGGTCCGGCAGCCGGCCACTCGTCACCAGCGCGTCGCCGATCGCCAGCGCCACGCGCCGGCAGCGTGTGTAGAGCAGCGCCTGCTTCAGCCGCGCACGTTCCCTGCAGGCGACAGCTGCCTGTGTCCACCGGAGCACGAGCAG
>Ga0209486_10001033_pt1 | contig 12146 bp, 10 predicted proteins | sample NCCompost_FD_187518 | JGI IMG/M metagenome (GOLD analysis project Ga0209486, IMG submission 187518) | Agricultural soil microbial communities from Utah to study Nitrogen management - NC Compost (SPAdes) (version 2) | ecosystem: Environmental > Terrestrial > Soil > Agricultural land | place...
GGCAGTGTGATTTCGACGATTGTGTTTCGAACGTAGTTTTTCGAATGGAGATTAAATCATTATGCGGAACAAACGACTCATCATTGCGTTGCTGGCAGCTGTAGTTTTCGGTTTGGTCGCTGCTGTTTCTGTCAGCCAATATCTCGCCAGTGCGCAGGCGTACACCAAGAATCTCAACAACGTTGTTGTGGCGAAGGTCGAGATTCCTGTGGGCTCTCGCATCATCGCCGAACATCTCACCGTGGCCCAGTTCCCGCGTAACGTAACTCCCGAAGGCGCGTTCGCTACGACTGACAAGCTCCTCGATCGGGTGGCCACAGTACGCATCTCCGCCAAAGAACCGGTAACGGAAAGCCGGCTCGCCCCGATCGGCGCTGCCGGCGGTCTCTCGTCAGTCATTCCTGAAGGGTTTCGCGCCATGACCGTCAGGGTCGATGACGTAGTGGGCATTTCAGGTTTCATCATGCCGGGAACACTGGTTGACATCGTGGTAGTCACGCAACCACCAAAATCGTCCGGCCAGGATGAGATGATCTCCAAGATCGTGCTGCAGAACATCAAGGTCCTCGCCAGCGGCCAGAACATCGATAAACCAAAGAACGATCGTGAAGTTGAACGCGCGATCCGTGCCGTTACGCTTCAGGTTACTCCCGAACAAGCGGAAAAGCTGGCCCTCGCTTCAAGTGAAGGCCGTCTGCAACTGGTGATGCGCAACTCGGTGGACCAGGGCGATGAAACCACGCCGGGAGCAAACAAGAGCACGCTGCTCTCAGGAGAGCGTGCCATGCCTGTACCCGAGCCGGGCATCGGAGGCAAGGATAAGAAACCGGCAACGCCAACGGTTACGCGCCGCCCCCGCCCGCGTATTCCCACGACGAACAATGCGGCAAAGGTCGCCCCCGTTGCGCCACCCGCTCCCGCTCGTCCGAGCGTGGAAGTCATTGAAGGGTCGAAGAAGAAGAATGTTGACTTTCCATAAGACCCAGTCATAACCAATTTGCCCTGGAGGTGGCCGCAACAATGAACGCACGTACGACATCGATGCCGAATGCGACATCGTCAGTATTCAAGGAGATTCAGAACATGCTCAAACATTACTCGCTCAGAGACTTCGTCATCCAACTCTTGCTGGCGATGGTCATTACTCTTGCTGTTGGATTGTCCCTGAGCGTCCGCGCTCAAGAGACTTCCTACGACGCGTCATTCAGCAGCGCCTCCAAGGACAGCATCCCGATTAACGTACTCGTGGGCCAGTCACGCGTTATCAACTTCGACCGATCCATCGGCCGCTTCTCGATTTCCAATCCGGAAGTCGCGGAAGCCGTCATGGTCTCGCCGACGCAGGTGCTCGTTAACGGCAAGACTTTCGGTCAGGTCAATTTCATTGCCTGGGATAAAGGCGATCAGAAGTTCATCGTCTTCGATGTATTCGTTCGCGCAAACCTTTCGCTGATCGACTCACAGATTCGCGCGCTCTTTCCTCGTGACGATATTCGTTTGAGCCAGGCGAACGGTTCGGTTGTTCTTTCCGGCACTGTCGGCCAGCCACAGTCGGCGCAACAAGCTGATGCGGTGGTTCAAGCGGCAGGCTTCAAGACTGTGAATATGCTCCAGTCGCCAGTCACCGACGCGATGCAGGTTCAATTGTCGGTACGCGTAGCCGAGGTTAGCAGGCAGAAGCTGAAGGACCTGGGGACCTCTTGGGTACACAGCGGTGGCGGCACCGGCGCCTTCGTTCAAGGTGGTGGACCAGGCACCCTGGGCACTTCAGAAAGTGGATCGGATCTTGTTACCGACTTCGTTGGCTCCGCCGTGAATCTCTTCCTTTTTAACAGAAGCTTGAACACAGGCGCTTTCGTTCGCGCATTGAAAACGAACGGCGCGTTGCGGGCCCTGGCTGAACCCAACCTGATCGCGATGAATGGCCAGACGGCCAGCTTTTTAGCCGGCGGTGAGTTTCCCGTGCCCGTTACGCAGGGAGGGGGAAGTAACGCCGTCAGCGTCATCTTCAAAGAGTACGGGGTCAGGCTGAACTTTAAACCAACCATCATCGACGAAGATCACATTCGTCTCGAGCTCGAACCTGAGGTCTCGACAATCGATTTCGCCAATGGCGTCCGATTCAACGGCTTCGTGATTCCTGCGCTGCGCACTCGTCGCGCACGTACGGGCGTTGAGCTTCGCGATGGTCAGAGCTTTGCGCTGGCAGGTCTGCTCGACAACAACGAAACCAAATCGATTTCGAAGATCCCGCTGCTTGGTGACATTCCAGTTCTCGGTAACCTGTTCAAGTCAGCATCGTTCCAGAAACAGGAAACTGAATTGATGTTCATCATCACCGCGGAATTGGTGAAGCCGATCAACCGCGACGACGTTCCGAACATGAAGGGCATTGATGGATTGAAGAGTGGTTCTCCGCTGGGCGTGGAACCGGCCGGTGGGACCGGCATTTCCGGCAATAGCGGGTTTTCAACCGGAAGCGTTACTGAAGGCACTCCCAAACCAAAGACGATGGTGCCCGCAGTGCCGCTGACTGTTCCAACTCAAGCTCCAGCTCCAGCCAAGACCGAGGCAACGCCGGCCGCGGCTACGAAGACTACGCCAGGTAACTGACGACTGCGATAGCGAGAGCTTTGAGCAACTGACGAGGGTGGTGGTTGTAGCTGCGACCACCACCCAAAGCTTCAAGAAACCATGAATAGTTCAACGTGCGGGGAGGGAGTTAAGCAATGAAGGCGTCTCGAGTAGTTGATTTAACCCGACGAAAAAACGAACGCGGAGGCGTTGTTGCTTATACCGTAATGTCGGCGCTCTTTCTTTTTCTGGCAGTTGGCCTGGGCGTCGATCTCAGCCATCTTTATACAGTCAAAGCGGAACTCCAGAATGCCGCCGATGCCGCAGCCCTCGCGGGATGCACACCTCTCGATGAGCCCGATGCTGCGAAGATTGAAGAGGCAGTGGACCGCGCAATCGTGGTCCTGAACCAAAATAAATACAACTTCAACAACAGACAGTTCGTCGATGGCGAGAATCTGACGGCCGACGATCTCGGCTCCCTACGACAGTACGTGAGGTTCGCCGTAAACCTTTCTGATTTCGACACCGGCAACGGCATGAGCGAGGCCGATGCGTCAGCAAATCCGACAAACATCCGTTTTGTACGCGTAATTACGCCCCCCGTCCCAGTCAGCATCTTCTTTTCGGTACCTATTTTGGGTGCCCTCAGAGATATGACCGCCAAGGCAGTGGCTGGTTTTTCTGTTCCGGGGAACACCAGCTTTTGCATCATTCCGTTGACAGCTGTTTCGTGCAATCCGGGCGATCCGAACTGCAAGCTTGGCTGCAACAAGGAAGACGATCCCAACTGCCTCGAGGACAACTCTCAGTTTTGGGGGTTTTGTCCAGGTACTGATCCTCATGCGATCCAAACGGTCCTGGAAGGCGAGCTAGACCCGGATAAAAACGGTACCTGCGATCCAAAACGAGAGTTCTGCAAACGCTGCACCTACACGATTCGTGCCGCGCCTGCTGATGGTCCATCAGCCGGTAACTTTAACGCGCTTGCTTGTGCCGGTACAGGTGGCTGCGCGCTTCGCATGGCATTAGCGGCCGCCGGGAATTGCCAGTGTACAGCTAGTCCTGGTGAGGAACTGGAAGTAGATTCGGAGCCCGGCGTCAATGCTGGTCCAGTGCGACAGGGACTCAACGTGCGGTTTGATCAGTATCAGTGCGATCCGGCTGAAGATCCCTCTTGTGCTGACTGCGCTACCAATCCTGATGACCATCCACCCGATTCAAATATTCACCAGGGAACGAACATAGCACCAAAAGGGCAACCGGAATTTGGGGGAATTACCTGGAAGCAATACGGCGAGAACAATCCTTTCCAGGGGCCAAGCAACCCTCTCCTGGGCCAAGCGAATCGTCGCGTACTCATCCTTCCGATCACCCCGATCGGACAGTTTGGGGATCCGAAAGACGGACGCGAGCTGGTCAAGCCGTCCGGATTCGGTGGTTTCTTCATGCAGCGCGCCGTGACTAAAGGTAACGACGGAAATATCAGGGTCGAATACACCGCCGACGATATCATCGACGTCATCGGGTTTGATCCAAATGAAGAAGACACAACCAATATCGTCACTCCGGTGCTTTATCGATAAGGGAAAGATCTATGCGGAAACTACTCGACAGATTTCGCAAGTTGCGCAGACTGCTGAAGGACGAGAGCGGTGGCACGCTTGCTGAAATGGCGCTTACTATGCCAGTCCTTATCCTCCTTCTTGCTGGCGTTTCGGAGATCGGCCGATACTTCAATTCCTATACGACGCTGGTGAAGTCGACACGCGCGGCCGCTCGTTATCTCTCGAATCATCAATACAACAGCATCGAGATTGCGAGAGCAAAGAACCTCGTAGTCTGCGGAAAGCTTACGACCTGTGCAGAGGCCGAGCGATTGGTGAAAGGAGCAAGTGTTGACAACGTTTGCATCGAAACAACCAAGGTTGCCGGCTCAGAGCAAATCGAATTTGTCACGGTCAGCATTCCGCGAGACGCCACAAAGACGTGCGATGCGGATGCGGTAGCAGTAAAGCTTCCGTATCAACCGATCTTCAATCTCGGCGCATTGCTTAACAACGACAATTTTGCTTTGACCTACCCGCTAGCGCCGAGCACAACCATGCGCTACATCCCTTAATTGGCGGAGGTGAAGCTTGATGAATAGAGAACACAAAAAGAGTGAAAGAGGCGCGGCGGTTGCTGAGTTCGCAGTAGCGTGCCTTTTCTTCTTCAGCGTGCTTATCGGGATCATCGAATTCGGTCGCCTGCTCTATACGCACAATGCGTTGACGGATGCGGCGCGTCGCGGTGCACGATACGCGACGCTGCACACCGAGAACGCCGCGTGCGTGCGAAACATCGTCATCTACGGAGAGAAACACGTTGACGGCGATTGTGAACCGACAGGCCCACCACTCGTTCATGGACTTACCGCCGCAACCATCAACGTGGCGTACGCCGGCGCCGATACCGATAACGATCCGGAAGATGACGTACCGATCGATACCAGCTTTGGATCGAATCTCGGTACAGCGACCGTGACGATCGAAAACTTCACCTTTAATCTCGGAATTCCCCTACTGAACATCGCTATCTCGATGCCGAACTACCAGACGACGATGTCGGCCGAAAGTGCCGGTCAGGAACCGGCAGATCTTTAGACGTCTTAATTGGAAGTGAACCAAGGGACATGAAACGTAATTTAACTTTTATTCTTCTCTCAAAGGACCCGACAGACTCCAAGGAGATCACTCGGGCCCTCAGCAATTATCCGGGTGCCAGTCTGCTAATGCAGACTGACGACCCGCAACAAGCTTTCACCGAGACTGCCCGGCTGCGTCCTACGGCTCTAATAATTAACTTTGCTCAGATCGGCGATCCCGGGCTGAAGCTGGTCCAAAGCGTGACCGCGGAATGTCCTAAATCAGCCGTGATCTGCGCCTCTCGAGATGCGTCGCCGGATCTGATTCTGCGTAGCCTACGCGTCGGTGCGCGAGACTTTATCCGGCTCCCCATCGTTGACGAAGATCTCGCGACGGTGCTGGAACGAACTAGCCAGTTTTCGGCCGAAACCGCTGATTCAGAACACCACAAGCGAGGACGCGCGATCGCTGTCTTTTCAAGCAAGGGTGGTTGCGGCTGTTCCCTGATCGCCACCAATCTCGCGATGCTGCAAAACTCACCGACCGCGCTTGTCGATCTGAACCTGCAATCAGGAGATCTGGAACTGCTGCTTGGCGTCAAGCCAAAGTTCTCGCTAGCCGATGTCGTTGAGAATCGCGACCGTCTGGACGATGCGCTGCTGACGAGTTATCTGACTCCTCGTTCCAAGAATGTCTCACTACTGGCTGCGCCACTAACGGCGGAGAGCGCTGATGACATCGAACCCCGGCACATCTACGAAATCATGGAACTGCTCCGGCAGCGATTTGACAACGTCATCATCGACACGCCGCACAGTTTCGACGCAGTGACGATCTCCGCATTGGACCATGCGGATCAAATCCTGATGGTCTTGACGCTGGAGATTCACGCCATTCGCAGCACGCGACGAGCGCTCGAGATTTTCGATCGTCTTGGCTATCCCCGAAAGAAGATCCGCCTCGTCGTTAATCGCTGGAGTAAGTCGATAGAGCTGGACCAGAAACAGGTCGAGGGTTTTCTCGGCGAGCGCGTAATCGGATTTGTCCAAAGCGACTATCGCGCAGCCGTCAATTCGATCAACCTGGGCCAGCCACTGGTGGAGTCAGCGCCCGCTTCTCCCGTTACCGCTGACCTGCGCGCCATTGCCGCAAAACTGTTCGAAGGCAACGCCGACCAGATAACACCCGTCGTCGAAGCTAAACGCGGTTTCAGTTCCCTGTTTCGTCGCCAGCAAGTCGATAACGAGGACTTTGGTTTAAGAGCCGCTCTGGACCGCGCAAATTTGAGTGAAGCTCAGTAGGAGAATTGCGAAATGCGGAAATGCGAAATTTGCGGAATTGCGGAATTGCGAAATTGCGGAATTGCGGAATTTGAAGAATTGCGAAATGCGGAAATGCGGAATTGCGAGATTTGAAGAATTGCGGAATTACTGATTTGGAATTGAAAGTTTGAAAATTTGAAATTGGAGTTTTCAAATTTCGCATTTCCGCATTTCCGCAATTCCGCAATTAAACGTACCAAAGCGGGGGAATCATATTCATGGCATTACGTGAACGACTGGTTAGAGAATCCGGATTAACCGGCGCGCTCAACGACGACGCGATCAGCAATCAGCAGGGCTTTCAGGATATGAAGGCCCGCCTCCACCGGATGCTAATCAACCGGATGGACCTCTCGAAGCTGGGAATGATGGAGCCGGACCAACTTCATGAGGAAGTAGCGCGTCTGGCGGCCAGTCTCCTGGCCCAGGAAGACACTCCGCTTTCCAGTGTTGAACGAGAGCGGCTGATTCACGAGGTCCGGCACGAATTGTTTGGCCTTGGACCACTCGAACAGTTGCTTGCCGATACATCCATCTCCGACATCCTCGTCAACTCGCCTTACAACATCTACATCGAACGACGTGGAAAGCTGGAACGCACCAACATCGAATTTAAAGACAACGAGCACCTCATGCGGGTTATCGAGCGAATCGTTTCCTCGGTCGGCCGCCGCATCGACGAATCGTCGCCGATGGTGGACGCGCGCTTGAAAGATGGCTCGCGCGTTAACGCGATCATTCCGCCACTGTCGCTTGATGGTCCGGTGCTGTCCATTCGCCGCTTCGGTGCGGAACCGCTGCGAATGAACCGCCTGTTGGAAAACCAGGCGTTAACTCCTGACATGGCTTCGATGTTCGAAATGTGCGTAAACGCCAAATTGAACATCCTGATTTCGGGTGGTACCGGCGCCGGTAAAACGACGCTACTGAATGCGCTATCAGCGTATATCCCTGCTGACGAACGCATCGTCACCATCGAAGACTCGGCTGAATTGCAGTTACAACAACCACACTGCGTGCGTCTGGAAACGCGCCCTCCCAATATTGAAGGTAAAGGCGAAGTCAGCCAGCGCGATCTGGTGAGAAACGCTCTGCGTATGCGACCCGATCGCATTGTCATTGGCGAGGTCCGTGGCGGCGAGGCCATCGACATGCTCCAGGCGATGAACACCGGTCACGATGGCTCGCTCACCACTATCCACGCCAACACTTCCCGCGACGCTCTCGCTCGCCTGGAAACAATGATTCAAATGACCGGCATGCGTTTGTCAGACCGCGCGATGAGGCAGCAGATCGCTTCAGCCATCAACATGGTGATTCAGGTAGCACGACTGAGCGATGGCACACGCCGCATCGTTTCGATCTCCGAGATCACGGGCATGGAAGGCGAAACGATCACCATGCAGGACGTCTTTATCTATGAGCGCAAGGGTGTCGATAAGGATGGGCGAGTGATCGGCAGGTTCCGTCCCACCGGCGTACGCCCGCGGTTCGCCGAACGACTCAAGGTTTATGGCATGCAGTTACCCCGATCGTTCTTCGAGGAGGTCGCGTAATGGTTTTCATTCCCTTCTTCGTTTTCATTACCTGTCTCTTTCTGACCTACGCGCTTTATCTGTTCACTTCGCGTTCGTCGGACAAGAAGAGGGCTTTGTTGAATGAGCGCCTCGCTGAGGCAATTCGCTCATCAGTCAACTCCTCGGACATGGATGTACAACTCGCACGCCAAGAGTTGCTGAGCGAAATTCCGTGGCTCAACCGCTCTTTGTTGAAACTGGCGCTTCCGAGCCGGATTAAACGCACGATCGACCAGGCTGATCTCAACATCACTGTTGTGCGCCTGGTGCTCTTCTCACTGACGGCCGGTGTGCTCGCATTTTTAGCTGTTTCAATGGTCAGCACCTCCTACCTGTTAATGGGATTGTGCGGTGTGATAGCGACTGTGTTGCCGTTCATGCACGTGCTGGCGAAAAGGAAGAAGCGGATGAATAAGTTTCTCCGGCTTCTGCCTGATGCGCTGGACCTGATAAGTCGAGGACTGAGCGCCGGACACGCGTTTACTGAATCGTTGCATATGGTATCCGTCGAGATGCCGGAACCAATCTCGAGCGAGTTTCGCAAAACCTATGAGGAGCAGAACCTCGGGTTGTCACTAAAACTCGCGCTCGAAAACATGGTCCAACGCATGCCAATGCTCGATCTGCGTATGTGCGTAACGGCGATCCTGATCCAACGTGAGACCGGCGGCAATCTGTCAGAGCTCCTCGAGAAAGTGGCCTACACGATTCGCGAGCGCTTTCGCATCCTGGAAGATCTCAAGACGTTGACGCTTAGTTCCCGCTGGTCGGCCTGGCTGCTTTGCGCATTGCCGATTTTGCTGGCGCTCTACATCTCCGCGATGAACCCGGGCTATATGGACGTGCTATGGCGCGATCCGCGCGGGCATAAACTGATTGCCGTTGCGGTGACAATGCAGATCCTGGGCATGTTGATGGTCCAGCGGATCATGAAGATCAAAATCTAATACGGTGCGAGTTATTGATACGAAACAGGTGGTGAAATTATGACACTGATCGCGGTTTCCACTTTTGTCTGTATTGCTTTCGGCGTGATGGCAGTTTACTGGCTGATGTTCCGTCCCGCTAGCGCGACCGCCGCGCGTTTGAAAGAACTGGGCGACGCAAATCCAAACGTTGCGCCCTCTATCGAGCCCAACACAGTGGCATCTCTCGCAGAGCGGCTTGCCGAACCGATCAATCGACTCGTACCTCCCTCCGCTGCAAACGCTGCGAAGCTGCAAAAGGATCTCATGCAGGCCGGCTTTCGTTCGCCCCACGCGACGTCAGTCTTTCGCGCTGCCCAGTTGGTATCGATGCTCGGTTTACCGCTCCTGTTAGTTTTGGTCTATACCTTTCTGGTCTGGCCGCTTTCTGACGCGCTGATACCGGGATTGTTTGCTATTGGCGCCGGTTTCATACTGCCGCGATTGGTGCTCAATCGACTTATCGCGTCCAGAAAACTGCGAATCTCGTGGGGTCTGGCCGATGCTCTCGACCTGATGGTCATCACCATGGAAGCCGGACTTGGTCTCAACGCCGCGATGGTTAAGATTTGCGAGGAGCTGAAGGACGTTCATCCCGACATTAGCAAAGAGTTCGAGATCGCTAACCTCGAAATTCGCGTCGGTCGCGAGCGCAGTGAAGCTTTGCGCAACCTGGCTGACCGCACTGGTGTGGAAGATCTTAACAGTCTGGTCGGCATGTTGATTCAGGCAGATCGCTTTGGTACTTCGATCGCCCGAGCGGTGCGCGTTTATTCAGACAGCCTTAGAACCAAGCGACGGCAGCGCGCCGAGCAGGCCGCACAAAAGGCTGCCTTCAAACTTCTGCTTCCTCTGGGAGCACTTCTGTTTCCGACCATGTTCATCGTGATTCTTGGTCCAGCGTTGTTGAATATTTCTGACATGCTGGGTGGCGGTCTCTCGTTCGGTAAATAAAGGAGTAATCCAATGCTCAAACGTCTTGCAGTTGTGCTTAGTATCGCAGCCCTCGTCTTGGTGATATCCGAACCGCGCAGTACGGTTCACAGCACGGTCATGACTGACGCCGAACTGGCGATGGTCAATGAAAACGCGAATGCCGACGATATTCAAACCGAAAAGAAAGGCGGCAATCGCTTCGTCAAAGTCGTCACGTACCCGTTCAAAGCCGTCGGCCGCCTCTTCGGCTTTGGCAAGAAAAATGAACCCAACAAGTTGGAGCGTCTTACCGAAAAAGATGTCAAGAAGTTCGAGTCCGCCGGAGTAGCAAAAGTCAAAGACGCTCGATCTACCACTGCAGCCCCGACAATAGACGGGGCAGCGCCTGCAACAACAGCAACCGACACAACGTCGACGCTCGATCCCGATCAGGCGCTGGCCCGCATCTACCTCGCAGATGGTCGCAAGGCGTTCAACAGCGGCGACGCAAATGGCGCCATCGCTGCTCTCACGCATGCATTATCGCTGGATAAGAAGTTGTACGAAGCACACAACCTGCTGGGAATCGCTTACGAGAGTAAGGGTCTGCGCAACAATGCTCTCGAATCACTGAAGGCGAGTCTCAAAGGTGATAACGATCAGCCGGAACACCTTAACGACTATGGCTATCTGTTGATGAAAGACCGTGACTACGAGCGTGCCGTTAAGTACTTGAAGCGCGCAGTCAAAGCGAAGCCCGACGAACGCTTTCTCAACAACCTCGCACTCGCGCAGGTCGAACTCAACAAGTTTGACGATGCTTATAAGAACTTTGAGCGTGCCGTCGGCGAGTTTCAGGGTCGACTGAATATAGCCACGCGCCTCAAGCGTTTGGGCTGGGACAAGAAAGCCATCGAGCATCTGGAAAAAGCCAGGGCATTGCAACCGGAGAGCATGGCCGTTTTGGCCGACCTGGTGGTGCTTTATCAACGCACGGGTAAGCCTGAGGAAGCCGCTGAAGCCAACAAAGCGCTCATCACGCTGCGCACGCACGCGGAAGCAACCAAGCAAGAGTAGCAGGCTGTTGAACAGTCGGACTGGTAACAAGTGATAAATGTTTTTCTCTGTGGTTCTTTGCGGACTCTGCGTCTCTGCGGTGAAAATGGTCACAAACAGCTCACCGCAGAGTCGCAGAGGAACGCAGAGATACGCAGAGCAGAGGCTTGGTTCGTCGAGGCTGATCCGCACGGGTAGAGATTAAAAAGGGAGTGTCAACTCACATGGGACATCTCAGTATTCTAAGTCGGGCAGAAATTGAAACTCTTGGGCCGCCCACTCCGGAGGAAGTCGCTGACACTGGAGTGCATGAAGCTTTTCTTTGTGACCTGACCCTCAAGCACGTCTCGATGCTTCCCGAGCCGACAACTGTCTCCATAGCCGAGCGACTTCACCTGCCGCGAGCGCTTACCGAGGAGATCCTTTACCACCTCTATCGCGAGAAGTTGATCGAGATGCGCCTTCAGAGCGCGGTCGGAGCAACGCGTTATGCGATGCTGGACCACGGCTGGGAACGCGTTACGCGGCTTCACTCTCAAAGCGGTTACATTGGACCAGCTCCAGTCTCTCTCGAGGATTATGGTCACATGATGCGGCTGCAAGCCGTGCCATCCAAAGCAGCGTCAATTGAGAACGTACGTTCGGCATTTCAAGATCTCGTTCTGCCCAACTCACTGCTGCAAACGCTGGGCTGCGTCATCAACTCCCGCTCGTCACTGTTTCTAACCGGTCTCCCGGGAACGGGTAAAACCGCAGTTTCCGAACGTATGAATGCGGCGCTGTTCGGAACGATTTGGATTCCTCACGCCGTCGAAGTAGACGGGCAGATCATTCGCATTTACGACGCTCACAGTCACCGCGCGGTCGAGAGACCTGATTCAGCAATCGAACACGATCGACGCTGGATTGAAATTCAACGTCCTCTGATCATCGTCGGAGGCGAATTGACCCTCGACAACACAGATCTAACCTGGTCGGAAACAGCCAAGTTTTACGAAGCGCCATTTCAAATGAAATCCAACGGCGGTACGCTCGTGATCGACGACTTTGGCCGCCAGCGAGTCGCGCCTCAGGATCTTTTGAATCGCTGGATTCTTCCGCTCGAAAGAC
>Ga0209486_10001034_pt1 | contig 12145 bp, 14 predicted proteins | sample NCCompost_FD_187518 | JGI IMG/M metagenome (GOLD analysis project Ga0209486, IMG submission 187518) | Agricultural soil microbial communities from Utah to study Nitrogen management - NC Compost (SPAdes) (version 2) | ecosystem: Environmental > Terrestrial > Soil > Agricultural land | place...
TAGTCGCACGCGAGCGCGAGCTCGAGGCCGCCGCCGAGCGCGAAACCGTGGATCGCGGCGACGGTGGGCATCGGCAGCGCTGCGAGACGGTCGAAGACCTGCTGGCCGGTGCGGACCAGCCGATAGGCCGGTTCGAGGTCGGTGAGGCCTGTGAACTCGGTGATGTCGGCCCCGGCGACGAACCCGCCGTCCTTCGCCGACCGCAGGATGACCGCGCGCGGCTTCGACGATTCGATGCCGGCGAGGCAGTCGTTCAGTTCGCGCATCGGTGCGCTGCCGAGCGTGTTGGTGCCGCTGCCCTGCAGGTCGAATGTCAGCCAGGTGATGCCGTCGGCATCGGTCTCGAGGCGCCAGTGCTGCATGGGACTCGACATCGTTCGACTCGCGGGTGGCCGGGGATGCCGATTATGCGCTCCCGCGCGCGCTCACGCCCCCGGCGGCGGCGGCTGCGTCCCTTGCACGCACGAAGTCGGGATCGACCTCGAAGTCGAACACGAGCGGCAGGTGATCGGACAATGGCACGGCTGGAATGTCGAAGCCCTTCGGCACGATGCCCTGGCCGTAGAGGATGAAGTCGAGTTCCTTGCGCGGCCAGCGGCTCGGGTAGGACGGCAGGCTCGCTATGTTGGCGCTGCGCAGTCCCGCCGCCTGCATGAACAGGTAGATCTCGTGCTCGCCCCAGAACGTGTTGAAGTCGCCGGCGACGATGACAGGCTTGGTCTGGCGGCGCACCAGCTGGTGCAGGTGGCGCAGCTGGTAGTGGCGGTGCCGGAACTTGAGCGACAGGTGCACGAGGAAGACAGCCACGTTCTCGAGCTCCAGCTCGATTATGAGCTTCTTGATGCCGGTCTCGAAGTAGTGGAAGCGCTCGCCGTGCACGCGCGGTGCCGCCAGGAACGCGTTCGCCTGCTTGCGCACGATGGGCATGAACTGGTTGAGCGAATCCTCGCCATACTTGCACTGGTACGTCGAGAAGTGCGACAGGTGGGTCGCGATGAACTCGGCCTGGTTGATCATGCCGCTGCGGATCGAGCCGGTGTCCACCTCGATCAGGCCCACGATGTCGGGGTCGCGCTCGGCGATGAAGTCGGTGATGCGTTCGAGAATCTGGCGGCTGCTGCGCAGGTAACCCGCGCCGGGAACCGGGAGATGGAAAGCCGGTCCTGTCCCGGTCGCATAGCGGATGTTGTAGACGAGCAGTCGCATCAGGCCAGCCGGTACCCGGTTCCCGCCAAAAGACGTATTCTAGTGGCAGGGCGGCAGGAGGGACGGCAGTCGTGACGGAAGAACGTGATCCGATCCGGCTTTTCGTGACTCACCTGTACGCGCCGGACGAGTCCTACTTCCGCGTCTTCGAGTACCTCGAGAGCCAGCCGAACTTCTTCTACCGGAACCTGGCGACGCCGGACAGGCCGCCGCGCAGCAAGGAAAAGGAAGCGATCCGCGAGGACCTCCGGCGCCAGATGACGGACGCCGAGGTCGTGGTCGTGCTGTCGACGCTGTACCTGCGCGACGCCGCGGCCATCGAGTACCAGTGTCTCTATGCGGAGTCCAGCGACAAGCCGATGGTCGTGCTGGAGCCGTTCGGGACGACGGAGCCCGTGCCGGCCAAGCTGCGCGAAGTCGCCGATGAAGTGGTGCCGTGGAACGGGCGGGAAATTGCCGATGCGATCCGGCGGCAGGCGCGTCACGAAGATACGACGCGCTGGGACGTGATCGAATTCAAGCTCGATTGACGCTGATCAGCGTCGGGATCCTCGCCGAACCGGTATCACCGGTGCCGCGGACCGCCTGGCCGTTGGCCTTCGGCGGCGCGGTCAGGCTCGAACGATGCAGCGTGTCGAGCAAGGCGACGATCCGCGCAGCGCAGGCGTCAGCCTCACCGATGGACATCTTGCGCACGGTCGCGGCCACCGGGCATTCGCCTTGCTGGCCGCGCAGGCGGGTCATGGACTGGCGCAACGCGTCGAAGTCCTTGCGGAGCCCGGACGGCATGTCGTGGGTCGGGAGGTCAATCAGGTGACGCTTGTACGCGTCGGTCAGGCGCTGCTTCAGCGCGGTCGGCTTGGCCAGCTCAAGTGTGGCTTTGTGCAAACTCTCCCAGGCGGCTGCGCTCACGGTGTTCCAGGCTCCCTCGATGACGTACTTTGATTTCTAGTCCTGTGGAAAGGTAACCCGCTCTCGATCGTCGAACACCGCGCATCGATTAGAAGTTCCCCGTAACATCAAATCGATACAGCGCGAATATAGCGCGATTTCTATCCCGGGTAGACGCGCACGGCAGGATTTCTTGCGCTATGTCAAGAAATTGGGTTCTATAGCTCCGGAAATGACGGAACCCCAAGCCCAGAAACAGGTGCCGATCCTGGCCGCCCTAGCCCAGCCCACGAGGCTCCAGATCCTCGACCGGGTCTCCGCAGCCGGGCCGGAAGGGGTCGCGGCGGGTGAGATCGCCCGGTCCCTGCGTTGCCCGGCCTCGACGCTGTCCTTCCACCTGAAGGAGTTGAGCCGCAACGGGGTGCTCGAAGCCCGCCCGGAAGGCCGGTTCATCCACTACTCATTGCGGCGCCCCGCCTTACAGGCCCTGGCCGGCTATATCGCAGGCCTCGCAGGTCCGACCCGCAACGGCCGCAGCCGGAAAGGGACGGGCGCAAAGTCGCTTCGGCGCACCCGGGCACGGGCCGCCGGGCAGCTCACGTTCTTCGGGGACTGACGGCCCGGCTAGTTGCGTACGAGGTGCGCGACGAAATCGTCCACCGGCGTCGCGTCGAGCCGGGCGGGATCCGCAAACAGCGCCTCGATTCGCCGGCACTGCATCGAAGGGAACACGGCGGGCAGCGAGGCGCGGAATTTCTCGACCAGCACCGGGTAGCCTTCGGCACGCCGGCGGCGATGGCCGATCGGGGCGTCCACGTGGATGCGCTCTGTGCTCGTGCCGTCCTTGAAGTAGACCTGGATCGCATTGCCGATGAAGCGCCTGTCCGCGTCGTAGTAGTCCGCGGTGAACTCCGGGTTCTCGCGCACTTCCATGCGCGAGCGCAGCGCATCCACGCGCGGGTCGGCGGCTACGGCGTCCTCGTAGTCCGCAGCCGTCAGCCGCCCGTGGATCAGCGGGATTGCGACCATGTACTGGATGCAATGGTCGCGGTCGGCGGGATTCGCGAGCGGGCCCGTCTTGTCGATGATGCGTACGCCCGGTTCCTGCGTCTCGATCACGATGCGTTCGATCGCGTCAAGCCGGTCCTTCACCTCGGCGTGCAGGCGCATCGCGCACTCGACCGCCGTCTGGGCGTGGAATTCGGCCGGGAAGCTGATCTTGAACAGCACGTTCTCCATGACGTAGCTGGCGTAGCCCTGCGTGTAGACGAACGGGTTGCCGCGGAACAGAACGTCGTAGAAGCCCCACTTCGGCGCGGTGAGAGCCGAGGGATAGCCCATCTCGCCCCGCAGTGCGATCAGCGCATGCCGGACGCCGCGGCTGGTCGCGTCGCCCGCAGCCCAACTCTTGCGCGAGCCGGTATTCGGCGCGTGGCGGTAGGTCCTGAGTGCACCGCCGTCGATCCAGGCGTTCGAGACCGCGTTGACGACCTGCTCTTCGGTGCCGCCCAGCATGGCGGCGACGACCGCGGTGGTCGCCACCCTCACCAGGATCACGTGGTCGAGGCCGACGCGGTTATAGGCGTTCTCGAGCGCCGTGACGCCCTGGATTTCGTGGGCCTTGACCATGGCCGTGAGCAGGTCACGGACGGTCGGCGCCGGGCGGCCCTCGGCGGCCGCCTTGCGCGCCTGCCAGTCCGCGACCGCGAGGATGCCGCCGAGGTTGTCGGATGGATGCCCCCATTCGGCGGCGAGCCAGGTGTCGTTGAAGTCGAGCCAGCGGATCATCGCGCCGACGTTGAATGCGGCCTGCACCGGATCGAGCTCGAAGCTCGTCCCCGGCACGCGCGCGCCGCCGGCCATCGTCGCGCCCGGCACGACCGGCCCGAGCATGCGCGTGCAGGCTGGGAAGGCGAGCGCCTGGAAGCCGCAGGCGAGCGTGTCCATCAGGCAGTAGCGAGCGGTCTCGTAGGCGACGTCGCTCGTGATGCGCGCATCCCGTGCGAACCGCGCGATGTCAACGAGCACGCGATCGGGCTCGGGCCGCTCGGCCGAGCGGATGTCGTGGTGGCTCATGTCACGGAGCCTGCGATGAGCTTCCGCATGGAGCGCGTAACCCGCAGGGACCGGGCGCTATTCGTTCCTGGCTTCGTTGCTCGTCGCTCATGTATGCCCTGATACATCTCGCTCCTCGCGTCTTGCCAGGAACGAATAGCGCACGCGGTCGCGCCCATGCGGAAGCTCATCGCAGGCTCCTATTACCTCTGGTCGGGGGGCGGAACCCTGCGCGGTTCCGGCCCGGTGTAGTTGGCGCTCGGGCGGATGATCTTCCCGTCGGCGCGCTGCTCGATGACGTGCGCGGCCCAGCCGGTCGTGCGGGAGATGACGAAGAGCGGCGTGAACATTGCAGTCGGCACGCCCATCCGGTTGTAGGCGACGGCGCTGAACCAGTCGAGGTTCGCGAACATGCGCTTGATGTCCCACATCACGGACTCGATGCGCTCGGCGATCCGGTACATGCGGAAATCACCGGACTCCGCGGAGAGCTTCTCCGCCACCCGCTTGATGACGACGTTGCGCGGGTCGGCCACGGTGTACACGGGATGGCCGAAGCCGATAATGACTTCCCGGGCCGCAACCCGCGCGCGGATGTCGGCTTCGGCGATGGCGGGGTCGGCGTAGCGCTGCTGGATCTCGAGCGCGACCTCGTTGGCGCCGCCGTGCTTCGGGCCGCGCAGGGCGCCGATCGCGCCCGTGATGCAGGAGTGCATGTCGGATCCGGTGCCCGCGATCACGCGCGCAGTGAAGGTCGAGGCGTTGAACTCGTGCTCGGCGTAGAGGATCAGCGAGGTGTGCATCGCGCGCACCCAGCTCGCCGGCGGCCGCTTGCCGTGCAGCATGTGCAGGAAATGGCCGCCCGCCGAGTCGTCGTCAGTCTCCACCTCGATCCGCTTCCCGGTGCGCGCAAAGTGATACCAGTAACAGAGCATGGACCCGGTCGAGGCCACCAGTTGGTCGGCGACCGCGCGCGCGCCGGCGGCGGCGTGCGACGGGTCCTCGGGCGCCTCGCAGCCGAGTGCGGACACGCCCGTCCGCAGCACGTCCATCGGATGCGCCGTCGCCGGGATCTGTTCGAGTTCGGCGCGAAGCCGTGGCGACAAGCCGCGCAGCCCCTTCATGCGGAGTTTGTAGGCGGCGAGCTCGGCAGGACTCGGCAGCTTTTCGTGTATGAGGAGGTACGCGATCTCCTCGAATTCGCAGGACTCCGCGATGTCGAGGATGTCGTAGCCGCGGTAGTGCAGGTCGTTGCCGCTGCGGCCCACCGTGCAGATCGCCGTGTTGCCGGCGACGACGCCGGAGAGGGCGACGGACTTCTTCGGCTTGAAGCCGGCCGGGTTCGCGCCGTCATTGCTCATGCCTTGCGCTCCCTGTCGCGGCTGAAGAGTTCGTCGAGCTTGCGCTCGTATTCGTGGTACCCGAGCACGTCGTAGAGTTCGGTGCGTGTCTGCATCTTGTCGACGGCGGCTTTCTGCGTGCCGTCGCGGCGGATCGCGGCGTACACGTCGAGCGCGGCGCGGCTCATCGCGCGGAAGGCCGACAGCGGATAGAGGACGAGCCGAACGCCGGCCTGGCCGAGCTCGTGGGTGGTGAAGAGGGGCGTGCGGCCGAACTCGGTGATGTTCGCAAGCACCGGCACCTGGAGCGTACGGGTGAATTCGCGGTACTCATCGAGCGTCGTCAGCGCTTCGGCGAAGATCATGTCCGCACCCGCCTCGACATAGGAGGCGGCACGATCGATGGCAGCCGCCTGTCCCTCGACGGCGTGCGCGTCGGTGCGGGCCATCACGACGAACCCGTCGTCGCCCCGCGCGTCCACTGCGGCGCGGATGCGATCGGCCATCTCGGCGGCCGCGACGAGCTCCTTGCCGGGGCGGTGCCCGCAGCGCTTGGCCTGCACCTGGTCCTCGAGGTGCATGCCGGCTGCGCCGGCGCGGGCCAGCTCACGCGTCGCGCGGGCGATCGAGAACGCCGCCCCGAACCCGGTGTCCGCGTCGACGAGCAGCGGCAGCGCCGTCGCGCCGCAGACGCGACGCACGTCCTCGCAGACGTCGTTGAGGCCGGTGATGCCGAGGTCCGGCAACCCGAAGGACGCGTTCGCGACGCCGGCGCCCGAGAGGTAGATCGCGCGAAAGCCGGATTTTTCGGCGAGCAGCGCGCTATAGGCATTGATCGTTCCGGCGACCTGCAACGGCCGCTCGGCCTCGACGGCGTCACGCAGCCGCCGGCCCGGGGAAGGTTCCGTCATTCCGATATGATACATCGCGTCATGAACAGCAAGCTCATGCCGATCTGCGTCCTGGTCATCGCAGTCGGGTCCGGTGCCGCAAGTGCGTCGGAGTGCAGCTCGCTCGACTCGATGCGATGGTTGCTCGGCGGGTGGCTCGCCGACGGCGACAAGAACACCTGGCGCGAGAGCTGGACGGCGATCAGCCCGAAAACCTGGGAAGGCCGGGGCATCGAAGCCTCGAAGTCGAATCCCGGGAAGCAGAGTACCGAGGAGCTGCGTCTCGTCGAATTGGGTGGGAGCGTCTTCTACCTCGCCAAGGTGGCGCACAACGAGCTGCCGATTCCATTCCGCCTCGTCGAGTGCGGCGACGGGCGGCTGGTGTTCACGAATCCGGCGCACGACTTTCCCCGGCGCCTCGAGTACGAGCGCCAGGCCGACGGGCGCCTCCACGTGCGAATCAGCGACGGCGGCGACGAGGGATTCACGCTCGATTTTGCGCGAGAGCCCCGGGTGTCGGCAGAATAGCCGTACAGGCCTGCAGCAACGGAGGACCCGACGATGAGCAAGGGCATGGACAAGAAGCGCGAAGACAAGAAGAAGCCTCAGCACACGAAGGAAGAGAAGCGCGCGATGAAGCGCGAGAAGAAGCGCCAGAAAGGACTGATCTGACGGCCGCCGCATGAAAGCGTATGTAATCGCACAGATCGACGTGCAGGACCCGGTCCGCTATGCCGACTACGTCAAGCTGACTCCGGGGACGATCGAGCCGTTCGGTGGGCGATTCATCGCGCGGGGAGGGCAAGCCGAGCAGCTGGAGGGCGACATCGCGGTCAACCGCGTCGTCGTGCTCGAGTTCCCGAGTTACCAACAGGCCAAGGCCTGGTACGAATCGGACGGCTACCGAGTCGCAATGGCGATCCGGCGAAGCTCTTCGAAAGGCAGCCTGATCCTGGTCGAGGGAACGCCCTAGGCCGCTCTGCGCACCCGCTGCCGACGGAGCACGAGCCCCGCCGCAGTGCCGACGAGCGCGCCGATCAGGTGCGCCTGCGGAACCACTGCGGCGCGCAGGACTTCATGAACGGGAAAGCTGCCGTCCCACGGCTGCTCGATGAGAACCTTTAGCGTCCCGCCGATGAGTGCGGCAATCGGCAGCAAGCGCGCGCGGCCGCTCGTCGCCGCGATCCACACGACGCATCCCGCGAAGTAGAGCGCGTGCAACACGCCCGACAGGCCCCGATACCAGTGCAACTCGGGCATGGCGATGAGGAACAGGATCGAGATCAGGATCGGCGCAATGCCGACGATGCCGAAGAAAACGCGCGCCTGGAGTCGATCCGCGAACAGTCGGCCGATCAGCACCAGGGCGACGCAGTTGAGGAGCGCATGCAGGAAGCCGAGGTGCACGAAATGGCCCGTGAGCAGCCGCCACGGCTCGCGTGCCGCGAGCGCGCGGCGGTACTCGAACTCTCCGGCGGGCAGGAAGAGCTCGGCGGCCAACACCGCCAGCACGACGAAGGCGAGGCCGGCACTGACGGGCAGACGCATGGCGGGTCCCTTGCGCTAGGCTGTGACGCATTATGGAGCTAAAGCTCTTCGGTCAGATCGGCATCTCGCTGCTCCTCGGCCTCCTGATCGGCCTGCAGCGGCAGCGCACGGAATCCACGATCGGCGGCATCCGCACGTTCCCGCTCATCGCCGCGTTCGGGACGATCTGCGGCTGGCTCGCGGAAGACTACGGCGGCTGGGTCATCGCGGCGGGGCTGATCGCAATCGCGGCGCTCCTCGTAGTCAGCAACTTCATGATGGCGCGCGGCGGCAATCACGACGCCGGGCAGACGTCCGAGATTGCGGCGCTCCTGCTGTTCGGCGTCGGGGCCTATGTGGTGATGGGCGAACTCGCGGTTGCGGTCGCCCTCGGCGGCGTGATCTCGGTCCTCCTGCACTTCAAGGATCCGCTGCATGCGTTCGCCGCCCGCATCGGGGAGCGCGACGTCACGGCGATCATGCAGTTCGTGTTGATCTCGCTCGTCGTCTTGCCGGTACTGCCAAACCGCACGTTCGGGCCGTACGACACGCTCAACCCCTTCCAGGTCTGGCTGATGGTCGTGCTGATCGTCGGCATCAGCCTCGTCGGCTATGTCGTCCACAAGTTGCTCGGCGCGAAGCAGGGTGCGCTGCTTGGCGGCGTCGTCGGTGGGCTGGTCTCGAGCACCGCGACGACCGTGAGCTTCGCGCGCCGCGCGGCCGCGGCGCCGGCGGGCGCCGCACTCGCCGCGCTCGTCATCGTGATCGCCTCGAGCGTGGTGTATGGCCGTGTCATGGCCGAGGTGGCCGTCATTGCCCCGGGCCACCTGGGCACGATGCTGCCCCCGCTGGTGGCAATGCTCGGAGCCTGCGTCGTGATCGCCGTTGTGCTCGCGATGCGGGGCGGCGACCGCAAGGCGGCGGCGGCGGAGCAGGGGAACCCAGCCAACCTGCGCACGGCGATCATCTTTGCCGCGGTCTACGCCGTGGTCTCGTTCGCCGTGGCCGCGTCACAGGCGGAGTTCGGCGTGACGGCGCTGTATCCCGTCGCCGTGCTCTCGGGCCTGACCGACATGGACGCGATCACGCTGTCGACCTCCCAGCTCGTGACCGAGGGACGCCTGGCAGCGGACACCGCCTGGCGGCTGATCATCGTCGCATCGCTGTCGAACTTGCTGTTCAAGGGCATCATGGCGACCGTGATCGGCGGGCGCGCCCTATTCAGGCACCTGGCGCCGGCCTTTGTCGCAGCAATAATTGCCGGCGTCGCAATACTCGTGTTCTGGCCGGCGCCCGGTTGAGGGGATCGTCCATGAAAAGCTTGTCCGGCGCCTGCCTGTGCGGGGATGTCCGCTTCGAGGTCGACGGGCCGTTTCCCAAGCTCTACCAGTGCCATTGCTCGCTGTGCCGCAAGCAAGGCGGCTCGACGTCGAACACGGGCCTCATCGTCGCGGCCGACAAGTTCCGCTGGCTAGCTGGCGAGGCCAATACCGGCCAATGGCAGCGCTCGAGCGGGTTCCGGTCGTGGTTCTGCCTGCGCTGCGGGTCGACGCTGCCGAATCCATTACGCGACACGGGCTTCATGTGGGTGCCGGCAGGTGCGCTCGATGACGACGGGTCGCTCGAGATCGGCGCGCAGTTATTCCTGGCATCCAAGGCCCACTGCGATCGGCCGCGCGCGGACGGACTGCAGTACGCCGAAGCGCCGCCGCTGGTGGAACTGATTGCCTTGCTGCATGGTCGGCGAAATTGAGGGCAGGTGCATGAGCGAACTGGCCGAACGGGTTTCATCCAGGCTGAGGAACTCGCAGACGTTGCGGCTCGTGACCGTCGGGATCCTCGTGCTACTCCTGCAGATCCCGGTCGCCATGATCGGCGGGCTGGTGTCGGAACGAAAGGATCGGGGAGAGGAGGCCGCCGCAGAGGTTTCCGCGAAGTGGGGCGGCCGCCAACTGCTCTCCGGCCCGCTGGTCGTCGTGCCGTACCTGCACAAGTGGACCGAGGTCAGCCGGAACGGACAGTCGGTCGAACGGACTGGCTATCGCCATGCGAGCTTCCTGCCGGATGAGCTCCGGATCGATGCAAACGCGACATCCGAGATCCGCAAGCGCGGCATCTTTGCCGTGCCTGTTTACCGTCTCGATCTCACGGTCACCGGGAGCTTTTCACCGCCGGAACTGTCGCAGCTCGCGCTCGATCCCGCGGCGATGGCGTGGGACAGGGCGCAACTGGTCGTCGGCATAGCGGATACGCGCGCGATCCAGCAGGCGTCTGCCGTCACCTGGAACGGAACAGCGATTCCGTTCGGCCCCGGCACGGCCGGCCAGCAGGTCATTACCGATGGCATCCAGGCGCCTGTCGGCGCGGGCTTCGAAGCGGGTCCCCTGGAGTTCTCGTATCCGCTCGTTGTCAACGGCAGCCAGGCTATCCGCTTCACGCCATTCGGTAAGGCAACGGCAGTCACGCTGAAATCGAACTTTCCGCATCCGAGCTTCCAGGGAAACTGGCTGCCGACGGAACGATCCGTCACGGACCAGGGATTCGAGGCGCAATGGAGAATTCCGTTTCTCGGACGGAGTTTTCCGCAGGCCTGGTCGGAACCTGGGATCGTCCGGGAGACGATCGAGGGATCGACGTTCGGCGTGGACTTCGCCAACCCGATCGATCATTACCGCATGGCCGAGCGCAGTGTGAAGTACGCGAGCCTGTTCATCCTGCTGACGTTCGCAGCGCTATGGCTGTTCGAAGTGAGGGCAGGCGTCCGCGTGCACCCGATCCAGTTCCTGATGCTCGGGGCGGCGCTCTGCCTCTTCTACCTGCTGGAGCTCTCGCTGTCGGAGCACCTGGCGTTTCCGCTTGCATTCGCGATCGCGAGCCTCGCCGTCGTCGGGATGGTGGTCGGCTACGGGATCGTCGTCCTTAAGGGACTCCATCGCGCGCTGGCGATGGGCGCCGGCGTGGCGCTCCTGTACGTGTACCTGTACGTCCTGCTCGTGAACGAAGACTACGCCCTGCTGTTCGGATCCGTGGGGTTGTTCGTGATCCTCGCGCTCATCATGTTCGCGACCCGTCGCGTCGACTGGTATGCAGTCCGTTCAGGCAGCCGACCTTGAGCCAGCTACCGCGCGCTCGATCGCGGCGATGTCGATCTTCTTCATCGTCATCATGGCGTCCATCGCGCGCTTGGCAGCGGCCATGTCGGGATTGTTCACCGCGTTGAGGAGTGCGCGCGGCGTGACCTGCCAGGAGAAGCCCCAGCGATCCTTGCACCAGCCGCACTGAGCTCGCCCATAAATTGCTGATTACCGGTAGGTTTTGGAGTGTAGCCGCATGCAAGTTGTACACAGTGCAATCTCGGGAACTATGCTAGCGGTGGGCAGCGGCACCGTCAGGTGCCACCGGGGGGAGCATGCAAACCTTTGTTTGCTTAAATCCTCAATGCGGGAAGAACTCGGTTGTGCGGACGATCGACTGGTACGACGATCAGCACATCGTTGAATGCCAGCATTGCCGTCAATACCACGCGCTCCGACAGTTGAGCATCGAGGATGGTGCGCCGATTCAGTTTGAAATCGTGGGGTTAGTCTCCGAGTAACTTGAGCCTGTGCGTCCAATGTCCAACCCGGCGCGAGCATCGCCGAGTGCGAGCAGACGACGCCCCGGCAAAGTGAAACATAGTGTCAGCCACGTCTTCAGCATCCGCCGTAACGGGGTCAATCGGCGACATGTGCTGGTGGACTAGAACACGTACCCAAGACCCGGCGCGGCCAAAGTACTGGGTTCGCATAATGTATATTATGTGAAATAGCGCATGGCTCGGCTTCCCACGTGGCTCGCCAGCTACGTTTCCAGTCCACTCCGGACCATGAGGCACGCCTCCACCGGCCGAAGCCTTGGTCCTCTCCTAGGAAGCGTTCCTGGACTCAGAGCGTGGCAAACCATTCAGCAATGGTCTTGCGTTGGCCGTCATCGGGCACGCGCCCGGCAGCCGCCGCAAGGTTCTCGGCGGCGTGCCGAGGATTGTGCGTGGCCGCTAGGATCACGGTCACGGCGGGATCGCCGAGGACCCACTTGAGGAAAAGCTGGGCGGCGCTCCGGCAGCCGAGCTCCGCGGCCACCGGGGGCAAGGTGTGCCCGACAGCCCGGTCGATCATCGCGCCCTGGGTAAAGGGGCGGTTTACCAGCACCGCGACGTCGAGCTCGCGCGCGAGCGGAAACAGGCGGGCACCCGCCTCC